>Ga0207505_100004_pt1 | contig 64043 bp, 67 predicted proteins | sample NitcycUWRROWE17A_FD_188207 | JGI IMG/M metagenome (GOLD analysis project Ga0207505, IMG submission 188207) | Soil microbial communities from Arlington Agricultural Research Station in Wisconsin, USA - Nitrogen cycling UWRJ-ROWE17-A (SPAdes) | ecosystem: Environmental > Terrestrial > Soil >... | reverse complement strand
GGGCGAGGAAATCGAGCTTGCGGCCGACCGGTCCGCCCTCGGCGAGCAATTTCTCCGCCGCCTCGACATGCGCCTTCAGCCGGTCGAGTTCCTCGCGCACGTCGGCCTTGGCGGCGAGCAGGATCGCTTCCTGATAGAGGCGGTCGGAATCGAACTTTTCACCGGTGCCGACGATCGATTTGACCTGCTCGGCAAGGCGGGCGCGGATCGCCTCCGGCGCGCGCGCGGGAGACGCCTCGGCGGCGGCCGTCAACCGCGCGATTTCGACGAGCCGCGTCTCCAGCAAGCGGGCGAGTGCCGCGCCTTCGTTGCGGCGCGCGCTCACGAGAGCGGACAGGGCCGCTTCGAAGCCGGCGGCGACGGCGGCTTCCGCTTCGCGGCGGGCGGCGGCGCTTTCTTCCATCTCGGTGATTTCCATAACGCCCTTGAGCCCGAGGATTCCGTCGAGACTGGGCGGGCTCGCCTTGACGCGCGGGGTAATCCTGCCGATCGTCTCGAGGAGCGCGGCGAGCACTTCCTCGTTCACGCGCACCGCCGCTAGCGCGCCTGTGCGCTCCGCCGTGAGCGTCGCCGAGACATTGCCGCGCGCGAGATGCCGCGCGGCGCTGGCGCGCGCCGGCACTTCGATCGCGTCCCAGCCTTGCGGCAGGCGCAGGCGCAGATCGAGGCCCTTGCCGTTAACGGATTTCAGTTCCCAAGCCCAATGATAGCCGCCCGCCGATCCTTGCGAGCGGGCGAAGCCGGTCATGCTTGCGAGCGGCATCGAAGCCAATTCCCGGCTGATCGTTTAGAGCACAATCGCTCTGGATTGAGTCAGCACGCGCTCCAACATTTTACTGAAGCACGATCTTTTCCGAAAACCGGTTGCCACTTTTCAGGATCATGCTCTTTGACCGGAGCATGATCTTTTCCGAAAACCGGTTCCCACTTTTCAGGATCATGCTCTTTTGCCGGAGCATGATCTTTTCCGAAAACCGGTTCCCACTTTTCAGGATCATGCTCTAACGGCGCGAACCTTAACCGCGCCGCCGTACGCCCTCAAGTCCGGGCTACTGTTTTTGGCTGGTGCCTTGCGCCGGCGGGGTCGCGGCCGATTGTCCGCCGCCGTCGGTCTTCTTCGCGGCCTTTTTCTTCTTCTGGTTCGCGATCACCGTGCGCGGCGAAGTCAACGGTGCGGCCGCCGCCGCCGGCTGCGGATTGGCTTGCGGCACCGGGGCGGACGGGGTTGCCGGCGGGACCGCCTGACCCTGTGCGTTCTGCATCGGATCCTTCGCCTGCTCCTTGGCCTGTTCGGCCGGTTGCGGCTGGGCGGCCGCAGGAACGGCTTGCGCCGGGGAATCCTGCTGTTGTTTCTCGACGTCGCGCCAGCGCGCGACGTTCTTCGCGTGCTGGTCGAGATTCTCCGAGAAGACGTGGCCGCCGGTGCCGTCGGCGACGAAATAGAGGTCGCGGGTGCGGGCGGGATGCGCGGTCGCTTCCAGCGAGGCGCGGCCGGGATTGGCGATCGGTCCGGGCGGCAGCCCGTCGATCAGGTAGGTATTGTACGGATTGGGCTCGTCCATCTCCGTGCGCAGCAGCGGCCGGCCGAGCGCGCCTTTGCCGCCCATCAGCCCGTAGATGATGGTCGGGTCCGATTGCAGCCGCATGCGCTTGTTGAGCCGGTTCACGAAGACCGCCGCGACGCGCGGACGCTCGTCGGCCTTGCCGGTTTCCTTTTCGACGATCGAGGCGAGCGTGACAAACTCCTCCACGGTCTTCACCGGCAGATCGGGCGCGTGGCGCTCCCAAATCTCCTGCACGAGCCGCCGCTGCGAGGCCGCCATGCGCTGCAGAACCTGGTCGCGCGTCGTGCCGCGCGTCACCTTGTAGGTTTCCGGGAGCAAGGTGCCTTCCTTCGGGATTTCGACCACCTCGCCGGTCAAGACATTGGAATCGCGCAGCCGCTGCACGATCTGCTCGCTGGTGAGGCCTTCGGGAATCGTTACCTGATGCTGGATCGAGCGTCCCTCGACGACGGCCGTGAGCACGTCGCGCATGCTGGCATGGGGCTCGATCAGATACTCGCCCGCCTTCATTTCGTCGGTGACGCGAAGCGCGACGGCGCCGGCGACGAACGGAAAGATCTGATCGATGACACCCTCGCGCTTGAGCATCTCGGCGATATCGCGAATTCCCTGGCCGCGCTGAATCACGACGGTGCGCTCGCGATCCAGCGGTCCGGCCGCCGTGAGTTTGTGGCGGCCGAGATAGAGCGTGACGCCGCCCGCGAAAATAAGCAGCAAAAGGCCGGTGAAGATCGCATTGCCGATCATCACCAGCGGATGGCGCGCGCGCCGGGAAGGCGGCGGCGGGAGTTGATCGGGAACGAGCGCCTGACGGGGGCTCCGCGGCTGCACGATCGGCCGGCGCTCGGAGGAAAATTCGTCGCTATTCCGGGGCCTCTGCGGTCCCTGATGATCGCCCGGCATAAGTTCGCGCTTCCGTGGTGACCGATTGCGAAACCGATTGGCCGGTTTCGCCTGCTCCATGAGTACAGGCTTTGGGCCGAAGTGTCGACTTCAAGCCCGGCGCAAGCCAGTGCCCCGAACCCGAAATTCGCACACACCGCGCAGCAGGGATGATTGCGAACTTCGCAATCGGAACACTAGCGGCAATTATGGCGAAAGCGCGAAGGAACGCGCGTCAGCGTCCGTTCGACCGGCGGAACACGAGCGAGGCATTGGTGCCGCCGAAGCCGAATGAATTCGACAACACCGTGTTGATCTCGCGTTTGCGCGGGGTGTGCGGCACGAGATCGATCGACGTCTCGACCGAGGGATTGTCGAGATTGATCGTCGGCGGCACGATCTGGTCGCGGATCGCAAGCACCGAGAAGATCGCCTCGGCGGCGCCGGCAGCGCCGAGGAGATGGCCGGTCGCGGATTTCGTCGAGGACATCGAAATGCGGCCGGCGGCGTTGCCGACGATGCGCTGCACGGCGTTCAATTCAATCTCGTCGCCCATCGGCGTCGAGGTGCCGTGGGCGTTGATGTAGTCGATTTCCGCCGGCGCGATCCCGGCGCGCCTGATCGCCATCGCCATGCAGCGCTGCGCGCCGTCGCCGTCAGGCGCGGGCGCGGTGATGTGATGGGCGTCGCCCGAAAGTCCGTAACCGATGAGTTCGGCGTAAATCTTCGCGCCGCGCGCCTTGGCATGCTCGTACTCCTCGAGCACCACGACGCCGGCACCCTCGCCCATGACGAAACCGTCGCGATCCTTGTCGTAGGGCCGCGAGGCCCGCTCGGGCGTGTCGTTGAAGGAGGTCGAAAGCGCCTTGCAGGCGCAGAAACCCGCCACCGAGAGCCGGTTGATCGGCGACTCGGTGCCGCCGGCGAGCATCACGTCGGCGTCGCCGAGCGCGATCATCCGTCCGGCGTCGCCGATCGCATGCGCGCCGGTGGAACAGGCGGTCACGACCGCATGATTGGGGCCTTTCAGGCCGTGGGCGATGGAGACGTAGCCGGAGGCGAGATTGATGAGGCGGCCCGGAATGAAGAACGGCGACACCCGCCGCGGCCCCCTTTCTTTCAGCACGAGCGCTGTCTCGGCGATGCCTTCGATGCCGCCGATGCCGGAGCCGATGAGCACGCCGGTGTTGGCCTGGTCTTCCGCGCTTTTCGGGTGCCAGCCCGCATCCTCGAGCGCCTGGCCCGCGGCCCCCATCGCGAAGATGATGAAATCGTCGACCTTGCGCTGCTCTTTGGGCTCCATCCATTTGTCCGCAAGGAAGGAGCCGTTCGAGCCATCGCCGCGCTTGACCTCGCAGGCGATCTTGCAGGGAAGATCGGAAACGTCGAATTTCTCGATTCTGGCCGCGCCGCTCTTGCTGTCCAGGATCTGTTTCCACGTCGATTCAACGCCGGCGCCGAGCGGCGAAACCATTCCAAGGCCGGTGACCACGACGCGACGCATTCCTTACCTCCGGCCGCGGCGACGGCGCGGCGCGAATATCAAAGGTTGTTCGAGCCTGACATGGCCCGTCGAGGGCGACCCCGCAAGTGCTTGAGCCGAGCGCCCTGAAAGGCGAAAAGCGTCAGGCCGCGTTTTTTTCGAGAAACTTGATGGCGTCGCCGACGGTGAGAATCGTCTCCGCCGCGTCGTCCGGAATTTCACAGCCGAACTCTTCTTCGAACGCCATGACGAGCTCGACCGTGTCCAGGCTGTCGGCGCCGAGATCGTCGATGAAACTCGCCTTGTCGGTGACTTTCTCGGGATCGACCCCAAGGTGTTCGACGACGATCTTTTTTACGCGCTCCGGAATATCGCTCATCGCTCCGCCCTTCGTGGCCCTGTTGCTAAAATCCGTTTTTTCTAGCCGCGGCATACGTCTGCCGCGATAGACCGCGTGGTCGCCCCCGCGAGATTGTTGCGGTCGTTACCATACTTCATTTCCCATGGCCAGCGCCCCGGCGCAAGCATGCCGAGGGGAAAAGGCCAACTAGATCATCGCCATACCGCCGTTCACGTGGATCGTCGCGCCGGTGACGTAAGCGGCCTCCGTCGAGGCAAGATAGACGACCGCCGAGGCGATATCGTCGGGCGTGCCCAGACGCGCGGCCGGCACGCGCGCGAGGATCGCCTCGCGCTGCTTGTCGTTCAATTTGTCGGTCATGGCGGTGGCGATAAAGCCGGGCGCGACGCAATTCGCGGTCACGCCGCGCCGCGCATATTCGGCGGCGAGCGATTTCATCATGCCGACGATGCCGGCCTTCGCCGCCGCGTAGTTTCCCTGGCCGGGATTGCCGGTGACGCCGACGACCGACGTAATGCCGATGATGCGGCCGAAGCGGCGGCGCATCATGCCGATCGTCGCCTTGCGCGCGAGGCGGAAGGTGGCGGTGAGATTGACGGCGATCACCTGGTCCCACTCCTCGTCCTTCAACGAAACGAACAGATTGTCGCGGGTGATGCCGGCGTTGCAGACGAGAATATCGAGCTGCTTCATGGCGGCCTCGGCCGCGGGCACCAACGCCTCGACCTCGTCCGTCTTGGAAAGATCGCAAGGCAGCACGTGCATGCGGACGCCGAGTTCGCCCGCGAGCTTGTCGAGCGCCTCGCGCCGCGTGCCGGAGATCGCGACCGTCGCCCCCTGCTTGTGCAGCGCGCGCGCGATCGCGCCGCCGATGCCGCCCGAGGCGCCGGTGACGAGCGCGGTCTTGCCGGAGAGATCGAACATGCGGGCTCCGCTTTAGGCCTTGGCGCCTTTGAAGGCTAGCACGTCGTCGGCGTTGCCGACGGTCGCGGTGCTCACTTCCCTGGCGATGCGTCGCACGAGGCCGGCGAGCACCTTGCCGGAACCCACCTCGACGATCCGGTTCACGCCGTTCGCCGCAAGATAGGCGACCGACTGCCGCCAGCGCACCGTGCCGGTGATCTGCGCGACGAGAAGTTTCACGATCTCGGCGCGATCCTCCACCGGCTTGGCGGTGACATTCGCCACCACCGGAATTTTCGGCGTTCCGACTTTCACCTTTGAAAGCGCCTCGGCCATCGCGTCGGCCGCGGGCTGCATCAGCGCGCAATGGAAGGGCGCCGACACCGGCAGCATCATTGCCCGCGCGCCGCGGGCTTTGGCGATGTCGAGCGCGCGCGCGACCGCGGTCTTATGGCCGGAGACGACGATCTGGCCCGGCGCGTTGTCGTTGGCGGCTTCGCATACCTCGCCTTGCGCGGCCTCGCTCGCGACGGCCCGGGCGGCCTCCTCGTCGAGGCCGAGGAGCGCCGCCATCGCACCGACGCCGACCGGCACCGCCTGTTGCATCGCGCGGCCGCGAAGGCGCACGAGCCGCGCCGCATCGGCAAGCGCGAGGCTGCCGGCGGCGGCGTGGGCGGAATATTCGCCGAGCGAGTGGCCGGCGAGGAAGGCGACATCGCGCGCAAGCTGGAGGCCGGCTTCCGCCTCGAGCACCCGTAGCGCCGCGATCGAAACCGCGAGCAACGCCGGCTGCGTGTTCTCGGTGAGCGTGAGCTTGTCCGCCGGCCCCTCCCACATGGTTCGCGTGAGCTTCTCGCCCAGCGCCGCGTCGACTTCCTCGAACACCGCGCGCGCGGGCGCGAAGTTGTCGGCCAGGCTCTTGCCCATGCCGACCGCCTGGCTGCCCTGGCCGGGAAAAACGAACGCGGTTGTCATGCGGCACGCACCCCTTCGGAAGGCGGGGTGAGAGACAACGGCGGCGCAACTTCTGTCAAGGCAGATGGCCGAAACGATCATGAAATTTCACGCCTTTTCGCGCCGGCCGAAATGCTTGCGCCGCCGCCAAAAGCGCGTATAAAACCGCGCTTCGCCGGTTTCGGCCGGGGGCTGAACGGACGGCCGTTTGCGCGGCAGGGCGAATTGCCCGGCGTCCCGTGTCCCCGCCTTCGAGGATTTTCGAGCCTTTCCGAGGCTCGGAGGGCTCGGCGCCGGGCCGGCGAGCGAACAGGAAAGGCAATTCATGCCGCTTTACGAGCACGTTATTCTCGCGCGTCAGGACGTCACCGCGCAACAAGTCGAAGAACTCTCCGCCCAATACAAGGACGTCATCGAGAAGCACGACGGCAAGATCGTCGGCGATCCGGAATATTGGGGCGTCAAGACGCTTACCTTCCGTATCAAGAAGAACCGCAAGGCACACTTCGCCATGCTCCGCATCGACGCCCCGCCCGCCGCCGTCGTCGAGATGGAGCGCCTGGAGCGCATCAACGAGGACGTGATCCGCTTCCTGACGGTGCGCGTCGATCAGCACGAGGAAGGCCCCTCGATCATGCTGCAGAAGCGCGACCGCGACGAGCGCCGCAGCCGGCGCGATCGCGGTGAAGGCGAATTCGACGCGCCGGAAAGCGTCGTCGAAGAGCCGGCCGAGGAGGTCGCGCCATGAGCCGCTCCGCTCCCGCATCCGGCGGCGGACGCCGCCCGTTCTTCCGCCGCCGCAAGACCTGCCCGTTCTCCGGCGCCAACGCGCCGAAAATCGACTACAAGGACGCCAAGCTCCTGCAGCGCTACATTTCCGAGCGCGGCAAGATCGTGCCGAGCCGCATCACCGCGGTGTCGGCGATCAAACAGCGCGAGCTTGCGTCCGCGATCAAACGCGCGCGCTTTCTCGGGCTCTTGCCCTACGTGATCCGCTGAGGCCGCGCGCCTCGGCATAAGTCGTAAGCCGCCCGGATGGTCCGGCGGCGATGGTTGGGGCGGCAACGCCTCTAACCGCTCGCAAAGCGGGACAGCTGACGATGGTGCAGATCGTTCTCATCGGCCTCGGCGCGGGCGTTGCCTCCGCGCTCCTGTTCGCGTCGATCGCGTCGGGCTCGCCGATATCAGTCCTTCTGTTCTATCTCGCGCCGTTGCCGATCCTGTTGGCCGGAATCGGCTGGAGCCACTTCGCCGCGCTGATCGCGGGCCTCGCCGCCGCGGCCGGCCTTGGTGCTTCGTTCGGCTTCTGGTTCTTCATCGCCCACCTCGCGGGCGTCGGCGTTCCCGCCTATCTCCTCGCCTATGTGGCGATGCTCGGACGGCATACGCCGGGCGGCGCGTTGGAGTGGTACCCGGCGGGCAAGCTCGTGCTGTGGACCGCGGGGATCGCGGCGGCCTCGACCGCGCTCACGATTCCGGTATTCGGCAGCGATCTCGATTCCTACCGCGCGACGGTGAAGCAGATTTTCGAGCGCGTCATGCGCCTGCAGCTCGGCACCCCCGCCGGCGAGCCGCTGAAATTGCCGAACGGCGGCGACGCCAACGCCGCGCTCGATTTGCTCGCCATCGTGATGCCGCCCATGGCCGCGGCGATCGCGATGCTCACCAGCCTCTTTAACCTGTGGCTCGCGGGCAGGATCGCGCGGCTGTCGGGAAGGCTCGCGCGGACCTGGCCCGATCTTTCCGCAATGAACTTTCCGGCGATGACGCCGGTGGTGCTGCTCGCGGCGATCGCGCTGTCGTTTCTCGCGAGCATCGTCGGCGTCGCCGCCGGCATGCTCGCCGCCTGCCTGCTGCTCGCCTACGCCATCCTCGGCTTCGCGGTCGTTCATCGGATTACGCGCGCGCTTTCGGCGCGCGGCGTCATCCTCGGAGCGGTATGGCTCGTGGTGCTCGTGCTCGGCTGGCCGGTCATCGTCCTCGCCCTGATCGGGCTCGCGGACGGGCTGCTCGACCTGCGCAAGATCAACAAGCCGAATTCCAATCTTCCCACCAACAAACCGGAGTGAACGAAGGAGCCCGTCATGGAAGTCATTTTGATCGAACGCGTCGCCAAGCTCGGCCAGATCGGCGAGGTCGTGCGCGTGCGCGACGGATTTGCGCGCAACTTTCTCCTGCCGCAGGGCAAGGCGTTGCGCGCCACCAAGGAGAACCGCGAGCGATTTGAAAAAATCCGAGGGGCGTTGGAGGCGAAGAACGCCGAGAAGAAGTCGGGCGCCGACGTGGTCGCGAAGACGCTCGACGGCCAGAGCTTCGTGCTCGTCCGCCAGGCGGGCGAGACCGGCCAGCTCTACGGCTCCGTCTCCGCGCGCGACATCATGCAGGCGCTGTTGGAGAAGAGCTTCGAGGTCTCGCGCCAGCAGATCGTGCTGAACACGCCGATCAAGACAATCGGCCTGCACAAGCTGTCGGTCGAGCTGCATCCCGAGGTCGAGGTGACGATCACGGTGAACGTCGCGCGCAGCCCCGACGAGGCCGCGCGCCAGGCCAAGGGCGAGGATCTCCGGATCGCGCGGACCGAGGAAGAAGAAGCGCGCGCCGAGGCGGGAGTGGCGGCGGAGAAGTTCTTCGAGCGCGGTGCCGACGGCGCGCCGGCGCGGGAGAAGAAGCCACGGCGTGAAAAGTCGGCAAAGGCCGACGGCGACCAAGCGGAGGCGAAGGCGGACGCCAAGCCCGCCGCCAAGGCTGCGCGCGGCCAGAAACAGGCCTCGCCGGCGACCGAGCAGGCCGACGCCAAGCCCGCGAAAAGACCGAAGAAGGAGAAGGCCGCGAAAGAGTGAAAACGCGTCAGCCCGAGGCACGCGGCGCGGAACGCGCCAGCCTCGAAGAATGATGACGGAAAAAACAGCGGGCGGAGGCCGCAGCGGCTCGCCGCCTCGCGCCGCGGCCGGCAGAGCCCTTGAACATCAATGAATTGTTCACCATTGCCGTCCGTTTTTCGGACGGTTGCGGCCGCCGCGCCGACTTTCGCGGGGCATTCGCGGCGGCGGCGTGTCGCTGCGGCGAAATGACTTGAGGCCGCGGACTCCGCTATCGATTCAATTTTACGAAAGGAATGAGCGTTAACGTGCGGGCGGTTTCGCTCCTCGGAAGGAGCGCCGCGGCTATGGTCGAATATAGAAAACATCCACGCCACCGCACCTTGAAGGGCGGCAAGATCATTTACAACCGGCGGCTGACGGTGATCGATTGCGTGATCCGCAACCTGTCGGCGGGCGGCGCGTGCCTGGAAGTGAGCACACACTATCTGCCCGACGAGTTCGACCTCTCGATCCCGATCGATTGCGTCAAGCACCGCTGCCGGGTGGCGTGGCGGACGCCGAACCGCATCGGCGTCGCCTTCGAGGATAGCGGGACCGACCGCGCGGCTTAGCGCATGATCGCCTTCGGTTGAACGAGCGCGCGTTCCCGGCATTTTCTGCAGCACGATCTTTTCGGAAACACAGTGCCCACCCCGGATCAAGTCCGGGGCAGCTTTTTCGCGATCATGCTCATTTGCCGGAGCACGATCTGCTCCGAAAACCGGTGCCCACCCCGGATCGAGTCCGGGGCAGGCTTTTTCGGGATCATGCTCATTTGCCGGAGCATGATCGGTTCCGAAAACCGGTGCCCACTTTTCGGGATCATGCTCCGGAGGGCCGTTGGTCCGGCCCGACCTCGGTAGGGCGGCGGCCTGCGCCTTGCCGAGTCGCATTTGCGACTCAACCAGACCACCCGCTTCGATTGCGATCCACCCATGATCATGCGTTTTTGCGATTTTCCCGGCGAAAAGCCGAGCGGCCGGATCGTGGGTCCGTGCGTGGAACGATTGCCGATTGCCCTGGTTCAATACCTTTGATCTAATTCCTTCCGGCACCGGCGTGGAAGGTTAGCGGTCCGGGGCCATCGAGGCGGTTAAGGACGCGTTCGCTCATGGAGCGTTGGCTTAAACGCATACTCGGAAAGCGCGTGCGGCGGGGCACGCTTAAGATTTCGCTCGGCGCGAAACGCTCTTTCACGCTCGGCGACGGAACCGGCAAGCCGATCGCCATCGCCTTCGACAGCCCCGCCACGCTGCTGTGGATTCTGACCGATCCCGATCTTCGGCTCGGTGAAGCCTATATGGACGAAAGCTTCCGCGTCACCGAGGGCTCGCTCGCCGACTTCCTCGATCTCGTCGAATCGCAAAACCCGGTTTCGCCGACGCTCGCCTCGCACACCATCGACGCCGCGCGCTATCTCAGCCGCCGCGCCGCGCAATTCAATCCGCCCCGACGCGCGCGCAAGAACGTTCATCACCACTACGACCTCGACGGCCGGCTCTATTCGCTCTTCCTCGACGCCGACCGGCAATATTCTTGCGCTTACTTCGAGGACGACGGCACGACCCTCGACGATGCGCAGGTCGCGAAGAAGCGCCATCTCGCCGCCAAGCTCTTGATGGACAGGCCGGGCCTGCGCGTCCTCGACATCGGCTCGGGATGGGGCGGGCTCGGGCTTTATCTATCGGAAATCGCCGGCGCCAAGCACGTCACCGGCATCACGCTCTCCGACGAGCAGGCCGCGGCGGCGCGAGCGCGGGTGGTGGAGCGCGGGCTGAAGGGAAAGATCGAATTTCGCCTGCAGGATTACCGGGACGTCGACGAGAGCTTCGACCGCATCGTCTCGGTCGGCATGTTCGAGCATGTCGGCGTCAATCACTACGGCACTTTCTTCCGCAAGATCGCGGACATGCTGACCGAGGACGGGGTGGCGTTGCTGCATGCGATCGGCCGCGTGGGCCGGCCGTCGGCGACCAGCGCCTGGATCAAGAAGTATATTTTCCCGGGCGGCTATATCCCGTCGCTGTCCGAGGTCCTGCCCGCGATCGAACGCTCGGGCCTCGTGGTCACCGACATCGAGATCTTGCGGCTGCACTACGCCGAGACGCTGAAGGCGTGGCGCGAGCGCTTCCTCGCCCGGCGCGAGGAGGTGGCGGCGCTCTATGACGAGCGCTTCTGCCGCATGTGGGAATTCTACTTGGCGGGATCGGAAATGGCCTTCCGCCACCAGGGAATGATGGTATTTCAGATTCAGCTGGCCCGGCGCCAGCAAGCCGTGCCGCTCACGCGCGACTATATCGGCCAGGCCGAGGAGCGGCTGCGCTCGGCCGAGCGGCGGGCCAAGCCGATGATGCGCCTCGCGGGCGAGTGAACGCCCGGCCTCGCCGTCCGAAACTCCAAATTTTCTTCACAGTCAAGCTTGAATCTTTTTTCGCACACAGTTGTGCCTATCATGTGAATTGGTGGGATGAGTCGCGTATTCGCGTCGGCATTCCTTCCCTTCGTGTTAAGCCGGTTTTGCCACAGCTCAAGATAGATAGACCTGACTTGCCGCCATGGCCCTTGAATCGACCCTTCGAAAAGTCGTCGACCAGCCGGAAGCGAGCTACCGGCAGGCGCCGCACAATGTCGAGGCGGAGCAGGCCTTGCTCGGCGCCATCCTCGTCAACAACGAGGCGTTCTACCGCGTCTCGGATTTTCTCGAGCCGAAACACTTCTTCGAGCCGATCCACGCCAAAATTTATGAGGTCGCGGCCGGCATCGTCCGCGCCGGCAAGATCGCGACCCCCGTCACGCTGAAGACGTTCCTGCCGCCCGACGCCGACATTGCCGGGGCCGGGCTCTCGCCGGCGCAGTACCTCGCCCGCCTCGCCGCCGAGGCGACGACGGTGATCAACGCCGAGGACTACGGCCGCACGATCTACGATCTGGCGACGCGACGCGACCTCATCAAGATCGGCGAGACCATGGTGAATGTCGCTTATGAAGCGCCGGTCGACTTTGCGCCGCAAACGCAGATCGAGGAGGTCGAGCGGCAGCTTTACGCGCTCGCCGAAACCGGCCGTTACGACGGCGGCTTCCTGCGCTTTTCCGACGCGCTGAAGGACGCCGTCGATCTCGCCAGCAAGGCCTATCAGCGCGACGGCCATTTGTCGGGGCTCGCCACCGGCCTCATCGACCTCGACCACCTGATGGGCGGCATGCAGCCCTCCGACCTCGTCATCCTCGCCGGCCGGCCCGGCATGGGCAAGACGGCGCTCGCGACCAACATCGCCTATAACGTCGCGGTCGATTACCGCGGCAGGCCGAAGCCCGACGGCGCGATCGAAACTATTTCCGGCGGCATCGTCGGCTTCTTCTCGCTCGAAATGTCGGCCGAGCAGCTGGCGACCCGCATCCTCTCGGAGCAAACCGAAATCCCCTCCTCGCGCGTGCGGCGCGGCGACATTTCCGAGTCGGACTTCTCCAAGCTCGCCGCGGCGGCGCAGACAATGCAGTCGATCCCGCTGTTCATCGACGAGACCGGCGGCATCTCGATTGCGCAGCTCGCCGCGCGCGCGCGGCGGCTCAAGCGCCAGCGCGGCCTCGACCTGATGATCGTCGATTACCTGCAATTGCTTTCCGGCTCGACGCGGCGTGCGCACGAGGGCCGCGTGCAAGAAGTGACGGAAATCACCACCGGGCTGAAAGCGCTGGCGAAGGAACTCGACGTGCCGATTCTGGCGCTGTCGCAGCTCTCGCGTCAGGTCGAATCGCGCGACGACAAGCGGCCGCAGCTGTCGGACTTACGCGAATCGGGCTCGATCGAGCAGGACGCCGACGTAGTGCTGTTCGTGTTCCGCGAGGAATACTACTTGAAGAACAAGGAGCCGCGTGAAGGCTCGGAGGAATGGTTCAAGTGGGAGGCGGACATGAAGGCCGCCGAAAACCGCGCCGAGCTCATCATCGGCAAGCAGCGCCACGGGCCGACCGGCACCGTGAAGCTGTCCTTCGAGGCGCATGTCACGCGCTTTGGCAATCTCGCGCGCGATGAGCGCCTGCCGGAGCGGACGCGCTAGCGCCTTATCCCTCCCCGTTTGCGGGGAGGGTGGCCATCGGAGCGAAAGCGACGATGGCCGGGTGGGGGTTGGCTAGGAACCGCGTTCGAACAACCCCACCCGGATTCTCGCTTCGCTCGAATCCACCCTTCCCTAAAGGGGAGGGAAAAATTTTCTGATCACAACTAATGCCGCTTGAAATACTGCACCGCGCGCTCGTGCTTCTCGGCGGCCGCGCGCGTCGCGAAGGTGCCGAGATTGCGGCGCCGGCCGGTTTTCGGATTTCGCTTGCGGGAATAGAGCCGGTATTTGCCGCCTTTGAGCTTGCGGATCATCCTTGCCTCCGGAGCAGATGCTGTGCCGGGCGCGGCCCGAATTGCGCCACGCCAATCCTGCATCCACAACGATCGAGATACGCTAAGGTTCGCCTGAATCGTCAAGAGCCGGATCATGAGCCACAAAACCGCCGCCCGCGCGAAGCCTGAAGCGGCCGAGGCCGCCTTCGGTCCCGGCGACGCCGAGGCCGGCGGCTTGCTCACGATCGACTTGGGCGCGCTCGTCGCGAATTATCGCGACCTGGCCGCGCGCGCAAAACCGGCCGAGTGCGCGGCGGTGGTGAAGGCCGACGCCTACGGCATCGGGCTCGAGCCTGCCGCCGCGGCGCTGGCCAAGGCCGGCTGCAAGACTTTCTTCGTGGCGCTGCTCGATGAGGCGTTGAAGCTCCGCACGGTCGCGCCCGATGCCGCGATCTACGTATTGAACGGCCTCAACCGGGGCACTGCCGACGCCTTCCGCGACATCGATGCGCGGCCGGTGCTCGGCTCGACAGCCGAGATCGAGGAATGGGATGCCGCCGCCCGCGCGGCGAAGGAGCCGCTCGCCGCCGCGATCCATATCGACACCGGCATGTCGCGCCACGGTATTACCGCCGACGAAGCGGTCGTGCTCGCCGGCAGGCTGAAAGGCCTCGCCTGCAAGCCTTCGCTGGTGATGAGCCACCTCGCCCGCGCCGACGAGGCCGACCAGCCGATGACCGCGCGGCAGATTTCCGATTTCAAGGCGCTCGCCGCGAAGTTTCCCGGCATCGCGGCCTCGCTCGCCAATTCCGCCGGGCTGTTGGCGCATCCCGACTCGCGCTTCGACCTCGTGCGCCCCGGCATCTCGCTCTATGGCGGCCGCGCGCTGATTTCCGGCGACGATCCGATGCGGCCGGTGGTGCGGCTCGACGTGAAGATCATCCAGCTGCGCAAGGCGAAAGCTGGGGAAACGGTCGGCTATGGCGGCGAGTTTAAGCTCGCGCGCGACAGCCGCCTCGCGGTGATTTCCGCGGGCTACGCCGACGGCATTCCGCGCGCGTCGGGTGCGAGCAATGAGCGGCGCGGCATCGAGGCGGTGGTCGCGGGCAGGCGCTGCCCCGCCGTCGGCCGCGTGTCGATGGACCTCATCGTGATCGACGTCACCGATCTCCCCGAGGGCGCGCTCAAGCGCGGCGATCTGGCAACGCTGCTCGGCGAAGGCATTTCCGTCGACGATCTCGCCGCACCCTCGGCCACGGTAGGCTACGAGGTGCTGACGCGGCTGGGCAGCCGCTACCGGCGTACTTATATTGGCGGCTGAAAGGAAATTTTCGAATGCCGACAAGCGAATGGATCGTCGCGGAGGAATTCCAGCCGAAGCCCGCCGACTACGGCTATAATCTCGGCCGCGCGCTGACCTCGGTCGTCGGGCTGCGCTCGATTATTCCCGCCGACGCCGCGACCGCCGAGGTGCTCGGCACCGAGCGCACCGGGAACGGCGTCGTCATCCGCGAGAACGGCCTCGTGCTCACCATCGGCTACCTCGTCACCGAGGCCGAGACGGTGTGGCTCGCCACCCATGACGGGCGGAAAATCTCCGGCCATGTGCTGGCTTTCGACCAGGAAACCGGCTTCGGCCTCGTACAGGCGCTCTCCAGCCTTGGTCTGCCGGCGCTCTCCTTCGATCAATCCTCGACCGCCAAGGTCGGCGAGCGCGTGGTGGTCGCCGGCGCCGGCGGGCGTGCGCACGCAGTGGCGGCGAAGATCGTTGCCAAGCAAGAGTTCGCCGGTTACTGGGAATACTATCTCAATGAAGCGATCTTCACCTCCCCGTTCCATCCCAACTGGGGCGGCACGGCGCTGATCGGCGCCGGCGGCGATCTCCTCGGCGTCGGCTCGTTGCAGCTCGAGCGCACGCGCGACGGCGGCCGCGCCGAGCCCATCAACATGATGGTGCCGATCGACATCTTGAAGCCGGTGCTGAACGACCTCGTGAAGTTCGGCCGCCTCAACCGCCCGGCGCGGCCGTGGCTCGGGCTCTACTCCACCGAGATCGACCAGCGCATCGTGGTGGCGGGGCTCGCCAAGCGCGGCCCGGCGCGGCGCGCGGAATTGAAGACCGGCGACATCATCCTCGCCGTCGGCGGCAACGAGGTGAGCGACCTCGCGGACTTTTACCGCAAGATCTGGTCGCTGGGTGCGGCCGGCGTCGGCGTGCCGCTGACCATTCACCGCGACGGCGATACGTTCGACGTGACGGTGAAATCCGGCGAGCGCGGCCAGTTCCTGAAGAAGCCGAGCGTGCATTAAATGAAGTCCCCCTCTCCCCGCTCGAACTCGGGTTTACCCGAGTTCGGCACCTTAAGATCGGTCGAAGTCGGATAGATCCGACTTCGACTGGGGAGAGGTGAATTACATGATAAGCTCGTCTTCGAATCCCCCAACGTGAATTTCATGGCCAAAGCGCGCGCATCCTTCGTCTGTCAGTCCTGCGGCGCGGTCTATCCGCGCTGGCAGGGCAAGTGCGAGGCCTGCGGCGAGTGGAACACCATCGCCGAGGAAGCGGGCGCCAAAGATTCCGTCCCCGCCGCCCAGCGCACGAGCCGCAAGGGCCGCGCCTTCAAGCTCGAGCCGCTGGCGGGCGAGGCGGAGGAAGCGCCGCGCACGCCGTCCGGCATTGCGGAATTCGACCGCGTCACCGGCGGCGGCTTCGTGCGCGGCTCGGTTTTGCTGCTGGGCGGCGACCCCGGCATCGGCAAGTCGACGCTGCTGATCGAAGCGGCGGCCGTGCTCGCGCGGACGGGCAGGCGCGTCATCTACGTCTCCGGCGAGGAAGCGATTGGCCAGGTGCGCATGCGCGCGGCGCGGCTCGGGCTCGCCAGCGCGAACGTGGAACTTGCCGCCGAAACCAATGTCGAGGACATCCTCGCGACGCTGAAGGATGCGGCACCGCCGGCCCTCGTCGTCATCGATTCGATCCAGACGCTATGGACGGAGTCGGTCGAGGCGGCGCCCGGCACCGTCACGCAGGTGCGCGCCTCGACGCAGGCGTTGCTGCGCTACGCCAAGCGCACGGGTGCGGCAGTCGTGCTGATCGGCCACGTCACCAAGGACGGCCAGATCGCCGGCCCCCGCGTCGTCGAGCACATGGTCGACGCCGTGCTGCATTTCGAGGGCGACAGCGGCCATCAGTTCCGCATCCTGCGCGCGCTCAAGAACCGCTTCGGGCCGACCGACGAGATCGGCGTGTTCGAGATGACCGGCGAAGGGCTGCGCGAGATCGAAAACCCCTCGGCGCTGTTTCTCTCGGACCGCGATCTCGGCTCGCCCGGCACGGCCGTATTCGCCGGCATCGAGGGCACGCGGCCCTTGCTGGTGGAAGTTCAGGCGCTGGTGGCGCCGACCGCGCTCGGCACGCCGCGCCGCGCCGCCGTCGGCATCGACCCCAACCGGCTCTCGATGATCCTCGCGGTGCTGGAGGCGCGCTGCGGCGTGCGGCTTTCGGGTCACGACGTCTACCTGAATGTGGCGGGGGGGCTCCGCATCATCGAGCCCGCCGCCGATCTTGCGGTCGCCGCGGCGCTCGTCTCGTCGCTTTCGGGCGCGGCGCTGCCGGCCGACGCGGTCTATTTCGGCGAAGTAAGCCTCACCGGCGCCGTGCGCGCGGTGCCGCAGGCGGCGGCCCGCCTCAAGGAGGCCGGTAAGCTCGGATTTACCCGGGCCGTGCTACCGGAATTGGGCCGCATGGAGGCGGCGGAAGGCTTGAAAATCAACACCATCGCCACGCTCTCGGCCCTGGTTGCGGAGATCGCCGCCCGCAGCCCGAAGGGGCCGCGGCGGGCGGTTGGTGGCGGAGAAGACGGATGACGTCGCACCCGGCGACCGCTATACCCCTGCCGCGGGCGCTGCCCCCTCATGAGTCGGTCGGAGTTCAGGGACTTTAGGCCAGAATGCCCTTTTCCCTTCTCGATATCGGACTGATCGCGGTGATGCTGGTTTCCGGCATTCTCGCCATGGTACGCGGCTTCATGCGCGAGGTGCTGTCGATCGCCGCCTGGGTGATCGCCGCCCTCGTCACGCTCTACGGCTATGCCAAGGCCGTCCCCTACGCCAAGCAATACATTTCCAACGACCTGATCGCGACCGGCGTCGCGGTCGGCGTGCTCTTTCTCGGCACGCTCCTGATCGTGTCGCTGTTCACCGTCAAGATTTCGGACCTCGTGCTCGATTCGCGCGTCGGCGCACTCGACCGCTCGCTCGGCTTCCTCTTCGGGCTCGCCCGCGGGCTCGTGATCATGGTCGTCGCCTTCCTCTTTTTCGTGTGGCTGGTGCCCGCCAAGAGCTTGCCCGAGTGGGTCAAGAGCGCCCGCTCGCGCCCCGTCCTGCAGGGCACCGGCGATTGGCTGTTGTCGCTCTTGCCGGACGACCCCGAGACCGCCATCTTGAAGAGGTTGCGCCGCCCGAAGGAAGGCGACGAATTGGCGCCGCAGGATATGCCGCCCGCCCCGGGACAGCGTTCGGACCGGGGTGCTGCGCCCGCCCGCGTCGCCGGCGGCGATACGGAGGCCGGCTACAAGCGCAATGACCGGCAAGGATTCGAGCAACTTCTCGAAAGTACCCGCGGCGTAACTCGCTAGGAAGACAGGCGGAGAACGACGATGAGCGCAGCCGAACACGAAACGAGGTCCGGCCACCCGCGCGATTTCGACCTCGAGATGAACGGCGACTGCCTGCGCGAGGAATGCGGCGTGTTCGGCATCTTCAACCACGAGGATGCCGCCGCCATCACCGCGCTCGGCCTGCACGCGCTGCAGCACCGCGGCCAGGAGGCGGCGGGCATCGTCTCCTATGACGGCAAGCGCTTTCATCTGGAGCGCCGCCTCGGCCTCGTCGGCGACAATTTCTCCAAGCGCGGGGTGATCGACCGCCTGCCCGGCCGCGCCGCCATCGGCCACACGCGCTATTCCACCACCGGCCAGACCATCCTGCGCAACGTGCAACCCTTGTTCGCCGAGCTCGACGGCGGCGGCTTCGCCATCGGCCACAACGGCAACCTCACCAACGGCCTCACGCTCCGCCGTCAGCTCGTGCGCGACGGCGCGATCATGCAGTCGACCACCGACACCGAGGTGATCCTGCATCTGTTGGCGCACTCGAAAATGCCGCGCTTCGTCGAGCGCTTCATCGACGCGTTGCGCTCGATCGAGGGCGCTTACGCCTTCGTGGGTCTCACCAACAAGAAGCTTGTCGGCGCGCGCGATCCGCTCGGCATCCGCCCGCTCGTCTTGGGCGACCTGAACGGCTCGCCGATCCTCGCCTCCGAGACCTGCGCGCTCGACATCATCGGCGCGCGCTATGTGCGCGACGTCGAGAACGGCGAGATCGTCGTCATTTCCGAGGAAGGCATCCAGTCGGTGAAGCCGTTCCCGGGAATACCGCCGCGCCCCTGCATCTTCGAATACATCTATTTCGCGCGGCCGGATTCGATCGTCGGCGGGCGCAGCGTCTACGAGGTGCGCAAGAATTTGGGCGCGCAGCTCGCGCGCGAGGCGCGCGCCGAGGCCGACGTCGTCGTCGCGGTGCCCGATTCGGGCGTTCCCGCCGCCATCGGCTACGGGCAGGAATCCGGCACGCCCTACGAGCCCGGCATCATCCGCAACCACTATGTCGGGCGCACCTTCATCGAGCCGACGCAGCACATCCGCGAACTCGGCGTGCGCCTCAAGCATTCCGCCAACCGCGCGGTGGTGACGGGCAAGCGCATTGTCTTGATCGACGACTCGCTTGTGCGCGGCACCACCTCGGTCAAGATCGTGCGCATGATGCGCGAGGCGGGCGCGCGCGAGGTGCACATGCGGATCGCGAGCCCGCCGATCAAGTATTCGGATTATTACGGCATCGACACGCCCGAGCGCGATAAATTGCTCGCCGCGACGCACGACTTAGAGGGCATGCGCAAATATATCGGCTCGGACTCCTTGGCGTTCCTGTCGATCGAGGGCCTCTACAAGGCCATGGGCCACAACCGGCGCGATCCCGACCGGCCGCAATACACCGACCACTGCTTCACCGGCGAGTATCCGACCGCGCTCACCGACAAGACCGGCGGCGACGCGCCGAAGCAATTGTCGCTGCTCGCCGAGGCGAGCTGACGCGAAGCGTCATCCCGGAAGCGCGCGAAGCGCGCTGTCCGGGATCCATACTCGTTGCCGTTTGATATTCGCGAGATCGGTGGTTATGGATTCCGGCCCTCGCTTCGCTCGCCCGGAATGACAAGAGAACATTGATGTCCAAACCACTTTCCGGCCGCATCGCGCTGGTCACCGGCGCCTCGCGCGGCATCGGCCGCGCCACCGCCATCGCGCTCGCCGGCCGCGGCGCGCATGTCGTGGCGCTCGCGCGCACCGTCGGCGGCCTCGAGGAACTCGACGACGCCATCAAGAAGGAGGGCTCGAGCGCGACGCTGGTGCCGCTTGATCTGCGCGACTTCGACGCGCTCGACCGGCTCGGCGCCTCGCTGCACGAGCGTTTCAAGAAGCTCGACGTGCTGGTGGGAAACGCCGGCCAGCTCGGCGCGCTGTCGCCGCTCGGGCATCTCGATCCGAAAATGTGGGACGAGGTGTTCGCGGTGAACGTGACCGCCAATTGGCGGCTGATCCGTTCGCTCGATCCGCTGCTGCGCGCTTCCGATGCCGGCCGCGCCGTCTTCCTCACTTCCGGCGTTGCCCATCGCGCGCGCGCCTATTGGGGGCTTTATGCCGCCTCGAAGGCGGCGCTCGAAATGCTGGTGCGCGTCTACGCCGAGGAAACCGCCAAGACCAACGTCAAAGCGAACCTGTTCAATCCCGGCCCGATCCGCACGCGCATGCGCGCCAAGGCGATGCCGGGCGAAGACCCGGTGACGCTCGACACGCCCGAGCAGGCGGCGCAGGCGATCGTGCCGCTTTGTCTGCCGTCGTGCGAGGAGAGCGGCATGATCTTCAACTATCCCAACCGGAAATTCCTCGCCTTCAACGCGCCCGCCTGACCCGCCAGGCGAGCGCGGCTCACTTCCGTCCGGCGAACGGATTATCCGCCTCGCGGAAGGCGAGCCGGATCGGCACCCCCGGCAATTCGAAGGTCTCGCGCAATGAATTGACGAGATAGCGCGTGTAGGAGTCGGGGAGCGCGCTGGTGCGCGTTCCGAACAACACGAAGCTCGGCGGCCGCGCCTTCGGCTGGGTGATGTAGCGAAGTTTGATCGTCTTGCCGGTGACGGCGGGCGGCGAATTCTGCTCGATTACGCCGCGCAGCCAGCGATTGAGCGCCGCGGTCGAGGCGCGGCGGTTCCATACCGCGTAAAGCGCGATCACCGCCTGCATCAGGCGGTCGAGCCCCTCCCCGGTTTTTCCCGAAACCGGCACAACGGGCATGCCCCTCGCCTGCGGCAGCGAATGGTCAGCCTCCTCGCGGAGCTTCTTCAGCGTCACGTCGCCGCGCGGCACGAGGTCGCACTTGTTCATGCCGAGGACGAGCGCGCGGCCCTCCTTCAGCACGAGGTCGGCGATGCGCAAGTCCTGCTCTTCCCACGGATGCGTCGCGTCGAGGAGCAAGATCACAACCTCGGCGAAGCGAATCGCGCGCAGCGCGTCGGCGACGGACAGCCGCTCCAACTTGTCATCGACGCGGCCGCGGCGGCGCAGGCCCGCGGTATCGAAAAGCTCGAAGCGCCTGCCGGAATGCGCGAAATCGACGGCGATCGAATCGCGCGTGATGCCGGCCTCGGGCCCGGTGACGAGCCGGTCCTCGCCGATCAGCGCGTTGATCAGCGTCGACTTGCCCGAATTCGGCCGGCCCACCACCGCGACGCGGATCGGGCGCGCGCGCTCTTCCTCCGCCTCGGCCGTTTCGCCCTCCGAGAGCTCGGCTTCGCTCTCCTCGGGCTCATGCGCCAGCGCTTCGCGCAGGGCGCCGTAAAGATCGGCCATGCCTTCGTTGTGCTCGGCGGAAACCGAAACCGGCTCGCCGAGGCCGAGCTCGAAGGCTTCGTAATAGCCGGCCTCGCCCGCCTTGCTCTCGGATTTGTTGGCGACCACGATCACCGGCTTGTCCGCGCGGCGGAGCTCATCGGCGAATGCGCGGTCGTCGGGCAGCACGCCCGCGCGCGCGTCGAGCACGAACAGGACGGCGTCCGCTTCCGCGATCGCCGCCGCGGTCTGGGCGCGCATGCGGCCCTTGAGGCTTTCTTCGTCGGCCTCCTCGAAGCCGGCGGTGTCGATGACGCGAAACGCGAGCCCGCCGAGGCTCGCCTCGCCCTCGCGGCGGTCGCGCGTCACGCCCGGCCGGTCGTCGACAAGTGCGAGCCGCCGGCCGATCAGGCGGTTGAACAGGGTCGATTTGCCGACATTGGGCCGGCCGACGACGGCGACGGTGGGAAGCATCGCGAGCGGCGGTACAGGAAAGGCGATTTAAGTCAAATCAGTTCGGCGTGCGCGAATCCGCCCACGGATCTTCCGCCCCGGCGGGCGGCGCTGCCGAGCGCGGCGGCGGTTGCGGCTGGCCCTGCGTCGTGTTGCGCGCGGTGCGGGATTTCGTGCGCGAAGCGGGCTGCTCTTTTTCGTATTCGCCGGGTTGCGCCGTTTGCTGGTTCTGGCCCGTGGCCGAAATCTGCGTGTCGATGGGAATGTTCGAATTGGTCGGCTGCAGCGGCGGCGCGTTGTAGCTCACGCCCGGAACGCCGCTGGGGAAAATCGGCTTGCGCTCGCCGGCAAGCGGCGTCTTCTTCTCGTCGAACAAGTCGAAGTCGGCGCAAGCGGTCATGGCGAGCGGCAGCGCGACCAGCACGCAACGCAGAAGGAAATAAGGATGGGAAGATCGCATGCGTGTCCTCACTGCGTCGCCGATCCCGGCTTCGCGGACGGGTCGGTGCCGGCGGAGGTGAGTGCCTGCATCACTTCGGCGCGGTTGCGCAGCGCCGGCGGCGTCTCGGGATCGACCGCGAGCTGGGCGAACATCGCGCGCGCCGCCTCCCGCTCTCCCGCCCTGTAGCGGGCAAGCGCAAGGATTTCGCGCGCCGAGAAACGGAACGAGGAGGAAGGAGCCATCAGCGGCTCGACCCGCGAGGCGATTTCCGCAACCTGCGCGGTATCGAGCAGGAGAAGTGCGGCGCGCAGCCGCGCCACGTCGCGTATGGCGGTGTCGATGGAGCCGTCGGCGGCAATCGCGTCAAAGGCGGCCGCCCCCGCCGCGGCGTCGCGCGCGCCGGTCTCCGCCGCAAGCCGCATGCGCGAGAGCAACCGGTAGCCCCACGTCGCGTCCTGCGCCAGCGCCGCGAATTCCTGTTCGGCCTCGGCGCGCTTGCCGGCCTCGGCGAGCCCGAGCGCGGCCTCGAAGCGGGAGCCGGCCTTGACGCCCTCGCGCGTTTGATACCAATCCCACCCGCGCCAGCCGGCGGTGGCGGCCACGATCAGGAGCGCGGCGCCGACGGCATAGGCGCCGTAGCGCTCCCACAGCTTGATCAGGCGCTCGCGGCGAAGCTCCTCGTCGATCTCGCGGATGAATTGGGTTTCGGACATCGAGAATCCCGCCGCCTCACGGCCCCTTGTTCGAGCGCGGGCCTACGATAGAGATGTGGACGGAACGTGGCAAACCGCCCCACCGTCCAACTGCCTGTGGGCGTTAAGCTTTCGCCTTGAGCGGATAGACGTTGGCAAGCCCGGGAAATTCGCGACTGCGCACTTCGCGCGCGTATTCCTTCACCGCCGCCTCGATGCCGCCGGCGAGTTCACCATACTTCTTGACGAATTTCGGCACGCGCGGCGACAGACCCAGCATGTCCTCCAGCACCAGGATCTGCCCGTCGCAGGCGGGCGATGCCCCGATGCCGATGGTGGGAATCGGCACCTCTTGCGTGATGCGCTTGGCCAAGGGCTCGGCGACCGCCTCGACCACCATCGAGAAGGCGCCGGCCTCGGCGATCGCGCGGGCGTCGTCGAGGAACGGCCCCCAGTCCTTCTCCTCGCGGCCGAGCGCCTTGAAGGAGCCGAGCGCGTTCACCGCCTGCGGCGTGAGGCCGACATGGCCCATCACCGGCACGCCGCGCTCGGAGAGAAAACGCACGGTCGCGGCCATCTTGGCGCCGCCCTCGAGCTTGATGGCGCCGCAGCCGGTTTCCTTCAATACGCGCGCGGCCGAGCGGAAGGCGTCCTCCTTGCTCGCCTCGTAGCTGCCGAAGGGCATGTCGACGACGACGAGCGCGCGCTTGGAGCCGCGCATCACCGCGTGGCCCTGCAGGATCATCATCTCGAGGGTGACGGGCACGGTCGTCTCGAGGCCGTGCATCACCATGCCGAGCGAGTCGCCGACCAGGAGAAAATCGACATAGGGGTCGAGAATGCGCGCGGTGTGGGCGTGATAGGAGGTGAGCGCGACGATCGGCTCCTTGCCCTTGCGGGCGCGCAGCTCCGGCGCGGTGATGCGGCGGGTCGGTTCGATGCTCATGCGGGCAACACCTGGAGGCCGACGACATAGGGATGGAAGAGCTTGGCGAGGAAGAGGAATAGCACGCAGCCGGCGACGACGGCGACCCCGTCGGCCGCCCATTTCGGCGCGGGATATTGGGGCGCCGGCCGCCATTTCATCGAAATGCGGCTCCAAACCGCCCACGCCAACACGGCCGCGAAGAGGACAATGCCGGCGAGATCGCCGTTGGCGAGAAGATGCGCGAGCGCCCAGACCTTTACGCTGACCAGCATCGGATGTTTGAGCCAGACGCGGATATGCGTCGGCGGAAAGGCGGCGGCGAAGCTGATGCTTGCAAAGAGCATCAACAGGAGCGCGAGGTGCTTGGTCCACAGCGGCGGATACCACAGCTGCAGCGAGCCCTCCGCCCGCCAGGCCGCAAAGCCGTAGCCGACCATGAAGATGCCGACGATCGAAACGAGGGAATAAAGCCCCTTATACGGCCCCTCGCCGATACGCGCGACCACGCCCGCGCGGGCGAGGCGCATGGTCGTAAAGGCATGCGCGCCGAGAAAGACAAGAAGGCCGAGGAGCATCAACTTCATGACGGGCCGATCGGGTTTTCGCGGCGCAGCCTATCCAAATTTGCGCGCGCCGCCTAATCCTTGTCGCGATACTTGAAGGAGACCTTCAGGCGCGCGCGGTAGGCTTCCACTTTTCCGTTCTTCAGTTGCAGATCGAGCTCCTTGACCTCGGCGACGCGCAGGTCCTTCAAGGTTTTTGCCGCCCGATCGACCGCCGCCTTCGCCGCCTTCTCCCAGGAATCGGTGCTGGTGCCGACGATTTCGATGACTTTATAAATGCTCTCCGCCATGGCTCTCTCCCGTATCTATGTCGTTATCGGCAAGATTGACGCCGGAGAGAGTGTAGCATCGGCGCGGGGAAATCTCACTCCCACTCGATCGTGCCCGGCGGCTTGGAGGTCACGTCGTAGACGACGCGGTCAACGCCGCGTTGAAAGACTCCGGCGCACCCGCTCGGATATCACCCGATCAGCGTAAGACCGGTCCGATCTGGCTCAGCCATAGCGAGGGAACGAAGGTCTTGTCCTGGTAAATGGCGGCGAGCGTCGCCTCGGGGATCGCTCCGGCTCGCGCCGGCAGGGGCTTTGCGGCGGCCGCATAGGCTGCGTCCCAAATCGCCGCCAGATATCGAGCGCCCGCACCCATGACTTGCTTCGTTTCTTCGCCGAACGCCGTCCAGAGTCCGTCCACAACGTGCGCCGATGAACCCCCGCCAAGGCGAATATATTCGTCGCACAGCTTCGAGGGCGGCAGGATCGCAGCCACCTGAGCCATCAGCGTGACGGTCGCGAACGCGGCCCCGCGGCCATTGGTGATCTGAGGAATCGGGTCCTTGAAGGTTTTAGCCGCGGGACCGATGCCAGCCAGGAGCTCGGTGGAATGGCGGTCGACCATCTTGTCTTCATAGGTCGAGTGGACGCCTTTTCCGGGCCAATTCTTCGCGTGCGGATCCTTCGGATCCTGGTAGCCATTGGACAGATAGGAGCCGTGCAGCGGCTGGCAGGCGTCACCGACGTAATGCGAGACGATCCCCGCGGCACAAAGAAATTTGTCGGTCTCGCCAGCTTGCAGCGCGCGAACCATCTCATCGAAAAACTGCCACACCCGGAAGGGCAGCAGGCCTTGCGAGCGGGACTGCGTCTTGCCGTTCTGCGCGTACCAATTGCTCCACACTTTGACATCCATATTAGCCATCGTCGGGTCGGCGAGCGTCAGGTCTCGAAGCGTCACGCCTTTCGCGTCAGCCTCATCGATGTCGGCGTAATGGTTGGGGTGCTCGGGCCCCGCATTCTGGGCGTAGTCGCGCCCGCCGGGCACTTTGTCGGCCGTTTTCTTCCAGACCAGGTCAGGAACGTCCGCAAGCTCGACAAAGTCGCCGTTCGACAGCTTCTTGCGGATCTCGTCGGGCTTGAGCTGACCGGGACTGAAGCTGATCCGCTCGACATTGGAGTTCAGAAAGTCGTTGAGGTTTTTATTTTGCACGGACTCGATCGCGATGGTCGCGATGCTGTAATGCCCCGTCTGGCCCCAATATGGATTAGGACCGGTGTTGTGGTCCTGGACGAGGTCGATGTCGAGAAGCTGGCAGACCGTGCTGAGACCCGTCGCCAAAGCAAAGTTCAGTCGCTCGTTCACGTTACTAACGAGTGTCTGGCCACCCCATTCGACCGCCATGGGTCGAAGCAGGCAATTTTTGTCCGGGCCAACCTCAGTGCACAGATGCCAGACCGTTCCTGAATCACCGGGTTTGGTTTGAGCCCGCCCGTTCTCAGGAGCGATCAGGAACTCGGAGACGTAGTCGTAGCCCGCCATCGACCTGTGACGGTAGAACAGGGCCTTGATCTTGCCGTTTAAGGCACCCGACGCCGCGCCGAAGGCGAGAACCGGTCGATCGATCAGCTGCAGGCCGAGATTGAGTTCGTTGAAATTGGCGACATCGCCGACCTTGTGGTCGAGACCGTAGGGCTGGCTGGACCAGTCGTCTGCTTGGTCAACTTCGATCAGGCCGATATCGAGGGTGAGATAGCTGCGCTTGCTCTGAAATTCGGGGAAGACATGGGAAAACGCTTTGCGCGTAAGCTGCTTGTTCGATGCCCGACCGATCTCGACAATATTCCCTCGGACGCGTGCTTTGATGACGGAGCCAGCTTCGCCGCAAACATGCCGATTAGTCAGCGCGAAGAGCTTGTGGCCATCGGTGACGAGGCAGCCGACGCTCGCCTTATGCTCCATGCCCTGCACTTCCGCGATGATTGGGCATCCGCCCCCGATATAACTGTCGGGCCATCGTACATCCGCCGGCGCGCCTACGAGCGGTTCGGCAGTATTTACGGCGACGACGCAAACCGGAGCGGCTCGTCCATCCGAAAGATAGAGCGTCGGCGGAATCATGTGGTTGGGATCGATACCGCCTTGGCCGAAGCCGGACGCATCGACCCAGTCGTCGACGAGAACGAGGATGCACGGCCAGGAATAGGGCCGCACCTCGGAGTTATCGAATGTACGCGCATCTTTCGAGCCTTGCGCAGTTCGGCCATCGGGAGCGATGTTGTCATTCGGCCATGGATCTTTCGTTCGAATCAGGTACAGCCCGACTCCGGTCCCGACCACATTTTCCTTATTGATCAGATGCCAGTGATATTGGTCACGAGCTTCGAGCAGGTCTTTGAGCGAAAGGCTTCTGAAATTCGTTTGATTGGCGAGCAAGTTCATCGCAACCCCCAAGGGTTGCAAAATATCACCTCTCAATTTTTTGACAATGCCATTATAATGGCTTGGAGAGCGGCTTTATCGATTTCAAGTCCGCATATATCGACGGCGCCGGATTATCTCAGCGTGGCCTATTCCCACTCGATCGTGCCCGGCGGCTTGGAGGTCACGTCGTAGACCACGCGGTTGACGCCGCGCACCTCGTTGATGATGCGGGTGGCGACGCGGCCGAGAAACGCCATGTCGAACGGATAGAAATCGGCGGTCATGCCGTCGGTCGACGTCACCGCGCGCAGCGCCACCACCTCGTCATAGGTGCGGCTGTCGCCCATGACGCCGACGGTGCGCACCGGCAGGAGCACGGCGAAGGCCTGCCAGATTTCGTCGTAGAGGCCGGCGCGGCGGATTTCTTCGAGATAAATCTCGTCGGCGAGCCGCAAGATGTCGAGCTTCTCCTTGCTGACCTCGCCCGGCACGCGGATCGCGAGTCCCGGCCCCGGAAACGGATGGCGGCCGACGAAGGCCTCGGGCAGGCCGAGCTCGCGCCCGAGCGCCCGCACCTCGTCCTTGAACAATTCGCGCAACGGCTCGATGAGCTTCAATCGCATCCGCTCGGGCAGGCCGCCGACATTGTGGTGCGACTTGATGGTCACCGACGGCCCGCCGGAGAACGACACGCTCTCGATCACGTCGGGGTAGAGCGTGCCCTGCGCGAGGAACTCGACCTTGCCGATTTTCCTCGCTTCCGCCTCGAACACGTCGATGAACAATTTGCCGATCGTCTTGCGCTTCTGCTCGGGATCGCTGACGCCGTTCAGCGCCCGCAAGAATTCTCCGCTCGCGTCCACATGCACGAGCGGAATGTTGTAGCTCTCGCGAAAGAGCGCCACCACCTTTTCCGCCTCGCCGAGGCGCAACAAGCCGTGGTCGACGAAGACGCAAGTGAGCCGGTCGCCGATCGCCTCGTGCAGGAGCACGGCGGCGACCGAGGAGTCGACGCCGCCGGAAAGCCCGCACAGCACGCGCGCCTTGCCGACCTCGTTGCGGATTTTCTCGATCGACTCCGCGCGGAAGGCGCGCATGGTCCAATCGCCCTTGGCGCCCGCGATCTTGCGCGCGAAGTTCTTGAGGATCGCCGCGCCGTCGGGCGTATGCACCACCTCGAGATGGAATTGGGTGGCGTAGAACTTGCGCTTCTCATCGGCGATCATCGCCATCGGGGCGTTTTCCGAAGTGCCGACCGCCTCGAAGCCCGCCGGCAATTTCGTCACCCGGTCGCCGTGGCTCATCCACACCGGGTAGCGGCGGCCGGGCTGCCAGACGCCGTCGTAGAGCGCCGAGGGCTTCTGGACCTCGATCTCGGCGCGGCCAAACTCGCGATGATGTCCGCCTTCGACCTTGCCGCCGAGCTGCTCGGCCATCGCCTGCTCGCCGTAGCAGATGCCGAGCACGGGGACGCCCGCCTGGTAGACCGCCATCGGCGGAAGCGGCGCGCCCTTTTCGTGCACCGATGCGGGGCCGCCGGAGAGGATCACGGCCTTGGGCTTGTCACCGTTCAAGGCGGCTTCGGCGCGGTCGAAGGGGACGATCTCGCTGTAGACCCCCGCTTCGCGCACGCGCCGGGCGATCAGTTGCGTGACCTGGGAGCCGAAATCGACGATCAGAATCTTGTCATGCGCGGCCATTGCCGCGCTTCTAGGGCTTCGCCTCGCAGCTGTCGAGGCTCGGCACGCCGCATCAACCATTCAAATCGGCAGCATCATCACGAGCCGCTTCAATTGCTGCGAGCGCGCGAGCTCCTTGCCGAGCATGAGCGCCTTGGCCGCACCGGCGGCAAGCGCGTTCGGTGCGTAGTCGAACTCGCCGGGGATCTCGGCGACGCGGCCGCGCTTGCCGACATTGCCGAGCTTGTCATGTGTCGCGCCCTGATCCCCTTCGGCGCCGCCAAGATCGAGCCAGCGCGCTTCGGTGCCGCGCAGGCGCTCCATGATCGTCCAGCGCAGCGCGTAGCCGGCGCGCAATTCCAACGCCTTTTCGTCGGCCGCGCTGAACGGCACGAACACGCGCTCGCCGGCGCCGACGATGAGCGAGCCGACCACGGGCTTTCCTTGGTGGGAGGCGATGAACAGCCGCATGCCGAGCGCCGGTCCCGCCACTTTCGCGATCGCCGGCAAATCCTCGATGCCGTGGCGGTCGTCGAATTGCCGGCGCGAGAGCATATCGCGGTAGAGCGCGAGAAATTCGGGCAGCCCCGCTTCGAGGCCGACTTCGCAAATATCGAGCTCACCGATCGCGGACTTGGCGAGATGATAGCGCCATTTGGAGCCGAGGCTCTTGAGCTGGTCACCCTCGGACAGCGTGAGATCGACGAGATAGCGCTCGCGATCTGTCGCCGCCATTTGAAAGGCAAAATTCGCGCAGGCGAGCGCGTCCTTCCATGCCCGCTCAAAGCCGGGATCGGCCGGCGGCATGACGCGCACGGCGAGTTTTCGCTTTTGCCCGAATTCCTGTTTCAGCGTTTCCAGCATGAGCGCGAGATGCGCGGGGTTTGCCGGTGCGCCGCGCCGCCGCCACAGTGGGCCGAATTTCACATGGGCAAGACCGAGGCCGATCACCGGCAGGGTCGCCACAACCACGAGCGCCATCGCCGCCGGCTCGTTGCTTGCCGCCTCGCGCACGATCACGCCGGTCGAACGCGCGGCGCCGACGCGGGAGCCGGCGAAAGCCGCCGTTTGCTCGAGGCACATGTCGGCGAAACCCGCTGCCAACCGGTCCCACTCCGCGCCCGGCTCGGCCACGATTTCGCAGCGATAGGACTCAAGCGACGGCCCGAGATTTGGCGCGTCGCGAAATTCCGGAAGGGCTTGCGGGTTCTTCAACATCGGCAACCAAAGCTGGAGGTCCACCTCCGAGGGTTGCAAACAATCCTCAACAATGTGTTGGGGCGAACGCAGAAAAACGGGCCGAATAACGCTTCATTAGTGTCCATCATGCGACAGATGCCTTCCTGGGTTACCGTCCGGATCGGCTCGAATGCACGCGGCGCCCGAAAATCTTCCGTCCCCTTCCCCGAACGCCTCCGCGGAGCGGCGGGCGGCGCTTTTTCGTGAGACTCCGTTCGAAATGTTCGAGCGGATCGTGCTCGGCACCGCCTGGGCGCTGCAGCCGAAGCGGCTCAAGGACTGGCCGCCTTTTCTACAGATGCGCTTGGCCGATCGATCCGCCCCGCCCCGCTTGCCCGACCCCGAGCGCTCGTTCGGCGCCGCCGGTTACGCGGGCATGGTCCGCGACCTCTCGCTGCCGATGCTGATCGAGGCCTATCGCCGTGGGCTCTTCACCTTCGCCCATTTCGGGCGTTTGCAATGGATGTCGCTGCCCGAGCGCTCGGTGCTCTTCTTCGACCAGTTTCACATCCCCAAGCGCCTGCGCCGGCAGATGCGACAGTGCGAGTACACCGTCACCTTCGACCGCGACTTCGAGGGCGTGATCAAGGCGTGTGCGATGCGCCGCAGCGGGCGCTGGCATCTCACCTGGATCACGCCGAGGATCATGCGCGTCTATGCCGCGCTCTACGATGCGGGCCACGTGCATTCCTTCGAGGTGTGGAATCGCAGCGGCACACTCGTCGGCGGCGGCTATGGCGTCGCGCTCGGCCGCGTCTTCTTCACCGAGTCGCAGTTCTCGCACGAGGACAATACCTCGAAGCTCGGATTCTCGGTGTTGAACTGGCACCTCGCGCACTGGGGATTCGTACTGAACGACGGCAAGGATCCGACGCGCTCGACGCGCGCCATGGGCTTTCGTCTGATTCCGCGCGCGGAATTCCTGCGGCTCATTGGCGAAGGAACGGAGAGCGGCGGCAAGCCCGGGCGTTGGCAGACGGAGGCCGGGCCGGAGATCGTCGCCGACTGGCAGCCGGCGGCGCACTCGCTCGCCGCCGAATGAGCGTCTAGGACGCGCGTCTTATCAGCGAAATAAAGAAGCCGTCGGTCTCGGTGCGCTTCGGCGTGAGCAAAATCCCTTCCGCGCCCGTTCGCGCCGCCGCGCGGAGAATCTGGCCGCGCTCGCCAAGCGCGGCGCAGACGTCCGCGACGGGAATGATCGACCAGCCCGGCGTGCGCGATAGAAAGCCTCTCAGCTGCGCGCCGTTCTCGGCGTCGAGCACGGAACAGGTGACATAGGCGATCCGCCCGCCGGGCTTGGTAAAGCGCGCGGCCTGGTCCAGGAGTGCGACCTGCTCCTTCAGCCGCTGTTCGAGCGCGCCCGGACGCATGCGCCATTTGGCGTCGGGATGGCGGCGCCAGACGCCGGTGCCGGTGCAGGGCGCGTCGACGAGCACGAGGTCCATTTTCGCTTCGAGATCCGAGAGAACGTCGGTCTTCCCCTTCGGCGCCCGCGTCTGAATGTTGCGGGCCTCCGCGCGCTGGATGCGGTCGTAGATCGGCGCGAGCCGCCGCAGGTCCGCGTCATGGGCGAAGATCTGGCCGCGATTTTCCATCGCCGCGGCAAGCGCCAGCGTCTTGCCGCCGGAACCGGCGCAAAGATCGAGCACCTGTTCGCCGGCTTTGGCGCCGGTGAGCAGGGCCGCGACCTGCGAGCCTTCGTCCTGCACCTCGAACCAGCCTTTCTGGAAGGCCGCCTCGGCGGTCACCGGCGGATGACGGCCTTCCGCGCCGAGCGGAATGCGCAGGCCCGCCGGCGACCAGCGCGTTTCTTGCGGCGCAAGGTGGGAAAGCGCTTCGCGCACTTTTTCGCGCGTCGCTTTCAACATGTTGACGCGAAGATCAAGCGGCGCGCGCGCCGAAAGCGCCGCTCCTTCCTCCGCGCGCTCGGCGCCGAAGGTCTCGGCGAATTGCGGCTCCAGCCATTCGGGGTAATCGCCGGCAACGTGCGGCGGCGCGCCGTCGAGGTGGCCAATCTCCAACCTCGTTCGTTCATGCGCGGAAAGCGGCGGCGGCGAAAAACGTCCGCCGTCGAACAACTTTTCGATAGCGGCAAGATCGAGGCCGCGCGCGCGCCGCAGCATGCCGAGCACGATCGCGCGCGGCGCGCCGTCGCCCATGAGAAAGGCCGCCGAGGCCTTTTGCCGCAGCGCGTCGTAGACGAGGCTGGCGATGGCGGCGCGGTCGCCGGAGCCGGCGAAGCGGTGCGCGAGGCCCCACGCCTTCAGCGCCTCCGCCGCCGGCCGCACAGGCGCCGCGAGTTCCGCGAGCACCTCGATCGCGGCGGAGATTCGGGCCGAAGGCGTCATTCCATCAAAGCAGGTAGATACGGAGCGCGAGCTCGACCCACAGCGCGATCAGCACAAGCACGCCGAGGCCATAGACGAAGCCGCGGCGCGGCACCCGGTTCGAGGTCGTGTGGATGAAGGCGTGGACGTAGCGCAGGATCACGAACAGCCAGGACAGGAACACGAACAACAAGTCCGCCTGCCGCGTCATCAGCGCGAGAATGGTCACGACGTAGAACAGGACCGGAATCTCGAACTGGTTGCTGAAGCAGTTCGCCACCTGCATCGCCTTCGGCGGCCATTTCGGCTCGCGCAACGCGATGTCGCGGTGATGCACCTCGCCGCGCCGGAGCGCGGTCTGGCGCTCCTTTCCCATCCAGATCATCAGGATGAAGACGAGCAGGATTTGGAAGAACAAGGGCGCGAGCGCGAATTGGATGGACATGGGCTTTCTCCCCGCAATCCGTCGATGTCGTATGACGTGATCGTATAACGTGTCTTGGCCGCCCGCCGAAGAAGAAAGATAGGCGGCCGATGATGCCGATCGAGGACGGCGACCGCGACCGGCTAAGCGGTTGCGATCGTTGCGGCAGCCGCCGCTGGACTAAGCCGCCGGGCGCGGCCGGAAAATCGCATTATGCGCGACTTGCTCCAGCGGCATGCCGCGCTTGATTTGCTTCTCGCCAGGCCGGGTGTGGTGCCGCTCCGCCAGCGCGTAGCCGCAATCGGCAAGAAAGGAGGCGATTTCCTCCTGCTCGCCGACATTGAGCTCCACCTGCAGGGCGCGCGGGCGATCCTTGCCGGTGAGCAGCCTTTTCATGCCTCTTAAAATCTTGATCTCGTTGCCGTCGACGTCGATCTTGACGAGGTTCGGCGGCTTGATCGCCCCCGCGCCGAGCAAATCGTCGACAGTAACCGCCGCCAGCATCTCGCGCGCGACCGGCCGGAAGTCGCGGCTCGCACCCGCCACGCGGGTATGACCGAGCTGGCTGCCGCTCGAGGCCGAGGCGAGCGAGGCGTAATTGAAAGGCAGCACGTGGGAAGCATCGGAGAGCGCGCAGGCGAAGAAGTCGACGCGGTCGGCAAGGCCGCTCGCCGCGAGATTCCGCAACAGGCTGACGCCGTTCATCTTATGCGGTTCGAACGCATAAACCCGACCGGTCTTTCCAACGCGGTGGGCGGCCGCAAGCGTGTAAATCCCGATGTTGGCGCCGATATCCATGAAGATGTCGCCGGCGCGGACTTCGCCGTCGATCCAGCGCATCGTGCCCGCTTCTTTGATCCACAGCGACATGGGGCGCTGCGCGTCGTATTTGCTCTCGCAGAGATAAATCGAGCGATAGCCCTTGTCGTCAAGCCGGACGCGCAAGAGCAGCAATCGGCGCAAGCTATCCGCCGCTTTCAGCAGGATTTTTTCCAGCCGGTTGGGAAGCCGGCGGCCGTCGGAGCGGAACATGAAAGCGCTCTCTCGCCTTCGCTCGGCCGGACATCGGCTTCGCGGCACGCGGGCTTATAGCTCGGCGTTGGCGGATCGAGAACAAGGAAAAGTTACGTATTTGTCTTTCCGCCCGCGAAAACGAGCGGGAGGGGCGGATCGCGCAGCCACGGCGTCGATTTGAACCATTATGCGCGCAGAGGAACGAAATTTATCCGCGGTATGACGGCAGGCGAATGTCGGCCGCGCGCAGATGCGGCGAGCCCCTGCCCGCCGCTTCGGCCGCCTTCACGCGCCGGATCATCTCGTCGATCACCGGCGTCTTGACGCCGGCTTTTCTGGCCAGCGCGGCGATTTCGCCGTGCAGATAATCGATCTCGGTCGTCCGCCGCCGCTCGAGATCCTCCAGCATCGAGGTGCGGGCGCGCGGATCGATCGAGCCCATGCGCGCGGCGAAACGCCTGAACACGAAGTTCGGCAGCCGCAAGAGCCACGGGACGATCGCGGCGTTCATGCCGGCGATCTTCGCCGGCCGGATGCCGGCGGCGCGGTAGACCTTCAACGCCTCCTCGATTTGCGCGGCGAACAACTTCCGCCAGCCGCGGTCGCTGATGGTGTCGATGATCGAAACACCCGCCAGCGCGTTGGGCGCGTTGCTGAGATTGACGAGAAGCTTCGACCACAGCACGCCCGCGATGTCGGGATTTTCGCGGACGGCGAGACCGGGAACGTCGAGCGCCGCGCGCAGATTGGCCACGCCCGGTGCGATTTGGATGGCGCCGCTGGTCGAGCGGTGGAAAAGCGGCGGGCTCCCCTCCTCCTCGCGGTGCACGACGTTGAACGGCACCATGGCGGGCAACACCGTCCGGCCCGCGCCGAGCGCCGCGCGCAGCACGTCGGCGTTGCGTACGCCGTTCTGCAGGCTCACCACCGTGCAGCGCGCGGGGACGTGGGCCGCGATCAATGCCGCCATCGCCGCGGTCGCCCCGCTCTTCACGGTGACGAGCACGATGTCGCTTCGGGCGAAGGCCTCTGCCGGATCGGCCGTGACGCCGATGGATTTCGTCGACAGCACGCCGTCGCGGCCCTCGACGTCGGAGATGCGCAGGCCGTTCCGCTCGATGGCGGCGGCGAGACGCGGCCGCACCAGCAACGTCACCGCGCGGCCCTCGCGCGCGAGCGTGCCGCCGACATAGCAACCGATGACGCCGGCGCCGGCGACGGTGATGCGGGGGCTCATTTCTTCATCCCTCTCTTCCGGGGAGGGATACCAGAATCAAACGCGCGACGGATAGTTCGGGCTCTCGCGCGTGATGGTGACGTCGTGCACGTGGCTCTCGCGCAAGGCGGAGCCAGAGATGCGCACGAATTGCGCCTTCTCGCGGAGTTCCTTCAGCGTCTTGGCGCCGACATAGCCCATTGCCGCGCGCACGCCGCCGGCAAGCTGGTGCAGGACGGTCGCGAGCGGACCCTTGAACGGCACCTGGCCCTCGACGCCCTCGGGCACGAGCTTCAACGTGTCCTTGATGTCTTGCTGGAAGTAGCGATCGGCGGAGCCCCGCGCCATGGCGCCGACCGAGCCCATGCCGCGATAGGATTTATACGAGCGGCCCTGATAGAGATAAACCTCGCCCGGGCTTTCCTCGGTGCCGGCGAGCAGCGCGCCGATCATCGCGCATTCGGCGCCGGCGGCAAGCGCCTTGGCGAGATCGCCGGAAAACTTCATGCCGCCGTCGGCGATCACCGGCGTGTCGGACTTCGACGCCTCGTCGACGGCGTCCATCACGGCGGTGAGCTGCGGCACGCCGACGCCCGCGACCACGCGCGTGGTGCAGATCGAGCCGGGGCCGATGCCGACCTTGACCGCGTCGGCGCCGGCATCGACCAGCGCTTTCGTACCCTCGCGGGTCGCGATATTGCCGGCGATGACCTGGACCGCGTTCGAGTGGCGCTTGATGCGGCGGACGGCGTCGAGCACGCGCTGCGAGTGCCCGTGCGCGGTGTCGACGACGACGACGTCGACACCGGCATCGATCAGCCGCTCGGTGCGCTCGAAGCCCTCGTCGCCGACGGTGGTGGCGGCGGCGGCGCGCAGCCGTCCCTGCTCGTCCTTGCAGGCGTTCGGGTTGGTCACCGCCTTCTCGATGTCCTTGACGGTGACGAGACCGACGCAGCGATAATCGGGGTCAACGACCAACAGCTTCTCGATGCGATACTGGTGCAAGAGCTTCTTCGCCTCCTCCTCGCTCACGCCCTCGCGCACGGTGATGAGCTTCTTGGTCATCAGCTCGGAGATCGGCTGGCGCGGATTGGCGGCGAAGCGCACGTCGCGGTTGGTGAGGATGCCGACGAGCTTGCCGGCGCGGCCGTTTTTCTTGTCCACCACCGGCAGGCCGGAGATGCCGTGGAGCGTCATGATCTCGAGCGCTTCCGCAAGCGTCGCCTCGGGGTGGATGGTGACCGGGTTGATCACCATGCCGGATTCGAATTTCTTCACCCGCCGCACGTGATCGGCCTGATCCTCGGGACTGAGATTGCGGTGGATGACGCCGATGCCGCCGGCCTGCGCCATGGCGATGGCGAGGCGGGCCTCGGTCACCGTGTCCATCGCCGCCGACAGGACCGGGATATTGAGCGCGACCGAGCGCGTCAGCCGCGTGCGGACGTCGGCCTCGGAAGGCAGCACTTCCGAGAGCCCAGGCTTGAGCAAGACGTCGTCGAAGGTGAGCGCTTCTTGCGCGAGGCCGTCGCTGAGACGGTGCATCGCCAACTCCTGAACTCCGGTTTGGGCCGGATTTTGACATTGCGCCGCAGAGCGGAATCGCGCGGCGAGTTGGCGAGGGTCGTTAGCACGCTCCCATCCCAATGCAAAGGGCTGGGCGGGCATTCGGGTCTCGCATGGGAAAAGGTGGTAAAAGACGGCTGACGCCGATCAGCCCGCCGGTCAATATTAAAGGCCGTTGAAGGCTTCGGGGAGGGCTTCGATGACCGACCATGTCCGTATTTCGCGCGATCAGGGAGTGCTCACGCTCACCTTGGCACGACCCGAAAAGAAAAACGCGCTGACCAACGCCATGTATGAAGTCATCGTGCGCGAGATGAACCGCGCGGAAAACGATCCCGAAATCCGCGCGATCGTGCTCGCCGCCGAGGGCGACATGTTCACCGCCGGCAACGACATCGGCGACTTTACCGCGGTCGCAACCGGTGCGGTGCCGGCGCGCAGCGTCGGCGCGAGCCCGTTTCTGCTGGCGCTCGCCACCCTTACCAAGCCGTTGATCGCGGCGGTGCAAGGCAACGCCGTCGGCGTCGGCACCACGATGTTACTGCATTGCGACATGGTGTTCATCGCCGAGGGCGCGCAGCTCACAACGCCTTTCGTCAACCTGGCGCTGGTGCCGGAGGCGGCGTCGACCTGGCTTCTGCCCGCCCGGATCGGCTATGCGCGGGCCTACGCGATGTTCGCGCTCGGTCAGGCGGTCGACGGCAAGACGGCGGCGCAAATCGGCATCGCGACCGCCGCCGTGCCCGCCGCCGAGGTGCAAAAGCGCGCACTGGAAGCGGCGCGCGCCTTGGCCGCCAAGCCCTCGGGCGCGTTGCGCGCGATGAAAAAACTCATGCGCGACGCGGAAACCATCAAGGAAGTGATGCAGCGCGAGGGCGAGGAGTTCCAGGCGCGGCTGAAAAGTCCGGAGGCGATGGAAGCCTTCCGCGCCTTCGCCGAGCGCCGGCCGCCCGATTTCAGCAAGGTGGCGTGAGATACTATCCCTCCCCTTTAGGGGAGGGATTAATCGAAATCCCCTTCACGGGAAGTATGAAAACGTTATTGCTTCCACCCCGGCGGCGGGCCGTGGCGCTCGATCGCATCGACGATCTCGCGGTGCCTGCGGTTCTCGCGCTCGATGTAGATGGCGAGCACGGCATGCGCCGAGGGCACCAGCAACAGCGGGTGAAAAATCAGTCCGAAAATCACGCAGGGCAGGATCAGGAAGACGTTGAGAATCGCCGAGAACGGCTGGCCGTTCAGCAGCAAGGCGAGCGGCGGCAGGAAGATCGCGAGCAGATAGATCATGGCGCACTCCCCGGTGGCGCCGTCCAATGTGGGCACGCGCGCCGCTGCGCGCAAGCCCGCCGCCGTGCGGGTGACTGACGCGGCCGAAGCCGCTATTGCAGCCTCTCAAACATAAGCCCGGAAGCGCCCTCCCCCTCATGCCCACCCTGATCATCGTCCCCCTGATCGTCGCCTGCGCCCTCTTCATGGAGAACCTCGATTCGACGGTGATCTCCACCGCGCTGCCGGCGATCGCGATCGATCTGCGCGAGGACCCGATCGCGCTCAAGCTCGCGCTCACCTCTTATTTGCTGACGCTTGCGGTCTTCATTCCGATATCCGGCTGGATGGCCGACCGCTTCGGCGCGCGCACCGTGTTCCGCGTCGCCATCGTCATCTTCACGACGGGCTCGGCGCTCTGCGGCTCCGCCACCTCGCTTCTCGATTTCGTCATCTACCGCATCATCCAAGGCATCGGCGGCGCGATGATGACGCCGGTGGGCCGGCTCGTGATCTTGCGGCTCGTGCCCAAGCACGAGCTCGTCTCGGCGCTGGCGTGGCTCGTGGTGCCGGCGCTGCTCGGGCCGTTGATCGGGCCACCGCTCGGCGGCTTCATCACCACCTATTTCTCGTGGCGGTGGATTTTCTGGATCAATATCCCCATCGGCGTGATCGGCATCCTGCTCGCCACGCGCTACATCGAGAACATTCGCGAACGACGCGTGCCGCCGTTGGACGTCAGGGGCTTCATGCTCTCGGGCATCGGGCTCGCGGGGCTCGCCTTCGGCTTCACCACCATCGGCCAGCATTTCATGCCGACATCGATCTCGCTCGCGCTCCTTGCGGTGGGCGCGGCGGCGCTCTTCGGCTACGTGCTGCACGCGCGCTCGACGCCGTTTCCGCTCCTCGACCTCAGGCTGCTTTCGATCCCCACCTTTCGTGCCAGCGTCGCCGGCGGCTCCTTGTTCCGCGTCGGCATCGGCGCGCTGCCGTTCCTGCTGCCGCTCCTCTTCCAGGTCGGATTCGGAATGAGCGCGCTGCAATCGGGGCTGCTCACCTTCGCCGGCGCGATCGGCGCCATGGTGATGCGCGCGAGCGCGGCGACGATTCTGCGCCGCTTCGGCATCAAGCGGGTGGTGTTGATCAATACGGTGGTGGCCGCCGGCTTCATCGCCGCCTGCGCGTTGTTCCGGCCGGACACGCCCTATGCTTTCATCGTGTCCGTTCTGCTCATCGGCGGTTTCTTCCGCGCGCTGCAGTTCACGAGCCTCAATTCGCTCGCCTTCGCCGATCTCGGCTCGAGCGAAATGAGCCAGGCGACGAGCTTCACGAGCGTCGCCCAGCAGATTTCGATCACCGCCGGCGTCGCGGTCGCCGCCCTCGCGCTCGAAGGCGTGCGCTTCGTGCGCGGCGACGTCGTGCTCGCGGCGAGCGACTTCGTTCCGGCGTTCCTGATCGTCGCCGCCATTTCGGCGACATCGATCTTCTTCCTGCTGCCGCTGCCGATCGATGCCGGCGCTTCGCTCACCGCGCCGCCGCCCGACGAGGCTCCGCCGCCGGAGTCGGGCAAGGAGATTTAAAGTTTCTTATCCCTCCCCTTGAGGAGAGGGATGGCGGGCACCAAAGGTGCGAGCCGGGTGGGGTGAACTGCAGACCCCACCCGGTCGCTCGCTGACGCTCGCGACCACCCTCCCATTGAGGGGAGGGATAATGGGCTTAGCCGCGAAATCCGCTCGCCAGCACGTAGAGTTCCGCCGAACCGGCGCGGCTCGCCGGCGGCTTGATGTGCTTCACGCTGGTAAAATCGCGCTTCAGCGAAGCCAACAACGAAGCTTCGGTACCGCCCTGGATGACCTTGGCGAGAAACGTCCCGCCCGGCGCGAGCGCCTCGCGGGCGAATTCGGCCGCCGCCTCGACGAGCGCCATGATCTTCAAATGATCGGTGCGGCGGTGCCCGGTGGCGTTCGCCGCCATGTCGCAGAGCACCACGTCGGCGGGACCGCCGAGCACGGCTTTCAACGTCTCGGGCGCATGTTCGTCGAGAAAATCGAGCCGCAGAAACTCGGCGCCGGCAACGGGCTCCATTTCCAGGACATCGATCGCGATCACGCGGCCCTTGCCCGCGCCCACCCGCTCGGCCGCGATCTGGCTCCAGCCGCCGGGGGCCGCCCCGAGATCAACCACGCGCGCGCCGCGGATCAAGAACTTCGCTTTATCGTCGATTTCGGCGAGCTTGTAGGCCGCGCGCGAGCGATAGCCCTCGCTTTTCGCGCGCTTGACATAGGGGTCGTTGAGCTGGCGCTCGAGCCACTGGCGCGAGGAGAGCGTGCGCTGGCCCGGCTTCAGCTTCACCTTCTTGCGGATATTCTCGTCGGCCATCCGCCCTAATTAGCCCAAACGCCGTCGGCGCGCATCAATTCGACGAGCATCCCTTCGCGCAGGCCGCGGTCGGCGACGCGCAGGCGCTCGCAGGGGAAGACGCGGCGGATCGCCTCGAAGATGGCGCAACCCGCGAGCACGAGATCGGCGCGCTCGGCGCCGATGCAGGGATGCGCGACGCGCTCGGCGTAGCTCGTCGACAACAGGCGCTCGACCACCGTGTTCACGTCTTTGGCGCACAGCCACACGCCGTCGACCTGGCGGCGGTCGTAGCGCGGCAATTCGAGATGCACGCCCGCGATCGTCGTCACCGTGCCGGAGGTCCCGAGCAGATGGTAGTTGTCGGCGCCGTTCGCCTTGGCCGCGCGGGCGAACGCCTCGACCAGCGGCACCGCCTCGCCCACCATCGACTCGAACGTCTCGCGCGAGACGGCCTCGCCGCCATGGCGCTCGGCGAGCGAAACCACCCCCATCGAGAGCGATACCCAGGCGAGCATCGGCGCGGTCGGCGGCCCGCGATCGACCGTTTGCGCGCGGCCGAGAAGCGCCAGTTCCGAGGAGCCGCCGCCGATGTCGAACAGGATCGCGCCTTCGGCGGCGGGATCGAGCAAGGGCGCACAACCATAGGCGGCGAGCCGCGCCTCGGTCTCGCGGTCGATGATTTCGAGCGAGAGGCCGGACTCGTGCTTGACGCGCGCAAGAAACTCGCCGCCGTTCTCCGCGGCGCGCGCCGCCTCGGTCGCGATCAGCCGCGCGCGCACGCCGCCGCGATGCGCGAGCTTCATCGCGCAGACTCGCAACGCGGAGACGGCGCGGTCCATCGCCGCGTCGGCGAGACGACGGGTGCGGCCGAGCCCCTCGCCGAGCCGAACGATACGGGAAAAAGCGTCGACCACGCGAAAGGAGTCGTGCGTCGGGTGCGCGATCAACAGGCGGCAGTTATTGGTGCCGAGGTCGAGCGCGGCATAGAACGAGCGGCCCGCCGCGTCCTCATGCCGCGAGGTTGAACCGTACCGCCCGAAATGGGACCGACGCCGGCGCCGGTTGCGCGAGCCCGTTCCCTGCGGTCTGGACGCGCCCCCTGCGCGCTCGTCCGCCATGGTGATCCTTTCCCGCGCGTGCCGGCGCGCGGATCTCGCGCTCGACGGCCGCACAGTGTTCTTGGGTTCCTCCAGTTGAGGCCGAGTGTAACAGCGTGCCATGGGGGCGCAACGCCGGGCGGCGATCGGGCGAATTGACGCCGAGTTGCAATGCGGCATGGAAGCGGCGATGACCCCCTGCTTGCGCGGGCCGGACGCCTCGATTAGTTGTGCTCCGCCGGGGGCAAGGGCGTTCGGGGTAAAAAGCATGGATCAGCGTGAGCTCAATCGCATCATCGACCATGTGGCGGCCGCCATCGACACGGCGCCGGAGGAAAAGGATCCGTTCTTCCATCTCAAGCTTGCCAATATTTTTCCGCCGGACGTCTATGCGAAGATGATGGAGGAAATGCCGGTCGCGAGCGATTATCGGCGCATGTCCGGCCGCACCAAATCGACGCGCACCATGGACGGCGGCGGCACGCGCGTGAAAATCGACCTCTTCCCCGAATACATCCGCCACCTGCCGCGCCAGAAGCGCGAGCTCTGGAAGATGATCGGCAAGGCGCTTTGCTCCGCCAAGGTGCGCGACGCCTTCACGCGACGGCTCGCGGCCGGCCTCGAGCGGCGCTACGGCGCCAATTACAAGAAGGTCGGCATGTACCCGATTCCAATTCTAACCCGCGACGTGCCCGGCTACCGCATCGGGGTTCATCCCGACACGCACTGGAAGGGCATGACCATCCAGCTTTATCTGCCGCGCGACAACTCGATCGATCACGTCGGCACCGTGTTCCACGCGCGCAATGCGGACAAGACATTCATCCGCGCCGCGCAGATGAAGTTCGCGCCGAACACCGGCTATGCCTTCGCCGTCGACAAGAACACCTGGCATTCCGTCGACACGGTCGGGCCGGAAGTCGAGACGCGCGATTCGATCCTGCTCACCTATTTCGTCGACAAGAACCCGCTGCAGATGCTGCGCAACCGCGGCAAGCGGGTCGGCAACTTCATCCGCAACGAAGTCCGCAGTCTGGTGCGACACTGACGGGATCCGCCGCCGCGAAATGACCGAACATGGAACGTGAATTCGACGGCAAGGTCGTAGTGGTGACCGGCGGCAGCCGCGGCATCGGCCGCGCGATCGCCGCCGCCTTCGCGGCCGCCGGCGCGCAGACCGTGATCGCCGCCTCGTCGGAGAAAAATCTCGCGAGCGCCGCCGAAATGATCGCAAAAGCCGGCGGACCGGCGACGCTCACCCGCGCCGGCGACCTCAAACAACTCGAGAACTGCGAGGCGCTGTTCGATCTCGTCGGCTCGCGTTTCGGCCGCTGCGATATTCTGGTGAATAGCGCCGGCGCGACAAAAGCGGGGAGCTTTTTGGACCTGATCGACGAGGATTGGCATGACGGCTTCGCACTCAAGTTCTTCGCCGCCGTCCGCCTGTGCCGGCTGTTCTGGCCGACGCTGAAGGCGGGAGGCGGCCATGTCGTCAACATTGTCGGGGGGGCGGCGCGGACGCCGGACCAGAATTTCCTCATCGGCGGTTCGGTCAACGCGGCGCTCGCCAACTTCTCCAAGGGCCTCGCCGACCGCGGCAAGCAGGACGGGGTGAACGTCAACGTCATCCATCCGGGGCTGACCGAGACCGAGCGTTTCTTCGAGCAGGCCAAACGCCGCGCCAAGGCCGCAAACATCACGCCGGAGGAAGCGATCAACCGCGTGCTCGAGAAGCAGGGCATCCGGCGTATCGCCAAGCCCGAGGACATCGCCGCGCTCGCGCTGTTTCTGTGCTCGCCGCGCGGCAGCCACATTCAGGGCAGCGCGATCGCCGTCGACGGCGGCGCGACGCCGGGATTTTATTGAGCGCGGCTTGGCCGCAATCCCCGCCGGCATGATCGCGGCAAAGACCCGGCCGCCCGCGGCGGCGAGTGCGGCGTAACGCCCGAACCATGCCTGTATTTTTCCTTCTGTCGGCAAGCGGATTCGCCTAGACTCCGCGGTCGAACGACCAGGGAGAGTTGAATATGAGCAATATCGATTGGGGCGGCTTGCTGAAAGGCGTCGCCGGCGAACTTGGCAAACAGGCGCCTTCAATCCTGTCACAGGTGCTGGCGAAGACGAACCTCGGCGACTTGCAGGGCATCGTCAACAAGCTGCAGCAGGCGGGCCTCGACAAGCAGGTCACGTCCTGGCTTTCGAACCGACAGAATATTCCCGTCAGCAAGGAGCAATTGCGCGCGGCGCTGAACGACAAGGAGCTGCAGCAAATCGCCCGCTCGCTCGGCGTGCCCGTCGATCAGGCACTCGACGTGCTCGCGAAATACCTGCCGGAAGCCGTCGATCAGGCGAGCCCGAACGGGCAAATTCAGAAGTAACGCATACGGCGGCGCGATCGAATCGCGCCGCCGCATCGGCATCCATCACATGCCTTTTTCTTTCATGCGCTTGTTGCACTCGCTCCAGTATTTCGGCCAGGTCTGACCCTTTTCGATCTTGCCGGCCGCCTTCGCCTCGCGCCATTCCTTGCCGCAGGCGCGCTCGCGCTCGATCATCGCCTGGCGGCCGGGCTTGCCCTTCACCTCGCCCGCGGTCGACGGCGGCGTGGCGACCGGCGGCGCGGTGACCGGCGCCGTCGTTGTCTTCTCGGCCTTTTCTTTCTTGGTTTCTTTCTTTTCTTCCTTGCCGCCGCCTGCCTTTGCCTCGCACTCAGCGACCCAATCCTTTTTCTTGGCGCCTTTCTTCTCGTCTTTCGTCATGTCCCGCCATTGCGTTTCGCAGGACCTCGTCCTCTTCTCCTGCGCCGAAACGGGCGCGGTGAACGCGACGGCAAAACCGAGCAGCGCAGTGGAGCACAAACCAACAATCAACCGGCTATTCATTGCGGCCTCCTTGATGGCGCATCGGAAGTCGCTCGGCCGCGGCGCCCAAATGCGCTCAGGTCAGAGCTCTTCTCGCGGCAATTCCGCACCAGAACCGCGGAAAATACAAGACAGGGGAGATCGTCGCTTCATCGTTGTGCGTGAAAACGCCAAAGCCGCGCGGTATCGCCGGCGGGGATAGATTTGCAATGCAAAATCATGGCCTTATCCTCCCGCCATCGGATCAGTGCGCTGCACCAACGGGCGAAGGCGAGGCGAAATTCCATCCGCCCCTGCCAAGGCGGCGCGCTTTTGCGGCGGCGCGCGGCGCGCGCTTCGCCGTATCGCCGCTCCGCGTCCGCGGATCGATGACACGCGTTCTCACGACCCTCGCGGCGCATTTTTTCGTTTGAGTAACGCTGCCGGATCGAGCAATCTTCGCCTTCCGTGCCATCCGGCCGCGCTGGAACACGGGCGCCGGGGCCGTGGGGCATCGGCGTAACGCGCCCCGCAACGGAGGCAAGCCCGTATGTCGACGCTCATCAGCCTTCTCATCACCGTTCTCGTCATCGTCCTCGTTCTCTATCTCGTTAATATGCTTCCGCTCGATCGCCGCATGAGGCAGATCGTGCAGATCATCGTCATCATCATCGGCATTCTCTCGCTTCTGCGTTATATCGCGGTGTTCTGAAAACTCCGCCCGGCCGGAATCGAAGCGAAAACGCGGCCCTTTTCGGGCCGCGTAATTTTTTCCAGTCCCGTATCCCGCTTTACATCGGCGGCGTGAGGCTGTCGCGCCCGACGCCGACGCGGGCGGCGACGAGGCTGCCGTCCGGCTGCTTGGCGGCGCCGGCGATGAAAATCTTGGCGCCCGGCTTCAGCTCGCTCTTGTCGCCCGGCACGTAGGTCACGATCGGCACATCGGGCGGAACGACGACGGTCTTCTCGCCGTCCTTATATTTAAGCCGCATCGTGTAGCTGTCGACCTTCGCCACCACTTCGGCGACGGTCGCGTTGGTCATCGTGCTGTTCGGCCGCAAGTCCCACGGCAAGAAGCCCTCGGCGGTGCCGCGCATCGCCTCGGGAAAAATCAGCACCTCGAGCGCGCGCTGGCTGCCGTCTTCCTGCGGCACGCCGGCGGCGCCGACGTAGCCGCCCACCTTGATGTCGGACATCGACGCCTTGACGACACCCACCACGGTCACGTTGTCGGCGATCTTGATCGCGAGTTTCGTTCCGTCGCGCGCAGTCACGTTCATCGTCTGGCCGTCAACGGCCTCGATAGTCCCGCGCACGCGCACGGTCTGTTGCTGCGCCGATGCGGCCGCGATGCCGGCGGCGGCGAATAGCGGGGCGGCGACGGCAACGAGCCACCCCCGGGTTCTGCAAAGCATGGCTTGCCCCCTCTTCGTTATCGTTTGCTTTCAACTGGTCGAACCGCTCCACCGGCCCGTTTATTCCCCGAAACGATTGCGGCGCACGAGGGCCGTCTGCGGGAGTATATTGAGTTGTCCGTTTCCGCCCGCGAACCCGCGAGGGAGAAACCTTCATGACCGACTCCAGGCTTTACCACGAAGGAAATCGCCGCCTGCAGGATCGCTTCCAAAGCCGCAAGATCGCCGACCGGCTGGAGGAGGTGACCACCCGCGCGCAATTCACCGACGGCGACAAGAATTTCATCGAAAGCACGCGCTACTTTTTCCTCGCGACCGCGGATGGGGAAGGCCGGCCGGATTGCTCGTTCAAGGGCGGCGCGCCGGGCTTCGTGCGGGTGATCGGCCCCTCCGAGCTGGTCTTTCCCGATTTCGACGGCAACGGCATGTTCAAGAGTCTCGGCAACATCGAGGTCAATTCCGAAGTCGGCTTGCTCTTCCTCGACTTCGAGAAACCGCGCCGCCTGCGCGTCAACGGAAGCGCCGTCGTGCGCGCCGACGATCCCTTGCTCGCGCAAACCGTCGGCGCGCAATTGATCGTGCGGGTGGCGGCGCGCGCGATCTTTCCCAATTGCCCGCGCTACATTCCGACGATGAAGCTCGCCGAGGAATCCGGTTACGCGCCGCGCGCGGGCCGCGATTTTCCCGAACCCGCCTGGAAAAGCTTCCCTGAATTCAAGGACGCCGTTCACCCGCGGCAGCCGACGTTCAAGGGTTAACGCTTTCAAGTCCTTACATCAGCGGCGGGAACCAATTTTGCGCTGCCGCGTTGAAGGCGCGATCTTATCAACGCGCGAGGGAACATCATGACTTCATTTGTTCGTACTTCCGCCTTGATCGCGGCGCTCACGGCGGTTTCGCCGATGGCGCTGGCGCAGACCACCGTGACCACCACGGTGACCAAGGAAATCACCGGGCCCTATGCGCTCACGCCCCAGCAGCGCACCACGGTGTACCGCACCGTGACCCGCGAGCGGCACATGGCGCCCACCGCGGTCGTGCGCCCCGCTCCCGTCGTACGCTACGAAATCGGCGCGCCGGTTCCTCCCGGCAGCGTAGAGCTCTCGGACTTTCCCGAGGACGTCTACGTCGATGTGCCGGTGCTGAAGCGCTACCGCTACGTCTACGTCAATAACCAGCTCGTGCTCGTGGATCCCGAAACGAGTCAGGTCGTCGACATCATCAACGAATAATGGAGGCGGCCCAGCGTAAGCGCCGGGCCGTTCACAACAACGCCGAAGAGTTGCCCGACGAGGGCCGCAATACGAGGCTATTCGACGGGGTCAACGAAAAAGAGGGACATGCTCCCGGCTTGCATGGAGGGCAGAGTGATGAACCGCGTATTTCTTTCGATGACAGCGATCCTCGCATTGACCGCCGCCGTGCCGACGGCAAACGCGGCCGATTTGTCGCGCCGTCCGCCGCCCGAATATCCGGTGAAGGCGCAGCCGCTCCGCCTCTTCGATTGGACCGGCTTTTATGTCGGCGTCAATGGCGGCTTTGGCTGGGGCACGTCGAGCTATGATTTCGGCGCCGCCGGAATCGATCGCTTCAACGTGAAAGGCGGCCTGGCCGGCGGCACTGTCGGCTACAACTATCAGATCGGCCAGACCGTGCTCGGCATCGAGGCCGACATGGATTGGCAAAACGTCAAGGGCAGCGGGATCTGCATTGCCGGCGTTTGCCAAACGAAGTCCGATTGGCTCGGCACCGTGCGCGGGCGCCTCGGCTACGCGATCGACCGCTTCATGCCCTATGTGACGGGCGGCGCCGCCTTCGCCGACGTAAAGACGAACATTCCCGGCCTCGGCTCCGACAGCACCACGCGGGCGGGCTGGACCGTCGGCGGCGGCGCGGAATATGCCTTCGCGCCGAACTGGACGATCAAGGCCGAGTATCTCTTCGTCGATCTCGGCAAGTTCACCTGCAACGTTTGCGGGGCGAACGTGAAGTTCAACGAAAACGTCGTGCGGGCGGGCTTGAACTACAAGTTCTGATCCCGCGCGAGTTGTCGGACGAAGCCCCGGGCCAAAGGCCCGGGGGTATAGTGATTTAGGTAAAGTGGGTCAGTTCTGATCATTATTCGCATCAACTCGTGGCCATGCTTTGAAGGGTCGCTATTGGAGCAACAGCGGACATTGATCGGCGCTGACGTCGACTCGCTCGGTCGCGAATGACCCAAAGTGGACATTCGACGCGGCCATAAAACAAAAAGCCCCGGACGATGCCGGGGCTTTGAATTTCATCCGTTCGAGATCGGATCAGTACTTCGCGACGACCGGGCCGCCGAAACGATAGTCGATACCGACTAGGATCTTATCAAATCTTTCCCTAGCATTCACCTGCAAGATGGGTGAGGGAAAATTCTCAGTCTTTGTACCAAGCCACATATGATCATACTCCACGAATACGTCCCAATTAGGCTGGAACATCCAAGTCAGTCCCAGACCTGCGTCAAATCCGCTTCGCGTTTCCGAAAATGGCAAGCTTGCAACGAAACCGAGGCACCCGGTTGCGCTGCAGTTATAAATTTGTTTCTCTCGTAACCAACCGTATCCGGCCTTTCCATAGAATTTTAGGCTCGGGTTGATCAGATATCCAAGCTCAGCCGCCACCGTTCCGAACCAATTGGCTTTGACATTGATGGGATTGACGTTGATGGTGGAATCAACAACGGTACCCTTTACATCAGAACCATCCAACATTCCCTGAATGCCGATGACCCACTTGTTGTCGACCTGATAGTCGCAGCCGATCTGCCCGCCGCCGACAAAGCCGTCGAACGTATGATCCATAATGGGCTCGCCAGTGTCATAGTTCGCCCTGACGTGTTTCCAACCGCCACCCAGGTTCCCGCCCATGTAGCACCCGGTCCAATTGACCACCGGGGCGAATGGCGCTGCCTTCACCGGCATGTCGGCTGCGAAAACGGGCGCGCCACAGAATGCAGCAGCAGCGATACCCGCAACAAAAATCTTTTTCATGGGCTGTCCCCCATGGGTTCGGCCAAGCCCGTATTCAACTGCAAGCATAGGCGCGCCCCCCGAAAAAACACGGGAAAAATGGCTTCGCAGCGATAATTCTGTAAGATGTGGCCAAAAACCCACATTTGGATTCTTCCGTTATAAGCGATTAGCGCGACAGCCGCTTCGTGGACGGCTGCCACCGGCGTTGGGAATACCCCTTGCTCTTAAGTGCGATGGTCGCGATTGGCACTTAACCTACATCCCGCCTCGTCAGCTATTTGGTCGCTATCGGAGGCATAGCAGACATTGATCGGCGCTGGCGCCAAGCGCTATCGGGCAATCAGCGATTGGGGCCACCGCCGCCGGTCGTTGGCGCTGTGCCGGTCGGCTTCTTCGACTGATTTGGACTCACTGCGTTTTTGACCTTTGTGCCACCGTACGGACCACATTCCCCCGTCAGAATGCACCACCTTTCATACCGTTGTTTTTGGTCATCACTTGCCATGGCGTGTGACGCCAGTGCGGACGTGGCGAACACAACCACGGTGAGCCAAAGAACGGCGCGGCGAAACATGGGCAATCTCCATTTTGCCAGATTGCCAGTTTAGCGAGGGGATGGCGGTCGCGCCAGTTCGATGCGCCGACGTCTCGACCTCGGTCGCGGCCTCCTCGCAGCGCCGGAGTTCATGTTCGCGGTTTGCCGAGTTTAATTGCGGTGCAAGATGTCCGCTTCTGGCACAAAGCGAACATTCCGCGCCCGCACCGCGCATCAATGCAAATACGAAGGGGCGCTCGGGCCAAGCGGTGATTTTCTTCTAGCCCTTATTCGCGCGGCGGCGGCGGCGGTTCAATTTCTCCCTTGTCCGCGAGATGCAGATAGCGCTCTTGCATTTGCAGCAGATGGTCGCGCTCGACCCTCGATTTCGCTTCGTTCGCGGACTTCCCGCACTCGGTGGCGATCTTGCGGTAAATCTGAATGTCCTTGGACATGACGGCTAGCCTCCCACTGACTCCTTGTTGGCGGCCGGCAAGTCGGCCTAACGCGAACGTCGGGTCGGCGCCGGAACGTATCGTGCCTCGATCGCCATGTACGTGGCAGCGGCGGCACCCAGCACGAGCGCCGCGGCAGAAGCGAGGGCGGCGACGCCCATCGTTTTGCGGGCGAAGTCCGACCCGGAACTTCCGCGTATTTGCGCGAGCAAGTCGCTAGCCGGTCCGCCGAGATGGCTCAAGAATCCGCCCGCCGTCGACAGGCCGGCAGCGGCCGCCGCCAGCACCGCGGCGATCGCCCACGCGATCAAGGCGAGCAATCCGAGACGCGCGTTGTCGCGCTCGCCTGACATGATCCCGACGACATATCCGGCGGCGGCCGAAGCCACGATCCCGGAAACGGCCCACCAGGAAAAGGCGGCGATGAACGTGCTGGCCGTTGCGGGCGCGGCGGCGAGGATGCCGGCGCCGAGGCCCAACAACGTGAAGATGATTTGGAACGCGAGCGCGATTGCGACGCCGCCCACCAGCGCCAATGCGTCGCTATTTCGAGAAGCATTCACAGCCATGAGAGCCTCCTGTGCAAATCCTTGCGCGAGCTTTCGCTTGAGCGATCCCGCTATCCATCGTCTAGTGAAGCCCGCCCAGCAGCCAAATGATGAGAATGATTGGAAGCGGGATGCCGATTATCCATAACAGCAGTGCGCGACCCATTTTTTCCTCCTGGCAACTTCCGCTCTCCGAATCGAAGAGACGGCTTTGGTTAGATCCTGCCGGCGAGGGCCAAGATCACGACGATCAGCAAAATCAGGCCGAGGCCGCCGCCGGGGTAGTAGCCCCAGCCGGCACTGTAAGGCCAAGTCGGCAGCGCGCCGATCAGCAGAAGAACGAGAATGACGATTAGGAGCGTTGACATCGTGACCTCCAGTTTCGGAATCGGCGCGGGGGTTCGATCGGCCGTCTAACGCCAGGGACGGCTATTCGTTCCTATGTCGGACTAACAACGAAGAGCGGAGATGCAGCGCGCCGATTCTTATGTTGGGAACCCGACGCTGTCGGCGACGAGGAAAGTCAGCGCGTTCTTTTCGATTCTCGCTTCCTCGACGGAGTTGCGCTCGACGGCGTTGCGCTAAGTGAGGTGCCCAACATTCGATTATCAGTTCGAAATAGGACGGTCGATCGGGAACCAGAAAATTCCTCCGGCGTTGTTCGATGCGGCTCGGAAGAGAGCGAAACGAGTCGCGGAGGCTCGCATGGACGAGGCGCGGATGGCTCACATCTTCGGGTTGTCGCTTGGCGGACTGTTCGCAGCGATGCTCCTCCTGAACGCGTTGGCATATTGAGAAAAAACGGAGGACGGAAATGGCGGACAGCAGTGGCGGTATCGGATTGGCGGGCGTTCTCATCGGCGCTCTGCTCGCGGTCGTCATCGGCGGCGGCCTGTTATTTGCCAGCGGTCACCTCGGACAGAATACGTCGAGCGTGAAGATCGAAGCACCGAAGATTCCGGGAACGAAATAAGCGATCTGCCCGACGGCGGAACAGCGTCGCGTTCTCATGCATGAGGGCGACGCGTTGCCGCTTGATGCTCACAGGAATCAAAATCGGTATTTTTTTTGCAATTCGGAACGAATGGAAGAGTTCGCGATTACATTTTCGTCAACCCAGGAGGATAGGATGACTCTCAAAAGCATTCTCGGCGCCGCATTGCTGGCAAGCGTTTGCGTAACGCCGGTACTCGCAGATTTCTACATCGTGCGCGAGCAAGGCGCCAAGGAATGCCGCGTCGTGCGCGAACGCCCGAGCGTCCAGACGACGGTCGTGATCGGCAACAAGGCGTACACCTCGGAGGAAGAGGCGCGCGCTCAAATCAAGACCGCGTGCGTAGAGCACTGAATGTCGAAACGAAAGGCCCGGCAATCGCCGGGCCTTTTTTTGGCGGGAATGCCGTTTCACCGTATCCGAACTAGCTTGTGAGTGAAGGCGATGGCCATAAGACAAGAAAAAATGCGTTACGGCGCTTCCGCGCTCCTTCTCGGGGCTGTCCTTATTGCGGTAGTCGTTTTGGGGTTTGTGTTATTGCGAGGTGAACCCAAAACAACTGACGCTAATCCGATTCCCAGCACCAGCGGGCAGATTGGTTCGTCAAATCAACTGCAACCTCAGGGACCGACCGGCCCAATCGCAACCGGGTCAGGCGGCGCTCCTGCGTCGAAGCCCGAGGGAGAAACTCCCCCCGACATGCAGGCGAAGCCCGAAGGGTCGTCGGACAAATAGGCTGCCGGCAAGCGCGAGACGGCGGCCGCCTGCGCGGCGGCCCGTCCGCATCCGGTCCGCCCGACTCCGATGCGCGGACCGTAACGCGCGGCCGAAAGCAAATTTTGCTGGACCTGCCCCCTTCCCTGTAATCACCACGGCCGGGCAAGGTCCGCGGTTTTCATTATGCGTTGCGCCGGATTTCGGGCCCGCTTGCGGAGCGCGGGAGGGACAAGCTAGAACCACGCACGAAGCCGAAGCGGCCTCGCGCGCCCGTGTTGATTCCGCTCGGCCCGGAAATCCGTTGGGGGATAGTTCAACGGTAGAACATCGGACTCTGACTCCGAGAATCTAGGTTCGAATCCTAGTCCCCCAGCCAATGAATTCAACCAGTTAGCAATCGCAATTGTGCGTGTTAGACAGTTTCCAAAATTGACTCCGAGAATCTAGGTTCGAAACCGCGACGCGTTAGAAAATTTTCAAAGTTCGGAATCGCAATTCATGAGCGTTACGTCCGGGGCCGCCGTGACGTAGCATTTCGCGTCAAACAACCCAGGAGGATTCCTTGAGCCGTCCGCCGCTACCCCCGTTCAACGCGGAGACCGCCGCGCAAAAGGCCCGCATGGCCGAAGACGCATGGAACACACGCGACCCGGCGCGGGTCGCGCTTGCCTACACCGACGACAGCCGCTGGCGAAATCGGTCCGAATTTTTGCAAGGCCGAGCGGCCATCGAAGCTTTCCTCACCCGCAAGTGGAACCGGGAGCTCGATTACCGCCTGATCAAGGAGGTCTGGGCATTCCGTGAGAACCGCATCGCCGTGCGTTTCGCCTACGAGTGGCACGATGACAGCGGATCCTGGTTTCGAAGTTACGGCAATGAGAACTGGGAATTTGATGAGCATGGCCTGATGCGCCTGCGCATCGCCAGTATCAACGACCTTCCGATCAAGGAGGGGGAGCGCAAGTACCATTGGCCGCTCGGCCGCCGTCCCGACGACCACCCCGCCTTAAGCAACCTCGGACTCTGATGGCGACTCCTCAAGAAGCCCGGCTGTGAGCCAGGCTTCTTCACGAAACAGAGCCGCCTTCTTAGTCGAGTTGGTACACGACCTTCACAACCTTGCGGGTGGACGGCTCGACGAAATACACGCGGTCATCCGCGTACACGTAGCTGTATTTGGTGAAAGACGGGCCCCAGTCGGACGGCACCGCGTGGATTTCCACACCGGCCGGAAGCGTCGCACCGACGCGAATACGCTCCTTGAGGGTAACCGGAGCCACCCGTTCCCTGGCAATATATTCCTTGATGTGGGCACGCTGCTCCGGCCCGAACGCGAAACGGATGTCGGCGCCCCCGGGGCCGACTTGCACGCCCACACCCTGCGCGAATGACGGGATGGACGCTGCAAGGGCGAGCGCGGCAACGGCCGCGGACGCAATCAATATACGTTTCATAGAGGCCTCCTCAAGCTGGCCGGGGGCTCGTGGGTCCCCTAGCTTGAATTCATCCACGGCCGGATTTGTTCCTTGCGAAATGCTCCGTCCCGCCGAACGTCGCAAGCACAACGTGACTTGACCCGAAGCGGGCATGTATTGCGCGGGTACCATCCGCGCGCGCCGCCAGAATGCTAGCGTTCCCGCCGATCCTTGATCAGACGGCGATAGGGGGTGAACCTGCAGGAATTGGTTGCTTCAGTCCGCATCTTGCCCCCTCCCGCACGCCGGCAAGCGAGATCCACACGAGACGTTGAATGATAGCGGCAACGAAGGCCCCTATTCTCACTATCCGCGCGCTCCGTGCCACGGGCGTGGTGGTGCCGATGACCTATGCGCTCGGCACCAGCATCGGCGCCGTGACCAAGGCGCCGCTTCTGCTGATCGACCTCGAAACCGAGGAGGGCGTCAGCGGCCGCGCCTATCTGTGGTGCTATTTCCCCGAAGCGATGTCGGCGATTGCAAGCATTTTGCAGGTGGTGCTGGCGACGACGAAGGGAGATCGTGTCGCCCCGCTCGATCTCTGGGCGAAGCTCTCCCAGCGCTTTGCGCTGATCGGCGTGCAAGGCGTCGTGCGCATGGCGATCGCGGGCTTCGATATGGCCGCATGGGACGCACTCGCCATAGCCGCCGCCATGCCGCTTGCGTCCTTCCTTGGCGCGGAGCCGCGACCGATCCGCGCTTACAATTCGTGCGGCCTCGGCTTGATGAAGCGCGACGCGCTCGCCGACGAGGCCGAGAAGCTTCTCGCCGGCGGCTTTCGCGCGGTCAAACTTCGGCTCGGTTACCCGACGCTAAAGGAGGATATCGCGGCCGTGCAGGCCGTACGGAAGAGGATCGGGTCCGATGTCACGTTGATGGTCGATTACAATCAGGCGCTGAGTCTCGCCGAAGCGCTCGAACGCGGGCGTGCGCTCGACGATCAAGGCCTCTATTGGTTGGAAGAACCAATCCGGCACGATAACTATAACGGCGCGGCCATGCTTCGGCGCGAATTGAGAATTCCGATCCAGATTGGCGAAAATTTTTCGGAAGCCGCAAGCATGGCGGCGGCGCTCGCCGCCGGGGCCGCCGATTACGTGATGCCCGATCTCGAACGCATCGGGGGCGTCACCGGCTGGCAGCGCGCCGCAGCGCTTGCCGCCGTCCATCGCATCGAGATGTCTTCACATCTGTACCCGGAAATCAGCGCGCATCTGCTCGCCGCGACGCCGACCTGTCATTTTCTGGAATATACGGATTGGGCCAACATGATACTGGAGGAGCCGCTCAGAATCGTAGACGGATTCGCGGTCGTTCCCGACCGCCCGGGCAATGGGCTGAGTTGGAACGCGAGCGGGGTCGAGCGCTACAAAATCTAAATGAAGACGCCCGGACACTCGTATCGCCGGTCGAGAATTGAGAGCCAGATCAAAGGATCGACGAGGCACCCTGTGATCCGCAACGCCGTGTTACGCCGCCGGCAAACCCATGCACCGGGCGATCAGATTCTTTTGAATTTCCACGGTGCCGCCGGCGTAGAGCGCCAACGGCGCTTCGCGATAGTAACGCTCCATATCCTCGGGTTCGAAATAGGCCCGTCCCCCCAACACGTGCATGCCGCAAGCCACAACATGCTGCAGTTGCTCGGCACAATAATACTTCGCCATGCAGACCTGTTCGGTCGCATCCGCCCCGCTCTCCAGCAACGCCGCGGCATGGGCAACCATCAGACTCATGGCGCGCACGAGGGTGCGCATTTCCACCAGCTTGTGCTGGATGCTTTGAAAGGCGGCGATGGGCTTGCCGAATTGCTGCCGTGCTTTGGCAAATTCCACGGCACGATCCGCCACCGCTCGCGCCAGACCAACATTGGACGCGGCGACGACGAAACGCTCCAAGGTGCCAAGAACGCGCAATCCGGACGAGGCGGCATCCATTCGCTCCAATCCGCCTAGCACCATATCCTCCGCGAGGAAGACATCCCGTATCACCACCCGACACGAGGCATGCAGGTTCCCCGCCATCTTCGGCAGTCGTTCTACGGTCAATCCCTCGGTGTTTTGTTTGACGATAAAAACGCTGACATGCCGCCCTTCCCTCCCTAAAGCTTCGTTGCGGGCGACGACGAAGATGTAGTCGGCGACCGCGGCACCCGTGGTGAAGATCTTCTCGCCGTTCAGCCGGAACCCACCGGGAACTTTGGTCGCGGCAGTCTTGATGGCAGCCGCGTCCGAACCTGCCTCGGGTTCGGTTAGCGCGAACGCGACCTGGCATTTGCCGGCCTTGATGTCGGGTAAGAACCGCGCCTTCTGCGCCGAATTTCCAAGCAGGGCCAAGCAGGTGCCGCCGAATACCGCATTGACCGCGTAGATCGACGCGACAGTGCCGGAAAAGCCGGCCAGAGTCTCGGTGATCGCCGCCAGCCGGCCGAAATCGCCGCCGCTATTGCGGCCAGAGTCGAGAAATCCGATCTCCATCAATCCGTGCGCAGCGATTTCCCTCATGACGAGATCGATCGCTTCGCGTTCGGGCCGATCCAACGCCTTCAGCTCGGCCAGTCGGCGGTTGAGCGCCGCCGCATCGGCGGCGGCGCGCGCGGATGGGGTCGGCCCCTGATCTGCCTGCATTTTTTGTTTCCTCTCGTCAGCCGAGATCCGCGAGAACATCCTTTTTGCGAAGCGATAAAAACGCGAAATAGAGGACGCTCCAAGCCAAAAATAGCCAGTAGTAGATCGAGTATTTGAACCAGCGGCCGAAGATGAATTCGTAGTTCGTCTTGTGCGTCCAGATTTTCTTGATGCGGCCGTCCCGGATCAGGTAACGGACCTCGCCGTCGGCCGCCGCCATTCCGGCTATCCGCCTCGATCGGATCGTTCCCGCCCACCGGGCCGTGAGGTGGACAAGCGACGGGTCGTGGGCATCGCAACGCGCCCGGCACTCTGTCATGCGCAAATCGGCGACGCGGCCGCAGTTGCGGATCAGATGGATCCATTTGTACCAGACGTCGATCCCGCAATAGTCCGCCGAATCCATGCGGATCTCGACCCTGGGGTCGAGGATCTCCCGCGCCGCCAGCCGCGGGACCTCGCCGTTGACGACCCGAACCAGCGCGAAAACCAGGTCGATCGGCGACCCGCTCTCGATCACGCGGCGCGCTCCGCCGGCCTCTGGTCGGCGGCGGCGCGCACGACGTTCCGCGGCGCGGATTCCTTCCGCCACACGAAGTGCTCGTTGATGAACAGGCGGATACGGCTGATCAGTCCGACAAACGGCAAGATCGGCGCCAGCGCCAGCAGAATATAGACCTCGCTCGCTTGATTGAAGCGATAGCGCGCAAGGGTGGCGAAGATGCGCTCGTGGTGGGATTCGTCGTTGAGCCAGAATTGGCAGCCGTTCCACGGCGAGGAGACCGCCCACCACCATTTGCGCGGGGCGGTGAACAGGAGCTTCCAGAACCGCGGACGGCAGCCGATCAGCCGGGCAATCTGATCGTTGTAATAGGGCATATCCACCAATCCCCGCATCCGCCGCGAGGTGAAGCGGAAACGGTGATTCCAGTAGGCGGCGTCGGCCCGGATGATGCGCTCGCGCTCCGCGAGCGGCGGCAGCGCGCGTCGTCCGGCGAATACCATCGACGCGTAACGCGACTGCAGCTCCGCGATCGCCGGAATCGAGCCGATGACCGGGCGGACAAAGCCCACGAAGGCCACCGAGGGGTCCGTCGCGAATATATATTTGTAACACTGCTGCGGGTCCGTGGTCATTCCCGGCTCGAAAAACGGGACCACCAACTTGTACCCCGAGCAGGTGACCATCACGTCCGCCCGCGCCGCGGTGCCGTCGGTGAAATAAACCTGGTTGCCCTCGCAGCGCTCGATGTCACGCTTGGCGACGATCTTGCCGCTCTTCACCTGCGGCATCGCCTCGTAGCTCTTGTTGAAAAACGACTGGTGATAGGGCGCGTGGGTTCTCCACGCCTCCTGGCCATGGCCGTTGAAGCCAAGGGAAAACTGCAGATACTGGTTGATGAATGGCGAAAAGCCGCGCGTGGGCGACAGCAAGAGCCGCACCCGCGACGAGGCCTGGTCGCCGACCTTGGGCCGCTTGCTCGGAAACGGCCACCAACGATCGACGACCTTGGGGACGAACCACTGGCCGTTCGGAATGCACCAGTAGATGCGGGCGGCCGTCTTGCTGATATGAAACGCGATGTCGCTGGCGCTCTCCCCGCCACCCCACATCACCACCGTCTTGCCGGCGAGATCCGGAGGCGCCTCCTTCACCGCGGCGCTATGCAAGATCGGCCCGGCAAAACGGTTGAAGGGCGCCTCGCCCGAGACGTCGTTGCGATGCTGATGCACGCCGGAGGACACGATCAGGTTCTTGGCGCGGAATTTCGAGCCGTTGGCGCAGGTGACATGCCAAACGTCGCCGACCTTGCGCGCGCGATCCACCCGATGATCGAGGCGGATGTGCCGTTCGAGATCGAAGCGGTCGCAGTAGGCCTTGAGATAGGCGAGGATGTGGACGTGGGACGGAAACTCCGGATAGCTCTCCGGCATGGGGAAATCCGACATCTCGGTGATGCAGCGCGACGAGGTCGTCTCCGTTGTCGTCATCACGCCGCCGTAACGGTCGTCCTGGGTGAACGACCAGACGCCGCCGAACGAATCGCGGCCTTCCAGCACCAGCGTCTTCAGTCCCTCGCCCAGACAGTATTTACAGGCCATCAGCCCTGACCAGCCCGCACCGAGAATGAGTACGTCGAAAAACGGAACCCTTTCATTCTTGTCCATGGCGCATGTATCTCCCAACACTCCTAAAGCCCTAGGGGGCGATGCGGTCCGACGGCTGACGTCAATCGCCACGCGTCAGGCCCCTCCGGAAATGGTTTCCCGACCGTAAATCGCACCGAGTATGCACAGCCCTTGTGCTGCTAACAATACGTTCCGATCACCGCGTGGGAGGCCGGCCTCGGCGCCGCCCGCAATCGGCAGCGAGCCGTCGGCAGTCGCGCAAGGCACGCTTTCGTCGTAATATGGCGATATGGCGCGCGTGCGTCGCACGAGGATTTTCTCGCCGGGGTGCGTCAATGGAGTGCCCGACCTGCAAGACCGACCTGCCCGGCGGCAGCAAGTTCTGCGCCAAGTGTGGGACGCAGCTACCGCGCGTGTGCGGTACCTGTGGGCATTCCAACCAAGCCGATGCAAATTTCTGTTCTGACTGCGGCGCCCCCCTGACCTCGGATACCGCGGCATCCTCGGCAGCACGACAGCCACCTTCATCGCCCTCCAGCCTCGCCGCCGAGCACCGGCAGCTTAGCGTGATGTTTTGTGACCTTGTGGACTCCGTAGGGCTCGCCGAGCGCCTTGATCCCGAGAGCCTTCGTGACGTGCTGACGGCCTATCAGCGCCGAGCGACGGAAATCGTCGAGGCGGCCGGCGGCCTGGTCGCGCAATACCAGGGCGACGGCATCCTCGCCTATTTCGGATATCCGGTGGCCAGCGAGGACGATGCGGAACGTGCCATTCGCGCGGGGCTCGAACTCGTCAAAGACGTTGAAGGCTTGGCGCCTGCGCTCGAAAAGCTTCGCCTGCGCGTGGGCATTGCGACGGGCATGGTGGTTGTCGGCGAACGGGGTGCTTCCGCCGTGGCGGACCAACCTCCCATCGTAGGTGGAATACTAAATTTAGCAGCGCGGCTGCAGTCGATCGCCGAGCCGAATACAATCATCATCGCGCCCAGCACAAAGCGCCTCGCCGGCGGCTTGTTCGAGTATGCGGATCTGGGCCCTCGGAATCTGAAGGGATTTTCGCAACCGATACGCATCTGGCAGGTGCTCGGGAAGAGTGTCGTCGCCAGTCGTTTCGAGGCGCTGCGTTCGGCGCACATGCCGCTCGTCGGCCGTGAAGAAGAGGTTGAACTGCTGCAGCGCCGTTGGGCGCGCGCCAAGCGCGGCGAGGGGCAGGTCGTGCTGGTAAGCGGCGAGGCCGGCATCGGCAAGTCGCGTCTCGCGCATGCGCTTCAGGAGCGGCTGGCCGCTGAGGCACATGCGCAACTGATCTACCACGGCTCGCCCAATCACGAGGACAGCGCGCTCTATCCCGTGATCAGCCAACTGGTCGGAGCTGCCGGCATCGAGCGCGAGGACAGCGCAGATCAGAAGCTCGCAAAACTCGAAACCGCACTTGCGCCGACGAGCGAAAACCCCAAGGAAGCCCTCTCGCTGCTTGCTCCGTTGCTCTCCATCCCGCTTGGCCCGCGGTCGGCGCTGCTCGAGCTTACGCCGCATCGCCGCAAGGAACTTGTGTTCAGGACATTGCTGGGTCAACTCGAGGTGCTCGCGACCCAACAGCCCGTGCTCATGCTCGCGGAGGACGCCCATTGGTTTGACCCGACGTCACTCGAGCTTTTCTCGCTCATCGTCGAGCGCATCACCAGCATGCCGGTATTGCTGATTATCACGGCGCGGCCGGAATTTGCTCCGCCTTGGCCAAGCCACACACACGTCTCGACGGTGGCGCTCAACCGTCTCGGAAAGAACGAAGGCGGGGCCCTCGCCTTCAGCATTGCCAAGGGCAAGGCGCTGCCGCCGGAGGTCTTGAACCATATCCTCGCGCACACCGACGGCGTGCCGCTGTTCGTCGAGGAGCTCACGAAGACGGTGCTCGAAAGCGGGCTGCTCAATGATGCCGGCGACCGCTACGTGCTGCGCGGCCCATTGCCGTCGCTGGCCATCCCCTCAACGCTGCACGCCTCTTTGCTCGCGCGCCTCGACCGGCTCGCCGCCGTGAAAGACGTGGTGCAGATGGCTGCCGCCATCGGCCGGGAGTTCTCCTATTCGCTGATCGCCGCCGTAGCCGGCCTGCAAGAACAAGATTTGCGATCCGCTCTCGCCCGGCTCGCCGCCGCCGAGCTCATCTTTCAACAGGGCACGCCACCGGACGCCAAGTATCTGTTCAAGCACGCACTGGTCCAGGACGCAGTCTACGCAAGCCTGGTGCGAAACCGTCGTCAGCAAATCCACGCGCAAATCGCCCGAGCGCTTGAAGCGCAGTTTCCCGATGTGGTGGCGAGCGAGCCGGAGATGCTGGCGCATCATTTCACCGCGGCGGGCCTGACCGAGCGCGGCGTGCTCTATTGGAAGCAGGCGGGGCAATACGCCAGCGACCATTCGGCCTTTGTCGAAGCCACAAGGCATTTCAACACCGGCATCGAGCTGCTCAAGACCCTGCCGGACACGCCTGCGCGTAGGCAGGAGGAATTGGCGCTGTACATCGGCTTGGGCGCGGCGCTGATCGTGACCAAGGGTCACGGCTCGGTCGAGGTGGAGAACGCCTACCTGAAGGCGCACGCGTTGTGTCTGCAGATGGGTGAGACGCCGGAACTTGCTCCGGTCCTGCTTGGCCTTTGGCGCTGCTACATAGCCCGGTCGCAATTGCGAACGTCACGAGAGCTCGGAGAATCCCTGCTTCGCCTGTCGCACCTTAACGCCGATCCGGCGCTCGCTGTTGTCGCCCACTACGCGCTCGGCAACTCCTCGCTTTTATTGGCCGAGTTAGCCGAGGCTCGACGGCACTTCGAGGGCGGCTTCGCCCACTACGCGCCGGAACAGCGTCGTGCTCCGGTGTTCCGCAGTGGCCAAGATCCGGGTGTCGCCTGCCAAAGCTACTCGGCGCTATGCCTTTGGCTGCTGGGGTTCCCTGATCAAGCCCGCGCACGTAGCCAAGCTGCCCTGGCATTGGCAGATGAGGTGAAGCATCCCTTCAGTGTGGCGTTTGCGCTGTGTTGCATCGCGTTCGTCTCACAATTTCGTCGGGACGTGCGAAATGTGCGCGAAGAGGCAGAGGCCGCCGTGGCGCTCGCGACCGAGCACGGATTTGCGGCTTGGGCCTCCCTGGCAACCTGTTTCCGCGGGTGGGCGTTGGCGACGGAGGACCAGAGCGAGAAGGGGCTGGTCGAGCTGCAGCAAGGAGTCGCCGCACTGCGGGCGCAGGGGGCCGGCATCTGGCTTCCATTCCGTTGCACCATGCTGGCCGAGGTCTTTGACCTTCTCGGCAACACAAAGGAAGGCCTGCAAAGTCTCGCCGAGGCTCAAACCCTGATGGACGAAACCGAGGAACGTTGGTGGGAAGCCGAAATTTACCGCCTCCAGGGCACGTTGCTATGGCGGAATTCGATGGCGCCGCCGGCAGAGGTGGAAACCTGGCTTCGACGCGCTGTGGACGTCGCCCGCCGGCAAGAGGCCAAATCGCTGGAGCTGCGCGCCGCCACCAGTCTTGCCCATCTGTGGCACCAGCAGGGCAAACATGACGAAGCGGATGATCTGCTGGCGCCAGTCTATAACTGGTTCACCGAAGGGTTCGACGCGCCCGACCTCAAGGAGGCGAAGGCGCTGCTTGAGGAATTCCGCAGGAATGATCCGCCTGTACGTACCGAAACCTTAATCCGACGACGAGTTTGATTTTGCGAGGTGAAATTCTCCGTTCCTGGGTCAGAATTCCCTGTTACGGTTAGCCGGGAATTTTGCCGGAAACGAAGTTGCCGGGTGAATTTTCCGTGCTGTGCACCGGAGGTCGCGGCGATGCCATCAGACACAAAGCGCAGGCCGGTGGCCGTTGCGGACGAAAAATTTTCTGCCCTGCGCCAACACCCGATTTTTCGCGATCTGGATGCGGCGGCGCTCGATCAACTTTGCCGCTATTGCAAGACCCGCGCGATCAAACGCGGCGGCACCATTTTCTCGAAAGGCGACCCGGGAAACAGTCTATTCGCGGTGGCCAAGGGCACATTACGGATCGGCGTTGCCTCGGCCGAGGGCCGGGAAGCGGTGTTCAATATCATCGGACCCGGCGAGCTTTTCGGTGAAATCGCGCTCCTGGACGGCGGCGAGCGAACCGCCGATGCGGTGGCGACGACGGATTGCGAACTCCTTGTGATCGATCGACGCGAATTTCTTCCCTTTGTTCGAGGCCAGCCCGCGCTTGCGATGAAGCTCATTGATCTCCTTTGCACGAGATTGCGATGGATCAGCGATCACGTCGAGCAAGTCGTTCTTCCGAATCTTCCCGCGCGTCTTGCCAAGGCGCTCGTCCGTTTGGCCGAGAGAGACGGATCCACGCCCGCGAAACAAAAACTCACCGTGACGCAGCTGGAACTCAGTCAGATGATCGGCATGTCGCGCGAGAGCATCAATAAACAATTGCGCGCCTGGGAGGACGGCAAATTGGTTCGCCTGGAACGCGGCGGTATCGTCATGCTGAATAAGGACGCGCTCGACGAAATCGCGCTGGGTGATCCGGAAAGCGCACGATCAGACCGCTGAAACCGCCCCGCGCGATGTCGCCGCTTTTGGCGCATTCGTGTGTGATCTCCTTCATATAAGGTCGATTGTCATCGTGGTATTCATCATTGGTGCCCCGCTTCACTGGAGGTACCCATGCGCGCATGGAAATCGGTCCTTGCTTCCCTTCTCTTCGCCTATCTTATTCTCGCCACGACCAGCTCGCTGGCAGTGCGCTACGCCGCAACTGCAACGCCGACCTCGATCGGCCGGCACGCGAGGCCCGTTGCCGCGGCGGCGCTCGTTACCGAGCCGGGATGTGTGATCGCTCAAGCAAGGGGCGAGGCAGCTGGCTTCAGCCCAGTGCTCCCGAGCGATGGGAATTCGATCGGCCTCAACGACAGTTTGTGGGGCGTCAGTCAGTCCGACGGCCTCCCCAGTTACGGGCCCATGCGGCCATGCGACGAGCACGGGAGCTAGGAGCCTGTCGCCCAATTCCTGCGGCCAATCGTTCTCTGTGAACTTTTTCACACGGCAAAGAACGCGGCGGGCTTCGGCCGCCAATAATCATGAGCGGCGAGCCCGTCACCCGTGGTCGTCGTCTTCGTCGGGTTGACTTCAGGAGCATCAAATAATTTTTTTCTTTTGTGAACCGCCTCACATAGCGGCGGCCGACGCGGGTCTAGCTTATGGGTGGAAGTAGTAGCCCCCACCCGATGACAAAGGAGAGTTACCATGACCTTCAAGAAGCTCGCGCTCATCACTGCGTTGCTGATCACCAGCATCACTGCGGCCGCGGCCGGTCCGACGAGTTCCCACTATCAGGACCGTGCGGCCGACGTCGGCGAGAACGGCGGCGGCGGCGGCGGCGGAGGCGGCGGCGAGTAACGCGTACCGCTATCGGAGGCGACCGGCGACAAGCCGGTCGCCTTCGCTTTCGATCAAGCAATGAACCTCACGGAAAGCGCCCGTGCTCAAGCATATGGATCATGAGTTTGCCGGCTCGACGGCGGCTGAGGCGCCGTTGGTTATCACCTATGTGGCGGCGCTAGTCCTTCTGGCATTGGTGTGGTCGAACTTCGATCAGCCGACAGCCGACACCATGGACTTGCGTTCAGCGGCCACGGCCAAAAACGCCAAAAACTAAGTCCCGTTTTCCTCATATCTATTTTTTGATCTAACGAGATCATCGAGCCGCGCCTGCTCCGCCAGCGTCAACTTTGCTTCCACGTTTACGCTATCTGGCTGGCGCCGGGCGATGCCAATCAGAACCACGACGCCGGTTGCGACAAAGGCCGCCGGCAACAGCCACAATAACGCCGTTTGCAAGTCGAAGCGCGGTTTGAGCAAGACGAAGTCGCCGTAACGGGCGGTGAGATAATCGAGAACCTGCTGATCGGTATCGCCGGCATTGAGCCGTTCGCGCACGAGAACGCGAAGGTCGCGGGCGAGCGAGGCATCCGAATCGTCGATCGACTGATTTTGGCAAACCATGCAGCGCAATTCTCGCGAAAGGTTGCGCGCGCG
>Ga0207505_100003_pt1 | contig 68732 bp, 93 predicted proteins | sample NitcycUWRROWE17A_FD_188207 | JGI IMG/M metagenome (GOLD analysis project Ga0207505, IMG submission 188207) | Soil microbial communities from Arlington Agricultural Research Station in Wisconsin, USA - Nitrogen cycling UWRJ-ROWE17-A (SPAdes) | ecosystem: Environmental > Terrestrial > Soil >... | reverse complement strand
CGATTTGCGCGCCGAGGTTTTCGCCGATCGCGGTCGTGGCAAAGCCGGCGCCTGCACCCGCCAGCGAGCGACCGAGACTTGGGGTCTTGGCGAGCTTGGTGGTCGGCGTCGCCGGCGGCGGGGCAAAATCGGATGACGTGCGCGTTGCCGGAATGACCGCGCCGGTTTGCGGATCGGCGGAGCCGCCGACAAAATTCGAGGCGCGCACCTCGTCGTAGGCGCCGGATTTGACGCCGCTCTGGCTCGAGGACGGGGTCTGCTGTTCAAGGGCCATCGCTGTGCCTTACGGGAAAAGATTATGATTTTTGAGCGCGGTGATCGCGAGGTTCGCGGTCTCTTGCGCGTTCGCGATCGTGGTCTCGGCGGGATCCGGCAAATTGTTCGGGTCGACGTTGGCGGTCGCCTGAAAGGAAGGATTGGCGAGCCCGCTTTGCAGGACGAGCGCATCGTAGAAGGCTTCCATCCAGTTCTGGATGACGACGTAGTCGGCCTGAAAATCTCCGGTCAACCGCGGCGGCGGCGGAACGACGGTTTCGGCGGCCGAAGGATTTGCCATCTCAATGACCTATCGGATCGGCCTTCACTTCGGCCTTCATCAGATTGATTGGGCAATCGTCGGTCGACGAAAATTCGAACATGAAACTCGTGCCGGTGCCGAAGGAGCCGTATTCCTTGAACTGGATGCGATCGCCGGCAAAGCCGAGATCGCGCGAAATCCACGGTCCGAACGGCCGTCCCTCGCGCGAGCAGCGCACGCGGAGCGTCGCGCGCGTATTCGGCGTCCCCATCCCTCGCACCACATGCAACCGCAAGTTCTTGATCTGAATTTGGTTCTTCTCGGCGATGTGGGCGGTGCGGACGAGCCAGCGCTGGATCGCGCCGGCGTGGCTGTGCACGTCGTCGGTGACCTCGTAGATCACCCCCTCGCCGCCGACGAAGTTCCTATTCCAGATGTTCCAATGCGACCAGCCCGGCCAGCGGATCGGCAGGCCCCGCTGCGGATCGAAGCCATAGAGCGAAAAGTATTTCTTGTGGCGGTAGTCGTAGCCGAGCGTGATCCCCTTGGTGCCGTAGGGATTGGTCGCGCGCGGGATCTGCAAGATGAGGAACGCCTGGCCGATCGTGTGCAAGGGCGTCTCGGGATAGCCGCCGATCCAGGCGTCCGTCCAATCGTCGACCTTCTCGAGCAATTGGCCGATTTCGACCGAGGCGACCGCCGAGCTTTGCTGCGAGAATCGCACGAGCTGCGTGCGCTTGGAAATCGTCCACATCGCGTTGTCGGCGAACACCTGGCAGTAGGGAAACTTCACCCCGTCGCCGACCGCCCAGCGGCGGAAGAACGGCGCGGTGCCGGTGGTGAGGCGCTCGAACTGCTCGACCGATTTGTCGCCGCCGAAAAGAAGCTCGCGAAACGGTGTAATCAACAGGGAATTGATGTTGTCCGGGTTGCCGTCGGCGGTGAAGGTGTTCTGCGAAGGCCACGAATCAGGCACGCCCGGATCGGAGTGAAACCAGCGCAGCGAGTTCATTTCCGGCGCGACCACGTAGCCGTCGATCCAGGCGACGTGGGTGGTGAGCGGCGCGTTCTCGCTCAACAACTCGGTCTTGTCGGTACGGAGCCGGATGATCGGCCCGCCAGCGGCGGCGAAGATTTCCCGATCGCTCGCGGTGAAGATCACCCGCCGCCCGCCCGCCACCGGCACGCCGGTCACGTTGTTGACGCGGGCAGCCTCATCGACGCGGAAGATTTGGCCTTTGCTGGTGCCCGCGATCATGTCGCCGGCGTAATCGTAGAGATAGACCCGATCCCTGTTGCCGAGATCGGCAAAAATCTTCAGCCCCGGAAACCGGGTGTGGCCGCCCAACTCGTTGACGAAGCCGTTCTCGACCGCGGTCTGGTAGCCTTGAATCGCGTCCTGATCGAGATTGGCGAAGAGGCCCTTGTCGAGCGGAAGCGGTATCCAAGCCTCCGGGCCTTTCGGTTGACGCGGCGCCATCAGCTCGAGACCACGTCCACGTCCGCGGTCCATTCGACGTTGGTGGAGGCCGCCCCCGTCACCTGCAATTCGATGTCGGTGCCGTTGGCGACGAAGGTCGCCGCCCAGGACGCGCCGTTTGCCGCCGCCGCGCGGATCGAGGTGACGCTGCCAAGCAGCGTGGTGCTGCTGGTGGCGATGAGGCCGTTCACCGTCGCCGAGCCGCCGCCGGTGTCGGTGATGATCTCGTTGTCCTGGAAGGTGCCGACAATATCCTGAAGGTTGAGCGTGCCGGTGGCGCCGGCATCGGTGTTGGCGCAGATCCTCGCGGTCGCGCCCGAACTCTGCCCGGTGACGACATTGCCGGCGGTGAAAGCGACCGTCTTGACCTTGTAGGCGAGCGTCGCCGAGGGCTGGCGGGCGGAGGCCCCGATGTGGAAGGATTCCTGCTGGTCGACGCTGCGGCCGCGGCCGATGACCTTGGCCTCGAGCGAGACCACCTGGCCGGGCTTGAGCGTAATCCCCCACACGCGGGTGGCGACGGAGCCGGTGGTCAGTCCCGATGTATTGCCGCGATCGTAGGTCTTGTGGCGGAGCCAGGCGGTCGGCAAATTGCCGCCGATCGTATTGCCGGAAATCTCGCGGCAATCCTCGACGAGAACGTTGTTGAGGGGCGTCGAGAGCGTGACGGCGACGCCGGTAAAGTCGACCTTGCGGAAGGCGAAGGATTGCAGCGTGCCGGAGAGCTTGATCGTGCCGCCGTTGAACGAGCCGCCATTGACCTCCACGCCGATCACCGAATTGATCAGCGGCTGCAGCGGCGAGCCGTCCTCGACCGTGAAATTGTCGATGTTGCCGGTGAACTCGCAATCGCGGAAGACGGTCTTGCGCGCGCCGACGAGATGCACGGCCGCGCCGGTGTTGTTGTCGAACTCGACGCCCTTGAAGATGTTGTGGTCGATCGCCTGATCGACCCACTTCAATTCGACCCCGAAGGTGAGATTGAGCTCGACCGCGCCGCCGTCCCAAAGGTTGAATTCGAGCGGCCCGCCAAGGCCGGCGTCGGAGTTTCCCTGCGCCTCATAGCCGGTGAGACAGCCGTTCACGTACAGATCGCGCCAATGGCAGTTGGAGCCGCCGCGCCGCAGGATCCCGGTGGAGAAGCGCTTGACCTCGCAATCCTCGAGGATGATCTGGTTGACGTCCTCGGCAAAGACGCCGACGGCGCCGGTGACCTGGCTCACACCGTCGAGCGTCAGGCGCGACAGGCCCGCGCGCGCGCCGCTGATGATGAGCACGTTGCCGCCGGCGAGCGATTGCACGATGGTGGCACCGCGCCCGGCGCCGCGAAGCACGACGGAGGGCGGCAGCGTGACCTGGTTGACCTGGAAGGTGCCGGCCGGGATCTCGACGTAGCCGCCGCCGTTCGAGGCCGCCGCCCCGATCGCCGCGAGCAAGGTCGCCGTGTTGGTCGCGGCCGATGCCCCCTGCTCGCCCACGGCGGTCCAGATGCCGTAATTGCGCACGTCCACGCGCTCCACGACGAGATCGGCGAGCGCGAGCGGGCCGGCCCCGCCGGTCGGATTGACGGTCGCTTGGGATGCGTCTTGGTCGTCGAGCGTGGTGAGGGCCGGCTGCTCGACGCCGGTGCGATCGACGCTGTTGATCGAAAGCTCGTAGGCCTGCCCGGTGTAGAGCGGCGCGGAAAACTTGCCGTAGGAAATGCCGCCGGCAGTCTTCTCGATCAAGGTCTGCGGGTTGGTCGCCGGCGTCGTCAGCGCTTCATCGGAGAAGAGCGGCGCAAGCGTGTTGGTGCCGGCAAGCTCCACGCTGACCTGGGCGAAGCCGTAGCCGGGCCGCCAGGTGTCGAACTCGGCGATGCGGATTGAGGGCATCGTGGCGACCACTCACCACGAAAAATGAATGGGGTGGAAGTGCGTGAGCGCGAGAGCGGCGGAGATGACGAAGCCGATCGCGAGTATCCAGAACGGGTTCATCCCGTAGTCCTGCTGTGAAGGCGCAGGCGATCCAATGCCGGACAAGAGGTAGAGAGCGAACAAGACGATGGTCAGGACAGCAACGACGACCGCGAGAACGAGGCCCATCAGTTCACCGCTTCCTTGACGACGGCCCGCGCCATGCGGGCGGGCATCTGCGTGTGCCCTGCCGGCGCGATTATGTTCGTCGCCCCCCTGACCGGATAGCCGCCGCAGCAGACGACGAACGGGAAAGCGTCGAACGGGTTGTGCCAATTGATGCACTTCGTCCTCGCTGGGCAGCCGGTGTTCACGAAGGTCGGGTCGAGGGTGAGGATTTTCTTTGCGCCCGTCTTCAGCGCGGCGTCGGCGCCAGCGGAATGACCGATCGCAACATCGACCTTGACGTCCGGCACCGCGAACCAATCGGCGTAGATGACCTTGTGGCCTTTCTTCTGCAGGCCTTGCACGATCTCCGTCATGGGCGCGACGGCACGGCCACCGATCCCGACGATGACGAGATAGGTCTTCGCCGTCGCCGCGTTTGCGGACAGGGCAAGCGTAAGCGCCGCCGCGAGAAGCGTGCGTTTCATGTGATACTCGTTTTTTTAGTGGAGAGGGATCAGGCGGCTACGAAGCCATACCAATGGGCGAGAAACGGAAGCGCGACGAAGAAGAGCCAATAGACCGCGCCGATCGCCATGCCGAAGCCGACGATGGCGAAGACGCTCTGCACCGCTCGACCCCAAAACCCAAGCGCAGCGCCCCATTGCAGGACGAAGAAAACCGCACCGAAGGCATATACGAAGGCGAAGGGCGGCCAGGCGATCGCCATGAATGCGAGCAATGCCGCGCGGCCGCCCGTGGATCGGATGCCGCTCGGCCAGCCGCGCGTTTCCTGGGGACCGAAGCGGCCGACAAGAAAGGCAATCGCCACCATGGCGAGCCCGATCAGGTGATATTCGAGCGGGGTGATGGTCATGGTGTCAGCGCTTGAAGATGCGCGCGACCTTCTCGATGGTGCGTCCGCCGAAGTAGCCGCCGATCACGAGCATCACCACGCCCCACATATTCGGGTCGAGCGGGTCGGTCGCTCCCCAACCGAGCACCTTGTCCCAAACGATGATCTTCCAGATGAAGACGATGCACGGCAGCGCAAACAGCGGCCGGATCATCGCCGTGACCCACCAGCCCTGCTCCTGCCGGATGATGGAGGCCTCGGCTTGGCGCGCGGCAATCTCGCCTTCGATCTCTTTCGCGGCGAGGTCCTCGGCGAGCACGTCCTGTTGCGACTTCGCCGCGATCTTCGCCTTGTAGGCGTCGAGCATCCCCTTGATGATCGGCCCGCCGATGAAGTCGAGAATGATTTTCCACAGCATGGATCAATCCTTCTCGGGGATGGCGGGCTTATCGAGCGGGGAAGCGTCGCTGAAAAAGAGCTTCAGGAGGCTGGTGCCGATCGCCAGCACAAGGATGATGATGCCGGCCGCCTGCGGCGAGAAGAACAGCGTCCAGTCGACGCCGCTGTCCTTCAGCGCCTCGATGATCGGTGCGGCCATGGTGAACAGGCTGCCGACGATCATGGCGAGCGCTTGCAAAATGAGCGTCTTCCAGCGGTTGAGCTTCCAGCGAAGGCGGCTCCAGCCCGCGCGCGCGGGCGGGATGGCGGTCGGGTCGACGCCGGGATCGTCGGGCATGGTCATGCGGTTGCCTTTGCCGCTTCATCGCGGAACGCCTTGGCGCGCAGCCCGTGCTGATAGGCTTGGATCGCGCACCAGGCGATGAGGGCGACGATGGCGATGCCGCCCGCCACGATGGCGGCCTCCTGCCACCACGGCAGCGAGTGGAACCAGTCGAGCCAGCCTTGATGCGCCTGCGAGCCGGCAGCGCCGCCGCCAGCCACGCCGCCGCCGGCCGCCGTTCGGTTCTCTTTCTTCTGCTGGTCGGCCTTGCCGGCCTCGTGATTGAGCACGTCTTTCTGTTGCGCCGGCGTCATGGCGGCGCCGAACTGCATCCACATGCGGCAGGCGAAGGCTTCGAGCCGCGCCACGCGATCCATCCAGCCGGGGCCGAAGTGATCGAAAGTTCCGAGCCGTTGCAGGAACGCGCGGCGATTGGCGCATTGCCGTTTGATGAGCGCGATCTGGTCCTTGGCACCTTTGGCGTCGACCGCAAGCTCGTGCGCAATCCCGCTGTCGACACCGAGCGCGGCCGCAAGCCAGCGAAGCGATCGCGACGGACCAGAGTTCACGCCGCCGTCCATCACCACGCAATCGGTGCCGGGCGGCATCTCGTCATAGGCGACAGCGGGATTATATTTATCGTGATAGATCGTCGCCGCTTCCGACTTCGGCATCGCCTTCACGTCCGCCGGCGTTGCGTCAGCTTTCCAGTAGCGGCGCGCGTCGGCTTGCGTGATGCCCCAATTGGTGGGGCCGCCGGGATCCCGGGGGTCCCATCCATAGCCGCCCTCGAACTGAAACAAGAGCGGCATGAACAGGTCGTAGGTCTCGCGCATGGCGAGGCTCCGAGGATTGTTGCGGGTGAGGCGCGGAGATTATTTCTTGGCGGGCGCGACGACCGCGGCGCTGTGCAGGCTGCACGAGATGTTGGCGATGCCGCGCTTGACGCCCTGGTCGACGGCGACCCAAGCGAGTGCGATGGCGATGATGAGCACGAGCGTCGGATGCAGGCCGGTCCAGGCGACGGCCTTCGCCCACAGGGCGCGGGCCTTGTCGAAAAACGCATTGATCTTGGCAATCATGGCAGGTCCTTTCGGGGTTGGTCGTGGGAGAAGAAGAGAGGATCAGGAGCCGGGCGGCGGCGCGAAGAAGCAGCGCCTCGAGCCGTCCGGCCGCTTGCAGCGCCAGAACGCGCCGTCAGGAGAAGGCTGCGCTTCGCTGAAGGGGACGACTTCGCCGCCCGGCAACAGGTAACCGGCGCTCGTTTCCTTCACGCCGTCGACGATGAAGCAATCGCCCTCGCCGCAGCACCACTCGCCGGCGGAGTTGCGAAGCCCGGCGCGGCTGATCCACGAATCGTGGGCGGCGGCGGGGAGCACGAAGAGACAAACGAATAGCGCGGCGAGAAAACGTCGCATGAAAACCCTTGCCGATGACGGCGGTTAGAGGATGACGAAGAACTGCATGTCCTCGAAGTCGATCGCCGGCGTTCCGGGATGCAGGTAGCTTGCCGGATGCCACGGCATTTCCTGCTTGACCATGATCGGATTGACGAAGGACAGAACCTTCGGCACCGGCGGCGGCGCCGAGAACAATTGCGAGCGCGGAAACAGCGGATGCCACGGCTGCTCTTGGCGGATGAAGACGTAATCCGTGGTCTTGGTGTAGACGTTGGGGCCTTGCTTCCCGATGACGAAGACGGAGCGCGGATGATCCGGCAAATGCTGCCGGGTGATGATCGTGTTGGTGACGGTCGGCGCGACGTCCGGGCCTTGCACGCCGGCGGCGAAACGCGATCGAGGATGGTCGGGCAGCTCCTGGCGAAGGAGAATCTTCGTGCCGTGAAGCTGCGGCGGCGTCGGAAACCCGATGATGGTGTGGCCCGGCCACAGCCACCGATAGCCGAGCGCGCCTCTTTCCTGATATTCGCGGTGGCCGCCGGAAATGAGGATCGACACTTGCGCGTCCTTACGGCTTATCGTGCCGGGTGGTGAACAGCGTCAGCGTCAACGAGGTAATTCCGCCTTGCAGCGTCAGGAAGTTGAACGCGAGCAAGGCGCCCTGCTTCAGTTCCCGCTCCCATTTTTCCAGCGCCCAATCCTGCATCGACTGCGCGTTGGTCATGGTCGGCCGTTCGGCGGCAAGATCGATGATGCTGTTGTTGGGTCCCGGCGGCAGGTGCGCGAGGTCCGTCTTGTAAATGTCCACGACGACGGTGCCGACGACATCGGCGAGCATGGTGATCCCGCTGATGTAGCAATCGCAGGGGACCGGCAGATAACCCTTGAGCCCGGTGCGGATCGCCGCACCCGGCTGGCCGCCGCGGAGACGCACGCCGATCGCCGAATAAGGATGCTGCCACGTCAGGTCCGCGAAGGTGATGAGCGAACTGATCGGCTGCTGGATGCCGTTCCACAGAAACCGGAAGCCCCGCAGCTCGCGCTCGTTTTGAGCCGCATGACCGCCGAAATTCAGCATGGCTATTCTCTCTCGATATGCGTGATCTCCGGTACGAGAGTGCGCTCGTTGCCATGCGACTTGTGTTCACCGACGAAGGCAATCGCCTCCGCCGATTTCATCCAGAACCAGAAGTCCTGATCGGGCGGGCAGGCAAGATCGACGCGGCAGGCATGACAATGCAGCGTGAGCTTGCGCTCGACCTTCTTCTTTTTGCCGCCCTGCTCGAATTCGAGGATCTGCACGGCGTCAGCCAGGTTGCAGGAAATTCTTGCGTTGCTGCATCTGTGCCGAGCGATTGCCGATGACCAGCATCTCCATTTCGCGCTGGAAGATGCCCACCTCGCCGATCATCATCGGCATGTCCTCCGGCAACGGGATGCTGAAGGTGCGATGATAAATCTTGCCGCCGGTCGCGATGACGACGGCGTTGGTGACGGTGCCCTTTTCGGCCATCGCGAGAATCTGCTTCAGTTCGCGGATGAGCGCGTCGTTGGGCTTGGCTTCGGCCATGGTGACCTCCTGGCGATTCGCGCCAGGAGGGCTACCACGGAGCCGAAAGCCAAAAGTAAACGCGGGTGCCGCGATTACTCTTCGTAGGTCACTTCGTAGGACGAGCCGGAGGCGTCGGTGCCGGCAATGTTCCGGCACGAAATCTGGCCGGTCAGGATGCCGTTGACGATCCACCAGGGGTTCGCGAGCGGCATGACGACCATGCCGACGCCGCCCTGCGCGTTCCAGTCCTGCGCCCACAGATTGCCGGCGGGATCGGAGGCGAGCACCGGGGCGGTGGCGAAGGTGCCGACGCGCGCGCCGAAGGTGGCGTAGTTCGGCTGGTGGAAGGCCGAGGTCAGCGCGGTGAAGGTCGACGAGCCGATGGTGGTCGGCCGCGTCCAGCGCGTGCGATAGCCGGTCGAGGTGGTGAGGCGACCGCCCCACCCGATGGCGATGACCTTTCCGAACACGCCCGCGGTCTGCGAGTCGAGTGTCCAGTTGTCCTGGTTGGTAGCCGGCGTGAAGGCGCCGTTACCGCAAGTGAGAGTAGGCATGTAGGCTCCATCAAATGAAAACGCCGCCTTGCGGCGGCGCTGAGTGCCTTGCCCAAGGGCGTTTGGGGCTACCTGGCGAGCGCCAGATTCTTAAATGCCGAGAATTTTTTCGTTCTGCTGCTGGCGGTATTGGTCGTTGACCGCCTGCTCGATGCGTTTGATCTCCGGGCCTTCGCAGCCGAACTTCAGCGCGCGCGCGGTGCAATGCGGACAGAGCGGCTGTTGACACACGAAGCACATGCCGCCGTGCTCCCGCCACTCGTGCTTCTTCATCGGCTTCGGACAGTGTCCGCAACCGAGAAGATCGTCCTCCACGAGCTTGCCGCCCGAGGCGGTGTCGTCGTTCTTGAAGTAGCCGGCGCCGTTGAAGATGCTTTTGCTCATGGCAGGCAACCCATTCCCATCGAATTCATATCCGGCGCCATGAAGCCGAAGGAGGCAAACGCCCCGATCGGGATGTTGGAAGCGGCCGGCGTCAGCGTCACCGCGCGCGATGTGCCGTTGTCTTGGGCGCTGTCGGCGCACATCGTTGCGATGGTTCCGCCATTATTCGACTGAAAGTCGGCGTCCTCGCCGATGTTGGTGGGCGTCCAGCTCGTCGCGCCGCGCGTGCCGCCGACCGCAAAAGAAACGCCGCCGACTTGCGTGGTCAGCGTCTTCGCCGGGTTCGTCGCCGTCGAGGTGCCGGAATCGAGCACCGGCGGCGTCGGGTTCCCGGTCATGGCGTAGCTGGCGATCTGGCAGTTTCCCGACGATCCGCTGCCGGTGATTACGAACGTGCCGGTCGTAAGCCCGTTCGGACAGGCCAGTTTGAAGATCGCCGCCGTTTCCGACGAATCGAAGCCCTGCACGACGGACTGCATGGCGACCGCGCCATTGCCATCGCCGCAATCGAGCGTCGCCGTCACCGTCTTGCTGTTGGCGCCTTGATCCAAAAATACGAGCAGGACGACGACGCGATCGGGCGTGACCGGACCGATCGCAATCCCGCTGAACGTATAGGTCGTCAGGGTCGTGTTGTTGAACGCCGTCGTCTGGAATCCGGGCGAAAGCGCCATCGATCAATTCCTGGTGGTCGCCAGCGCCAGCGATAGGTTGTTGAGGCCGGAGACGGACGAGATCACGAAGGCGAGAATGTCGCCCTGGCTCAATTGCGGCGTCCAGCCGGCGAGCGTTGTGTCCTGCGAGCTTTGCTGCGAGGAAAGCGTCGGCGGATCGGCGGCGACGATCGAGGCCGTCGGCGGGAAATTGGCGAAGATGCCCTTGCGAATGTCGATCACGATCGAGCCCGCGGCATTTCCAATCAGGGTGACGCCGGTAATCGTGCAATCGAACGGCACCGAATAGTAGCCGACGGCGCCGGCGGTGAGCATGGCATCGGGCGCGGCCGAGAATTGAACCGGGATGACGGAGTTGGGAAAATTGAGCGCCGTCACCCCGATGTTGGACGTGCCGAGGGTGAACGGCGTGGTGATGACGAGTTGGTAGCCTTTGTTGCGAGAGATCGTGCCCTCGGTGACGAAGACGATGCAGCCGTTGGCGAACTTCACGCTTTGATCGGCGTCGGAGGATCGCGTCCAGGCGCCGGCGTGGGCGTTGTAGATGCCATTCAGCGCCGAGTTTAAGTTGCTCTTCACCAGCACCCGGTCGCCGTCGACAAGCGCCACGCCGTCTCTTGGTGCGAGACCGGACAGCGTATCGTCGCCGGTGGTCGCCACCCGCACCGGAAACTTGATCGCGAGCGCCGCGCCACCCGAGATCACTGCCGTCTGATCGATGATGAGGACGAGGCTGCCGGCGGCGACGTCGGCGGTGATGGTGGAAGCCGAGGTGAAATCCTTGGCCGCGGCGTAGATGTTTCCCGACACGGGATCGGCGACGAAGTCGGTCGAGAAATAAACCGTGGCCGGCGCCCAATTGCCGCGCCAGGTGCCGCGCGGATCGATGACGCCGGTCGCGTGCGAGGACACGTTCGGCCCGGTGACCATGCCGATGACGGGCACCTCGCAATACACCGGCGCCGAGAATTTCCCTTCGCTGTCAAGCGTTTGCGGGTTGAGCGCGGTCTGCGCGCCGATCGGTCCGGCGAACAAGGTGGCAAGCGTCGCGGTCGGATTGCCGTTGCTGTCGACGGTGAAGAAGGAAACGCTCGCCCCGATGTAGAGGGGGTTGGCGAGCTGGAAGTCGGGGATTGCCCCGCGAATGCCCGCCATCAGTGATACCTTCGATCGTTATCGTAATCGCACGGGTAATCGTAGCTCTCCGACGAATCGCAAATCGGCGGCACCGTCTCGTGCTCGCGGTTCTCGAACGCCTCCAGTTTCGTGCGCGCGCCCTTGGCCATGGCGCCGAAGCGGTTGAGCGAGGCCTCCGGCAGCTTGAAGATCGGCCCCGATCCGAGGTCGTGCGCAAGCTGGGAGACGAGGAAGCGCTGCCATGCCTGGCGAAACTTGGTGACGATCGAGCCATCGGGCTGAGTGCCGGTGACGCCCGCCGGCGCCACGTTCGGCGCGTAGGTCTGCACGTCGAGTTCGATCGAATAGTTGTTGACGTCGGTAGGCGCCGGCGTCGGATAGATCAACATCGTCGGGTTCGGCAGGCGATCGATGTGGATCATCACCGGCGGTCCGGTGAGCGCGCCGTTCTCCGGCTGCTTGAACTCGTCGCGGTGAACGATCGGAATCGGGCAGCGGATCGGCACGCCGCTCGAGGGCGTCGTCACCAGAAAGGCCTCCACCGGAAACTGCAAGCCGTCCACCGGAAGCTGCGCGCCGAGCGTGTTGTTGAGCGCGTAGGTCGAAACCCCCGCGGTGAGCGGCTGGCTGATCGTCGCCGGGACGAGGTTGAAGAGGATGGTGGAGCCGGCGACCTCGGCCATGATCAGGTCGAGCCAGGTCATCGCTTCGCGCAGGTGCTCGCCGTCGGCGGCCGATTCGGTGATCGGGAACGCCCCGATCATGCGGAGACTGCGTTCGCAAATCTCCTTGGCCGCCAATATCTTTGACATTCAGTCGCTTAGGCGGCGATGCCTTCCTCGTCGAGATCGGCGATCGGGACGAAGTCTTCCTTGCCGATGTCGGGATCCTTGGCGGTGTTCTCGGCGGCGACCCTCTTCGCGGTCTCGATCAGAAACGAGATCATGCCCTCGCGGTCCTCGGTTTCGGAGAAGCGCTCGCCCAGCGGCAGCTCGAGCACGCGCTGCAACAGCGCGATGTTCGACAGCTCCTCGTAATAGGCGATGGTCTGATCGATCTTCAGCACGAAGCGCTCGCCGGCGCCCAATTCGTTGGGCTGCGTCGGCCGGCGCTCGTAGGGCAGCGGGTCGCCCTTGGCGTTGGTGCGCCGGAAGGCGTCGTGCTTCAAAAACTTGATGGCGATCGGGATCGTGAGCTTCAGCGGCTTGCCGTGCTCGAAGGTGAACGTCTTGGTGATGCCCTCGACGATCATCTGGTGATGGCGCGGCCCCGAAACATCGCTCGCCGTGGTGTCGAGCACGTACCAAAAGGCTCGCTCGGGCTTCGAGTCGCTCGTCTTTTTCTCGCCTTGCGGCTTCGCATCGCTCATGGCTGTGCCCTCGGGTGGGAAGTTGAAATGGCGGGACTTGTTAGCCCCGCCATTGTCTCTAGGCCGTTAATGCGCCGCGGTTAGCAGAGCACGTAGGGCAGAAGGATGAAGCCCTTGGCCGCGGCCGCGCCTGACGACAGCGTGTAGACGATGTTCTTGTTCAACGCGATCAGCGCCGTCGAAGTGCCCGGCGCGTTCGAGGAGAACGCATCGCCGTTGGTGCCGATGACGAGGCCCGCCGCGGTGAGCGAGGACGCCGCGATGAAGGTATCGGCGTCGCCGCCGGCGGACGCGGCTTCCGCCGTGCCCACGTCGATCGTCTTTCCGCTCTCCAGCGCCGTCACCAGGATGCCCATGCCATGCAGGCGATCGAGGAACATCGACGGATCGGGGACGATGAAGCCGGTGGCGGTTTCGGTCGCCGCCGCCGTGTCGCCGATCGAGAACGGGATTTTGGCGAGTTGCCGCTTCACGTCGGTGCGGATCACCAATTCGTTCGGTCCCGACGGCGTGATGCCGAGGAAAACCTGGAACTGGCCGTCCGGCGCCTGCACGTAGAGGTCGACCGATGCAGACGTGTTGAGCGTGAAGAAGTTGATGAACCCGCGCGTCGGGGTGAGCGGATTGGCGAGGCTGGCGCCCGTCTTGTCGAAGAGCGCCTGCTTGTCGGGGAGCCCGGCCTGCGCGACGTAGCAGGTGCCGCCGGCCTTGATGATGGACTGCGCCGACACCGCATCCTTCAATTGGATGCGGTATTCGTAGTAAAGAGCCATGGTTGATCTCTCGGTTTCGAGGAAAGAGGGGACGCCGACGCGGGGGCCGGCGCCGATCTCGTTAGACGGCGGCTGCCGTCTTCACCGCGATGGTGCCGAAGTCCTGCACCGACGGTGCGCCGCTGCTCAAATCGTAGATCGACTTGAACTGCGGTTTCAGCATGCCGATCTTGCGACCGACGCCGATGCCGGGGCGGTTGTTGTAGTCGGTCTTGTCCGACTCCCGCCAGAACATCGAGCCGATGGTCGCGATGCCGCCGGCCTGGGCGCCGAGGAACATCGCTTGCGCGCCATCGACCGTGCCGCCCGAGCCCCACTTGTTGCTCGAGCTGAGCCCGCCGGTGTTGAACACCTTCGGGTGCGAGTGGATGACGACGCCATCGATGACCGCGACCGCACCGGTGAACAGCGGATGCTTCTTGCCGGGCGGCTCGGCCGTGCGCAGGATCGTCTGATACGTCGGATCGAGCACGAGGTCGCGGCGCTGGCGGGGGTGGATCACCAGCGAGTAGTAGTTGCGCCCACCCGAACGGATCGGCCGCAGGCGCTTGACCTGGGCGAGTGAGTTGGTGGTGACGATCACCGACCACGACAGCTTGTCCGAGGTCGTCATCGTCGCCTCGCTCACCACCGTACCGGGGAAGACGATGCGGTTGGAGGAAGGGGCGACCACGTCGTTGGCGAAGCGCAGCGAGGGAAGCTGCGAATTCGTCCGCGTCTCGCCGGTGGTCTTCAGCGTGTAGGCGCGCCCGGAGAGCGTGAGGAACATCAGCTCGTCGAGCTTGTCGGAAATCCAGAACGAGAGCTTGTCCTTGGATTGCTCGCGGAAGCGGATGACGGTGGCCTGCTCGGCCATCTCGCCCTTCGACTTGGTGCCGTGGCGGAGTTGGTCGATGCGGATCGTTTGCGCGTCGTTGATGAGCGCTTCCTCGTTGCCGTCCAACTCGTTGTCGCCGACGACGCCATCGCTGGTGAGGTCGAGCACGAGCTGCATGACACATTCGAGGCCACGCTCGGTTTCGGAGAGCTTGGTCACCCGTTGAATGACCGAGTTCATGTCGCCATCGGACGAGCCGATGAAGCCGTTTGCGAAGAAGAAGGACTGATCGCGACCAGCCTTCCAGGTCTCGGCGGCCCAAACGCGCCGTTGCGCGATCGAGAGAGCGCCGAAGTCGGTAGCAGCCATGGGAATTACCTTTATGCGGTGATGCCGAGAAGTTTCCTGCGGGTTGCATCGGGCAGATTGCCGATCGCCTCCTCGTCCATGGTCTCGAGCGAGCCTTCGCTCGGGACGCCGCCGACGTTTTCGACTGAGCCGCCACGTAGAGCGGGCGGTGTCTGTTGGCGGAGGGCGAGTTTGTCCGCGCGATTTTGTGCGTCGCGCGAAAGAACGGGCTTCGGCTGTTGCTGCTGGCGATCGCCTTGCGGCGGTTGCGATTGACCGGGGAGTTCGATGCCCTTGGCCTTGGCCTTGTCGGTGAGCAGGTAAGGACCGACCTGGTCCATGATGACGGCCATCTCCTTGCGGAGTTCGTAAGTGCCGACATCACCGGAGCGCGGGTCGATACCGCGTCCAACCAAGTTTTCGATCGCTTTGGCCTGCACCCAATCCCAATCCGCTGGCGTGCCGACTGATTCGAACACGTATGACCACGGATGGGCTTCTTCGAGTTGGGCCGTAAGGGTATCGAGATAGAGCTTGTTGTCACCAGGCGCCGGGGCTGTGGCGGGCTTCACCTTGGCAAGCAGGGCTTCCTCGCGGATGCCTTGCTCGCGTTGGTTCAACTCGCGTTCCTGGCGCTTGAAATCCGCCATGGTGATCTCGCCGCTGTCGAACTTGGCGGCGAGCGCATCTTGGGCGGCGTGGATTTCGGTGAGCAGCGCTTCGGCGGTCGGCTGTTGCGTCTGCCCGCCTTGCGCGTTCGGGTCCTGCCCATTGGGCTTACCCTCCCGCTGCGCTCGGGCTTCGGCTTGGCCGCGCCAATAGGCGGCGTCCTGCAGAGCCTTGTCGCGTCCGGTGAGAACTTCGTCGAAGCGTTCCTTCGGAATCATGATCGGCTTTTCGCCGCCTGGAGCGGCCGCCGCTGGTTCGTCGGGCTTCTTCGTCTTGTCTGCCGGTTGCGCGCCAGGTGCGGGCTCTTCGCCCTCGCCGCCCTTGCCCGCGGGATTCTCGGCTTCCGCCGCGGTACGGGCTGCGATTACGTCCTGCTCGTCTTGATCGACAACCGTCTCCTGACCTTCCGCCGGCGGCTCTTGCTGCTGGCCTTCGGTCGGGTTCGGGGTGTCACCTGGTCTCGGCTCGGTCGCTCCATCTTTACTCGTGGTCACTCTCATCTCCTGTCGCGGGATGCTTCGCGGAAACGCCCGTGTGGCGGCGGCCCATGCCCGATGTCGCTCGGGCGAGCGGAAACGTCCGAAACTCTCGTCGGACGAGCGAACCCTTGCGGGCGAAACTGTTGTTAGTTGCCGGCGATCGTGACGCCGCCGGCGAGCGCCTTGACGCCGACCCAAATGGCGTGCGCGGCGGCGATCACCGCAAGCCCCATGGCGGTGAGCAACGCCTTCCCGACCATGCCCTCGCTGTGCCGGCGCGTGCGCCGCACCCAGCCGATGTCGGCCAGAAACTCGGGATCGCGCATCTTGTCGGCAAGCTCGCGCAGCACGCCGAAGTTCTTTTGCGCGTCGATCGGGTTTCGGGTGTCGATGCCGACGGCGATCAGCGCGCTCTCGACCGCCTGCTTCGACGCTTGCTCGGCGACGTCCTTCATGATCGCGACGTCGCGCGGGCGCAGGCCGTCGCTGTGCATCTGCCCCTCACCGCTCATGGCTTCAGCCTCGCCGCGCCGCGCGGCGCTCGCCCTTGGCCGCCTTCACCAACTGGCCTTCGGCGGGATCCAGCACATCGCGCATGTGCGTGTTCCATAGCTGCCAGGCGGTCTCGGCTTTGGCCGCGGTCGATTCGAGCCCGGCGACCACCACGTCGGCGAAGTCGAGCATCTCGCTGTCGTTCTGCGACCATTCCTGGGTGAATTGCGGGTCGCCGTCCTCGTCGATCCATAGAATCGCGTAGCGCCGGTATTTCCAATGGGTGGGCGTCGAGTGCAGGATGCTCTCGTAGTGCGGCGTCTCGGGGTGGGTGAACACGATCACCCAGGCGCCGTCGTGATGTATTTCCCGGTTCAACAGGCGGAGGAGATCGGCCGCCCACGTCAGTTGCTCGAGCGCGAGCTTGGGCGAGGCCGGCTGTTCGTGGTGGACGAGCACATGGCCGTCGGGCTTGCGAATGATCGCGTAGTGACGGCCATCGCCGCCGTCGCAATAAGCCTCCAACAAGAAGCGACGAAGCAGCGTCGGCGTGATCAGCGTTTCTTCGTCGATCATGTTGGTTTACCGGGTGAACGGAACGACGTTGCCTTGGGTCTCGGCGCCAGCGGCGAGGTTGTTCTGCGGCGCCGGCAGGCCACCTTGCGGACCGCCCGGCCCGCCCGGTTGCGGCGCCGGCGCGGGTCCTTGCGGAGATCCCGGCGTGCGCCCGACCGGCAGCCCTTGCGCCTGAAGAATGAGTTGCAGGCGCTCCTTCCACTCGTCCTTGCGCGGCATCGAGGACATATCGACGAGGAGATCGGCGAACATCGGCAGGAACGGGCCGACCACCGGCCCCATCTTCTCGATCAGCGTCAGCGCCTCCTCGAACTGCGCGTTGAGGAAGGTCGCCGAGATCGGCGCGTCATCGACGGTGACCGTGTATTTGCCGACGGTGATGTCGTTGATGATGCGCTTCGTGCCGCCCGGGCCGACCTGCTCGTCGTTGATCAGCGCTTCCGCAAACTTTCCGTCCGGTCCCATGATCCGGTAGAGGCGGCGCTCCGTGTAGTGGCTTTGCACGATCGCCAGGTGCTGCTTGCCGACGTTGCGCTTGGTGCGCTTGAAATTGTCCATGTACATCTGGACGGAAAGCACGGCCTGGCGCTGGCGCGCCTCTAACGCGCGGCCCGACACGACCTTGTCCATCTCGCCGAGCGCGGCCTCGTTGATGCCGGCGATCTTGCGGATGTCGTCGTCGGCGTCGACCTCGAGCTGCTTCTGCCCGGCCGATGTCTGCGCCGGCTGGAGTTGTTTCGGCTCTTTCTCGCCCTTCCACTTGACGGTGACGCCGGGGGAAGAGCCGAACTTTTGCAGGTTGCGCTCCTGCGTCGGGTCGAGCGAGTCCTCGTGGTACGACCAGCCGCCGTTGGCGGTCTTGGTGACTTGCTCGGTACGGGCGGAGCGGCGCTTGTTCTTCTCGAGCTGCGGGTCGATCAGGTCGTCGACCATGCCGATCGTCATGCCGCGGCGGAAATACGGAAAATACGCGTCGATGGTGAAGCGGTCGTAGATCGAGGGCGCGTCGTAGAGGATGAGGTCGCCGGCAAGCGTCGTCCACTGGATGCGCTCGACGATGCGGCGCTGCGCCACCAAGGTGTCGCCGACGCTTTGCGCGTAGAAGATGGCCTTGGCGATCTTCTCTTGGTCCCAATCCTCCGGCACCACCTTCTTGTCGCCGGTTTCCAAGTCGATCAGGATGTCGCGCTCCTCGGCGACCTTGTACTGCTGCTCGATCACACGGATGGTCTTGCGCCGCGTGTCGACGAAATCTCCGACCAGCGAATAGAACTGGTCCCACCAATCGGCCCGCTCGTCCTCGCGCTCACCGAAGGTGCGCCGCGGGCTGATTTCCTGGTCGACGGCCAAGGAAGAGATCGGCGCGAGCGGCGTCTGCCCCAACACATAGGGCTTCAGCATGTCGGCAATGCCCTTGCCGTAGGTGGCCTCCAGCTCGTCGAGCGAGACCATGTTCGAGGTGGTGATGAAGGCCGAATCCGACAGGTCGTACTTCTGCGCGTCGGGGTCGGGGTAGACGGTGAACGGGTCGATCGCCTCGGTCTTCACTTCGCCTAGGTCGTTACTCTCGAAATCAAGCCGCGTGTCGTAGAAGCCGCGGGACGCGATCAGCCCGTCCATGAACACTTCGACGTCGACGAAGTCGAGATCGCAGCCCTGCGCGATCGCCTTTTCCACCCGCGTCAGGACCTCGGCGATCTTCTCGGAGGCGCGCGAATCCTGCCCCGGCTGCAAGACGATGTCGCTCTTGTTCGCGCGCTGGTAGCCGAGCACGAGGCGGGTGAGCGGCGCGATCATGTTGAAGGTGAGCGCCGGCCGGCGCTGGCGGCGCATTTCCTGGAGCTGCTTCTCCGTCCATTGCCGGCCCTCGAAGAAATCGACGGCCTTCTTCGCCCGCTCCGCCCAGCGCGCTTGCGCCCAGGCGGCGCGCTGCCAGCGTTCGGCCAAGAGCAAGACCTTCATCGGGTCCTGCTCCGGGACTTTGGTGGGCGGGACCGGACCAAACTTCATGCGTTACCTGGCGCTGTTAGTGACTTCGCATCCGGCCCATCAGCCCTTGGATCGGCTGGTGATGGAGATCGCTCGAGGGCGGCGGCGGCACGAAGACGGGGACCGGCCCCGGCACAAAGAACGAGCCCGGATGCCACGGCATTTCCTGCTGCGTGATGAGCGGTCGGACGAACGAGAATTGCTGCGACTGCGGCGGCGGCGCCGAGATGACGCGCGATGCCGGGTGCCAGGGCTGCTCTTGGCGGACGAAGATCGCGTTGTCGGTGGGCGGGCGGACGTTGGGTCCTTGCACGCCGAAGACGAATTTCGAGCCCGGATGATCGGGGATTTCCTGCCGGGTGAAGAGACGGTCGAAAACGGGCGGGCGGACGTTCGGCGGTGGAACGCCGGGGTGGAAACGCGAGCCCGGATGATCGGGTAGCTCTTGGCGGAGCAGGATCGCGTCGCTGATCGGCGGCCTAACATTGGGACCTTGCACGCCGGCAGCGAGCTTTGTGCTCGGATGCGAAGGCTGCTCTTGCGTGGTCGCAATTCGGCCGATGCCGGAAGCGACGTTGGGTCCTTGGATGCTCGGGCGAAGCTGCGAAGAAGGATGCGGCGGCAACTCCTGCCGCGTGATGAGTTCGTTGATGACCGGGACTTCGACGTCCGGTCCCTGTTTTCCGGCGAGCAGCCGCGATTGCGGGTGTCCAGGCGCTTCCTGTCGGACGAAGATCGAGCCGATACCGGAGGCTACGTTCGGCCCTTGCACACCGGCCCGGAGTTGCGAGCCCGGATGTGAAGGCAACTCCTGGCGGGTAATAAGCTCGTTCGATACCGGGGCTTCGACATCCGGCCCTTGCACGCCGACGCGAAACTGCGAGCGCGGGTGATCCGGCAACTCTTGCCGCACGAAGACCGAGCCGATGCCGGAAGCGACATTCGGGCCTTGCACGCCGGCGAGGAAGCGCGACCGCGGGTGGTCGGGTAATTCCTGTCTGGTGATGAGCTCGTTCCAGACAGGAACTTCGACGTTCGGGCCTTGAATTCCTTTCTCGAACTTCGATGCCGGATGGCTCGGCTGCTCTTGCCGGACGAAGATCGAGCCGATGCCGGAGGCGACATCCGGGCCTTGAACGCCGCTCGCGACGATGGGCGCCGGCTGTGCGGGTTGCTCTTGCCGCGTGAAGAGCGGCGTGACGACCGCGACACTGGCGGCGGTTTGCTGAATTCCCGCCCACAGCCGCGAGCCGGGATGGGCCGGCTGCTCTTGCAGGACGAGGATGGAATCCTCGACCGGCGCGCGAACGTCCGGACCTTGTTTGCCCGCTTGCAGCCGCGACGAGGGATGCCACGGCAGTTCTTGCGTGGTGGCGATCCTGTCGCGGACTTGCGGCGGCGCCGCGACGTTCGGTCCCTGCTTGCCGGCGGCTAATGTCGATGCCGGATGTCCGGGCTGCTGTTGGCCGACAAGGAGGCTCGTCTGCACCGCGGAGGGCGGAGCCGGCGTGAAGCTCGCGATCGCCCAGACGTCTTCAACCGTCTGCGTGCGGGCCTGGGTGCTCGCCGCCTTGTTCCACCCGATCTCGCTGCCGTTGAGGTTCGCGAGCGTATCGGTGAAGATCGCCGTTTCGTAATAGGCGTCGCTCGCGGTGAGCGTCTTCGCGGTGTCGGTGTCGACGCTGTTGAAGCGCCTACGAATATTGCCCGAAGAGCCGCCGCTGGTGGTGGCCGAACACTTGGCGACGGCACCCACCTTGATGCCGTTGATGGTATCGCCGCCGCTGATGACGCCGGCGCCGTGGCCGGCCTGCGTTGCGGAGAAGCTGGCGGTAAGGCCGGTCTGCGCAATGGCGTTCTTTGTGCTGCCGCTGTTCGCGTTTGTTGTCGCGTTGAACGGCGTATCGTCCCACACGAGGTCGATGGTGGCGCCGCCGACCTTGCTCCAAGTGTCGTAGGTGGGCGTGCCCGCCTCGATTTGCCGGGCGATGACGAGGGATTGCCCGCACAGTTGGGCATCGTCCAATTCGCAATCGTCGAAATAGAAGTTTCGGGTTTGCGCTCCGCCGTTCTGGTTCCCGCAAATCGCGATGTCGACGTTGGTGGCGCCGAAGTTCTGCGAGGCGACGGTAAGGACGTTGACGCCGTTTTGGTAGACCGTGGCGGTTCCGGTCGACGCACCGATCGTGCCCTGGATTTCGAAGCAATACCAAGTATTCGCCGCGATCGTGATTGCGGACGAGGTGGCGACAATGCTGCCGCTAGAGTCCGTGATGATGACGACGAAGCCGCCGCCGGTGTTTTGCCGCAGGTAGAATTCGAAGCACCGGGCGGCAAAGGCGGGGGTCCAGAACGAGCCAAGCTGATAGTCGGTGGTGGCGCTTGGGGCCGCCACGCTGTCCACCATGAATAAGGTCTTGTAAAAGACCGTCGCCAGGTTGAGACCGCTGGTGAATTGCGTCGTCGCCGAACTCGCGCCGGTGGGCACCTTCATCGAGTAGGCGCCACTCAACGGATTGACGTTGGTGCTCTCGATGACGCCGTTGCCGACGCTGACAAGCTCATTCAGGTTGCCGGTTTCAAAACCGATTATAAATCTGCGAGCCATCGCTTATCCTGTCTTTGCTTAAGCGCGGCTCGAGATCGCAACGCCCGAGATTACATCCCTCCTTTCATTGGTCATTGGGTTTGCAGTCGCCGCGTCAGCGCGATGCGGCGGCGAGGATGCCGTCGAGCTTCTTCTGCAGCTTCGCTTTCAGCTCCTCCACGTCCTTCTTGCCCTGCTCGGCGCCGGCCAGCAGCGAGGCGATCTTCGCCTCTTTCTCGCCGACCTCTTTCTCCCTCTCCTCCACGGCGACCACGCGCGCGTCGTGCGCCTGCGTCTTCGCTTGCAGGTCGGCTTCCTTGCCGGCGTGCTCCTTGGCGAGCGCTTCCTTCGCCGCCTCGAAGGCGGCGCGCTCCTGCTTCAAGGCGCTGTCGCGCTGGTTGAGATCGCGATTCTGCTTGTCGGTTTGCTCGGCGAACTGCTTTTGCGCGGCGGTGAGCTCTTGGCTTTTCTTCTCCACCGCAGCCTCGGCGGCATTGGCTGCGGCGATCGCCGCGTTAGCCTTTTCGGTCTCGGCGCGCGCGGTCTCGGTCTGCGTCGTCAATTCCGCGAGCATCTTCTGATAGCGCGCCGGATCGGACATCGCCTTCAGGAGCGCGAGCGCGTCGTCGCTTTGGCTGGTGGCGGGACCTGCGACCATTGGGGACATGCCGACCATGGGTGCGCCTTTACGTGTTCGCGATCACCGACAGCTTTTGCTGCGGTGCCACGCCGAAATACTCGGTTTGATTGGCGGCAAGCCGCTTGTGGCTCGTCGTCGCCACCGGCGCGTCGCCGAAGACGATCGAGCAGATCACGTCGGTGTGCACGCGGATGAAGCGGGTGTTGGGGCCGAAGGCGGCCGACTCGGCGTGGGTGCCGCTGATCGCGATCGGCGCCTGCTCGACGAGCGCCGGCTCCTTGGCGATCGGGATGAAGCCCGCGGCCACGCCCATGTCCATGTATTCGGTGACGTAGAGCTTCGACATTGCGGCTCCTCAGATGCGGAATTGCTCGAAGCGGTGCGCCGGCTCGCAGCGGGTATTGACGCCGGTGGCCCCGCCGGAATTGCCGGAGATCGTGCACACTTGGCTGCCGTCGGAGGAGACGACCTTGCCGATGTGGTGGCCGCCTCGCCAAATGGCGATCGCGCCCGGCACCGGCCCGGAGCGCGAGCCCCAGGAGCGCCACGAGGCGACGAGGTTGAAGGCGGGTCCGGGATCCGCGCCGACTTGCTGGCGCGCCCACCAGCCGCACCAAGCGTGGGGTCTGCCGCCAGGGCCGCCCGCGTGCACGGGCTTGGTGCCGGCGTCGAAGGCGGCAAAGCCCCAATTCCACGCGAACACGGGAGCCGCCTGTTGCGCCTCGATCGCGTGATGGCGGTGATGGTGGCCGTGGTGGCGCGGCCTGGCCTCCGCCGGCGCGCTCGCGACAAGCGCGAGCAGAAGGGCAGCGAGAAGATAACGCAGCACGGATCAGGTGCCGATCGCGATCCAGTTGAACGTCTCGGTGCCGGTCGAGGCGATCAAGGTCGGGTTGGCGTTGCTCGTTGGCTTCCAGGCATAGACATCGATGTTCGCCCCGTTGACGACGGGGGTAAGAACGCTGGTGCTCACGCCCGGCGCCGCCGAGCCCACGAGCTGCACGAAGACGGCAACGCAAGTGGTGAGCCCGTGGGCGAAGGACGTGGGATTGCTCCCGTCGAGTGCGACCGGCGCGGCGCTACGCGAAATCTTATAGCCGCCGGCGTCTCCGATGATGACGTTCGACTTGTCGGTGCCGCCGACCTTGAGCTGCGTAATGTCGAGGACGTCGATCTTCTTGGAAGCATCGAGCACGACCGTGCCCGAAGCGAGCGCCGTTCCCGGCGTCACGCCATGGTTCGCGTTCAACTCGGCCGCGGTGGCGGTCACCGCCACGCCGCCGATCTTCGGGGTGGCGATGTCGAGGGTGTCGACGTTCTTGGTCGCGCCGGCGACGATCGTCTTGTTCGCGGCAACCGTTCCCGGCGTCACGTCCGGGGCGGCATCGGCCGAGTTCTCGATTTCGGTCGCGATCTGCTCGAGGCAGTTGTTCGAGTTCGTGTGCCAGGCCGTGCCGAACACGGCTTTGAGGCGGTCACCAATGGCGGACATGCACGGTTCTCCTATGCGGTCATGAAGTCGCTGCCGCTGTCGTCATCGACCTCGGCGTCTTTCATCCATTTCGGTCGCTCGTCGGGGATTTCGACGGCGAGGATTTCGGCGAAGTTGAGCGCGGCCGCATCGCCCCAATCGGGCGAGAAGCCGGTGCGGCCTTTGATCTTTTCTTTCTTTTCGAGCACCAGCCGCCCGTTCGGGTCGTGCTGGTATCGCGGCGCGGTGAGGTGGCGCTGCGCCACGTCGGAATCCGGGATCTCGGCGCCGCCCGGGTCCTTGAACCAGTCGCGCATCCGCCCCCACATTTCGCAGCGGCGGTTGGGGTAAAGGTCGGGCTCCTGCGCGTCCTGGCCGAAATTGATGCCAGCGACGCGCTTCTCGAAGCCGTTGGACTTGACGATGCTGACGACCGCCGCGCCCATGCCTTCGGAGGCGTCGATGTAGGCCTTGCGAATGTCGGGCTTGTCTCGCAGGTGCTTCATCACCTTGGCGGCGATGAAGGTGGCGTCGTCGGAATAATACTCCTCGTCGATCTGGCCCATCTTCCGCCCCTGGCGGTCGATGAGCCTTGTCGCGTCGCGCTGCAGGATTTTGCCGCTCTTGTCCTTCTCGTCCTTGTTGGAGCGCGCCACGTCGACGCCGAGCGTGCGCGGCAGACCGTCCTGCTTGCCGGCCTTGAAGCGGCGCGCGGCGAGCACGTATTCGTCGGCAATCAGGCTGTTGGCGCTGCCGGCCTGGAAGGCCTCGGCCGCGATAGCCGGATATTCGCGCTTGAACTCCGAGCCGATGTCGCCGGGAGAGCCGCCCAATTCGATGTTCTTGTAGTGCGCCCAACAAAGCTGATCGTCGGTGAGCTTGTAGAGCTGCTGATATTTGATTTCCTCGATCGAGGGGTCGAAGCTCGTATCGACCTCGCGGGCGTAGCCGGGCTCGATGAACCAGGGCAGGAAGATCGTGATGAAGTCCGAAAGCCCCTTCTCGGCGAGCGCCCATTGCTCGTAGAAGGTGCCTTGCGGGCCGGCCGAGGTTCCCTCGAGCGCGACTTCCGTTCCGTCGATCAACGGCACCGCTTGCAGCACCGCGGCGAAGTGCGCGTGCGCCTGGCGCCAGAACGGAACTTCCGAGCCGTGGAAGTTCTGCAAGGTGAGCGCGCGGCCGGAGCCCTCGACGTTGCGCGCGGTCCCGACGCGGTAGTTGGCGCCGAGGCTTGGGAACGATAGCTCGTGCTCGTTCGAGGCGCCGGTTGCCGGCTTGTAGGCGGTCGGCATGTTGTCGTGGATGAACTTCGCCATCCCGAACAACTGCTGCGTCGCCTTGTCCTCGTGGGTGAGGATGTAGGTGTGCTGGCCTTGCCAGAGCGAGGTCTTGCGATAGAAGCGCGCGCCGAAATAGGTCGAGACGCCCGTCTGCCGAGCTTTGAGCACGAGCGCGCGCACCAGACCGCGCGCGTCGAGCTGCTTCTCGATGCGGGCGTGGAGGCGGGCTTGCGCCTCGTTCCACCTGAAGGGGACGCGCTTTCCGCTCTTGTCCTGGATTTTGACGAGCTTGGCGCAGTAGTGGCGAAGGTCGTCCCTCATCCGCCGATCGGTGGTGGGGACCAGATCGGAACGCGCGGCGGCGGTCACGCGTGACTATCCCTCCACGCGATCGCCCACGGCATGACGCCGACGAAGAGCACGGCGAGGCAGAAGAGCGCGGCGAGCACGATCGCTGTGCGCCAGCCCATCACAGGCGGCCGATCAGCATCAGCACGAGGATCACCACCAGCACGACCAACGCCAAATCGTTGCGGCCGGCGAGCAACAAGATCACGATGAGGAGAAGCAAGATCAGCGACATGCCTCACTCCCAAACTCCGTCGAAAAGCAGGAGCGCAGCCAAGATCAGCGCGCCCGCGATCAAATAGTTGGCGCTCATTGATCTGCCGTCCGCGCAAGGTTTCGGGCGTTGAATACGGCGTCAAAGCGCTCGTTGCTGAGGCGCAGGGCATTGCTAAAAAGCTGTTGGTCGGCTGCCGGCGGGTCCTTCGGCGCGTGGTGCATGTAAAACTTGATCGCGCCCTGGCCCGCGTTCATCACCCCCGGCTGGCGGACGTAGACCTTGTAGCTCTTGGTCGTGCCTTCGATCGCGTAGCGCGCGTCGACCAGTGTCTTGCGGCAAATCTTCATCAGGTCGTCGGGGTGGATCGACCCGCAATAGGAGCACGTTCGGTTTCCGTCCGGCCCGAGGTCCCAGGTGTCGGGGAGCGCTTGCCCATTGTCGCCGCCGATCTTGAAAACGCTCCGCTCTCCGACCGGGCCGCGCTGTCCACAACGCTGGCGGCCGGCGAACGCGAAGACGCGCTGGCGCAAGCGATAGAGCCAAAGCGGCTCGTGGAGATAAACCGTCCGCTTGCCGCTCTTGGCGTGGCTCGACGAGCAAATCGGATTGAGTTGCGGCAGTTTCCAATCGCGCGGAAACCACAGGCAATGCCGCGTATTGTAGCGAAGAAAGCTCTGCACGTTCATCCCTTTGCCCTCTTCAGCCGGTGCACGTTCGGCGCCTTGTCGATCGCGTCCTCGCGCGCGTACTCGGCAAAGCGCTCCTCGACCGAAGGCAATTCGTCGGCCTGCCTGCCGCCGTCCATCGGGTTGATGCGCGCGTTCGTGTAGGGCGACACGTCGCGGCCGGCGACCCGCAGAAGCTCGGCCACACCGACCACGCGACGAACCAGGCGCACCGTGCGCGTGAACGCGTCCTCCGGCTCGCCGGCGGGATCCGTGATGTCCTCGTCGTCGGGATCCTCGGCCTCGTGATCCGGCATCTTCTTGTTTTGCTTCGCCGGCTTCTTCGGCGCGGGCTTGGCCTTGTCCTCTGCCTTCGCCACCGGGATCGCCTTCAGGGCGAGCAGCTTGCGGATCAGCTTGTCGAGACGTGTGCGGTAGAGCTCCATGACCTCGAGCTGCACGTCGACGCCGGTGAGGCCTTTGGCCGCCGCCTTATCGGCGATCGCACGCGAGCGTTTGCTGACGGCGCCTTTGCGTCGTCCGCTGCCTCTTCGCCTACCGCCGTGTGTGCCGGTCATCTCGATAAATCTTGATTGTTTTCAAGTTCGGATCGCAAAACGACCCAATAGGAAGGCCGTGGACGCGTTTGTTTGAGTGCCCGAAGGGAATGATCCAGCCCGCTTTTGTTGAAAACATTGGAGAATTTATTTTGCGAAGATTTTTGCAGCGGGCGATCGAGCCGACACCGATCGCGCCATTTGCTCATAGCGATCCGGCTCGTCTTTCTTCTTCGGTCCACGGCCGACGACTTCGAGCGCGAGGTTCTCCAAGTCCTGTTGCAGCTCGGACTTCGCTTCATGGAAAGCGTGCGGCCTGCCCGCCAAAGGCGGCGGCAGATTGCGCGCCCGACGTGCGAGCGCTTGCAACGCATTGGCGATGTCGACTGGTGTCATCGGTTCACCGGCACAACGAGCGCGCGCTTCAAGCGATGCAGATAGACGACGGAAGGGCCCGGCACGTAGACCATTTCGCGCACGCGCTTGATGCCTTCCCGCGTCTCGCCACCTGACGTGTGAGGCGCCTGCGGGCCGCGCTCGAGCGTGGCTTCGGTGATGATCTCCTGGCCGTTGGCGACAGAGCCGATGAAGGTCGCGGCCTGCTTCAATACCCAATCAAGGTCCTTGCCGCTCGCCACCGTCATGCCCGACGGCATCACTTCGACGCCGGGCACATACTGACCGGGCAGCGGCAGGACGCCGATCGCCTTGGCCGGAAGCATGAAGCTCAGCCGCCAGTCGGGCATCTCGTGCGGCTGCCGGCGGTTGCGCACTCTTCGGCTGGTCTTGCGATAGCCGGAGCGGCCGCTCATCGGCGCAGCCACGAAATGCGATGAAACCGCAGCCGCCACCACAATTCCTCGGCGCGCCGGCGCGTCTTCCACTCGACGAGCGGACACTCGGCGATCATGTGCATCAGCTCGAGCGTGGCGCTCATGCCGCCACCTGAAGCTGGCCGGCTTCAATCTGCCGGCGCCGGCGAGCGACCGCGCGCGGCCCGTTCAAGCCGTGCTTGCGGTACTGTTCGTCTTTCAGGTTGCGCTTGAAGGCGCGAACCTTGCGGCGCTTCAACGCGCGATCGAGCTTGTCCTGGGCGCCCTTCAAAAGAACGAGTTGCTCGATCGACAGCGTGCGCCCCTGCGGGACTTTGCGCTTCGCCGCGATCTCACGTGCTTTGAGGGCGGCCTGCTGCCACCCGCCTTTGCGCAGCCCCGCGCGACGAACTTGTCTCGTCTCGGCCATCGCTCTCCCCAGGAGGCGCGCCTCGGCCCGATCGCCAGGGGGGTGGGGAACCGAGCAACCGGGCCGTGCGCCACGCATGTGCAGGTACGCAGAACAGGAGCCCGCACGCGTTGGAATCCCTCATGAACCGGAGGTCTTAAAGGCTCGTATACAGCGCTCGTTGATGAAAAAGACCCGCACGCTCCCGCGTCGGGCCACAATATCGCTAAAGTGACAATTCGGAAGCTACAGTCACGCTGGATGATCGGTCAAAGCAATCCACGCATCGTGGTTAAAGAGATTTTGCGTCTGCGCCGGCGCGAGCAGTTTTTTGAAGATCGAAATGTCGGTCGGGCGATCGACGACAGGCCGAAAGGCACTCGCGTCGTACCAGCTTTCGCCGACGCCATAAAAAACCGTGCTGTGCACGCGGTTGACGATCTCGAACAGCCGAATCGCGGCCGTGCCACTGGAGGAATGCACGCACTGATCGCGCACCCTGTAGATCGTTCCTTTCTGCGGAAGTTTGTCGCCGGGGCATATCGTCTCCGGTGAAAAGCCGGCGATGCAAACGACCTTCTGTCCAACGAAGAGCGCCATCACTTCCTCCGCGTCTTCGCCCGATTAAACGCTTCGCGCGCCTTCATTGCAACATAGACATCGAACGAATCCGCCACATCGGTGGCGTCCATGTCGGGCCGCAGCGCCTGCATGATGGTGCCCCAGGCGGTGCGATCGATGTCGGGCAAAGGCCGCGGCCCGGAGATGATTGTCGGCTTGGGCCGATGCCGGCGGAACTGCCGCGGCTGCCGCGTCGAGCCGGAAATCCCGAATATGCTGGCGAGCCGATCAAGCATCGGGCGCACCAGGTCAAGCTCGTGCTGGCGCAGGTGCCGGTCCTCGCAGCATAGCCGCTCGAGCATCTCGATCTGCACGTCGGAGTAGATGCAGAGCCGATCCTGCAGGCCGAGAAAGGCGCGCTCCGATTCCTGTTCGGCGCGGATGCGATCGCTGAGCGCCTGGCGCGAAAGAAGCTCCTCGGCTATGCCGGTGAAGCCTTGCTCGTAGGACGGTGAGCGTGCGCTGCGCTTCAGCCCGCGGTGCTTTTCGTAGAGGCCGTAGATGGCGCCGACGCGGAAGGCCGCGGCCACTTGCACGTCGGTGAGTTCTCGATGCAGCGACAGCCGGCCGACTTCGGAGCCGAGGCGCGGGTCGCCGATGAGTTTCGTCGCGTCGGCCCGCACGCGTTGCCATGCCGCCGGCGCGATCGGATCGCCTGTGGGTTTGCGCTTGCCCGAGGGATAGCGCTCGCCCGGTTTTTTCTTGGGGCCCGACTTGTTTCTTCCCATCCAGCCTCTCGGGCCGCGCCGGACACGCTCACTACAGAAGGTCGGCGATCGGCACGACGTGAAGCCAAAAGCCGCCGCCGGGACAGCGAAGCGAGATCTGCACGCAGGTCGGATCGTCGGTGAGGTTGCGAACCTTGCAGCGGGCCCAAACTGCATCGCCGGCCTTAAAGACCCGTTGCGGTGCGCCGCGCGCGGGTGATTCGCCGGCTCGCGCGCGGGCGGGAGCGGCCGGCGCCTTGCCGACCTTGCCGTGCATCCCCTCTCCCCCTTGGGATTAGGTATGTTATGCTTACATATTCCAATTATTGCAGTAAAATCAAGTAATTATATGGCGATGCTAACACGTTGGTTAATTTACCTAATGTGGTGGATCAGCGCTTACCCCCCTGCTGAAGTGCCGGTGGAAGGGGCAAAACCGGCTCTTCCTGCCCTCCCGCAAGGCGATTCGAGCCCCCGGCCAGGGCGCGCTCGAAGGCGGTGCCGGCGAGCCCCTGCGCCTGCGCCGCGCGGATCGCAGCCGCCACCGGGCGCGCGGCGCCGTGCTCGCGGCACCAGCGGGCGATGTAGACCTGCGCCGCCAGCGGCCTGGTGCCGAGCGCGCGCGCGACGATCAGCGCGCCCTCGCCGAAGGCCCGCTTGTCGCCGTAAAGCCATGTCCTCGCCTCGCTTTCGGCCAGAGCCGGCGCCGACGGGGTCACGCGTGACGAGGCGAAAAGCTCGCCGGTATCGCCGCGGGCGTGGGCCTCCGCCTGCCGGCGGCGCGCGCGCGAGCGGCGCTTGCGCTCGGCCGCCGTGGGATCCTCGTCTTGCGGCTGGCGCTCGAACCACGACACGATGAAGTCGTCCATGATCCAGCCGACCTCCGGCAGCTCGAGGAAGCCGATCACGTTGCGCACGTCCTCGGCCGGCACCTCGATGCAGGCCGCGCACTCCTCGGCTTTGAAATCGCCGATATAGCCCTGCTGGCGCTGCTCGGAAACATGGCACAGAAGGTCGTCGAGGATCGCGAGCACATGGGCGAGCGGCACGCCGGTGCGCCGCGCGACGAGGCGCCACTTCGGATGGCGGGTGAAATTATTGTATTTGCGAAACCAGCCGTAGCGCTTCTCGCGCTTGGCAAACCCCGCCCCCCTTCCCCCTTGCATGGCGATTCCTAGCGCGCGCTCACGCCGCGCGCTCCACCAACACCCACTTGATGGCCCTGCGACCCGAACTCGTCTTGCCGAAGTCCGACGCATCGCCTGCCGTCCGCGCGCGCACGATCCCGCGCTCGACGAGGTGGCGCAGATTGCCGGCGACGGATTGATGCTTGCGGTCGATCTTCTTCTCGATACCCTCGCAGATGATGCCGGCAGGACCGGCGGCGCGGATGGCGGCGACGATCAGCGAATCGAGCGCGCCTAATTTTGTTCCCTGGAAGCTCTCGCGCGAAGTTTCGCGGTAGGCGATCGGCTTCTTCGCCCTGAACAGCTCAAGTTGCGCGGCGCTTTCGGGCATGCGGGTCTATGCCTTCCGCCAAGCCGAGATCGCGCACGCGGCGCGCCAGCGCATCGACCTGGTCGGCGAGGTTTTGCGCTTCATAGCGTACCGCCGTCTCCTGCAATGCCTTCACGGCCGGATGCTCTTTGTCGGTGATCTCGCCGTAGTAGAGCGACTTCACCTTGCGAAAGGAGAGACCGCTGCGCTCGGCCGCTATCCCGAGCCATCGCTCGTTTCCGGCCCAAATACGCGGGCCGGCGATCTCTCCAATCCACGCACGACACCGCTCACGCGTGACAGTGGAAGCATTTTCCAAAACCACCTTCTTGACGCCGGAAAACTTTTCCAAGACTCAAACACCCCCCAACCCGCACGCTGCTACCCGGCCGCGGCCCTCCGCGGCTCGGCAATGCCCCACAGCGAAGGAGACGCCGTGCAATTCCTCTTACCGAGTTCGGCAATGACGATGAGGTACGTGTCCGGCGGAAACCGCCCGGTGGAGCGATAGTTCGTGATGTGCTGCGGCTTGCGCTTCATGATGCCGGCGGCCTTCACCGTCCCGCCAAGCACGTCGATGACCTCGGAGGTCGTTCGCAGCCGCCGAATCTTCATAACCTGCGGAAAATACAGGTAGCCTGTATGCTGTCAAGGTTGCCGGTTGCTGAATCGAACGTACAGCACAACTGTGCGAGCTTCGCGCCCGTCATGGCGCGCCCGCAACGTCCTGAAAGCCTGGAATCCATCGGGCGCCGATTGCGGTTGATCCGCTTGGCCTTCGGCGCCGCGCAAGGCTACGAGCGCGAGATGAGCCAGGCCGAGATCGCGCGCCGCACCGGGATCTCGCACCAGGCCTGGAACAACGCCGAGACCGGCGACAATCGCATCGGGCTCGACAATGCCATGCTGCTTTGCGGCGTCACTGGCGCGAGCCTCGACTACATCTACTTCGGCAATCGCGCCGGCCTGCCCCATGCGCTTGCCATCGAAATCGACAAGCTCGTCGACTGGCCGAAGCCGGCCAAGCGCGCCTAGCTCGGGTGTTCGCCCAGGAACAGCACGATTTCCGTGGCGATCTTCAGCACCTTGACCGCCTCGGCCTCGCTCTCGGGGAGCTGCGCCACCACCTGCACGGCGATCCGCCGCAGCCATGCTTCTCTTTCAGTGGGCGGATTACGTCGCTTTTTGATCGATACGATATTTGCCATTTGACCCCCCGGCCTCGGTACGAATGGGAAAGCCCGTAATCCACCACACTAAGTTGTTTTTTAATTCCCGGCGAATCACATTCTTTCTCTGTCGATTGCCCGCTGATTTTCCGCCCGCTTCGAGCGCAATCGGTAAGTAGATAAATCTCTGTCTCTGTCTAGCGTGACGGTCACGGTGTCACGCGTGACATGAACGCCGCTTCCTGACCCCCACCCCCCTGTGGATTGTGGGGATACAGTTTCCGTGTATTTTTTGTTGACAGTATACAGCACCGCTGTATGGTTGGGTCCTCTGATTCGGGAGGACGCCGATGAACCGTTTTCAGCAAGAACTCGTGCTCCATGGTGGGCACCCGGCAAGGGGCGGCCATGGCGGCGTTCTCAACGATCGCATCTGGTCGTTCCAGCAGGCCGGCGGCAAGCGCGTGCCGGTGGAATTGAAGCCGATCCCCGGCTCGACCTGCTTCACCCGCAACGACATTCTCGTCACCCGCGAGCAGCGCGCTTTCCTTGCGCTCGACATGGCGGGCGAGTGCCGCCGGCTCGCCGCCGAGCGCGTTGCCGAGGGGCATCTCCATTTCGCCCGGATCGGCAAGGACCGGGCGGCTGAACTCGTTCGCCTCGCACGAAAGGCGCGGATTGCCGCCGCCACCGCGCGCGCGATCTATCGCGGGCTGACGCCGACAGTGCCCTATCGCTATCCGGCGGCGGCGGAGTGACGGCGATGATCCCCGCCCACGCCGAGCGCATCGACTTCAACGCCGTGATGACGACCGAGCGCCGTCCGTCGCGCTACGTGCCGGGCATCGAGGCCCTGGTCGCGACGGTGCGCTGCCCCTCCTGCGAGCGGACGCACGAGGATCCCGGCATCAACGAGACGATCGCCTGCCCGTGCGGGCTCTTCATCCGCATCGGCGGCATGTGCGCGCACATCTGGCGCGCGCGCCCGCTGCAAGCGGTGAGGTGAGCCATGTCCTTCGCTCTCGCCAAGGTGAAAAGCATCATCGTCGAGCAATTCCACGTTCACGAAACGACGGTGAACGAGGAAACGATGTTCTCCGCGCATTTGGGCGGCGACGATCTCGACCGCATCGACACCGTGCTCGAGGTCGAGCGCGCCTTCCGCATCACCATCACCGACGAGGAAATGCAGGAGTTTTCCACGATCGGCGATCTCGTCCGGCTCGTCGAGGCGAAGCAGCCCTCGATGCAGGCGGCGGAGTGATCGCCATGCGGACCTCGATCGAAGGCTTCGTGATCTCGCTCACCGCCCTGATCGTCGCGCTCTATGTCGCGGCGGCGCCGTACATCTTCGACGACTACTGCAAGCGCGGCACGGAAATCGTGAACGTCGTGCGCGTCGATATTCCCTGGGGCTGCCCGAAGGAGAAGCCATGAGCATGATCCGTTGCGACCATTGCCCGGCGCTGATCGACAGCGACGACGACCCGGATTGCTTCGTCGAGGTCGGCAACATGCGCCGCCTCTCCGAGACGATCGTCATGTGCGAGCCCTGCCGCGATCGCTGGCGGGAAAAGCGCGAGGCCGAAGAAGCCGCCGCCGATCGCGCGATCGACCAGGCGCAAAGGCGCGCGCCATGAACGGTCACTACGTCACAGGATCAGGTCTCTTGGCCATGCTCGCCTACGAGCGAGCCCATGGCCTCCCCACAGCCCCCGGCCAATGTCACCGCGGCGCCGCGTCCATCGCCGCGCGGACAGCAATCGTACCCACGTTGCGTAGCCGGGGGCTGACCCAATTCGGCGCAGAAGTGCGCCTTCGAGAACCGCAGCCGCCGCGGCGCCCGAACAGTCTTGGCGGCGTGGAGTGAGTGTGATGATCTTCCAACCCGCAAAGGCAACCTCTGCCTTCCTCAAAATGGGTTTGATGGGGAAGCAGGGCGCCGGCAAGTCCAAGACCGCGGCGAAAACCGCGATCGGACTGATCAACTACATGAAGGCGAAAGGCATCGACTACGCGTCGAAGCCGGTCGCCTTCTTCGACACCGAAACGGGATCGGACTGGCTTATTCCCGATTTTGAGAAGGCGGGCATCCCGCTCGTCGTCGCCAAGAAGCGGACCTTCGCCGAACTGCTTGAAGCCGTGAAGTGGGCGGAGGCCAATGCGTCCGTGCTCATCATCGACTCGATCACGCATCCGTGGCGCGAACTGCTCGAGTCCTTCATGAAGAAGAAGCAGCGCACCTACTTGCAGATCGATGATTGGTCCTACCTGAAAGGCGATTACGGTTGGGCTCAATTCACCGACCGCTACATCAACTCGAAGCTGCACATCATCATGTGCGGCCGCGCTGGCGACGACCTCGAGCAATACACCGACGAGCAAGGCAAGCGCCAGCTTGAGAAGGTCGGCGTCAAGATGAAGACCGAAGGCGAGACCGGCTTCGAGCCCTCGCTACTGGTGCTCATGGAACGCGATATGAACACGCGAACCAACCAAGTGACGCACCGGGCGACGATCCTGAAGGATCGCTCGGACCGGCTCGACGGCGAGGAGTTCGACGACCCGGACTTCAAGGACTTCCTGCCGCACATTGAACTCCTCAACCTCGGCGGCGATCACATCGGCGTCGATGTGGGCGGCGGCGACAGCCAGCACATTCTCAAGACCGAGAAGCGCGACTGGCAGCCGGTGCAGCGCAAGATCGTGCTCGGAGAAATCCAAGACCTTCTGACGCTGCACTACGCAGGCATGAAGGCCGAGGACAAGACCGCTCGCATCAAGGCCCTGCTCAAGCATTTCGACGCTGGCTGGACCGAGATCGAGGAAGTGATGCCGCTGCCCACGCTCCGCGAAGGCTATGACCGCATGTATCGCGAACTCGAGGGCAAGCCCTCGAAGTATGCGGTTGTTGCAGCGGAGACCGCCGACGCCGGCGAGAAGGCCGAGATCGGCGACGAGCTGCCCGCGCACAGCGCGCCGGCAGCGCAGACGAACGGCAACGGCCTCTCCCTCAAAGACAAGCTCCTCGCCGACATTCCCAACAACAAGTCGATCGGGGACTGTCTGAAATGGGCGCTGCAGGTGAGCGCCGACTTCCACCACAAGCTCACCGAGGCGGAGCGCAACGAGATCAACAACGCGCTCCTCGCCCACCAGGCCAAGCTCGCCAAGGCGGGCGAGACCGAGGGCGGCGCCGGCCAGGACGGCACGGGCGACAAGCCCTCCGCCGAGAAGCCCGCACGCACCCGCAAGCGGGCCGACGAAGCCGTGACCCTCCCGATGGGTGGTTGAAAGGGGATTTTTACCATGCGGAGTGTTATCTCCGATTCATGGACTTCCTCATGCAGAAGGACCGGCGCCACCTGGCGCTGGTCCCCTGCACTTCCATGGACGAGGAGCGGATCAGGGCGCTTCGCACCTACGATCCGTTCCAGGTCTCCGTCACCTTCACCCGAACCAGCAGGCTCAACCGCTGGTATCGCGGGCTCGTGGGCAAGGTCGCCGAGGCGATCGGCACGAGCCCGGACCTTCTCCACAACGACCTCAAATTCAAAGCGGGGCTCATCCTGCAAATCTTGCCCGTGCGCGCCGGCGGACTCGGATCGGTCGCCGTGCGGCTGCAATCGACCGCGTTCCCGCTCATGGAGGACGCGACGTTCTCGCATTACTGCGACACAGCGGTCGAACTCTTGCATCACGATTATTTGCCGCAAATTCGCGAGCGCGAGTGGCAAAAGCTCATCGTGGAATGGGCCGGCCGGCGTCCCCGCCTCGACCCGCCGAGGCGCGCTGCCTGATCCGCATGGCCGGAGGCACCGGCCATGATCGGCCCGAACTGCTCCTCCTGCCATCGCGAAGCCCGCCTCACCACCGGCGAGGAAATCTACCCGCACCGGCAAGACCTCTGGAACCAGCAATTCTACAAGTGCGATTCCTGCGGCGGCTATGTCGGCTGCCACAAGGGCGGCATCACCCCCTACGGCACCCCGGCGAACGCCGTGCTCCGTCGTGCGCGCACGGGCGTGCATAAGCTCTTCGACCCGATCTGGCTCACCGCGGACCTCTGCGGCGCATACGCCCCCGAGGACAACAAGGCGCGCTGGACGATCCGCAAGGCCGCGCGCACCCGCCTCTACGGCTATCTCTCGGTGCAGCTCGATATCCCGATCGAGGACACGCATATCGGCATGTTCGATTTAGAGCTCTGCCGGCGGGCGACGGAGGTTCTTCGCAATCTCACCTATCTGGAAGTGCGCGCCTGGGCGAAGGCGCGGAAGGAGGCGGCGTGAGCAAGCGCGTCCGCAAATACGTTCGCCTCCGCGACAAGCTCGCCGCGACGCTCGCCATGCTCCTGCCGCAAGCCGCCCGTGACGATCTCCGGGCGGCCAAGGTGCCGGCGAAGAAGGTCATCGACCTCTTCCACTTCGATCACAACATCCTTCACGCGTTCGGTGGCTCCGACAAATGGTGGAACCTGACTCCGATGATTGTGCGTCCGCACCTGGAGAAATCCCGCAAGGACACTTCTATCGTCGCCAAGGCGAAGCGGATCAGCAAGACGCACCAGGACTTCCGCCGGCGCCTGCTTTCCGGCGCGCGCAAGCTCGAAAAGACGTACCGCAAGCGCCCGATGCCTGGCGGGCGCAATTCCAACATCAAGATCACGATGCGGCACGGGCCGGTCGATAGGCGCACCGGCACGCCGTTGGGGAGGCGATGATGCCCGTCTTCGAGTTTACCGGAATGATCGTGCTTGGTGTCATCGCAGCGATGATCGCTTTTATCGTTTTCGTCGCGTTGTGCGCAGCCTTCGGGATGGCTTGGTCGATCGCGAGCGATTGGTGGAGCGACTTTCGCTATCGCCGGAGCATTCGGCACCTACCAAAACGGGGGCGCCCATGACCCATCCCCACGACGACGTCATCGAACGCGCCGCCAAGGCGATCTTCAACGAGGTCGACGATTGCGCAGCGCTGTTTCTATGGGAGGACATGCACCCCGCCCGCCGCCAGCACTATCGGCTGATGGCCTCGGTCGCGATCGCGCAGGCGGTTCGCTACGCCACGGCGATGTCGGAATTCGAGAAGATGCGCGAGTCGCTGAGGACCGCGATGCTCGAGCGGAGGGCGGCATGAGCGTCAACGCCACCTTCACCGCCGCCTGGATCGTCGTCGCCTCCACGGTCACGCTGCCGCCGCCGATCATCGGCACGCCCGAAATCACCGATGGCGACACCATCCTCATCGCCGACACCCGCATCCGCCTATGGGGCATCGACGCGCCGGAGACCGATCAACTCTGTTGGGACTTCAAGGACCGCGCCTACCATTGCGGGCTCCTGGCCTCCGACGTCCTCTACGATGAAATCGGCGGGCGCGAAGTGGTCTGCAATCCGGTCGACACCGACAAGTACGGGCGCACCGTCGCGATCTGCTTCGTCGACGGCCGCGATCTCGGCGACATCATGGTGCGGCGCGGATGGGCGATCGACCGGCCGTATTTCTCGAACGGCAAATATCGCGACGCCGAAAGCGAAGCCCACCGCGAGAAGCGCGGCATGTGGGCGGGAAGGTTTCAGGCGCCGTGGGATTGGAGAATGGAGCACCCGCAGCCATGACGACGACCATTCTCATCATCGCGGAGAATGACGCGAAGAGCACGATGTCGCTTCAGTTGGCCACCGAAGCCGACTGGATACCCTCTAATCCGCAAGACGCAACCGTGAGACGGATTTCGGGCTTCAAGCCGAAAATGATTCGCCGCGTTCTCCTCTACGGTTTCGGTTATGAACTGTTGTATGTGCCGCATCGGCCGAGTGAAGAAGTGCTCGATGCAACGAGACAGATCATTTTCAAGGCAGCGGACACCGGGCAGTTTTACCCGCATGGCGTGGCGGAACGACTTGCCGCCGCCGGCCTCCTCGCCCACATCAGCAAGCCCGAGAACGCGCAGGGGGCATGATGGGCGAGCAGCGCGGCGATCTTCGCTTTCGCGTCGATCCGGGCGACGTGCCCGAGGAGAAGGCCGCGCGCCGCCTGCACCTGACCGTTACGGAATTCCGCGAGAAACTCCCGGACCTGCTCAACCGCGGCTTTCCGCCGGCAGACCCGACGACCGGGCACTACGACCTCGACGCGATCGATGCCTGGCGACGTGCCCGCTATCCACACCTCTATAAATCGCCCGCGCCTTCCGCCTCGCCGACCGCTACAAGCGTCGTGCGGGATCGGCTGGCGAGGGCGCGCGGTGGGTAACGTGAAAATCCCCTATTACGTCACGCGGCAGGCGTGGACGAACTCGCGCCTGTGGGGCTATTGGGTGCCGACTCCCAAGATGAAGGCGCTCGGCTTCAAGGTGGTCGCTTGCGGCGAGGACGGCCCCGGCGCCTGGTCGGTCGCAAGCGAGTGGAACGAGCGCTGGCAGCTCGCCCGCCGCGGTAACGCGCCCGACCTCGCCCGCGTGTTTCCGGCCGGCTCGATCGGCGAGGCCTTCGGCCGCATCAAGGCGCTCAACACCTGGAAGGAAAAGAAGCCCCGCACCCAGGAGGATTGGGAGCGCGGCTGGAAGCTGATCGAGCCTTATTTCGGCGATCAGAAGCCCGGCGATGTCACGCTCGAGGACCTCGACGACTGGTACGCCTATCTCCTCGACAAGCGCGGCGTCCGCGAAGCGCATCGGGCGATGAAGATATGGCGCGCGCTGTGGCGCGTGATCGCCGCATTGAAAACTGCCGACGGCAGCCATTATTGCGACGCCAAGGCCGACCCCTCGCTCGGGATCCGGCGCAAGACGCCGATCGCCCGCAAGGACATCTGGCACGAGGGCGAGGCGGTGCGCCTCGTCAAGCGGGGCTGGCGGACGGGCTTTCACGGCCTCGCCTGCGTCTGTGCGGTCGCCTGGGACACGCAGCTATCGCCGGTCGACGTGCGCGGCCTCACGCCGGCGCAGCTCCGCGGCGACGCCGAAGGGCCGTTCTTCTCCGTCGATCGAGCCAAGACCGGCAAGGCGGCGATCGGCACGCTCTCCAAGCGCACCAAGCGGCTCATCGACGCCTATCTCGTGCACCTCGGCAAGACCGTCACGATCAAGGACGACGCGCCGATGTTTCGCAACCGCTCGGGCGATGCCTACCGCAAGGACTCGCTCGGCGACGATTTCCGCACCGTGCGCGCGCTCGAGTTTCCGGGCGACAAGCGCAAGCTCATGGACTTCCGCCGCTCCGGCGCCGTGGAAGCGCTCGCCGGCGACGTCGCCCCATCGGCGCTCGCCGGCAAGATGGCAAACACCATCGACCAAAGCCGGGACCTGCAGGCCACCTATTTGCCGCACAACGCGACGCTGGTGCGGCTCGCCGATCACGCCCGCTCGCGCGGCCGCAGCCGCATGCGGAGCGAACGGAAGTAGCTCAAAAGTTGAATCGCCACGCGTCCCGAGTTGAATCGCAAAAAAGAGGGGGTCGCTAGATGACTGTTATTGCGGGGAAAATGGCGGGAGCGACGGGACTCGAACCCGCGGCCTCCGGCGTGACAGGCCGGCGCTCTAACCAACTGAGCTACGCCCCCTTATCGGGAATGCGCCCGATTAAGCCGTGCATCGCAGCAAAGTCAAGGAAACGCACGGGCGCGCGCATTTGACGGAAAACCGCTGAGAAAAGATTACGTTCCGTCGACCGCACTGCGCGTTACCAGCGCCGCCATCCGCGCGCATCGCCTCGGCGCACGTCGACCGTGCCGCCACCGGGAACGGTGATGCCGACCGGGCTATCCGTGCCGCCGCTCCCGCGCGCCTGTTGCGGTCGGTCAGCGTGCGTGCGCGAGCGGCCGCTCGCAACGACGCGTGCGTCCCCCGCCGCCGACATCCGATAGCCCAACCGCATGACTTTTTTGCCTCCCAAGCGGCCGCCGCCGCTCATGGGCGGCGGCTCCAACATGACAATTTTCTCGATAAAGCCTTGCTGCGTTGCGGAATTTTGCCCGCAAAACCGGGCCGGCGGTAGCCGGAGACTGCAAAAAGCCCCGAAAATACGCGTTTTCTGCGGATTCCGCTTCTCTTTCTATGGCTAAAATGCCTACGAATCGCATATGGCTTCACATTGATAGTCTCGCTTGCCAACGCCAACGCTAGGAACCGCAAAGGGGGTCGCGCAGCCATGCCACCGAACGAAAAACCGACAACGGTCACGCTAAAGCACATCGCCGCGAAGCTCGCGGAAAAACACGATATGCCGAAGAAGCAAGCGGAGACGCTGCTCAATGATCTGGTCGACACGATCGTCGGCCATCTCAAGAAGGGCGAGCGCATCCGCATGGTGGGTTTGGGAATCTTGCAAGTGCGCAAGCGTGCGGCGCGCATGGGACGCAATCCCGCCACCGGCGAGCCGATCCAGATCAAGGCGAGCAAGAAGGTCGCCTTCCGCGCCGCCAAGGAATTGAAGGAAGCCGTCTAGCCGTTTCGCCGAGCGCGCAGTCTTTGCTGATAAGGGGCCAGGTCCGAAAGGACTTGGCCTCGTGTTTTTTGCGCGATGACGCTTTCCAACGAAAGCCGCGCAACGGCGGAGATGGCCGTCATCCCGAGACTTTCCGACCCGCTAAAAAACGGCGAGCCGGTATCGCGTCTTATCCGCGGCCAATGCGCTCGCTCGGGCTCCGGTCAGGCACCGACGGCGGCGGCAAATACCGCCCACGCCCGCGCAGGATACGACGCAATAGGCTTTCCTGGGGCGGCTCCGGCGCCAGCAACGGTTCGTCGCTGACGATGCGCGCGCCTCCCTTCTGGTACTCCAGCACGATCTTGCGATCGTGGAAGGCTTCCAGCTGTTGACGGTGTCCGACGCTCACGATCGTGGTGTTCGGCAGCTCCTTGTTGATGAGCGTCATCAGATCTTGTTGGCTTTCCTCGTCGAGGGCGGACGTGGCTTCGTCCATAACCGCAATATCGGGCCGATCAATGAGAAGCCGGGCGAAGGCCAACCGCTGCTTTTCGCCGCCGGAAAGGGTTTGATCCCAGTGCCGGTCTTCGTCGACGCGGTCGACCAACTCCGCGAGACCGACGGCCGTGAGGGCGTTTTTGACGGTGGCGTCGTCGACCTCTTCCGCCGCCTTCGGGTAAATCGCGGCGCGGCGGAGCGGGCCGAGCGGGATATAGGGGCGCTGCGGCAGCAGAAACATCATCGCCCCCGGCTGGATCCGAATTTCTCCCGATCCCCACGGCCAAAGTCCGGCGATGGCGCGCACCAGCGTGCTTTTGCCGCTTCCGGACGCGCCCTGGAACAGCACTTTCTCTCCCGGCTTGATCTCGACATCGGCGTCCCTGACCACGACCTTGCCGTCGTCGAGCGTCACCGAGACATTGCGCAATTGCATGGCAATGCCTTTGGCGGTGTCACCGTGTTCGATGCGGCCCCAGCGGTCACCCCCTTCAGCCAATTCCAGCGCGTCGAGCGAGACCGTCAGCGATGCCACGCGCCCCGCCGAAGCGGTCCAGTCGGCAAAACGCGGGTAGTTGTCGACCAGCCAATTGAAGGCCGTTTGCACGATCACGAATGCGGAGGCCGCCTGCATGACTTGTCCCAGCGTCATCGTGCCCGCCAGGAATTTCGGCGCGGAAAGAATGACCGGAAAGACCGGCGCGATCAGAAAACTCATCTGCGCGACGACGGTCGTGCGCATGTACTGGCGGGCAAGCTCGCGCCAGCGGCGCATGACGCTGGAAAGCGCGAGATCAAGCCCGGCCTTTTCCTCTTGCTCGCCGGCGATCAGGGCGATGCTTTCACCGTTCTCGCGAAGCCGCGTGAGCGCGTATCGCAGCTCGGCCTCTCTTTGGCTCTTCGCTTCGGAGGCCTGAATATATTTTCGGCCGATGACCACCATCGATCCGCTGGCAAACGCGGCGTAACCCACCGCGGCGATGACCAGGAAGCCGGGTATCCACACGGTTTGCCCCAGAACGACGAACGTAATATCTCCCCCCACGACCCAAAGCACGCCGATGAAGGTCGCCGCCGACAAAACGGCGGACAATAATCCGACCGCAAAATCGATCGGCGCTTCCGTCGCGACCCTCACATCTTCGGCAATTCGGTATTCGGGGTTGTCGTGCCCGCCCCGCACCAGGTTAAGGTGGAAATATCGGCCGTTCGTGAGCCAGCGATCGATGATGTGATCGCTGAGCCAACGCCTCCAGTTGCGCTGCGTCGTCATGCGGCCATAGATCACCGTCACCGCCAGCAGAATGCTGGCGATCGCCAGCGGCACGAAGATCAAGGCCTGCCATAAAACTTCCGCGGCGTGCTTTTGCTCCAGCGCGTCGAAGATGGATCGGTTCCAAACATTGATCCGGTATTGGACGATCAATTGCAGGATCACGACGGCGACGAGCCCGCTCGTGAGCAGCCAGGCGTGGCCGGGCGAGGCGAGCCGCCAAAAACCCACCGCACCATGCCAGAACCGGCGAAGGAGATAGTTTCGCTTTGCCTTTTCGTGACTGTTTTCGGCCATGACGTTCGCCGTGCTGGACCGAGCGGAAAAACACAGCCGGCATGTGCCTCCCTCTTATCCGCGTGAACGAACGTTTGGAAGGGCGGAATAGTTCCTATTTTTGCCCGCGTTTACAAACCGCGCAGGCGGGCAAATGTGGGCGCCTCTTTTGACTCATAGGAACAAATTCTCGGAGAAAATATGGGCGAAGTAATCCAGGGCGTCGCGATTTCATCCGGAGCGGAGATTGATTTTTGGTGGGCGGTGACGGACTCGAACCGCCGACCCTCTCGGTGTAAACGAGATGCTCTACCAGCTGAGCTAACCGCCCGCGCCCCGTGCTTTAGCCCTCCGCGCCCGCCTCCCGCAACGTCCCTCTCGAAACGCGAATGCCCCCGCAAACGGCGGGAGCATCCGAAATTCCTGCGAAATCGGCGCTTAGCGCACGATCCGCCTTACATCGCCACCGTGTTGACGGCGTCTTTCAGGCCCTTGCCGGCGGTGAATTTCGGGGCTTTCGAAGCCGCGATATGCACGGGTTCGCCGGTACGGGGATTGCGGCCTTCGCGCGCCTTGCGTTGGGAAACCGTGAAGCTGCCGAAACCGACGAGCTTGACCTCATCGCCCTGCTTCAAGGCCCCGGTGATGATGTCGAACGTGGCTTCGACCGCCTTGGCCGCGTCGTTCTTGTTGATCTGCGCCTTGTCCGAAACCATTGCGATCAGTTCGTTCTTGGTCATCGAACCATCCCCTTTCAAGGATTTTTCAGAATCGGCGGCAAACGCCGCATGCGCGGGTTAGGTTCCCCTGCACCGGGGCGAAAAAAAGGCTGCTGGCGCGAAAACCCGCGTAAATCCTAGGTTTTGCTGATCGAGCCCTTAAAGGCAAAAGCGGCGGAGTTAATCCGCCGCTTTCAGATTCTTGCCTAAGCTATTGAAAAGCTTAGTGCGCGATGACGCCGGAGGAATCGTCCTCGTCCGCGATCTCGGGCGGCGGCGCGTTCACAGGTTTTGCCGCATCCTCGTCCCACTCGATCGGCTCGGGCATGCGCATCAGCGCCTGCGCCAGCACCTCGTCCATGCGCGAGACCGGAACCACTTCGAGGCCGCTCTTCACGTTGTCGGCGATTTCGGCGAGGTCCTTGGCGTTTTCCTCGGGGATCAGCACCTTTTTGATGCCGCCGCGGTGGGCCGCCAGCAACTTCTCCTTGAGGCCGCCGATCGGCAGCACCATGCCGCGCAGCGTGATTTCGCCGGTCATCGCCACATCCTTGCGGATCGGAATTCCGGTCATCACCGAGACGATGGCGGTGACCATGGCCACGCCCGCCGACGGGCCGTCCTTCGGGGTCGCCCCTTCCGGCACGTGCACGTGGATGTCCTTCTTCTCGAACAAGGGCGGCGCGATCCCGAGCCCGATCGCGCGCGCGCGCACATAGGACGCCGCCGCCGAGATCGACTCCTTCATCACGTCGCGCAGATTGCCCGTCACCGTCATCTTGCCCTTGCCGGGCATCATCAGGCTTTCGATGGTGAGCAACTCGCCGCCGGCGTCGGTCCAGGCGAGGCCCGTCGCCACGCCCACCTGGTCCTCGCGCTCGGCTTCGCCAAAGCGATACTTCGGCACGCCGAGGTACTTTTCGAGATTGGCGGCGGTGACCGCGACCGAGTCTTTCTTCTCGGCCATGATTTCCTTCACCGCCTTGCGCAGCAGGTTGGCAAGCTCGCGCTCGAGATTGCGCACGCCCGCCTCGCGCGTATAGCGGCGGATGATGATCATCAGCGCTTCCTGATCGAGCGACCACTCTCCCGCCTTGAGGCCGTGCTTGGTCAACAGGTTGGGGATCAGATGGCGGCGCGCGATCTCGACCTTCTCGTCCTCGGTGTAGCCGGCAATGCGGATCACTTCCATGCGATCGAGCAGCGCCGGCGGGATGTTGAGCGTGTTTGCCGTCGTCACGAACATCACGTTCGACAGGTCATAATCGACCTCGAGGTAATGGTCGTTGAAGGTGTGGTTCTGCTCGGGATCCAGCACTTCCAAGAGCGCCGAAGACGGATCGCCGCGGAAATCGGCGCCCATCTTGTCGACCTCGTCGAGCAGGAAGAGCGGATTTGACTTCTTCGCCTTCCGCATCGACTGGATGACCTTGCCCGGCATCGAGCCGATATAGGTGCGGCGATGGCCGCGGATTTCGGCCTCGTCGCGCACGCCGCCTAGCGACACGCGCACGAATTCGCGGCCGGTGGCTTTGGCGATCGACTTGCCGAGCGAGGTCTTGCCGACGCCCGGCGCGCCCACCAGGCACAGGATCGGGCCGGTCAGCTTGTTGGCGCGGCTCTGCACCGCGAGGTACTCGACGATGCGCTCCTTGACCTTGTCGAGGCCGTAGTGGTCCTCATCGAGGACCTTCTCGGCGAAGGCGAGATCCTTCTTGATCTTGCTCTTGTTATTCCACGGAATCGACAAGAGCCAATCGAGATAGTTGCGCACGACGGTGGCTTCCGCCGACATCGGCGACATCTGGCGGAGCTTCTTCAGCTCGTGGGTCGCCTTCTCGCGGGCTTCCTTCGAAAGCTTCGTGCGCTTGATCTTGTCTTCCAGCTCCTGCAGCTCGTCCTTGCCCTCTTCGTCGCCGAGCTCCTTCTGGATCGCCTTCATCTGCTCGTTGAGGTAATACTCGCGCTGGGTCTTCTCCATCTGGCGCTTCACGCGCGTGCGGATGCGCTTCTCGACCTGCAAGACCGAGATCTCGCTTTCCATCAGCGAAAGCACCTTTTCGAGCCGGGCCGAGACGCTGGTCAGCTCCAAGACGGCCTGCTTTTCGGGAATCTTCACCGCCAGATGCGAGGCGATCGTATCCGCAAGCTTCGAGTGATCCTCGACCTGCGAGATCACGCCGACGACTTCGGGCGAAACCTTCTTGTTGAGCTTCACATAGCTCTCGAATTCGGTGACGACGGAGCGCGCGAGCGCCTCGACCTCGACCGGGTTCTTGATCTCGCTTGGAAGCGGGGCGGCCTCGGCCTCGAAAAACTCCGTCCGATCGGTGTATTTGCTGATTTTGGCGCGCTCGACGCCCTCGACCAGCACCTTGACGGTGTTGTCGGGCAGCTTCAGGAGCTGCAGCACCTGCGCCAGCGTGCCGACCTGGTAGATCGCGTCCTTCGCCGGCTCGTCGTCACCCGCATTCATCTGGGTCGCGAGCAGGATGTAGGTGTCGTTCCGCATCACCTCTTCGAGCGCACGGATCGACTTCTCGCGCCCGACGAACAGCGGCACGATCATGTGCGGGAACACGACGATGTCCCGCAGCGGAAGCACGGGAAAGGCCTGGCTCGCGCCAGGAGTGAGCGGAGGACGCGGTTTGGGGGCGTTCATACGACCCTACCTTTCTTCAGTGCCGGAAGAAGTCTACTCGCCGAAAGGAAACGGCGCGTTACAGGTAGAGTTCCTGGAGAATCCCGCCGGAATCGTTGGTCGGCCATTAGGTGGCGATGCACCGTGGGAGTGTCAAGGAGCGGAAAAACGCTAGTTCCCAACTATTTGAGGGCCTGCTGGCCGTTTCGGTCCGCGTCGGCCATTCGGACCGGAATCGCCTATTAAGGACAACAGCCAAAAGTGGATTATGAAGGGCGCCGATATGTCCGAAATCATCCTCCACCATTATCCGATGTCGCCCTACGCCGAGAAGGCGCGCATCGCCTTCGGGCTGAAGGGCATTGCCTGGCGCTCGGTGCATATTCCGATCGTCATGCCGAAGCCGGAATTGATGCCGCTCACGGGCGGCTACCGCCGCACGCCGGTGATGCAGATCGGCGCCGACATTTACTGCGACACCCTCTGCATTCTGCGCGAGGTCGAGCGGCGTTTTCCGGCGCCGAGCCTTTATCCGAACGGCGAGGCCGGCTTCGCCCACGCCGTCGCCTGGTGGGCGGAGAAATCCCTGTTCGACACCGCGGTCGGCGTTGCCTTCGGCGAAATGGGCGACAAGCTTCCCGAAGGCGTCTTGAAAGATCGCAGTGAAATGTCCGGGCGCGAAATAAGCGTGGCGCGCATGAAAGCAGCGCGCCCGATCCTCGTCGATCGGCTGCGCGCGCAGTTCGGCGCGATCGAGGACATGCTGAAATCAAAGCCGTTCCTGCTCGGCTCACAGCCGAGCCTCGCCGATCTCGCCGCCTATCACCCCGCCTGGTTCATCGCGCGGAACTGCGCGAAGGAAACCTCGCCGCTCAACGAATATCCGCGCGTGGTCGAATGGATGGCGCGGATGGCCGCCATCGGTCACGGCAGGGCGACGCCGATGACAGCCGCGGAAGCGCTCGACGTCGCAAAAGCGGCCAAGCCCGCGCTCGCCGCCTCCGCCGATCCCTGCGATCCCGCCGGCCGCACGCCCGGTCTGCGCGTAAAGGTGACGCCCGACGATTTCGGCCGCGTTCCGGTCACCGGTGAAATCGTCGCCTCGTCGGCGGACGAAATCGTCCTCCGCCGCCACGATGAGACGGTCGGCGAAGTGCTCGTGCACTTCCCGCGCGCGGGCTTTATCGTTTCTCCGGCTTAACGGTGCGAACGGTGAAGGCGCTTCAAGCGCTCGCCGGCGCGCCGGCGTCGCTCGCGCGGTCGGCGTAGATGTAAAGCGGACGCGCCCCGCCCTCGACCACCTCGCGGCCGATCACGATCTCCTCGACGCCCTCCAGGCTCGGCAGGTCGAACATGGTGTCGAGGAGGATGCCTTCCATGATCGAGCGCAGGCCGCGCGCGCCGGTCTTGCGCTCGATCGCCTTGCGCGCTATCGCGGTCAGCGCGTCCTCGTGGATGGTGAGGTCGACGTTTTCCATGTCGAACAGGCGCTGATACTGCTTCACCAGCGCGTTCTTCGGCTCGATCAGGATGCGCTTGAGCGCCGTTTCGTCGAGATCTTCCAACGTCGCGATCACCGGCAGCCGGCCGATGAATTCCGGGATCAGGCCGTATTTGAGCAGATCCTCGGGCTCGACGTCGCGGAATACGAGGCCGGGCTTGCGGTCTTCGGGGGCCGAAACCTTCGCCGCGAAGCCGATCGAGGTGCCGCGCCCGCGCGCGGAAATGATCTTGTCGAGGCCGCCGAACGCGCCGCCACAGACGAACAGGATGTTCGTGGTGTCGACCTGCAGGAATTCCTGCTGCGGATGCTTGCGGCCGCCTTGCGGCGGCACCGAGGCGACGGTGCCCTCCATGATCTTGAGGAGCGCCTGCTGCACGCCCTCGCCCGACACGTCGCGCGTGATCGAGGGGTTGTCGGACTTTCTGGAAATCTTGTCGATCTCGTCGATATAGACGATGCCGCGCTGCGCGCGCTCGACGTTGTAGTCGGCCGACTGCAACAGCTTCAGGATGATGTTCTCGACGTCCTCGCCGACGTAGCCCGCCTCGGTGAGCGTCGTCGCGTCGGCCATCGTGAACGGCACGTCGAGGATGCGTGCGAGCGTCTGCGCCAGGAGCGTCTTGCCCGAGCCCGTGGGCCCGATCAGCAAGATGTTCGATTTCGCAAGCTCCACGTCGCTGTGCTTGGTGGCGTGATTGAGCCGCTTGTAGTGGTTATGCACCGCGACCGAGAGCACTTTCTTGGCGTGATCCTGATCGATCACGTAGTCGTCGAGCACCTTGCGGATTTCCTTCGGCGTCGGAATGCCGTCGCGCGACTTCACCAGCGAGGATTTGTTCTCCTCGCGGATGATGTCCATGCACAGCTCGACGCACTCGTCGCAAATGAAGACGGTCGGTCCGGCAATGAGCTTGCGGACTTCATGCTGGCTCTTGCCGCAAAACGAGCAGTAGAGCGTGTTCTTGGATTCGCCGCCGGCCTTGCTCATCTCCGTCTCTCCGTCCGCTCCGCGGCCTCACCCGGGCGCGCGGCACCCGGGCCGCGAAGCGTGCCTATCAAGCACGTCCCTAGCGAAGCATGCTAGTCGCGGGTCGATCAAGAATGCATTAACGCTACCAACGGCCCATTTATCGGGCGAATCCTCGTCCTCGAGGATGCAAACATAATGCCGGATTAGCGCGAAGCGAGGATTCGTTGCTCGAAAGCCCCGGCAAAGTGTGGAAATTGCGGCAAATCCGGCCGATTCAGCCGGGCGCGAGCAGTCACATTCCGTTGAGAACGCTTTTCACCCCCGCATAAATCGACCCCAAAGTAGTCGCGATCACCATCGGCGTCGACGCCACATGGTGAAACGATTCGATTCGCGCCTTGAGATCGGGCTCGCTGCGCGGTCCTGTGCAAACTGTTGAATTGCCGCTTCGTCGATTTCCGTGCGCAAGACCCTCGGCTGTTGGTGCCGCCGGGGAATTACCCTTTCGCGGCCGCGGCGCTTTCCTCGACCAGCGGGCGCTTGGCGATCACCTTGTCGATGACGCCGAATTCCTGGGCGCCTTCGGCGGTGAGAAACTTGTCGCGCTCGAGCGCATCCTCGATCGTCTTCAACGACTGGCCGGTGTGCTTCACATAAATTTCGTTTAGCCGTTTCTTCAGCGCGAGGATTTCGGCCGCGTGCAGCATGATGTCGGTCGCCTGCCCCTGAAATCCGCCCGACGGTTGGTGCAGCATGATCCGCGCGTTCGGCAGCGCGTGGCGCATGCCCTTTTCGCCGGCGGCGAGCAACAGCGAGCCCATCGAAGCGGCCTGGCCGACGCAAAGGGTCGCGATCGCGGGGCGTACGAACTGCATCGTGTCATAGACCGCCATGCCGGAGGTGACGACACCGCCCGGCGAATTGATGTACATCGAAATTTCTTTTTTTGGATTTTCCGCTTCCAGAAACAAGAGCTGCGCCACGATCAGCGCGGCCATCCCGTCCTCGACCGGACCGGTGATGAAAATGATCCGCTCCTTCAAGAGCCGCGAATAGATGTCGTAGGCGCGCTCGCCGCGGTTGGTCTGCTCGACCACCATCGGCACGAGATAGTTCATGTAGGTTTCGGCCGGATCACGCATCGTCATTCCCTCCGCCCGCAAAGTGGCGCGAATCCTTCAAACGTCAACATACCCGATCGCCGCTCATATGGTGCGCGAGCGCCGGCAAGATAAGGCCCTCAGGCTTTTTTCGCGCTCTTCTTCTTGCTGCGCTTGCCTTTGACGCTGGTCTTTTCCTCTTCTTCTTCCTCCTCGCCGAACAGCTGTTCCCGGCTCACCGCCTTTTCGCTCACCTGCGCCAGCTCGAGCAGAAAATCGACCACCTTGTCCTCGAAGATGGGCGAGCGGATTTCGGCGACCGCCATCGGATTCTGCTTGTAATACTCCAGGATTTGCTGCTCGCGGCCCGGGAACTGGCGCGCCTGGTCGTGGATCGCGCGCGTGAGTTCCTCGTTCGACACCTGGATCTTGTTGCGCTCGCCGATCTCGGCGAGCACGAGCCCGAGCCGCACCCGGCGGTCGGCGATCCGCCGGTACTCCTCGCGCGCCTCTTCTTCGGTCGTGTCTTCGTCCTTGAAGCTGACGCCGCGCTTCTCCATGTCTTTCTCGATCGATTGCCAGATGCCCTGAAATTCCTGCTCGACGAGCGAGGGCGGAGCCTCGAATTTGTGCAGCTTGTCGAGTTCGTCGAGCAATTTGCGTTTCACCTTCTGTCGCGAGGCGAACAAGTGCTCGTGCGAAACGCGCTCGCGCACCTGTTGTTTCAACTTTTCCAGGGACTCGAGGCCGAGCGAAGTGGCGAGCGCATCATCGAGCACAATGGGATTGGGCGCCTCGATCGCCTTCACCGTCACCTCGAACTCCGCCTCACGGCCGGCGACGCGCTCGGCGACGTAATCGTCGGGAAATTTCACCTTCACGGTGCCGCTGTGGCCGACGCCGTAGCCGATGAGCTGGTCCTCGAACCCGGGAATCAATCGTCCCGAGCCGAGCACCACCGGCACCTCTTCGCCCTCGCCGCCCTCGAACGGCTCGCCGCCGATCTTGCCCTTGAAGGAAATGACGACGCGATCGCCCTTCTCGGCCTTGCCGTCCTTGGCGGAAAATAGGCGATTGGCCTCGGCGATGCGCTTGATCGCGTCATCGACCTCGACATCGGTCACCGGGGTCACGGGCCGCTCGAGTTCAATGTTCTTGAAATTGACGAGTTCGATTTTCGGCAGGATTTCGAGCGCGACGGTGTAGGCGAGATCCGACTTGCCCTCGATGACCTCGTTGATCGCCGAGGGCTGTTCCGAAGGAAAGGTGATCTTCGGCTCCATCGCCAGTCGGAAGCCGCCGTCACTGACGATCTTGGTGTTGGCGTCGGCGATCGCCTGCTCGATCACCTCGCCCATCACCGCCTTGCCGTAGACGCGCTTCAAGTGCGGCAGCGGCACCTTGCCGGGCCGGAAGCCGTGCAAGTTCACGCGCTCCTTGAGGCCCGCGAGTTTCGTGGTCGCGCGCTCGTCGAGCTCGGCCTTCGGCAACACCACCTTGTATTCGCGCTTGAGACCCTCGGAGAGGGTTTCCTTCACTTGCATTGATCCAGTCTCTTCGTTTGATGCCAATCCGGCGCGGAAGTGGTGCGGGCGGAGGGACTCGAACCCCCACGACTTTCGTCACGGGAACCTAAATCCCGCGCGTCTACCAGTTCCGCCACGCCCGCGAGAAGCGCGGTGCCCGCGAGGACCGGCGCCGGCCGCGCGCGGTATAGCATGGCGCCTTCGGCGTGCAAAAGCTGGCATCGGGGCGACGGCGCGGGACCAATCGGGGCTTTCCGTGGCGGCATACGCCAAAGCCGCTATCATCCGCTCATGCCGCATCACACGCCGCTGATCGGAACGCTCGTGATCGCCATCGTGCTCGCCTTCCTGTTGGGGGCGGTGGCGAACCGGCTGCGAATTTCCCCGCTCGTTGGTTACCTGCTGGCGGGTGTCTTGGTCGGCCCGTTCACGCCCGGTTACGTGGCCGACCAGGCGCTCGCCTCCGATCTCGCCGAGATCGGCGTCATCCTGTTGATGTTCGGCGTAGGCCTGCATTTTTCGCTGAAGGATCTTCTTTCCGTCAAGGCGATCGCAATTCCCGGCGCGCTCGCGCAGATGCTGGTGGCGACACTGCTGGGCATGGGCGTCGCGCGGCTGTCGGGCTGGCCCACGGGCGCCGGTTTCGTTTTCGGTCTCGCGCTTTCCGTCGCCAGCACCGTCGTGCTCACCCGCGCCCTGCAGGAACGCCACCTGATGCAAACCGAGCGCGGCCGCATCGCTGTCGGCTGGCTGGTGGTGCAGGACCTCGCGATGGTGCTGGTGCTCGTTCTGATCCCGGCCTTGGCCGGCATCCTCAACACCGGCGGCACGGCGGCCGCCTTCGACGACATCCTCCGCGCCGGCGGCATCACGCTGGCCAAGGTGCTTGCCTTCGTTGCGCTGATGCTCATCGTCGGCCAGCGCGTCATCCCCGAGATTCTGCACTACGTCGCGCATACCGGTTCGCGCGAGCTGTTCCGGCTCGCGGTGCTGGCGATCGCCCTCGGCGTCGCCTATGGCGCGGCGCAGTTGTTCGGCGTCTCGTTTGCGCTCGGCGCTTTCTTCGCCGGCATGATCTTGAGCGAGTCGACGCTTTCGCAACGCGCCGCGGAAGAGTCGCTGCCGCTGCGCGACGCTTTCGCCGTTCTCTTCTTCGTATCGGTTGGCATGCTGTTCAATCCGGCCATTCTCTTGCGCAACCCGTTTTCGCTCGCGGCCACGCTGGTCGTGATCCTGATCTGCAATCCGGTCGCGGCCTATCTGATCGTGCGCCTGTTCCGCCATCCGGTGGCGACCGCGCTCACCATCGGCGCGAGTCTGGCGCAGATCGGCGAGTTCTCGTTCATTCTCGCGGGCCTCGGCGTAAACCTGAAAATCCTGCCGCCGGAGGGGCAAGATTTGATCCTCGCCGGCGCCATCCTTTCGATCCTCGTCAATCCGTTCTATTTCACCGCGATCACCCGCTTGAAGGCGAAGTTTCGGCTCCTGGAGCCGAACGGAAATCTCGCCGCCGCCAAGGAAAAAGAAGAGGAAGAAATCCCGCCGACCGCGCTTCGCGAGCATGCCGTGATCGTCGGTTTCGGGCGCGTCGGCACCATCGTCGGCGAACGGCTGCGGCGCGAGGAGAAGCCGTTCCTGGTGATCGAAGAGCGGCAGAAAACGGCGGACGCCGCCCGCCGCGAGACGCTCGAAGTGATCGTCGGCAACGCCGCCGATCCGCGCGTGCTCGCCGCGGCGAATTTGGCCGCCGCGCGTTGGCTGTTCATCGCCATTCCCGACGGCTTCGAGGCCGGCCAAGTGTCCGAGCAGGCCCGGCGCGCCAACGCCAAGCTCGAGATCGTTGCGCGCGCCCATTCCGACGCCGAGGTCGAGCATCTGCAAAAGCACGGCGCCAATTTCGTCATCATGGGCGAGCGGGAGATCGCGCTCGGCATGCTCGACCACACCTTCGGTCCGCCGGCCGGCGCCCCCGCGCCGAAGTCTTTGACTTGATCGCCCCTAGGTTTCCGCCGCACTCGCCTCGAACAATCGGCGGTAGACGCGCGGCAAGGTCTCCGCGAGGTCCTCGGCGATCAAGCCCGGGCCGAATTCGCGCGCGCACTCGCCGTGCAGCCAGACGGCGGCTGCGGCGGCCTCGAAGGCGGGCATGCCTTGGGCGAGGAGACCGAGGACGAAACCCGCAAGCACATCGCCCGCGCCGGCGGTCGCGAGCCAGGCCGGCGCATTGTGGGCGATGGCGGCGCGGCCGTCGGGGGCGGCGATCACCGTATCGGGGCCTTTCAGCAACACGACCGCCCCCAGCCGCCGGGAAGCCCATCGCGCACGCTCGACTTTCGACCTATTTTCAATGACTTGTGGATCTCTGCTGAATAATCGCTTGAACTCACCCTCGTGCGGAGTGACCACCGCGGCCGTGATCGCCGCGAGCGCCTTGGCGAGTTCGGTGGCCTTTCCCTCGAAGCTTGTCAGCGCATCGGCGTCGAGGACGAGGCCCCGTTTGGCCCTGGCGGCGGCAAGAACCATGGCCTTGGTGGCCGCGTTCACGCCCTGGCCGGGTCCGAGCAGCAGCGCGTTCAGCCGCTTGTCGGAAAGAAGCTTGGTGAGGCCCGCCGCTCCTTTCGCCTCGCGCACCATCACCGCCGTGAGGCTGGCGGCGAGAACCGGGATCGCGCCCTTGTCCGCGGCAACGGTGACCAGGCCCGCGCCCGCCCGCAACGCGGCGCGGGCGGCAAGCCGCGCCGCTCCTGTCGCATGCGCCGGCCCGCTGGCGACCACGGCGTGACCGCGGTCGTATTTATGGCCGTCGGCGCGCGGGAGCGGAAATCGCGATCGCCACAGTGCGGGCTCGTCGGCGAATGTCTGCGGACCGATCGCGGCCACGGTGGCGTCGGAAATGCCGATATCGGCGACCCACAACTTTCCCGTATGCGAGCGTCCCGGCATCAGCAAATGCCCCACTTTTCGGCGGCAAAAGGTGACGGTTTCGCGGGCCTTGACCGCCGCCCCTCGTATCTCGCCGCTGGCACCGTCGATGCCGCTCGGCAGATCGACGGCGATCACCGGCACGCCGGAATCGGCGGCGCGCGCGACGGTTTCAACCGCTTGCCGCGCGAGCCCGGTGAGCGGGCGCGACAGGCCCGCCCCGAACAACGCATCGACGACCGCACCGGCGCCGCGAACGACGTCCGCGTTCATCGGCTCGACCTTGCCGTTCCATTGGCGCGCGGCTTCCGCGGCGTCGCCGACCAGCGCCTCGCGCGAACCCAAGAGCGCAAGGCGCACGGAAAAACCGCGCTCGCGCAGGATCCGCGCCGCGACGAAACCATCGCCGCCATTGTTGCCGGGGCCGCAGGCAACGAAGATGTGGGTGCCGAGCACACGGGGCGCGGCCACCCGGTCCGCGACCGCCCGCCCCGCCCGCTCCATCAGCGCGATCCCCGGCGTGCCGCCGGCAATGGTCCGCCGGTCCGCTTCAGCCATTTCCGCCGGCGTCAGCAGTGCAAGCGCCGTCGCGGATTCTATTTCGCTTGCCTTTTTATTGGACAAATTGCCTAATCCTTACGCAGCGCGATTGCTGCAAACCCTCCCGAGCCCCTCCGCGATCGTACAACAAAATGAAAACAAAGGAATTTCCCGGCCGCCGACGGCTGGCATGGGAAGTGCTACGGCGGGTTCGGTTCCATCCGCACTGCTGGCTCGCTCCCGGCCGTTGCAACGATCCATTCGTCGGTCAGCGGGGCGGGTGCGTGGCGGATCGGCCGGGAAGGAAAACGCCATGAAGAAGATCGAGGCCATCATCAAGCCGTTCAAACTCGACGAGGTGAAGGAGGCATTGCAGGAAGCCGGACTATTGGGAATCACCGTCACCGAAGCCAAAGGCTTTGGCCGCCAGAAAGGGCACACCGAGCTCTATCGCGGCGCCGAATATGTCGTCGACTTCCTTCCCAAAGTGAAGATCGAGGTCGTGCTCGGCGACGACATGGTCGAGAAGGCCGTCGACGCCATTCGCCGGTCCGCGCAAACCGGTCGCATTGGCGACGGCAAGATTTTCGTCTCCAACATCGAGGAGGCGATCCGCATCCGTACGGGCGAATCCGGAACCGACGCCATCTGATCCACTTGTTCAACCAAAGCGTTCCTCGGGCCCGAGGGACCGAAAACACAGGGGGTAAGTTCAAATGACGACCGCTAAAGATGTCCTCAAGTTGATGAAGGACAAAGACGTCAAATACGTCGACTGCCGTTTCACCGACCCGCGCGGCAAGTGGCAGCACGTCACCTTCGACGGCTCCATGTTCGACGAAGACACTTTCGCCGAAGGCGTAATGTTCGACGGCTCCTCGATCGCCGGCTGGAAAGCCATCCACGAATCCGACATGAACCTGATGCCGGACCCGGAGACCGCCTGTATCGACCCGTTCTTCGCCGAGACCACCCTGTCGTTGGTTTGCGACGTGTTGGAGCCCACGACCGGCGAGCCCTACAACCGCGACCCGCGCTCGATCGCGAAGAAATCAGTCGCCTATCTGAAGTCGACGGGCGCCGGCGACATCGCTTATTTCGGCCCCGAGGCCGAGTTCTTCGTGTTCGACGACGTGAGATTCAAGGCCGATCCGTACAACACCGGCTTCAAGATCGACTCGATCGAGCTGCCCAGCAACATGGACACCGAATACGAGGGCGGCAATCTCGGCCATCGTATCCGCACCAAGGGCGGCTACTTCCCCGTCCCGCCGCAGGATTCGGCGCAGGACATGCGCTCCGAAATGCTCGGCGCCATGGCCAAGATGGGCGTCAAGGTCGAGAAGCACCACCACGAAGTGGGCGCCGCCCAGCACGAGCTCGGCATGAAGTTCGGCCCGCTCGTGAAGATGGCCGACCAGTTGCAGATCTACAAATATTGCATCCACATGGTCGCCAATATCTACGGCAAGACCGCCACCTTCATGCCGAAGCCGATCTATGGCGATAACGGCTCCGGCATGCACTGCCACCAATCGATCTGGAAAGGCTCGACGCCGACCTTCGCCGGCAACAAATACGCCGATCTATCCGACACGGCGCTGCACTACATCGCCGGCATCCTCAAGCATGCCCGCACCATCAACGCCTTCGCCAATCCGACCACCAATAGCTACAAGCGGTTGGTGCCGGGCTTCGAGGCGCCGGTGTTGCTCGCCTACTCGGTGCGCAACCGCTCGGCGGGCTGCCGGATTCCGCTTGCCTCCTCGCCCAAGGGCAAGCGCGTCGAGGTGCGTTACCCCGATCCGTGCGCAAATCCGTATCTCGCCTTTTCCGCCATGTTGATGGCGGGGCTCGACGGCATTGTGAACAAGCTCGACCCGGGCGCGGCGGTGGACAAGGACCTCTACGACCTGCCGCCGGCGGAGTTGAAGAAGATCCCGACCGTCTGCAGCTCGCTGCGCGAAGCGCTCACGAACCTCGACAAAGACCGCGCCTTCCTCAAGAAGGGCGACGTGTTCAGCGACGACTTCATCGACTCCTACATGGACCTCAAGATGCAGGAGATCATCCGCTTCGAGCACGCGCCGCATCCGGTCGAGTTCGAAATGTACTACTCCTCCTGAGCTTCCTCCCAGTCGCGCGAAAGCGCGATCGACTTACAAGGGCGCCCGCGGGCGCCCTTTTTTTGCGGCCCTGCGTGTCGCTTCGGCATGCGTCTTGAACGATAGAAGGCGCTTGTTCTCGATTTGCTCAGGCTGCTCGCAGCCCTCGCCGTAGTGGTTTTTCCACTAGAACCAAATAAAAACGGCGGCGAGAATTCCGAGCGTGGCCGCAAAAAAAGCGGCCTGCCGCCGCCCATGCACGCTCAGATATTCACGAATGAGCGCGCGGTGAAATTCCTCGCCGGATTGGTGGGCGCAAATCAGCGCGCAGCCCGCGAGCGCGGCGGCGGTTTCGAGCCGCGCAAGATCCGCATTCGATGCTCTGGTCACCCCGATCGCCATGACGACAAGGTAACCCGGAAATGATTAACGGATTCCGACTTTCCGGATCGGCGCGCCTTCGCCGGGCGCAAGCGCGGGACTCGGCACCAGGCTAGCGGGCACGAGCGCATCCGGCACGATGCCGGCGCGGGCAAGCGCGGGGCTCCATTCGACCGCGGCCGGCTGCCAGGCGCGCGGCCGGTCGACTTCGGCGATTTCCACGCGATCCCTGCCCCGCGCCTTCGCCACGTAAAGCGCCTGATCCGCGCGCGCGAGCAGGCTGTCGATGTCGGCTTCCGCGACGGCGAGGAGCGCGATGCCGGCCGAAACGGTCGCCGACACGCGATGGCCGTCGACGATGCGGGCGGCGGCGGCGAACGCGATACGGATCTGTTCCGCAAACATGAAGACGGTCGAAAGCTCGACGCCGCTCATAATGGCCACGAATTCCTCGCCGCCGAGCCGGCCCACGAGGTCGACCGGGCGCAAATTTGCCTGCGCTTTCTCGGTGAACAGCCGGAGCACCTTGTCGCCGATCGCGTGCCCGAAACGGTCGTTGATCCGCTTGAAGCGATCGAGATCGAACAGCAACACCGCGAGCGGCCGGGGATCCTTGCGCGCGGGATCGAGGCGCGCCACCGCCTCGTCGAAGAACGCGCGCCGGTTGGCAATGCCGGTGAGCGGATCGCTGAGCGCGGATTTCTTGTACTTGAGCTCCATGCGCTCCTTGGCCATCGCGACGACGATCACCGCGAAGGCGATCGCATAAAGCAGCGACTCCAGGGCGATGATCGCGAACCAGCCGCTGTTCCACAGCGCAGCCGAGGAGCCGTTGGGCGAGCTTGCCAGCGCGAAGGGAACGCGCAGCATGAACAGCACGCTGTGCGCGCCGAGCACGACGATCGCGGGCCAGCGCGAGCCGAGCGGCTCGGCACGCCCGCGCCAGAATTCGAATGCGATCACCATCGTGTAACCCGAGATGATCACCGAAGAGAGGATCACCCGCGCGTCGAGCGAAGCCATGAAGCTCGGGATCTGGCAGGCGCCGACCCACATGAAGGTGCCGATCAGCATGGCGACGGGCTTGATGCCGCGGCCGTCGAACAGCCGCGCGCCGCTCCAGGTCAGGCCGCAGGCGACGAACAGGAGCGCGTTGGCAAGATCGATCGACAACAAGTCCGACAGCGAGCCGTGCGAGCCCAACAGCCAGACCGACATGCCGCCGACGAGATAGGCCGCGCCCCACCAGGCGAGCGCCCGCATCCCACGGTTCTGCAGCCACACCAGGATCAGCAGCAGGCCGAGGAGCGCCATCACCAGGATGGTGACGGTGTAGAGCGTGTTGACGTCGAGCATCATGGTGTTAGCCGCGCCCCCTGCGATCGCGCGTTTCCGCGCACCGAATATGCTTTGACGCGTTTACAAAACCGGTCAGCGAATGAATAAAATTGAAAATAATTCGATCTCCCTCTTTTCGATCAGGCCGCGTCCGGCGCGCTCAAAGCGACGGCCGCGGGCGCTCTCGCGCGCGCCCGCAGCTTCTCGGCATGTCCCGTTTTGAAACGCGCGGCCGCTGCTTCCGGCTCTTTCGCCGGCGCGGTTTTTTCGTTCGAAGAAGCCGGTTGCCAATTGTGCCGGCTCGCCACCTCGACGCGGTTTCGCCCTTTTGCCTTGGCGACATAGAGCGCTTCGTCGGCGATCGACAGCAGCGAATCCAGATCGGTCGCGGAATCGATGGTGACCGTAATGCCGGCGGAGAGCGATCCGCGCACCGGATGGCCGTCGATTTCGATCGCGGCCTGCACGAACGCCGCGCGCACGCGCTCGGCCGCCGCCACCGCCGCGTCGATGTCCGCGTTGGGCAAGATGGCGGCGAATTCCTCGCCGCCCAGCCGGCCAAAAATATCGCTCGAGCGCAGGTTGGCGGTCGCCGTGTTGGCGAACACTTTCAGCACGCGGTCGCCGATCGCGTGCCCGAAGCGATCGTTGATCGCCTTGAAAAAGTCGAGGTCGAACATGAGCGCGGCCACCGGGCGGCCGGGCGCCGCCGCCCGTCGGATCAGCGTGTTGCCGGTGTCGACCACCGCCCGCCGGTTGGGAACGCCGGTCAGGGGATCGGTGCTTGCCGCCGTCTTGTGGATGCGCTCGTTGCGCTCCTTCGCCATCGCCAGCACGATAAAGGCGGTGGCGATTACGTAGAGCAGCGTCTCGAGGGCGAGCAGCGCGATCCAGCCGTTCGAAAACAGCGGCGCCGTTCGTTCTTCCGATTGCCACATGGTGAGCGGAATCTGGATGGGAAAAATCGCACCGTGAAGCGCAAGCACCAGCATCGCCGGCCAGCGCGTGACGAGCTTCTCCGCCCGTCCGCTCCACAGCTCGAAAGCGGTCACCAGCGTGTAGTTGGAGACGATCAGCGAACTGACGATCATGCGGCCCGTGGCCGAGGCCGAGAAGGCCGGGATTAGGCAGGCGAGCAGCCAAATCAGGGCGCCCGCGAACATCGCGAACGGCCGCACGGGCTTCTCGTCGAAGAGCCGCGCGCCGTTCCACGACAGCCCGCAGGCCGCGAACAGGAGTGCGCTCGCGATGTCGATCGAAGCCGCATTGGACACCGGCAATTGCCCGCTCAACAGCGCGATCGACAATCCGGCAACGAGATAGGCGACACCCCACCAGGCGAGCGCCTGGATGCTGCGGTCCTGTACCCACACGAACAGGAGCAACAGCCCGAGGATCGCCGTGACGAAGATTGAAACGATGATCAGGGTCGGAACGTCGAGCAGCATTGGGTCCGCATCTCCAACGCGCGAATATGCGGTACGCCCGTTGCGAATTTCCTTACCCGACGCTTGCAATATGAATGGTCGCGGCACGCCTTCACGCAAGCATTGCGCAAGGTTGTTTCCGGCTTGCCGCGATGAATAGAATTTTCTGGGAATGTCTTGGCTTATTGGCCGGTGTCTGCGAGATATTCATCCCTATGCGCAATAGCACCACGCGCCGTCCGGCAAAACCGGCGCATTTATTCGCCACCACGACCGTCTTCGCGCTCGCGCTGTTGATCGCGAGCATGCATTTTGTCTTTCCCGCGAGCGCACAACCGTCGGCCGCGCGTCCGCCGATCTCGCACGTGCAGATGGAAAAGCTGATGCGGGTGATCGACAAGCGCGGCGAAAATGTACGGCTCAATGACCGAATTAGCGCGGCCTTGGGGCTCGGCGACGGCCTGATCATCCGTCAGGCCACCGCCACCGACCCGGTCGTCCACCAATCCTATTTTTTCGCGGCGATCCCCTCCACCGGACAATATCTCGTCGGCACCCGCCAGCCGATTGGCGGCGACATCTTCCTGGTCGATTCCGAATTGCGGCTCGTCGCCGGCGTCTCGTCGGGGACCGAGGTTCATAAGATTCCGCTGCCGGAGGCCGGCAAGAAGGTCCAAGATATCCTCGCAAAATTCGAGGCCTTCCTCGAGATGAACTGACGCAAACGAAAAGCAGACGCTAAAAAAAGCGCGCGCTTTTCCCGTCATGGCCGGACCCGAGGGCGGCGCATGACGAACAATAAGAAGAATTCTTGGCTTAGCGCTTCGAGAACTGGAAGCTGCGGCGGGCTTTCTTGCGGCCGTATTTCTTGCGCTCGACGACGCGCGAATCGCGGGTGAGGAAGCCGCCCTTCTTCAAGACGCCGCGCAGATCCGGTTCGTAATAGGTGAGCGCGCGCGAAACGCCGTGGCGGAGCGCCCCCGCCTGGCCCGACAGGCCGCCGCCGGAAACCTGGCAGTTCACGTCGTACTGGCCCTGGCGGTTCGAGGCCGCGAAAGGCTGCTGGATCAGCATGCGCAGCACCGGGCGCGCGAAATAGGTCTCCAGCGTTTTCGTGTTGACGACGATCTTGCCGGAGCCCGGCTTCAGCCAAACGCGGGCCACCGCGTTCTTGCGCTTGCCGGTGGCGTAGGCGCGACCCTGCTTGTCGAGCTTCTGCACGTATTTCGGCGCCTCGGGCGCCTCCGGCTTCAACGCGGAAAGTCCTTCGAGCGATTGCACGGTCTCGGCCATCAGGCGACCCTCTTGTTCTTCGGATTGAGCGCGCCGACGTCGAGCGCTTCCGGCTTCTGCGCCTCGTGCGGATGGTTCGGGCCCTTGTAGACCCGCAAATTGCCGAACTGCTTGCGCGCGAGCGGCCCCTCGTCGAGCATGCGCTCGACCGCCTTCTCCACCACGCGCTCGGGGAACTTGCCTTCGAGGATGAACTTCGCGCTTCGCGTCTTGATGCCGCCTGGAAAGCCGGTGTGATGGTGATAGACTTTCTTGTCGCGCTTCTTGCCGGTCAGCACCACTTTTTCGGCGTTGATGACGACGACGTTGTCGCCGCAATCCATGTGCGGGGTGTAGCTGGGCTTGTGCTTGCCGCGGAGCCGCATGGCGACGACCGAGGCGAGCCGGCCGACGACGAGGCCGGTGGCGTCGATCACCACCCATTTCTTCTGGATGTCGGCGGGCTTGGCCGAAAAGGTTTTCATGGTCTGGTCCGTTGGCGGGATCGCCGAGAGCGGCGCGCGAAAAAAATCCGCGCGTGTCTTAGAAGGCGGATGGCATCGGGTCAATGATTGGAAGAAAACTATCTCCGAGCAAAATCAGCGGGTTATAAAATAGGTGCCATAATACCATAACCTAACCTTCGCTGGGCGGGATCGAATAGGTGGCGACGCAGTGGGCGACGAGCTCGTCTTCGCCCGCCGAGCGCAGCGCCACCTCGCCGACCGCGAGCCGCTTGCCGAGCTTGATCAGCTTGCACTCGGCGATGAGATCGCCGGGCGCGGGTTTCCTGAGAAAATTGATGGTGAGGCTCGTCGTCACCGCCAATGGCACCCAGCCGATATTGGCGAGGATGGCTACGTAAACCGCGCCGTCGGCGAACCCCATCAGCGTCGGCCCGGACACGGTGCCGCCGGGGCGCAGGTTCTTCTCGTTCGCCGTGTAACGGAGCCGCGCCGTCATCGGCCCGACGGCCTCGATCCGAATTCGCTTGCCGTACCCGCCTTGCGGAAAATCGCGCGCCAGCCGCTCCTCGAGCTCGCTCGCGCTCATCTTCGCCGCCTTCATACCAGCCCCGCTTTCCGATGGTTCCTTTAGCGCTCCATTCGGATACAATGCCGGCGAGTAAACGCAAAGGCTTCCGCCAAAGGCCCGCCATGTCGAAACCCGCCCGCGCGCCCCTTTCCGCCGAAAGCTCCGCCGTGCTCTTGCGCGCGGACAAGGACGGCGTCGCCACGCTCACGCTCAACCGTCCCGAGGCGCGGAACGCGCTTTGCGAAGCCTTGCTTGCGGCGTTGATCGGGGAATTCGACGCCATCGCCCAGGATCGCTCGGTGCGCGCGGTGATCGTCGCCGGCAACGGCGCCGCCTTCTGCGCCGGCCATGATCTCAAGGAAATGACCGCGCACCGGAACGAGCCCGACCGCGGCCGCGCCTATTTCGCGGCGCTGTTCGAGAAATGCGCCGGCATGATGCAGCAGATCGTGCACCTGCCGCAGCCGGTGATTGCCTCGGTCCATGGTGTCGCCACCGCCGCCGGTTGTCAGCTCGCCGCCTCCTGCGATCTCGTCGTCGCCTCGGAAGCCGCGCGCTTCGCCACCCCCGGCGTGCAGATCGGCCTCTTCTGCTCCTCGCCGATGGTGGCGCTATCGCGCAAGGTCGCGAGCAATCACGCCATCGAAATGCTGCTCACCGGCGAGATGGTTTCGGCGAAGCGCGCCTATGAAATGGGCCTGGTCAATCGCGTGGCCGCGGTCGGCCGCGAGCGCGAGGAAGCAACCAAGCTTGCCCACGCCATCACCGCGAAATCCGCCTACGTGCAGAAGATCGGCAAGGAAGCCTATTACCGCCAACTCGACCTCGACCTCGCCGAGGCCTACCGCTACGGCGCCAAGGTGATGGCCGAGAACATGATGGCGCGCGACGCCGAGGAAGGCATTCTCGCCTTCATCGAAAAACGCGAGCCGAAATGGGAAGACCGCTGATGCGTCGCCTTGTTGCGCGCGCCGGCCCGCCATGAATCATGACCGTTACGACGACAGCTACATCCGCGGCATCCTCAACACCGTGAAGAACATCGCGGTCGTCGGCGCGAGCCCGGGCGACAATCGGCCGAGCATGTTCGTGGTGAAGTACCTCACGGAGCGCGGCTATCGCGTCTTCCCGATCAATCCCGGCCGCGGCGGCCAAAAGATCGGCGGCGAGAAGGCCTACGCCCGGCTCGCGGACGTGCCGGAGAAGATCGACATGGTCGATGTCTTCCGCAATTCGGAAAGCGTGCCGCCGATCCTCGACGAGGCGCTCGCCCTCTCCCGCCGCCCGGACGTGTTCTGGATGCAGCAGGGCGTTCGCAACGACGCCGCGGCGGCGAAGGCCGAGGCCGCCGGCATGAAGGTGGTGATGGACCGCTGCCCGAAGATCGAATACGGCCGCCTCTCCGGCGAAATCAATTGGGTTGGGGTTAACACGCGAACGCTCTCTTCCAAGCGCGCCCAGCGATTGCCCGGCGGCGTGCAGCGGCTCAAGCTCGGCGATGATAAAGCGGGCGGTTGACGAACGGGCCGCCCGACAAATAACGTCGGATCAGCGAAATTATTAAAAATACACACAGGGTAGGTGCACAATGGATCAATCGACCAAGGGCGACGTGCGGACGCCCGGCTTCAACACGCTCGCGATCCATGCCGGCGCGCAACCCGACCCCACCACCGGCGCGCGCGCGACGCCGATCTACCAGACCACGTCTTTCGTGTTCGATGACGTCGATCACGCGGCGGCGCTGTTCGGCCTGCAGACCTTCGGCAACATCTACTCCCGTATCACCAATCCGACCTGCGCCGTGTTGGAGGAACGGGTCGCCGCGCTCGAAGGCGGCACCGCCGCGCTCGCCGTCGCCTCCGGTCACGCCGCCCAGGTGGTCGCCTTCCACAATTTACTCAAGCCCGGCGACGAGTTCATCGCCTCGAAGAAGCTTTATGGCGGCTCGATCAATCAGTTCAACCACGCCTTCAAGAATTTCGGCTGGAACGTGGTGTGGGCCGACCCCGACGACATTACGAGCTTCGAGAGCGCCGTCAGCCCCAAAACCAAGGCGATCTTCATCGAGTCGATCGCCAATCCCGGCGGCGTGATCACCGACATCGAAGCGGTCGGCAACGTTGCCCGCCGCGCCGGCGTGCCGCTGATCGTCGATAACACGCTCGCCACGCCTTATCTGTGCAAGCCGTTCGAGCACGGCGCCGACATCGTCGTTCACTCGGCGACGAAATTTTTGGGTGGTCACGGCAATTCGATCGGCGGCGTCATCGTCGACGGCGGCAGCTTCAACTGGTCGCGCGAGGGACGCTATCCGATGCTCTCCGATCCGCGACCGGAATATTCCGGCATCATCCTGCACGAAACCTTCGGCAACTTCGCTTTCGCCATCGCCTGCCGCGTCTTGGGCCTGCGCGACATCGGGCCGGCGCTGTCGCCGTTCAACGCCTTCCTGATCCTCACCGGCATCGAGACCTTGCCGTTGCGCATGCAGCGCCATTGCGACAACGCGCTGAAGGCCGCCGAGTATCTCGCGAGCCACAAGCAAGTGGCGTGGGTGAGCTATCCCGGTCTGAACGGCGATCGCTACAATCAACTCGCCAAGCGCTACGTGCCGAAGGGCTCGGGCGCCGTGTTCACCTTCGGGCTGAAGGGCGGCTACGAGGCGGGCATCAAGCTCGTCTCCGACGTGAAGCTGTTCTCGCATCTCGCCAACGTCGGCGACACCCGCTCGCTCATCATCCATCCGGCCTCGACCACCCACCGCCAGCTTTCCGACGCGCAGAAGATCCAGGCTGGCGCCGGGCCCGACGTGGTGCGGCTCTCGGTCGGGCTCGAGGATCCCGAGGACATCATCGCCGATCTCGACCAGGGGCTCGCGGCTTAAATTCGCCGCCGATGAAACCCGAAGCAGGGGCGCAGCGCCCAACCGCGCTAAAATTTCTCGCTGGGACAATATTGCTGCTTGCGACTTCGGCCGCGGGCGAGAGCGCGCTTCCCCCCGGCTTCGTGTATCTGCGGGCCGTGGCGCCGACAATTATTCAAGACATGAAATACGCAAGCGCCGACAATTTCACCGGCGGCAGGCTCCCGGGTTACGACGCACCCGAATGCATCCTGCGCGAGCCGGCCGCGCGCGCGCTGCAGCGCGTGCAGGCGGAGCTCGAGCCGCAGGGTTTCTCGCTCAAGGTCTACGATTGCTACCGGCCGACCCGCGCCGTGCGCGCGATGCGCGCCTGGGCCGACGACGGTAAGCCGGAAGGCCCAACCAAACGCTTTCTTCCGCGCCTGCACAAACCGTATCTGTTCTCCCTCGGCTACATCGCCACGCGCTCGAACCATTCGATGGGCAAGGCGGTCGACCTCACGCTGGTGCCGCTGCCGCGGCCGCCGGCCGCCGACTTCGACCCGTCAGCGAAGTACGGCTCGTGCATCGCACCCGCTTCCGCGCGCGCGCCCGACGATACGATCGACATGGGCACCGGCTTCGATTGCTTCGACATCAAGAGCCACACCGCGGCATCGGATATTGATGCGGAGGCAAAGCGCGCGCGGGCGATGCTCGTGCGCGCCATGCAGAAACAGGGTTTCAGCAATTACCGGCGCGAGTGGTGGCACTTCGACTACAATGGCGACGGCGGCGGCTATTACGATTTTCCCGTCGCCCCGCGTCGGGCGGAATAAACGCGCTGCGTGTGAGCGGTCGCCGCCACCAACACCGCGATTGCTCCAAACTGATGCAGCAGCGCGAGCGTGAAAGGTGCTGCGCGCAACAGTGTGAGCACGCCGAGCATTGCCTGCGCGGTGACGAGCGCGAACAGGATCGAGGCGCCGAGCGCTGCCGGCCGGGCGTTGCGCTCCGTGTCGAAAGCATGAAAGGCCGCGAGCGCAAACAAGGCGTAGGCGGCCATGCGGTGATCGAACTGCACGGTCAGCACGTTTTCGAACAGATTCTTCCACCACGGGCTCATCGCGAGCAGCGACGCCATCGGCGGAATGAAATTCCCGTCGATCAGCGGCCAGGTGTTGAAGCTGAGCCCGGCATTCGTTTTCGCCACCAGCGCGCCGAGGAAAATCTGCACCAAGACGAGCGCGAGAATGGAAATCGCGCCGTAGCGGACAAGCGCCGGCGGCGCTTTTTCCTTTCGCCGCGGCTCGAGGCTCGCCGCCACCGCGACGATCGCTGCCAGGATAAAACCGGCAAGCGTAAGGTGAACCGCGAGCCGGTACTGACTCACATCCGTTCGCTCGCTCAAGCCCGACGCCACCATCCACCAGCCGGCCGCGCCTTGCAGCGCGCCGAGTGCGAACAGTCCGCCGAGCTTCAAGCCGAGCACACGGTCGACGAGCCCGCGCGACAGAAACCAGAAAAACGGCACGAGGAATACGACCGCGAGCAAGCGCCCGAGCGCGCGATGGCTCCATTCCCACCAATAGATGAACTTGAATTCGCTCAAGCTCATGCCTTGGTTGAACTGCTGGTATTGCGGGATCGATTTGTATTTCTCGAATTCCGCCCGCCAATCGGCGTCCGCCACCGGCGGCACGATGCCGGTGACCGGTTTCCATTCGGTGATCGAGAGCCCGGAGCCGGTGAGCCGCGTGGTGCCGCCAAGCACGACCATCAGCGCCACTAGCGCGGCGATGACATAGAGCCAGCGCCGCACCGGGCGCATGCGGTCGGCCTGCGACTTTCGCGCAATCGGCGTTTTCGCTTTGCGGGCGGTTTTCATATCGGCGCGCGACAGTTATAGAGCCCCGCTTACCTTCGCAAATCGTCCTCGTTCCCGGCCCTGCCATGCGTCAGCGCCCGCGCAAGCTTATCGGTACCGTCCTGCTCTTGGCCTTCGTCAGCTTTTGGGCGCTGTTCGCCATGAGCCTCGCGCAAGGGCGCGTCGCGACGCTCTCCGCCGCGATGCAGGCCGTCGTTTTCGTGGCGCTGGGTCTTGTCTGGGTCCTGCCCGCGGGCATCCTGATCCGCTGGATGTCGCGGCCGGATTAGCTACGCCGCGTCCACCCGCCTGAAGCGGTTCCACAGCGCGAACGGCGCGCCGGAAAGGAACACGTCGACGAAGCGCGCCGCCTGGAAATGGCCGTTCAACGACACGCGGGGCAGCGCCGTCAGGTGCTCGCGGTGCTCGGGATAAAGCACGCCAGGCCGCGTCGTGACCGCCGTCTTGAAGCCGAGCTCGGCGGCGAGCTGAAACTCGCGCGGCCCCGCCGATCCCCTGTCGCCGACCGGAAAGGCGAGGTGCTCGCAGCGCACGCCGAGCGCCGCCTCGATCACCTCGCGGCTCCGCTTCATTTCTTCGCGCGCTTCTCCGGCCGGCAATTTCGCGAGCATCACGTGATTGATCGTATGCGCGCCGATGCTCGCGAGCGAACTTTTCGCCATCGCCGCGATCTCGGGCCAGGTCATGCAGAACTCGCGGCAGGGCAGCGCGAAATCGACGCCGTAGCGCCGGCAGAGATCGCGCACGATGCGCCGCATCTTCTTCTCGTCGCCGAGCGAGCGCAGCCACCAGTAGAGCTGCGCGTAAACCTCGTATTTCTTCGCCGTCCGCTCGCAATAGAAGAAGCGCTCCTCGCCGCCGATCTCGATCACGATGCGCTCGGCCACCGCCACCACGCGCTCCAGCGCCACCCACCACAATTCGCCGAGCCGGTCGGGAAAGCTCGTCGCCACGAACAGCGTGAACGGTGCCTGGTGCCGCTCGAGAATCGGCAACGCATATTCGAGGTTGTCGCGGTAGCCGTCGTCGAAGGTGAGCGAAACGAAATGGCGGGAATAGTCCCGCTCGACGAGCCGGCGGTGCATCTCGTCTTGGTTGACGATATCGACGCCGCGCCGGCGCAACCGCACGATCACGCTTTCGAGAAAGCGCGGCTCGATTTCGAGCAATCGGTTCGGCTGGAAGCTGCCCTTCGGGCGCGGGCGAACGTGGTGGAGCGTGAAAATCGCCCCCACGCCGCCATAGAGCGGCCGCAAGGCATGATGGGCGCCGGAAAAATACAGCGCCTCGAGCCCCGCCCGAAATGCGGCATTGCGCAGGTTCGGCATCGTCCCCTTCCGGGGCGACCGAACGCCACCCCCCTCAACCGGCGGAGTATGCCAAGGGAATCTTGTCTTTCCGTTGCCGACTCTGCGGAATTATCCGGTCAATGCGATAAGCCGGCCACAAACGCGTGCTGGAACTGGTCAAGGTCGGCGTCCGGCAGGTCGGCGACGGCGACATAGGTGAATTCCCCCTCGCGCCACGTCCTTACGGCATAGCCGGCGATGCTTCCGCTCGCGACCGCGCGCCGCCCGCGCAGCGTGGTGAGGCTGATGGCATGGCCGCCATGGCGGTAAATGACGGTCGCGACCGGTTGCTCGCGAAGCACGTCGACGCGGCCGCCGACGAGGGCAAAGCCGTCGCCGGCAAGATCGACGATCTGCGGCGATTCCGGCAGCCGGCTTGTGAACCACGGCTTGATTTGATGCCGGTCCGAAGAGGCGATGTCGAAGGGCTGCGGCGCCAACAGCCCGCGAATATGGTTGGCGACCACGAGGCTCGTAGTTTCACGGCCGGAATCGGGACGGACGAGGGCAAGCATGGCGGCAGCGCCCAGCACCGCGCCGATCAGCACCGCCGCCGCAATCGCCTGCCATGACCGGCCTTTCGCCGCGGGCTCGCCCAGCGCCGCGTCGATCCGCGCCCGCAGCCGCTGCAGCGGCACGTCGTCCTCGGGCACGGCGCGAAGCAGGCGCCGCAGCGACAGGATGGATTCGTACCGCGCGCGAAACGCGGAATCGGTCGCGAGACGCCGCTCGACGCCGGCGGCGGAGGCCGGGTCCAGCTCGCCGTCGGCGTGCGCCTGCAGCAGGCCGTCGTCGTGATCGCTAAGCGGTTGGCTCATGACATGTTCCTCAACGCCGCAACCAACATCTGGCGCGCGCGCGAAAG
>Ga0207505_100002_pt1 | contig 85044 bp, 76 predicted proteins | sample NitcycUWRROWE17A_FD_188207 | JGI IMG/M metagenome (GOLD analysis project Ga0207505, IMG submission 188207) | Soil microbial communities from Arlington Agricultural Research Station in Wisconsin, USA - Nitrogen cycling UWRJ-ROWE17-A (SPAdes) | ecosystem: Environmental > Terrestrial > Soil >... | reverse complement strand
GGCTCAGGACTTCGTCCTTCGCCGTCGACCCTCCCCGTCGAGGGGAGGGATAAAATGCGTGGGGATAATCATCACACCATCACCTTGCCCTCCTCGGTGATCGCGTCCTCGACGCTTTGGCCGGCGTCGCCCAAGATCATCTCGTTGTGGGCGCGGCCGGAAGGGATCATCGGGAAGCAGTTCTCGGTCTTGTCGACGACGCAGTCGAACAGCACCGGCTTCTTCACCTTGATCATCTCGTGGATCGCGCCGTCGAGGTCGCCGGGTTTCTTGCAGCGCAGGCCCACCGCGCCATAGGCTTCCGCCAGCTTGACGAAATCGGGCAGCGATTCCGAGTAGGAGTGCGAGTAGCGGCCGCCGTGCAAGAGCTCCTGCCACTGCCGCACCATGCCCATATATTCGTTGTTGATGATGAAGATCTTGATCGGCAGCTCGTATTGCACGGCCGTCGACATCTCCTGCATCGTCATCAGCACCGAGGCCTCGCCCGCGATGTCGATGACCAGCGAATTCGGATGCGCCATCTGCACGCCGACCGCGGCCGGCAGCCCGTAGCCCATGGTGCCGAGGCCGCCGGAGGTCATCCAGCGGCGCGGCGCCTCGAAGCGGTAGAATTGCGCCGCCCACATCTGGTGCTGGCCGACCTCGGTGGTGATGTAGACGTCCTTGTCCTTGGTCAGCTCATAGAGCCGCTGGATGGCGTATTGCGGCTTGATGATGTCGCGCGAATTTTTATAGGCGAGCGATTTTTTCGCCCGCCATTCGTCGATCTGCTTCCACCAGGCGGCGAGCGCCTTCTTGTCGGCTTGCGCCGCGGTGGCGCGCCAGATGCGCACCATGTCCTCGAGCACGTGCGCGCAATCGCCGATGATGGGGATGTCGACCTTGACGTTCTTGTTGATCGACGAGGGGTCGATGTCGACGTGGATCTTCTTCGAGCCCGGCGAGAAGGCATCGAGCCGGCCGGTGATGCGGTCGTCGAAGCGGGCGCCGATGCAGATCATCACGTCGCAATCGTGCATCGACCAGTTCGCCTCCCAGGTGCCGTGCATGCCGAGCATGCCGAGCCATTGCGGATCGGCGGCCGGGAAGGCGCCGAGGCCCATCAGCGTCGAGGTGATGGGGAAGCCGGTGAGCTTGACGAACTCGCGCAACAGCACCGAGGCCTCCGCGCCCGAGTTGATGACGCCGCCGCCGGTGTAGAACAGCGGACGGCGGGCGTGGCGCATCAGCTCCACCGCGGCCTTGATCTTGTCGATGTCGCCTTTCAGCTTCGGCCGATAGGTCTTGTGGTGGACGTTGCGCGCGCTCGTATACATGCCCTTCGCGAACTGCACGTCCTTGGGAACGTCGACCACCACCGGGCCGGGGCGGCCGTTGCCGGCGATGTAGAACGCCTCGTGCAAGACGCGCGAAAGATCGTTCACGTCGCGGACGAGATAATTGTGCTTGGTGCAGGGCCGGGTGATGCCGACGGTGTCGCATTCCTGGAAGGCGTCGTTGCCGATCAGGTGCGTCGGCACCTGGCCGGTGATGACCACGATCGGGATCGAATCCATCAAGGCGTCGGTGAGGCCGGTGACGGCGTTGGTGGCGCCGGGGCCGGAGGTGACGAGCACGGCGCCGACCTTGCCGGTCGAGCGCGCGTAGCCCTCGGCGGCGTGCACCGCGCCCTGCTCGTGGCGCACCAGAATGTGGCGGAGCTTGTCTTGCTGGAACAGCGCGTCGTAGATCGGCAGCACGGCGCCGCCGGGATAGCCGAAGATGTGCGCCACGCCCTGATCGAGGAGGGCCTGGATCACCATTTCCGCGCCGGTCATTTCCTGTTGCATCGTCCGCTCCGTCGTTCTCTCGCTCAATTCGATTCTTTCCGGTTCAGTCACTCTGCTTCTTCACTCCGTCACGACCGGCGTCTTCACCTCTCCCGCGTCATGCCCGGCCTTTCTGATTCACCCTCCCCCTTGTGGGGAGGGTCGCCGAGCGAATGGAATGAGCGAGGCGGGGTGGGGGTCGAAATTATTTCCTTCCACCCGGACCGCCCCAATCTGCCCGTGCCGGTCATTTGCTTTGTCTCGCCCTTTTCCTTTCGCCTGCCGGCATAAACAAAAAGGGGCCCCGAACGAGACCCCTGCGCGCCACCAGACAATGAACAGCCGTAAGCCATTCGCCGCTAGGCGCGCCCTCCTACTACGATGATAAGGCTAACAAAATTGCGCATTTTTCGCCGCTTCCGTTCCAATCGTGCGGTGCAAACTACAGTCTCGCCCGATAAGGGTCAAGTAAGGGTTAAGCCAAGGGCCAAGCCGCCGGCGGCCGCATTGGTCATGGCCGCGCTGTTTCCGGCCATCCACGCCTTGGCTTATCACATGCGCCTCACAGAGGATTGCGTCCGGAGCGGATAGCCACGACGTATGCAGGATTCTAGCCTGCGCGAAATTGGTGCCGCATCCTCGCCTGCGGCGAAAATAAAGGGGCCGGAAAAAACATGCCGTTTCTGCGGCATAAATCGGGGCGCTGGTCGCCGGAAAAGATCGCCGCTTTCGCGCTCGCGATCGCGCCGGCGCTGTGGCTCGCCGGCCTCGTCGCGCTTGACCAGCTCGGCGCCCGCCCGGTGACCGAGGCGCTCCACTTCGTCGGCCGCACGACGGTGCGGCTCATCCTCGCCTCGCTCCTGATCACCCCGGCGCGGCGCATCCTCAACTGGAACAAGCTGATCAACGCCCGCCGCACCCTCGGCGTCGCCGCCGCCTGCTATGCCGCCTGTCACTTCACGCTGTTCATCGTCGACCAGAAATTCGATCTCGCCAAGGTCGCGAGCGAAGTGGCGCTGCGCTTCTATCTCACCCTCGGTTTCGCCACGCTTCTCGGCCTGATCGCGCTCGGGGTGACCTCCACCGACGCCGCCGTGCGCCGGCTCGGGTCGAAATGGGGCACGCTGCACAAGGCCGTTTACGTGATCGGCGTGTTCGCCGTCGTCCACTTCGCCTTGCAGAAGAAGCTCGACATCTACGAGCCCACGCTGATGATGGGCTTCCTCGCCTGGCTCCTGGCCTATCGCGCGCTCTACAAATGGCGCCGCGAAGTGGGCCTCGCCGGCCTTTTCGCGCTCGCGATCTTCGCGACGCTCTTCACCATGCTGTTCGAGGCGCTGTGGTATGGCGTGCTCACCGGCGTCCCGTTTGCGCGCGTGATCGCGTTGAATTTCATGTGGGCGGTCGACATCCGCCCGGCCTGGTGGGTGCTCGCGGCGTCGCTTGCCGTATGCGCCGTCTACCTTGCCGCCCAATGGCTCTGGCCGCGGGAGCCCGCGCGCATGAAATTACAGCCGGCGGAATAGCGCTTCCTCCAAAGCCTCTCCCGGCGCGAGCCATTGGAATTGCGGCAACTGATGCCGGAACCAGGTTTCCTGCCGCTTGGCGTAGTTGCGCGTGTCGGCCTTGGCCTCTTTCGCGGCTTCCGCCAGCGAAATTTCGCCGGCGAGATGCTTCAGCAGCCACGGCGCGCCGTGCGCCTTCATCGCCGGCAGCGCCGGATCGAGCCTGCGCGCGGCAAGCGCCCGCGCCTCGTCGAGCGCGCCCTCGGCCAGCATCTTGTCGAAGCGCGCCTCGATGCGCGCGCGCAATTCCGTGCGATCGACGGTGATAAAAACGGCAATTGCGGCGCCGGGCTCAATCAGCGGCTTGCCGGGCGAGGCTTGCCATTCCGTGAGCGGCCGGCCCGTCGCCTCGAACACCTCAAGGGCGCGGACGATCCGCTGCCGGTCGGAAGGACGCAGCCTTGCCGCCGTCGCCGGATCGCGGGCGGCAAGCCGCGCATGCAGCGCGGCGGCCGCGACACCTTCCGCCGCGCCGCGCACCTTCGATCGCACCGCCGCGGGCACTTGCGGCATCGAGGACAATCCCTGGAGAAGCGCCCTGAAATAGAGCCCGCTGCCGCCGACGAAGATCGGCAAGCGCCCCGCCCGCTCGACCTCGGCCAGCGCGCGGCTCGCGTCGGCAAGCCAGCGCCCGGCCGAATAAATCTCCGCCGCGTCGACGTGGCCGTAGAGCAAATGCGGCGCCCGCCGCTCCTCTTCCGGCATCGGCCGCGCCGTGAGCACGCGAAAATCGCGATAGACCTGCATCGAATCGGCATTGATGATGCTGCCGCCCGCCTGCTCGGCAAGCCTCAGTGCGAGCGCCGACTTGCCGCTCGCCGTCGGACCTGCGATCAGGATGGCTTTGGGACTCGTCACGAGGCTACCTGCGAATCTATGTGATCTGCTTAGGGGTGCGAAAATGACGGGCAATATTGGCGCGAGCGCCTAGTGCGCAATAGTAAAGTGTACTGTGCCGCCTCATCGCGCGTGGAGAAATCGCTTGACGCTCATCAAACCCTTTCGCGCCCTGCGTCCGGCGCCGGGGCGGGCCGATGAAATCCTGGCGCCGCCCTATGACGTGCTTTCGAGCGCGGAGGCGCGCGCGCGCGCCCAAGGCAAGCCGTGGAGCTTCTTGCACATTTCTAAGCCTGAAATCGATCTCCCCCCGAATATCGATCCTTACGACAAAGCCGTCTATGCCAAGGCGGCAGAGAACCTCGAGCGCATGATCGCTTCCGGCGTGCTGATGCGTGACGCGAAGCCCTGCTACTACATTTACCGGCTGACCGCGCGCAACCGGACGCAGACCGGGCTTGCCGCGGTCGCCGCGCTTGCCGATTATGCCACCAACCGCATCCGCAAACACGAGCACACGACGCCGATCAAGGAGGACGACCGCGTCCGCCAGATCGAGGCGATCAATGCCGAGACCGGTCCCGTGATGCTGGCCTTTCCCGATGCGCCCGCGATTGACGCCATGTTGGCCGCCGCCGACGCACGCGAGCCCGAGGTGGATGTCACCGCCGACGATCAAGTCCGCCACCAGCTTTGGACGGTGAGCGACGACGACACCGTCGGGCGACTCACGCGCGCCGTCGACACCTTACCGGCGCTCTATATCGCCGACGGGCATCACCGCGCGGCGGCCGCCGCCCGTGTCGCGCAAGCGCGCGGCGGTGCGGGCTCGCACAATCACTTCTTGGCTGTGCTGTTTCCGCACCACCAAATGACCATTCTGGACTACAATCGTGTCCTCAAGGATTTGAACGGCCGTAGCCCGGAGAAGCTTCTCGCCGAACTCCAAAAACGCTTTTCGGTCGTGGCTTCCGATCGACAGGTCCGCCCCGCCACTGCAGGCGAGTTCGGCATGGTTCTCGCCGGCCGCTGGTACAAACTGACGATCCGGCCCGAGCTAGTCCCCAACAACGATCCGATCGGGCAGCTGCCAATTACGCTCTTGTCGCGCCATGTGATCGAGCCGCTGTTCGGCATCGCCGACCCGCGCACCGACAAACGCATTGATTTCGTGGGCGGCGGGCGCGGCTTGGACGAACTCGAGCGCCGGGTCGCCGCCGGCGACATGGCGGCGGCCTTCGCGCTCTACCCGACCCAGATGGCTGATTTGATGGCGGTGGCGGATGCGGGCGGGATCATGCCGCCGAAATCCACCTGGTTCGAGCCCAAGCTCGCCGACGGTATGGTCAGCCACGTGCTCGATTGAGCAGAGCCAGTTACGGTATCGTCACCGGCACGAAGCGCTGTTCGTCGGCGCGCGTGACCAGGAGCAGCGTCGACTTCTTGCCTTCCTTCTTCAAGGCCTCGAGCCGCTTCTGTACGTCACCGGGATTCGACACCGCCTCCTGCCCGATCTCGACAATGACGTCGCCTGGCTGGATGCCGCGCTCGGCGGCGGGCGAATCGCGCTCGACCGAAACGACGAGCACGCCCTTGGCGCCGTCCTTGATCTTGTAGCGCTTCTTGAGATCGTCGGTGATGCCGGAAAGCCCCAACCCGAGCGAGCTTTTCGCGACCGGCTTCGCCTCCGGCGGTGTTTCCTTCGAAAGCGATGCCTTCTGCGGCTTCTCGGCGTCCTCGAGCCGCCCGAGCGTCACCCGCGCGGTCTGTTCCTTGCCCTTACGGATGAAGACGATGTCGACAGACTTGCCGACGGCGGTGTCGGCGACGTTCTTCGGCAGGTCGCGCATTTCCTTGATCTCGCGGCCGTCGAACTTCACGATCACGTCGCCCGACTGAATGCCGCCTTTCGCCGCAGGGCCGTTCTCGGTGACGCCGGCAACCAGCGCTCCGCGCACGCGCCCGAGCGAGAGGCTTTCGGCGATCGCGTCGTCGACGCCCTGGATCTTGACGCCGATCCAGCCGCGCCGCGTCTCGCCGAACTCGCGCAGTTGCGCGATGACGCCGGTGACGCTCTTCGAGGGAATTGCGAAGCCGATTCCGATCGAGCCGCCCGAGGGCGAGATGATCGCGGTGTTGATGCCGATGACCTCGCCGTCCATGTTGAACAGCGGGCCGCCCGAATTGCCGCGGTTGATCGCGGCATCGGTCTGCAAGAAATTGTCGTAGGGGCCGGCATTGATGTCGCGGTTCCTCGCCGAGACGACGCCCACCGTGACCGAGCCGCCGAGGCCGAACGGATTGCCGATCGCCATCACCCAGTCGCCGACGCGCATCCTGTCGGAATCGCCGAACGAAACCGCCTTGATCGGCTTCTCCGGCTTCACGCGCAAAACCGCGATGTCGCTCTTGGTGTCGCGGCCGATGACCTCGGCCTTCAGCTTCGATCCGTCGTTGAAGTTGGCGAAAATCTCGTCCGCCTCCGAAATCACGTGATTGTTGGTGACCACGATGCCCGATGAATCGACGACGAAGCCGGAGCCGAGCGAGGACACCTTGCGCGAGCGGTTGCCGTTTTCGCCGCGCCGCTTGAAGAACTCATCGAAGAATTCCTCAAACGGCGAGCCAGGCGGCACCTGCGGCATCTGCAAGCCCTTTCCCGCCTCGATCGTCTGCGAGGTCGAGATGTTCACCACCGCGTCGAGCACGCGCTCCGCCGTGTCGGCGACCGAATCCGGCCCTTTGCCGGCGGCGGCGTAACCGGCGCCGGCGGCGACCAGCGCGCTCAAGCCGAACGCGAGCGCGAACGCCGTCCGGCGAGTGGAAAGAGCCTCAGAGAAGGCGGGCATGGACATTCCTCAAGAAACTTTGTGACATTCGATCAAAGCTGCGACGGATTGACAGGCGAGGCAAGACTTATCGCCCTTCCGCGGAATCCGCTATTCGGTGCGGCTCAATTCCGGCGGAAAAGCGACCGCGGACGGAGTGTCGCGGCCTGTTGATCGGGTAGTGTCCCGATTCCGAAGTTCACGAGCCTTCGCGGCAGACCCTCATACGAACTTCGGAATCAAAGGGACACTAGCAACTCTATGATTCTAGTGCCCTTTGAGCCCGAAGTTCGCAACTGCCCTTGCCGCACGGTGTGTGCGAACTTCGGGTTCGGGGCACTAGAAACCGCCGCGGCGCACGAACCACAGCACCGCCAATCCTGCCACCGCCGCCACGATGCCGCTCACGCGTAACACCGTTTCCGGGGTCTCCGCCACGGCCGCCGCCGCCCGCTTGGCGGCCCCCGGAAAGGCCGCGAAGGTCAATCCCTCGATGGCCAGCAAAAGGCCCAGCGCGGCGAGAAAGTCGTGCATGGGCCTTCAAAATCACTTCGGCGGCGCTTTGCCGGAAGGATCGTTGAAGTAGCGGAAGAAATCCGAGTCGGGCGCCAGCAGAAGCCGCGTGTCGTTGTGCCGAAGGCCGTTCTCATAGGCCTGCATCGAGCGATAGAAGGCGAAGAAGTCGCGGTCCTTGTCGTAGGCGTCGGCGAAGATGCGGTTGCGCTCGGCATCGCCTTCGCCGCGGGTCTGCTCGCCGCGCGACGTCGCCTCAGCGACCGTCACGGTAACGTCGCGATCGGCCTTGGCGCGAATGGTTTGGGCAAGCTGGTTGCCGCCGGCACGGATTTCCGCCGCCTCGCGCTGACGCTCGGTCTGCATGCGCTGGAAGACCGCCTGGCTATTAGCGTCCGGCAGGTCGGCGCGGCGAATGCGCACGTCGACGACGTTGATGCCGAAATTCAAGCCCTCGCGGTTCACCTGCTCGCGAATGCGAGACATCAATAACTCACGCTCGTCGCGCACGACCTGGATGAAGCTCGCCTCGCCGAGCACGCGTCGAAGCGCGGAATTCAGGATGCTGGTAAGGCGCGAATTGGCGCCGTCGACCGTGCCCAGCGACTGATAGAACTTCAGCGGGTCGACGATCTTGTAGCGCGCGAAGGCATCGACCACGAGCCGCTTTTGGTCGGACGCGATCACTTCCTGCGCCGGATTTTCGAGATCGAGAATGCGCTTGTCGATATAGACGACGCCGTCGACGAATGGATATTTGTATTGCAGGCCGGGCTCCGTCAAAACTTTGACGGGATCGCCGAAGCGGAGCACCAGCGCTTGCTGGTTCTGGTGAACGGTGAACAGCACGCCGTAAGTGAGCACGGCGGCGATCGCCACGAGCACGGCGATAAGTCCGGTGATTCCCTTCATCATCGGCCGCCTCCTTGCTGCTGCTGTTGCGGCGGCGACGGCCGGCGTCCGGACAATTCGCCGAGCGGCAAATACGGCACCACGCCCGAGCCTTTCGGATCGAGGATGATCTTGTCCATGCCGCCAAACACGCGCTCCATGGTCTCAAGATACATGCGCCGGCGCGTAACTTCCGGCGCCTTCTTGTATTCGTCGTAAATCCTGAGATAGCGCGATGTCTGGCCCTTCGCCTCGGCGACGGTCTGCTCGCGGTAGGCTTCCGCCGATTGCTGGATTTGCGAGGCGCGCCCGCGCGCTTCCGGCACCACCCGGTTGGCGTAGGTTTGCGCCTCGTTCTGCGCGCGCTCGGCGTCGGAGCGCGCGGCCTGCACGTCGCGGAATGAATCGATCACCTGCGCCGGCGGATCGACCTTCTGCAACTGCACCTGCGTGATCAGCACGCCGGCCTGATAGGAGTCGAGCGTCTTCTGCATGAGGTCATGCACGCCGAGCTCGATGTTCTGGCGCGCGCCGGTGAGGATCGGCTGGATCGTCGAGCGGCCGATTACCTCGCGCATGGCGCTTTCGGCGACGGCCTTGATGGTGCTTTCCGGATTCTGAACGTTGAAAAGATAATCCTGTGCTTTCTTGACGACCCACAGCACCGTGAAATCGACGTCGACGATGTTCTCGTCGCCGGTGAGCATCAGACTCTCCTCGGGCACGTCGCGCGTGGCGTTGGTGCGCCGTGGATCCTCGATTATGCGCATACCGATGTCGACGCGGCGGTAGCTCGTGACTTTCGGCGTCAGCGCCTGCTCGATCGGATAGGGCAAATGATAGTTGAGGCCGGGCTGCGTGAGCTGGATGAACTTGCCAAAACGCAGCACCACCCCCTCTTCGTCCGGCTGCACGCGGTAGAAGCCGGACAGCATCCAGAACACGATCGCCGCCACCACAAGCAACAACCCGCCCCAGCCGCCGAACGAGCCGCCGGGCAAAACGCTCCTCAGCTTATCCTGGCTGCGCCGGATCAACTCTTCGAGATCGGGAGGGCTCGGACCCCCGCCGGGCTGCGGACCCGAACCCCACGGCCCACGGGGCCCGCCGCCGCCCCAAGGTCCGCCGCTCTGGTTCTTCCAAGGCATGACTGTCTCCGCCCGCGCCGCTCTCGGGCGCGGAGGTTATAGGGTAGTCGCCCCGTGGGTTCAACGCGCCGGCGTTACCGCGCCAAAAGCGCCGATATTGCGCACGTAGATTGTGTCGGGCGCGAGGAAATCAAGCCGCGCGCGCCGCGCGGTAATGCTCGAGCACAAACAGACGGATTGCCGACGACAGATTGCCCTGGCTGCGCGAGGCGTCGATGCCCGCGACCACTTCCGATAGCGTCGCGCTGCGCACCGTCGCGATCTCCTTCAGCGCGTCCCAGAAAGCGTCTTCGAGACTGACGCTCGTTTTGTGACCCGCGATCACGATCGAACGTTTGACCACCGGACTCTTGATCATGCGTCATCCCCGGATTCCAGGCGCCGGCCATCGAGCTCGCGCGCGCGTTTCAACTCCTCCGTTTTCACCAGCCTGCGCTCGGCGAGCGAGCGGCCGAAGCAGGTGCGATTCGAAGCCGCCTTCGCCGACCGGTCGGCGCGGGCCCTCGCCTTGCGGCGATTGCGCAAATTGACGACTTCGCCCATCGCTTGACCCATCCTCGCTTCTCGCAATACGCGAACGGAAACGGTCACTGGTTACCCACACGAGCGGTAACTTCAGCCGAAAGTCGCAAGAGAATCGGGCAAGAAAATAATACCACAACCCCCCTGTGCGGCATCACCCGCTCGGAACCAGCGGGCCGTAGCGCTCTCGGTTATGCAGCTCCGGGATACCGCCACCGCCCTGCCTAGGTTACCGCTTGAAATTGGCTTGGGACTGCGACACTTCGTCCTGAATGCCCGATTCCTCGCGGTTTCGCCCAGTGGAAACCTTGCATTGTCGGGGTCAGGAGCCCGCGTGTTAAAAGCCCCCGCAGCGCAAAAGGCCGTCCGATGAACGCCCCCAAACAAGCCCCAAAAGCCGCCATTCGCGTCGAAACCGACTCTTTCGGCCCGATCGAGGTGGCCGCCGACCGCTACTGGGGCGCCCAGACCCAGCGCTCGCTCGAGAACTTCCGGATCGGCGGCGAGCGCATGCCGAAGCCCATCGTGCGGGCGCTCGGCATTGTGAAGATGGCTTCCGCCATGGTGAACAAGGAGATGAAGCTGATCGACGGCAAGCTCGCCGATGCGATCGCCGCCGCCGCCAAAGAGGTCGCCGACGGCAAGCTCGACGAGCACTTCCCGCTCGTCGTCTGGCAGACCGGCTCCGGCACGCAATCGAACATGAATGCCAACGAAGTGATCGGAAACCGCGCCATCGAGATGCTCGGCGGCACCATCGGCTCGAAGAAGCCCGTGCATCCCAACGACCACGTCAACCTCAGCCAGTCGTCGAACGACTCTTTCCCGACCGCCATGCACATCGCCGCCGCCGAAGAAATCACGCACCGGCTGATCCCGGCACTTTCCCATCTTCACGCGGCGCTCGAAAAAAAGGTCAAGGAGTTCGCGAAGATCATCAAGATCGGCCGCACCCACACGCAGGACGCGACGCCCTTGACGCTCGGGCAGGAATTTTCCGGCTACGCCGCGCAGGTTGCCTCCAGCATCAAGCGGCTGCGAGCGGCCCTCGAGGAATTATGGCCGCTCGCGCAGGGCGGCACCGCCGTCGGCACCGGCCTCAATTCCAAGAAGGGTTTCGCCGAGGCCTTCGCGCAGAAGGTGGCGGAGATCACTCGGCTTCCCTTCGTCACTGCACCGAACAAGTTCGAAGTGATGGCCGCGCATGACGGCTATGTGTCGGTGCACGGCACGCTCGCCGCTACGGCCACGGCGCTGTTCAAGATCGCGAACGATATCCGCTTGCTCGGCTCCGGCCCGCGTTCCGGCCTCGGCGAGCTTTCGCTGCCAGAGAACGAGCCCGGCTCTTCGATCATGCCGGGCAAGGTGAACCCGACCCAGTGCGAGGCGCTCACCATGGTTTGCTGCCAGGTATTCGGCAACCAGACGACGGTGACGGTGGCGGGATCGCAAGGCCATTTCGAGTTGAACGTCTACAAGCCCATCTTGGCCCACGCGCTGTTGCAATCGGTGAAGTTGCTCGCCGACGCTACCCGCTCCTTCACCGATCGTTGCGTCACCGGGATTAAGGCGAACGAGAAGCGCATCGCCGAGTTGATGGAAATGTCGCTGATGCTGGTGACCGCGCTCGCCCCCAAGATCGGCTACGACAACGCCGCCAAGATCGCCAAGACCGCGCACGCGAAAGGAACATCGCTCCGCGAGGAAGCGGTCGGCGGCGGTTATGTGACGATGGAAGAATTCGACGCGCTGGTGCGGCCGGAAAAGATGATCGGGCCGGGCTGACCGTCGTTAACCGGAAGCTCTCCGCCGCATTACCGAAGTTTAATTTGCGAAGGCAGCGCCTCCTTTCCATCATCCCGCCGACCCTCTGAAGGAGCCACTCCATGAAGAAATCCGTTATCGCCCTGTCGGCGGCCGCCGCCGTCGCGGGCTCGATCTTCGCCTACACCGCGCTCGCCCAGCAGCCGCCGCGCGGCGACGACCTGCGCTGGCAGCCGACGGCCGCCGATCGGGCGGCCTTCGCCGACGCCCGCATCGCGGCGCTGCACGCGGGGCTCGCGCTCTCCCCCGAGCAGGAAAAGCTCTGGCCGCCCGTCGAAGGCGCGCTGAAGGAGATGGCGAAAAAGCGCGCCGACCGCCACGAGCAAATGCGCGCCGAGCACGAGCAAAACAAAGGCTCGGTCGATCCGATGCTGCGGCTCCGCCGCGGCGCCGAGTTCATGAGCGAGACCGGCGCCGACCTGAAGCGTCTCGCCGACACCGCCCAGCCGCTTTACGACAAGCTCGATGACGCCCAGAAAAAACGCCTGCAGGTGCTGGTGCGCCACGGCATGCACGAAGGCTTCCGCGAGCACGCCATGCACCGCTTCGGCGAGTGGCGCGAGCGCTTCCATCAATGGCGCGAAGGCGGGATGGACCACGACCGCGGTGGCCCGGACTTCAACCGCGGCCCCGGCGATCTTCCTTCTCCCGGCGACCGCCTGCCGCCGCCGGCAAAAGAGAAACTCTGAACGTTATCGCAATACGCAACGAGCCGCTTAATACAGCCGATCTCGGATAAACCCGAGATCGGCGCGCCTCGTTTTCCGCCCCCCACGGAAAGCCGCGTCCATCCTGCAACAAAATCGCCTCTCGTTCGTTATGTCACGCAGGAGAAACGCCATGAGAAAAACGCTGATATCGGCCGGGGCCCTGCTGATAAGCACGGCGCTCGCGGCTCCAACTTTTGCGCAATCGCCGATCCCCAGGAGCGACAATTATAAAGCCGCGCGCGCTACGCGCGAAGAAGGCCCCACCGTCAATCAGCTCACCGCCGTTGATGACGCCCGCATCGCCCGGCTGAAGGCCGATCTGCACCTTACGCCCGAACAAGAGGGATCCTGGGGCAGTCTCGAATCGGCGCTGAAGGACATTTCCAAGCGCCGTGCCGACCGCGCCGTCGCGCGTTGGAACGAGGAGCGAGCTCCCCGTGACAAGAGCGCGGACGACAAGCGCGCGGACGATAAGCGCGCGGAGCCGTTGACGCCGATTGAACGCATGCGCCGCGCCGCCGAGAACATGAACCTGCAGGCGGCGGACCTTAAGAGCGTGGCCGACGCCGCCGAGCCGCTTTACGGCAAGCTCGACGAACGGCAGCGCCGCCTGCTCGACGGCTCTTTGCGCGAACAACTCTCGCAGCGCACCGCGCTCTAGCACGGTCGCCGTTTTCGCCTGTCGGCGGAATGGTGAAGAGGGCCGGAAGGCCGGCGAACGCCTAGATGCCGCGTTCCGGCGGCCGCCGGTCCTTATAGAGGTCGCGCAGTGTGCCTTCGCGCCAATGAATGTCATCGATGCGCCAGCCGGCGGCGAGCCTCGCGAGATCGAGCGCGACCTGCCGCGGTTCGCCCTGGTTGAAGAAGCTGACGATCGCGACCGCCTTCTCGGGCGTATCGTCGCGCACCACGATCGCCACGTTTTTGATGTCCCACTCCTGCGCGTCGACGAATGGATCGCCGTCGAGCGTGGGCGGCCGGTCTTCGCGTTCCGCCGCGATCCCGTCGGCATCGATCATGGCCGCGAGATCCGGCACGAAATATTTCTCCAGCGCTTCCTTCGAGTCGAGCACGACACCCTGCGTGTCGGGCGCGCCGTACTGGGCGTAAATCGAAGCGACGAAACGTTGCGCCTCTTCGTCGGCCGCGCACGGCGGGGCGAACGTCGCGGCAAGCGCAAACAGAACGATTGCGGGCCAGGCGGGCCGCCTTCGCTTCATCGAACGCTGTTGAGACATACCCGTTCGCGCCGCTAGACCGCGACCTTGGCGGCAATTGCCGGATGCGGATCGTAGCCCTCGACCGCGATATCCGCGTAGCGGAAGGTGAAGAGATCCTTGATCGCGGGATTGAGCTTCAGCGACGGCAGCGCGCGCGGCTTGCGCGTGAGCTGCAATCGCGCCTGCTCGAGATGCGTGAGATAAAGATGCGCGTCGCCCAGCGTGTGCACGAATTCGCCCGGCGCCAGACCCGTGACCTGCGCGACCATCTGGGTCAACAGCGCGTAGGAAGCGATGTTGAACGGCACGCCCAGGAACACGTCGCCCGAGCGCTGATAGAGCTGGCAGGAAAGCCGCCCGTTGCCGACCCAGAACTGGAATAGGCAGTGGCAGGGCGCGAGCGCCATCTTGGGAAGGTCGGCCGGGTTCCAGGCGCTCACGATCAGCCGCCGCGAACTCGGATTGGTGCGGATTTCGGAAATCACTTCTTTGATCTGGTCGATGGTGTCGCCGTCCTGCGCCGGCCATGAACGCCATTGCTTGCCGTAGACGGGCCCGAGCTCGCCGTTGGCGTCGGCCCATTCGTCCCAGATCGTCACTCCGTGCTCGCGCAGATATTTGACGTTGGTGTCGCCGGCGAGGAACCACAGAAGCTCGTGCACGATCGATTTCAGGTGCAGCTTCTTGGTGGTGACGAGCGGGAAGCCGTCGGCGAGGTCGAAGCGCATCTGATGGCCGAACACCGAGAGCGTGCCGGTGCCGGTGCGGTCGTCCTTATTGACGCCGTGCTCAAGGACGCGTTCGAGGAGATCGAGATAGGGACGCATGGCTTTTATATAGGGTGCGACTCAAACGGAGAGCGCTCTTTTACGCTAGGGCCAACCGAGGACCCAAGCCACCCCGAAAAGAAGAGCGCCCCCGGACCTTACGGTCGAGGGCGCTTCCGCCGTCTTTACGACGACTCCGCAGGGAGTTCCACACGATGGTCTACAAGACGCCACTGGCGAGCCGGCGCAGGACCACGACGGTAAGCACTGCCCGGCGACCATTTCTCCGTTCCGGCCTTGCCGGGCCCGCCGGAGACTTGAACGCCGATCCGCCTTCAGGGTTCCGCGCCCGCTTCCTTGGCCCGCGAATCAGTCGGAATCCGGATCGCATTCAGCGACCCCCGCTTCCTCGCTGCTGAATTCGACCTCATCGATGACCTGCAATTGGGCACAGGTGAACGGCGGATAGGCGTTGGCCGTATCCTCGTCCTGCGGCGAATTGACCCGCACCAGCACGGGCGAGCCGTCAGGCGCGCGGCGAACCTCGACGCGCGACGAAATGCGCGGTGCGCCGTATTGGCTGGTGGCAAAGTGGGTTTCCACGCTGAGCGCGGCATCGCCCGCGGTCTCGGTGAGCGCGAGAAGTCCCAGTGCCGCGCTGAAAACCACGACCGAGTGAGCAGTTTGCATCATCTCTTTTTCCCCTTCCGCTTTGGTCTTCGCTTGAGCCCCGATCCCGATTGACGCCTCATTCCCGATGAAGTTCCGCAAGAACGAACCCGGTTCTTACGCACGAGCGACACGCGCCAGCCGGGAGTAACGCCGTTAACAACTGGTGAATCCCTTGCGAATTACGTGCCAATTTTTGTGCGAGGCACAATTTTAGGCAGAAGCAATTAGATTAGTTATTCTAGATTAAACATTCTAATTATAATGGAAAAATATGCGATGTTAGAATCACCGAATCAGTTGTAAACGACAGCAGTGTATTAGAATCAACTCTCTAATTACGCATGAGTCGTCATGGGGCGCCCTGCCCGCATTTTTCCCGCCGATCTGGTCGCCGCCGCGAGCCGGGTCGCGGCAAGGCTCGGACCCGCCCGTGCCTCGATCGCCTCGATCGCGAAAGAGGCGCGGGCACCGGTCGGCTCGATGTATCACCGCTATCCTTCGCGGGGCGCGCTTTTGGCCGAAGTGTGGATCGCGGCGGCCGAGCGCTTTGGCACCGAATTCAGCGCCATTCTTGCCGCTGCCCGTGACAGCGATGCACTCATCGAGGCCGCGCTGATCACCCCGCGCTTCGCGCGCGCGGACCCCGCCGCCGGCGTGGTGCTGTTCGCCCATCGCCGCGACGATTTCCTCGACGAGGCGCCGAAAGAAAGCCGGGCGCGGGCCGCCAAGCTCGTCTCCGCCCTGCAGAAGGAACTCGCCGGCGCGGCCAAGCGGCACTTGCCGGGCGATCCGCGCGGGCGCGAGCGGCTCGCGGTCGCGCTGATCGGCATACCCTACGGCGCGGTGCGCGTGTTCCTGCCGCAAGTCGTGCCGCCGCTGGAACTCGACGCCGTGATCGCCGCCGCCACGCGCGCGGCGCTCTCCCATTGAACGCCGGCCGATATGGGTCCACATTAGCCGTGTTCCGAGGGGTGCCCGGACGTCGGCCCGGGCTGAGATACCGTGAGGTGACCCTCCGAACCTGATCCGGGTCATGCCGGCGAAGGGACAGGGACATGCAACGATCGATCTTTCTTGCCAAGCTCATCGGGCCGCTCCTGATGGCGATCGGCCTCGCCCTGATCATCAACGCCGACACCTTCCGCCTGATGGCGGCGGATTTCCTCAAGAGCTATGTGCTCATCTACATCGCCGGCCTGTTGGCGCTGACCGCGGGCCTTGCGATCGTCAACACGCACAATGAATGGACCGGCGATTGGCGGGTGGTGATCACGATCCTGGGCTGGCTCTGCGTGATCGGCGGCATCGTTCGCATCGTCTTTCCGCGCGCCGTGGAGACGCTCGGCGCATCGATGATCGCGACCACCTCGACTAGCTGGATCATCGGCGAGGGCGTGGTTTTCCTCGCGCTCGGCGCCTGGCTCAGCTTCATGGGCTACGCCCCCGGCAAAGCCGGCGCGAAAAGAAGGCGGTAAGCGATGAACATTCACGAGCGCGATCTCAATACGCCGAAGGTGACGACGGGGCCGCTTTCCGCCTCGCGCAAGATCTATTCGCGCCCCGAGGCGGCGCCCGACCTGCGCGTGCCTTTGCGCGAGATCGCGCTCGATGCTGCCTGCGGCGAGCCGCCGCTTCCGCTCTATGACACCACCGGGCCCTACACCGATCCGGCCGTGGCGATCGACGTGGAGGCGGGCCTGCCGCGGACGCGCACCCAATGGGTGAAAGAGCGCGGCGGCGTGGAGGAATATGACGGCCGGCCGCTTCAGCCGGTCGATAACGGCAATGTCTCGGGCAAGCATCTCGCGCGCGCCTTCTCCAACACGCCCAAACCGATGCGCGGCGTAAATTCCCCTCCCCCTTGTGGGGAGGGGTCAGGGGTGGGGGTCGCCGTAAGTGGCGAAAGCAGTGCCTTTTCGAGCTACCCCCCTTCCCAACCCTCCCCCACAAGGGGGGAGGGAATTGAGAAAGAACGACACCCCCTTACGCAACTCGAATGGGCGCGTGCGGGCGTGATCACCAAGGAGATGATCTACATCGCCGATCGCGAGAATCTCGGCCGCAAGCAGCCGCTGCCGCGCGCGGAAACGGCGCTCGCCGACGGCGAGAGCTTCGGCGCTTCGCTGCCGGCCTTCATCACGCCGGAATTCGTGCGCGCCGAGGTCGCCCGCGGCCGCGCCATCATCCCCTCGAACATCAACCACGCCGAGCTCGAGCCGATGATCATCGGCCGCAACTTCCTCACCAAGATCAACGCCAATATCGGCAACTCCGCCGTCACCTCCTCGGTGGAAGAAGAAATCGAGAAGATGGTGTGGGCGATCCGCTGGGGCGCCGACACGGTGATGGACCTCTCCACCGGGCGCAACATCCACAACACGCGCGAATGGATCATCCGCAACGCACCGGTCCCCATCGGCACCGTGCCGATCTACCAGGCGCTGGAGAAGGTGCACGGCGACCCGGTGAAGCTCGATTGGGAATGCTACAAGGACACGCTGATCGAACAATGCGAGCAAGGCGTCGATTACTTCACCATCCACGCCGGTGTGCGCCTCGGCTACATCCACCTCACCGCCGATCGCGTCACCGGCATCGTCTCGCGCGGCGGCTCGATCATGGCCAAGTGGTGCCTGTCGCGGCACAAGGAAAGCTTCCTCTACGAGCGCTTCGACGAGATCTGCGACATCATGCGCCGCTATGACGTCTCGTTCTCGCTCGGCGATGGCCTCCGCCCGGGCTCGATCGCCGACGCCAATGACCGCGCGCAGTTCGCCGAACTGGAGACGCTCGGCGAGTTGACCAAGGTTGCCTGGGACAAAGGCTGCCAGGTGATGATCGAAGGCCCCGGCCACGTGCCGATGCACAAGATCAAGATCAACGTCGAGAAGCAACTGAAGGAATGCGGCGAGGCGCCGTTCTATACGCTCGGTCCGCTCACCACCGACATCGCGCCGGGCTACGACCACATTACGTCCGCGATCGGTGCCGCCATGATCGGCTGGTTCGGCACCGCGATGCTCTGCTACGTCACGCCGAAGGAGCATCTTGGCCTTCCCGACCGCGACGACGTGAAGGAAGGCGTGATCGCCTACAAGATCGCCGCGCACGCCGCCGACCTCGCCAAGGGCCACCCGGCGGCGCAATTGCGCGACGACGCGCTCTCCCGCACGCGCTTCGACTTCCGCTGGAATGACCAGTTTAACCTCTCGCTCGATCCCGACACCGCCCGCAGCTATCACGACGAGACGCTGCCGAAGGAGGCGCACAAGGTGGCGCATTTCTGCTCGATGTGCGGACCGAAATTCTGCTCGATGAAGATCACCCAGGACGTGCGCGACTACGCGGCGACGCTGAATGAAAAACAACAACAGGGGTTGAGCGCCGAAGGCGCGCAATCCCCGTCTTTCGTGCAACAAGGCATGGACGAGATGTCGAAAAAATTTCGCGAGATGGGCAGCAAGGTCTATGTCGACGCGGAGGCGGTGAAGGAGAGCAATAAGACGCTGTGATCGCGCCTTATCAAATTCGCCGGAAACGCAAAAAGGCGAGCTAGCCCCGCCGGCTAACCCGCCTTTGTCTATTACGGCCCACCGCGACGCCTGCGCCTGCTCCACTCACCTCTTGAACAACCCCATGATCGCCGCCTTCGCCAGCGTATTGAAATGCAGATTAAATCCGACCACCGCCGCCGAGGTGTCGGCCTTCACGTCCAGCTTCTCCGCGCCCACCGCGAATACCGTGAACAGATAGCGATGCGGATGGTCGCCTTCCGGCGGGCACGGACCGCCATAGCCGGGCGCGCCGAAGTCGGTGCGCGTTTGCAGCGCGCCGGAAGGCAGCTTGCCGCCGGCGCTGCCGGCGCCCAGCGCGAGCTCCGTCACATTCGCCGGGATGTTCACCACCAGCCAGTGCCAGAAGCCCGAGCCCGTCGGCGCGTCGGGATCGAAGCAAGTCACCGCGAAGCTCTTGGTGCCGGCGGGCGCGCCCGACCATTTGAGCTGCGGCGAGCGGTTGCCGCCGGCGCAGCCGAAGCCGAAATCGGCCGACAGAATGAAATCCTTGCCGAGATAGTCGCCGTCTTTGAAGCTGCTGCTGCTGACCGCGAATGCCATGTGCCGTCTCCCGTTATTTTTCCGAACACGCCTGCGTTCGATTGCGATCCAAAAAGACCGATAAACTAGGCCTTCTTCGGCTCGTCCTTGTCGAGCTTATCGTAAATTTTGTCGCACCCCGTGCAAATGCGGCGCATTCTTTATAGGATGGCATAAAGCCGCACTCGAGCTCGCAGGTGGATCGATGGCACACGTGACCTATCAAATCATCCGGCACGACGAGGGCTGGGCCTATAAGGCGAACGGCACGTTCTCGGAGCCGTTTCCCACCCACGCGGCCGCGCTCGCGGCGGCGCGGCGGGCCGCGCAGGAACAACGCGCGCCCGGCCAGACCCACGTCATCGAATACGAGGACGAGAACGGCAAATGGCGCACCGAAACCGCCTCCGGCCGCGACCGGCCCGAGACGGAGGTAAAGGACAGCCGCTAGGGCCGATCGTGATGAACACGAGCGCGGAAATTCAACAGGCCGTAAGCGAATTGCAAAATGGCACCTTCATCAGGCATCGCTGAGCGCGGATTCGATCCAATTTCCGGAACTAGGCCTTCTTCGGCGCATCCTTGTCGAGCAGATCATAAATTTGGTCGGCCAATTCCTGCAGCGTGCCGCGGTCGGCGATGAACTCGAATTCCTCGGATTTCGTCTTCACCGACAGCGTATAGCCCTCGCCCGCCGACGTGACTTCAACTTTCTCGATGCGGTCCTGATCTGCGTCGTCGTCATCGGCCATCGCGTTCCTCCCGTAATCCGCAGCCAAAATCCGGCAAGCGGCCGGCGTTGAATAGGTTGGGCGAGCCGAATGCCACCTAGGCCGCTTGCGGGCGAAATTTGATCGCCGCCGCCACGGCGAGCACGACGAACAGCACCAGCACCGCGCCCTCGGCGATCGCGAAAGGCGGCTCCGCCTGCGTCGGCGCCAGCGCGTGCAAGGCCGGCACTTTGGCAAACAGCTGCGCAACGCCGACGAAGACGAGGAAATAGAGCGCGAGCACCGCGCCCACCGCATAGATCCGCCGCCAGCCACCGGCGAGGTGCCGGCCGTAGCGCGCGAGAATTGCGAAGGCAAGCACCACGAGCGAGATCACCCCGACCCAATGCGACGGCCCGAAGCTTACGGCCGGCAGGATGAAGCCAGTGGCGCTCGCCGCCACCGCGCTCGCAAGAAACAGCGCGGTCCAGCCGTCGAGCCGTTGCGAGGAAAATAGCCCCCTCAACACCACGATCCCGCACGCGATGCCAACGAGGCTCAACAACGTATGCACCCAGGTGAGCGTCGACAGTCCCAGGAACATGATCCACCCCTTAAAAATTTGGTCTCGCGGCACGGCGCGAAACGGCTCTGTTCATCATTAACACGAACGCTGAGGCCGCGTAACCGCAGCAGAAGCGGACAAGAAACACAGGGATGACAGCCCGGCGATCGCAATCGCCATCCGTTTTTGTTCATGCTTTCCTAAAATTTTAGCGTTGCCAAAAACATAGGCACAAACAATTCGTGCGATATCCCCGCTACGCGCTTTTTCGGTCAAGCACAAAACTGTCTGCAATTTTCGCCCCACCAAAAGGAAATCACGTATGAAAACGCTCGCCCTTATTGCTCTCACCGCACTTCTCACCCTCTCCGCCGTTCTGCCCTCGCAGGCCAACCCACGCTACCCGCAGGATCACTCTTGGGACTTCAGTGACCAAGGTGCCAACGGCGGCGGTGGTGGCGGCGGCGGCGGCGGCGGCGAATAATTGAGGAGCAAAGCCACTCCTGCGAGGCCCGGGCATGCGCCCGGGCCTCCTTCTTCCACAAGCAGCGCAGAGCGCGCGGGAGGCGTGGAACGGCCACGCCGGAGAATCACCGGCGCGCTTCGCACAATTGCCGCCTCCGTGAAAAGCGCGCGGCAGCACGATGGCCTCGATGTGGCGGCGCAACATTCGTGCGGCAATTGAATCGATTCTTGCCCGCCTCCCACAGCATTGCGTCATCCTGACCTACCTTCGCGCCATCTTCGCGTCTCAAACCTCTTGCATCATAATTTAAACGGTGCCGTCATACGTCTGTTATCGGCAGGCGCTAGATCAAAAAAACCGACGAACGCTCGAAGCAAAAAGGGAGAGCGTGATGACTCGATCGAAAGCCGAACGATTCCGCGCGATGGCCGCCGAATGCGAGCGGCAGGCAGAGCTTGCTTCCGAGGAGCCTGAGTTCCGCGAGCTGCAGAAAAGGCTCGCCGGCGCCTATGCGTCGCTCGCCGAAAGCGAAGACTGGCTCGACGGCCGCGCCGACACCAAGACCTATCTGGCGCCCGGCGTTTCCGCCGAGGAAGCCGCGGCCGCTTGACCGGGCAAGCTTGTTCGATCCGCCAACTTCATTTGAATCGCTTTCTAAAGCTCCGCTAATCCTGAATCGGAGCCCGAGCGCGGGGCGTTAACCGCCTGAGCCGACTCGCGATTTGTGCCGCGTTTTCGCAAGCATTGAACTTGAGCAATCGCCGCCAGCCCGCGTCTTGCCCTTTTTTATTAGTAACGGCGAAGCTTGAAGGACGTTTCGGCTTGCTAGAATCCCGCCGCCAGCGCCCCGCGCGAGCGCGGATCGGCGGCGCCGAGGAGCGCGCCTTCCCCGACCATGATCGAACTCGCTGAGCCCCACCGATTGCCGCGCACGACACGGTTGCCGCGCGCCTGCAGGAGCCACACCGTATCGGGCGGAACGTCCGGCTCGACCCGCACTTCGTCGGGCAGCCACTGGTGGTGGACGCGGGGCGCCGCCACCGCTTCGGCGATGTTCATACGGTGATCGATCAAGTTCACGAGCACGTTCGCGACCGTGGTGATGATGCGGCTGCCGCCCGGCGAACCGGTGACCAGAAAGAGCTTGCCGTCCTTCAGCACGATGGTCGGCGCCATCGACGACAGCGGCTTCTTGCCCGGCCCCGGCGCGTTCGCCGTGCCGCCGACGAGGCCGAAAGCATTCGGCGCCCCCGGTTTCGCCGCGAAATCGTCGAGCTCGTTGTTGAGTAGAACCCCGGTGCCCGCGGCGACGAGGCCCACGCCGTAGCGCAGGTTCAAGGTGTAGGTGTTGGCGACGGCGTTACCGTCGCGATCGACGATCGAGTAATGCGTCGTGTGGTCGCCCTCATACGCGGCGGGATTGCTCGCGCCAAGCTCGTCGGCGCGGAGCGCGCGTTCCGGATCGATGCGCCGGCGCAGTTCGGCGGCATATTCCTTCGAGATCAAGCCCGCGACCGGAATCCGCACGAATTCCGGGTCGCCGAGAAATCGCGCGCGGTCGGCGTAGGCCACCTTCATCGCCTCGACCATGAGATGCGCGGCCTGGCCCGAGGCGGGACCGAGCGCGGCGAGATCGTAGCCTTCGAGAATGTTGAGGATTTGAATGAGGTGAACGCCGCCCGCGGACGGCGGCGGCATCGAGAAAATCTCGTAGCCGCGATAGCTGCCGGAGACCGGCGCGCGTTCGACCGCCTGGTAGCGTGCGATGTCCTCGCGCGTCATCACGCCGCCCGCCGCGCGCACGCTCGATGCGATCTGGTCCGCAATCCGGCCGCGATAGAAGGCGCGCGGTCCCTGCCGCGCGATCTCCTCCAGCGTGTCGGCGAGGTCGCGCTGCACGAGCAGCTCGTCCTCGTGCGGCGCCGAGCCGTCCGTCTTCAGAAAAATCGCCGCCGTGGAAGGCCAGCGTTCCAGCACCGGCTTCGCCTTGGCGAGCGAATCGGCGAGCTCCGCATCGACCAAGAACCCTTCGCGCGCGAGCTTGATGGCGGGTTGAATGAGCTCGGCAAGAGCGAATTTGCCGGAGCCGTATTTTTTGTGCGCGAGCGCGAGCCCCGCGACCGTTCCGGGCACGCCGACCGCCAACCCCTCTTCGATCGATTTCTTCGGGTCGGCCTCGCCGCGCCAGTCGAGGAAAGTATCGGTTTTGGTCCCTGCCGGCGCGGTTTCGCGGTAGTCGATGGTGACGATTCTATTCTGCCGCGCGAGCCGCACCAGCATGAAGCCGCCACCGCCGAGATTGCCGGCGCTCGGCAGGGTGACGGCGAGCGCGAAGCCGACCGCAACCGCGGCGTCGACCGCATTGCCGCCGCGCGCAAGAATCTCGACGCCGATCCGGGCCGCGCGCGCTTCCTCGGCGACGACCATCCCGCTTTTCGCAACCACCGGCGCAGGCGGCACGAGGCCGGAAATAGCGGGCGAAAGCGGCGCCGTGGTTTGGGCGGGCGAAAGCGAGACCGGCGCCAAAAGCGCCAAAAGCGCGCATGCACCGATCGCGCGGGTGCTTGCGAAAGACGAAATTTTGCCGTGCTTGCGGATGAATTCACCCTTCGACGAGGCGGCCCTTTTTTCGCCGCCCGCAATTGCATATATTCGGGGTGCCGGCGCAAGCCGGCTATGGCGATAAACGCTCGTCGCAATAAACCTTTCGGACCCGGGGGCAGTACCCGGCGCCTCCACCAAAATCCGCGGCCGAAGGCGGGCTTCGGCGGGGGCGAAACAGGATCGACGAGGGTGTAAAAGACGTTGGCTTTCGCCCGGGATGGCTCCGTCGTTATCGGGCCATACATAGTTGCAAACGACAACTATGCTTCGGTTGCTCAGGCCGCGTAAGCGGTTTGAAAGACCGAATCTAAGCCCTGGGGGTTAGCACCTTCAGGCGGGGTCCGGGGGCACCTGGCAACAGAAGCCCCCACTTTCTTTTTCGCTCTTGGTTCGCTCGCCGGAATCGGCTTCACTGGCGCAAATGCCTGATCTCATCCGCTACGATCTCCTCGCCCAGGACGCGCTGCGCAGCGTCGTCAAAAAGGTGCTGACCGACGTCGCCAAGCACGGCCTGCCGGGCGATCACCATTTCTTCGTCGCCTTCGATACCCGCGCGCCCGGCGTGAAGATGTCCGACCGCCTGCGCGCGAAATATCCCGAGGAAATGACGGTCGTCCTGCAGCATCAGTTCTGGGATCTCGTCGTCGGCGACAAGGGATTCGAGATCGGGCTTTCGTTCAACGGCATTCCGGAACGCCTCGTCGTCCCCTTCGAGGCGATCAAGGGGTTTTTCGATCCTTCGGTGCAATTCGGCTTGCAATTCGAAACCATCACCGAGGCGCAAGCAGCCCCTGCGCAGGCCGCGAACGAATCGGAGGCCGGCAAGACCGCCAAGGCCGGCGCCGGCGAGCGTCAGTCCTCGCGCCCGACGCCGCGGGGTGCCGCCTCCGAGCCGGAGGAGCGGCCGGCGACTTCGGTTCCCTCCTCGCGCGCGAAGAAGAAACCGGCGTCCGTGCCCGCCGAAACGCCGGCCGCCGAAAAACCGACGAAACCCGCCGCCGACAAGTCGGTCGGCGCCGAGGTCGTGAGCCTCGACAAGTTCCGCAAGAAGTGAGCGCGGCCCCCAAGATCACGCTTGTCGTGGCCGTCGCTGATAACGGGGTGATGGGCAAGGGCGGCGATCTGCCCTGGCGTTTGCCCGGCGATCTCAAGCAATTCAAGGAAAAAACGGTCGGCAAGCCGGTGGTGATGGGGCGCAAGACCTATCAATCGCTCAGACACGCGCTGCCCGGCCGACCGAACATCGTGCTCTCGCGCGATCCGCTCTACCGCCTCGATGACGCCAAGGTCGTCACCACGCTCGACGCGGCGCTGGCGCTCGCCAAAAAAGAGGCGGACCGACTCGGCGCCGAGGAGATTTCCGTCATCGGTGGCGCGACCCTGTTTTCCGAAATCATGCCGCGCGCCGAGCGGATGTATTACACCGAGGTCCACGCCTCGCCCGAGGGCGACACCTTGTTTCCGCCCTTCGATCGCGGCGAATGGCGGGAAGTCGCGCGCGAGGGCCCGCTGCAGGGCGCGAAAGATCAGTACCCCTATTCCTTCGTGACGCTCGAGCGCAAAAGCGCGCGCTGATTATTGCGGGGAAGGATTGGGCCGCGGGCGCGGACTGCCGGGCGCCGGACCGATCTCGAACGGCGGCGGCAATGGCGGCAGCTCGGCGGCCGCCGGCGGCGGAATTTCGGCGGGACGCCGCCGCGGCAGCGGCGCATTCGTCGCCGGCCCGGTCACTGGCGGCGAAGCGGCGGGCCGCCCTTCAAGCTTTCGTATCTCGGCGTCCATTACCTGCGAGGAAAGCGTGGCCACGAGCGCGCTCACGTCAATGCTGCGCTTGGGCTCGGCGAGCGGCCCGCGCCAGCGGATCGTCGCTGCGGGACGCACCTCATTCCGTTCGGAAGCGGCCAGCTCAAAACCAATCGCGGCATCGAGATCGAGCTTGCTGAGATCGAGCCGCGCCTCCGATGTGACGTCGACCGGGCCCACGGCCGTGCGCGTTTTGCCGGTGCGGGCGATTCCCGAACCCACGAGAATCGGCGTTTGCAGTTTCGCAATGCGCAACGGCCCCCGCTGCAGGCCAAAGGCGAGCAGCGCCGTGGCTTCCGCTTCGGTGAGCGGCGGCGCGTTCGCCGCGGGAGCGACTTTTGTCAGCGCGTCGGGGTCGAGCTTGTCGATCTCAAGCCCGTCGAGCGCGAGGCTTCCTTGTCCCGCGACATTCGCGACAATCGCGGCCGGCGTGCCGCCTTGCGCGGTGAATTGCAGGACGATGTTCGCACGCCCGCGCATGCTGGCGCGCGCGGCGCCGGGTGCCACGAGCCGGGCGATATCGCCGGCGACAAGCGAAAAAGTCCCATCGGCGACCAGCGGGTTTGCGCGCACGATCCGCGCCTGTCCGGAGAGTTTTCCGCCCGCGAGTTCGCCGGAGAATTCGTCGATCGCGGCCTCGTTGCTCGCAAACCGCAGCTTCAGGCGCGCACCGTTCGCGACGAAGGGGCCCGCAAGACCGAGTACCGCGCTTTCGATCTCGATCGTCCCGCTTGCGTTTTCGAGCGCGGCTGGCCCCAGCGGCCGGTCGGACCAGGGAGACGCCGGATTTTCGCCGGCGCGGCCGAGCACGATCGCCAACAAGACGGGAAGTTCGGCGCGGTTCATCGAAAGCATTCCGTTCAGCGAAGGCCGCTCGACTCCTTTGAGCGAAAGGCGCCCGCGCATGCGGATGTCGCCCACGCCGAGCGCAATATCCTCGAGCACGAGCGCGTCCTCTCCACGCACGAGCCGCGCCGTTCCGGTGGCGGGAACCACGGAATGCGCCGCCCGCGCCGCCGCCAGCGACAGCGCCCGCGCGTCGGTCGCTTGCAGCCGCAAATCGATGCGCGGCTCAAACCGTCCGCCCGCGCCGGGGCGCAGATCGCCCTCGCCCGCGAGGTTGATGCCGGGGAAAGCAAGGCTCGCCTTGAGCGGGAAAATTCCCCCCTTCGGGCGTCCGATCGTTGCCTCAAGACGGCCTTGGCCGGCATGCGGCTCGGGCGCGGGAAGCCCGAGCAGCGCCACGAGTTCTGCCGCGTCTTGCGCCTCGGCGACAATCTGCGCCTCGCCGAACGCAGCCGCGCGCGGATCGAGGCGCGCCGTAATCGCGGCGTCCATGTCGCTCGCCTTCCCGCTGAGTTCGATGGCGATTTCGGCGCTTTTACCATCGCCGGTCACCGCGCCCGTCATCTGCAGCGGGATCGCGGCGGCGGCAATCCTTTTGGCAAAGGTCGCGGCCTCGCCGGGCCCGAACATATTTTGAGCGAACGAAACGAGAGCGTCCACCTTTGCCGCTTCGGTTTCGATATCGACACGCCCGTTGGGGCGATCGCGCCAGGAGGCGAGCTGGCCGTGGGCGCGAAGATTGAATCCGTTGAAATCCTCCAGCGACAAATGCTCGATCGAAAGCGCGCCCGCCGCGAGCGAGAGCGCGGCGTCAAAGCGGCGCGCGGTGCCCTCGAACAGCTTCGGCGATCGGGCGTCGAGCGAGGCGGCCATATCGAGGCCGGCCAAATCGGCGGCGCGCGGCAGGAGCGCGAATAGCGCGAGATCCGGCTTATCGGCGGCAAGCTTGGCGTCGATCCGCGCCGCTTTACCCGGCTCTTCGGCGCTGTAAACGGCGCTGCCGCTCAATTTCGCGTCGGCATAGGCAAGCGTGAACGGGGCGATTGCAATCCTGCTCTTCGAGGCCCGCATCTCGCCCTCAAGGCGAAGGGAAGCGCCGTCGCCGAAAGAAAGGCCAAGCCGATCGAGCCCGAGCCAGCGGGCGAGCGCTGACGGCTCCTCAGCCGCGAGTTTCAGCGCACCGACAACGGCGTCGCCCTCTTGTGCGCGCGCCGCGAAGCTAATGGTGGCAAGACCGGGCAAGCGCGCCTCGAAGCGCTGCGGCGTAAGCAGCCCCTCGCGCAAGGCAAGCTCGCCCTTGAGATCGCGAACCACGGCGCCGGCGGCGACAACATTGTCGATATTGACGCCGATCCGGCCGGAAAGAGGAAGCGCGCAGAGCTGCGCCAGCGCCTCGCGCAACGGCGCAATCGCGGAAATCAAGTCCTGTTTCGCGCCGTTTGTGTCGGGCCGATCGAGATCGATGCTTTTCGCCGCGATCGAAGCCTCGAATTTTCCCGCCCGCGGATCGAGCCGCGCGCTGCCCGCAAGCTCGATCGCGTTCTCGTCTCCGCCAAGCGCAAGCTGAAGCTCGTCGAGCGCGACCGATTGCAAATCGGCCTGTGCCTCGGCGGTGATTTTCCACGCCAACGCGCCGTCGGCACGGCGTGCCAAGCCGATCTTGCCCTCGAAGCGCGGCCGCGCTTCGGCGAGGGCGAGATTGCCGTCGGCCTCAAGCGCAATTCCGTCCGCCGCGCGGATAAGCGCGAGACGGACCTTGCCTGCCGCGTCGCGAAACTCGTTCGCGCTCATGCGGATCGTAAAGCCTTGGCCGCCTTGCTTATAGGAAAATTCGAGCTTGAAAGGGCCCGCGCGCGACTGCAGCGCGCCGAAGCCGGAGACGTCTTCGTACTTGATCTCCTTGCTCTCGGGGCCGAGAATCGCGATCGTACCGCCGTCAAACGCGACGCGGGAAATCGAAAAGTTTCCCGCGCTTGTCTGGCTCAATGCGGAAGGCAGATCGATCTTTCCGTCGGCGCGGTACAAAATCCGAATATCGGGTTTGGCGAATACGATTTCCTCGGCTTCCAACCGGCCGCGCAGCAATGCGCCGAGTGAAAGCACGCCGCGGATTTGCGCCGCCCGCAGTCCGCTGCCGCCTTTGGCGTCGCCGATGGTGACATCGTGCATGGCGAATGCGGGCAGCGGCAGAATTGTCGCCTCGATCGGGCCCTTGATCGTCACCGGCGCGTTCACGACAATGCTTGCGCGCCGCTCGAATTCCGCGCGCCAGACGTTCCAGTCGACGAACAAGGGTGCTGCGAGCGCGGCGACGATCGCCGCGATCAAGAGAAGCCCAATTCCCAGGAGAGTATGTTGCAATGAGCGCTCCAGGAGGCGGTCGCGGTGGGCAATGAGCCAAAATCGAACTTGAGCCTTCTAATCGGCACTTGCAGCGTTTTCAGGGCGGCGAAGAAGGGCAAAACCTCGCCCACGCCCGCGGCGCAGGCTCAGACAATGACGATCTTGCCGGGATTGAAAATGTTTTCCGGATCGAGCGCGCGCTTGAGCGAGCGCATGACCTCGACGGCCGCCTTGCCGTGCTCGGCTTCGAGATATTTGATCTTGCCTTGTCCCACGCCGTGTTCGCCGGTGCAGGTGCCGTCCATCGCGATCGCGCGCTCCACCAGCCGCTCGTGGAATTGACGCGCGCGCGCGACCTCGTCCTTATCGTTCATGTCGATCATCACGCCGACATGGAAGTTGCCGTCGCCGACATGGCCGACGATGGGCGCGATCAGTTTCAACGCCGCGATGTCGCGCTGGGTGGCGGTAACGCATTCGGCGAGCCGGGAGATCGGCACACAGACGTCGGTGGCGAAGCCCTTGCAGCCGGGGCGGAGCGCGATCATCGCCCAATAAGAATCGTGCCGCGCCTGCCAAAGCCGGTTGCGGTCCTCGGCCTTGGTTTCCCATTCGAACGGGCCGCCGCCGAATTCCACCGCGATTTCGCCAAAGCGCTGCGATTGTTCGGCGACGCTGGCTTGGCTGCCGTGGAATTCAAGGAAGAGATTAGGGCTCTCCTTCAGCGAGAGCTTGGAATAGGCGTTCGACGCTTTCACCTGCAACTCGTCGAGCAATTCGATGCGCGCGACCGGAATGCCCGACTGGATCGTGGCGATCGTCGCGTTGCAGGCGGCTTCGACCGACGGAAACGGACAAACACCGGCGGAGATCGCTTCGGGAATCCCGGCGAGCCGGAGCGTAATTTCCGTAATCACCCCGAGCGTGCCCTCGGCCCCGACGAAGAGCCGCGTGAGATCGTAGCCGGCGCTCGATTTTTTTGCGCGCCGCGCCGTTGAAATCATTTCGCCGTTCGCGAGCACCACCTTCAGCGCGACCACGTTGTCTTTCATGGTGCCGTAGCGCACGGCGTTGGTGCCGGATGCGCGCGTCGAGGCCATGCCGCCGAGCGAGGCGTCGGCACCGGGATCGATCGGAAAGAACAGGCCCTGGTCGTGCAGGTGCTCGTTTAACCGCTTGCGCGTGACGCCGGGCTCCACCACGCAGTCGAGATCCTCGGCATGCACGGCGAGAACGCGATTCATCTCGGAAAGGTCGATCGAGACGCCGCCGAAGGGCGCGTTGACGTGACCTTCGAGCGAAGTGCCGGTGCCGAAGGGAATGATCGGCACCTGGTGCTCGGCGCAAATCGCGACGATCGCCCGCACATCTTCGGCGGAAGAGGCATAGACCACGGCGTCCGGCGGCTCGTTCGCGAGCCAGGTCGTGTTGTTGGCATGTTGCGCCCGCACCGCGTCGGAGGTCACAAGCTTGTTGCCGAAGCGGGCCGCCAGCGCGCGCTTGGTGCGCTCGATCGAATCCGGTTTGCGGCGGACGGCGGCTTCGGCCATTTTTATTGTTCCTCCCTTGTGCCGCGACCTTAGCAGATGCCCTTTGGAGCGTCAGGCCATTGCCCGTGAAAGCGGCAATGTGCTTTATTCGACAAGAAGTTCGGATTCGCTGACCCGAAATGCCCGATCGTATCGATTTCGAGCCGGTTTTTTTCGCACCGTTCGTCTCCACGGTGATGACGGTCGATTCCGGGTGGATCGATTATAACGGCCACCTCAACATGGCTTATTACAACGTGCTGATCGACCGGGCGGTCGACGAAGCATTTCTGCTCGTCGGCCTCGGGCCGGGTTACGCGCAAAAGCGCGGCGCCTCCTTTTTCACCGCCGAAGCGCATGTGCGCTATCTGCGCGAGCTGAACGCCGGCGACCCGGTACGGGTGGTGCTCCGCCTGATCGACTATGACGAAAAGCGGCTGCATCTCTACGCCGAGTTGCATCACGCCGTCGAAGGCTGGATTTCCGCGACTTCCGAGCAACTTGCGTTGCACATCGACCTGAAAGCGAAGAAGGTCAGGCCCTTTCCCGACGACGTGCTGGAACGGCTCGCCTCGATGAAATCGGCGCACGGTACGTTGCCGCCGCCCTCGGCGCTCGGCCGCGCCATCGGGATGCGGGCGCGCAGCTGACCCGTTCCCCACGCCGAGCGAAAAATTCTCTGGTTAACAGTTCCTTACGGCGGCCCTGCGCGGCGCGCAGGTGAGTCATGCAGGCTGACCTGCTTCTATTGCGGCGCAATAAGAGTATTTTTGCAGTGCGAAATAACTCGGTCCGGCGGGTGTCCCGGACGCCGCAGCTGAAGGAGATCACCCGTGGCCGCCCTTGCTTACCTGTTTTCCCGCTTCTTCAACGCTGTTGCCGAGGCGCGCATGCGCCAGGCTGAAATCGAGATCCGCAAGCACCTCTCGGTGGTGCCGCGCTCGACGCTGGCCAAGGCCGGGCTGAAAGCGACCTATCGCGACTCCGGCACGCTGCCCTTCATGAAGTAACGCGAAGTAACGCCGCGATTTCTTTTTCCGACGTTACGCCGAGAATGCACACCTCGCGGCCGAGCGAGCGTCAGTGTCACCCAGCCCTCGATGATGTCGCGACGGGAAAGCGCAAAGCCCTGCGCACGCCAAACGGCAAGCACCGCATTCGCCTGCTCGGGCAGGAGCCCGGAGAGAACGATGGTCGCGCGCTTCGCCGCGAGCAACCGCACCGGCAGCGCCAGCCGTTGCAATACGGGCAATAGGATATTGGCGGCGACGAGACCGTAGCGTTGGCCGCGGATCGCGGGCGCGTTGACGCCCGCCGCCTGTATGACGCGGACATAGGAGCCGACGCGATTGGCCCCGACGTTCGCGCGCGCGATCGTCACCGAAAGCGGATCGATGTCACTCGCGACCACGACGCGGTGCCAAGCGCGCGCCGCCGCGATCGCAAGCACCCCGCTGCCGGTGCCGATATCGAGGATGCGCCGCGGTCTTTTTATCTTCGCGATCCGATCGAGCGCAACAAGACAGCCTTGCGTGGTGCCGTGGTGGCCGGTGCCGAAGGCGAGCGCCGCCTCGATCTCGATGCCGATTTGGTTGGAGGCGACCTTGACGCGGTCATGCGCGCCGTGAATCACGAAGCGCCCGAGGAGCACCGGCGCGAGCCCCGCGAGACTCGCTGCGATCCAGTCCTTCGGTTGCAGAATTTCGAACCTGATTGCGCGCGCGACGGCTTCACCCGCTGTTGCGCGCACGAGATCGGCGACCTTTTCTCGATCGGGCTCAAACGCGAAGTGCGCTTCGACCGCCCATCCGCCGGAGCTTTCGAAGGCCGACGCCGCCGCGCCCATCGAATCGAACGTCTCGGCAAGGATGCTGGCGAGCTGCTTCGCGATTGTTTCATCGGCCGCGACGCGCATCATGGTGGAAGCGCCGTGCGGCACGCGGTGGCGCAAGCGCCTCAAACCCGCTCGACGAAGGACTCGATCACCCGCTTCTCGCCCGCTTTGTCGAACTGCACGGTGAGCTTGTTGCCGTCGACCTCGGTGACTTCGCCATAGCCGAATTTTGTGTGGAACACGCGCTCGCCCAGGGCAAAGGCCGCGCGCGGCGCGGCGCCGCGTCCGACGACCTTGCCGTCGATGGTGAGCGGACTGCCCTTGAAGCCGCGCTGCCGCTTGTCCGCGAAGCCCTTGCCGTTCTCGTCCCGCTGCGCGCGCCCGCGTTGCCAGCCGGGCGTGCCGTAGGTCGAGGAGAACGGCTCGACCCGCTCGAAGCGGCTCGCCGGCTGCCCCCAGCCGCCCTTCGCTTCGGCGACCTCGACGCTCGCCTCCGGCAATTCATCGAGAAAACGGCTCGCCACGGTTGAGTTCCACAGGCCGTGGATGCGCCGGTGCGAGGCGAAATAGAGCTTGGCGCGGTGGCGCGCGCGGGTAAGCCCGACATGGGCGAGCCGCCGCTCCTCCTCGAGCCCGGCGCGGCCCTGCTCGTCGAGCGAGCGCTGGTGGGGCAACAGCCCCTCCTCCCAGCCGGGCAGAAATACGGTGTCGAATTCGAGGCCTTTCGCGGCATGCAGCGTCATCAGATTGACCGCGTCCTGCCCGGCGCCGCTTTCGACGTCCATCACCAGCGAGATGTGTTCAAGAAAGCCCGGCAAATTGTCGAACGTCTCCATCGAGCGCACGAGTTCTTTTAAATTTTCGAGGCGGCCCGCGGCATCGGCCGAGCGCTCGTTCTGCCACATATCGGTGTAGCCGGACTCTTCCAGCACGATTTCCGCGAGCTCCGTGTGCGGTATCGCTTCCATCTGCCCGCGCCAGCGGTCAAAGGCGAGGGTCAGGTCGCGCAGCGAGCTGCGCGGTTTCGGCTTCAATTCCTCCGTTGCGGCAAGCGCGCGCGCCGCCTCCATCAGCGGCGCGTTGTTGACGCGCGCGTAGTCGTGCAGCGTTTGTATCGTGGATTCGCCCAAGCCCCGTTTCGGCACGTTGACGATGCGCTCGAAGGCAAGGTCGTCGGCGGGCGAGACGATGCAGCGGAAATAGGCGAGCGCATCGCGGATCTCAGCGCGCTCGTAGAAGCGCGGGCCGCCAACCACCCGATAGGGCATTCCGAGCGTGACGAAGCGGTCTTCGAACTCGCGCATCTGGAACGAAGCGCGGACGAGAATCGCCATTTCGGAAAGCTTGTGACCTTGCCGGCGCAGGGTTTCGATCTCGTCGCCGATCTCGCGCGCCTCTTCCTCGGAATCCCAGGCGCCGGTGACGGTGACCTTGCCGCCTTGCTCGCTTTCGGTGCGCAGCGTCTTGCCGAGCCGGCTTTCGTTGTGCGCAATCAGGTGCGAGGCGGCGGCGAGGATGTGACCGGTCGAGCGGTAGTTGCGCTCCAACCGGATGACTTTGGCGCCGGGAAAGTCGTGCTCGAAGCGCAGGATGTTGTCGACCTCGGCGCCGCGCCAACCATAGATCGACTGGTCGTCGTCGCCGACGCAGCACAGATTGCGCTGTCCCTGCGCGAGCAGGCGGAGCCACAAATACTGCGCAACGTTGGTGTCCTGATATTCGTCAACCAGCATGTAGCGGAAGCGCGACTGGTACTGAGCGAGAACATCCGGCTCCTTGCCGAAGAGCCGCAAGTTTTCGAGCAGGAGATCGCCGAAATCGACGGCGTTGAGCGTCTTCAGCCGCGCCTGATAGGCGGTGTAAAGCTCGGCCCCGCGACCTTGGCCGAAGGATGCCGCCTCGCCCGCCGGCACTTTATCGGGCAGAAGCCCGCGGTTCTTCCAGCTATCGATCATGGCGGCGAGCACGCGCGCCGGCCAGCGCTTGTCGTCGATGTCGGCGGCGGAGAGAATCTGCTTCAAGAGCCGGATCTGGTCGTCGGTATCGAGGATGGTGAAGCTGGACTTGAGGCCGACGAGCTCCGCGTGGCGGCGCAGGATCTTCGCGCCGATCGAGTGGAAGGTGCCGAGCCACGGCATGCCCTCGACCGCTTCCCCCACCATGGCGGCGACGCGGTCCTTCATCTCGCGCGCCGCCTTGTTGGTGAAGGTGACGGCGAGGATTTGCGACGGGAATGCGCGGCCGGTGGCGAGGATATGTGCGACACGGGTCGTCAGCACGCGCGTCTTGCCGGTGCCGGCGCCGGCGAGCACGAGCACGGGCCCGTCGAGCGTTTCGACCGCTTCGAGCTGCTCGGGATTGAGCCCTTCGAGATACGACTGATTGCCCGCCGTGGCGCGGGCACGCGCGGCAATTCCGCCCGGCCGCGGCGCGGGCGGATCGAAGGGATCGGAGCGGTCGTGCTTCAGGGGTTCGGCCACGGTTCAACCCTTTTGGCGAATCTCTTCGAGAACAAAATGGCATCGCGGACCCCGTTTGGCGAGGGCGCGGCGCGCGAAAATGCCGAAATACAGCTGGCATGGACGCGCTTCTACGTCAGTCCTAGAACACCTCGATGTTCGAAGCGAGGCTGCAAACCTTTGACGCCAAGACCGACCCCTCGAAAGGACGGGAACGCGTCGCAGCGCTGCGCGCGGAACTCGCCAAGCGCAAGCTCGACGGCTTCATCGTGCCGCGCGCCGACGAGCACCAGAACGAATATGTGCCCGCCTGCGAGGACCGGCTCGGCTGGCTGACCGGATTTTCCGGCTCGACCGGGGTCGCGGTGGTGCTCGCGGAGAAGGCCGCGCTCTTCGTCGACGGCCGCTACACCATCGAAGCGCGCGCGCAAATCGATCCGAATGTATTCGCGATCGAGCATCTGATCGAGCATCCGCCGGAGGAATGGCTCGCCAAGAACCTCAAATCCGGTGACGCCTTCGGCTATGATCCCGCACGCACCACGATTGACGGCGTCGAGAGGCTGAAGAAGGCCTGCGAGAAGGCGGGCGCGAAGCTCTATCCGGTCGAGTCCAATCCGGTCGATGCGATTTGGGCTGAGCGGCCGGAGCCGCCGCTCTCGCCGGTCACGTTGCGTGACCTGCGCTATGCCGGTGAAGCGAGCGAGGCAAAACTCGCGCGCATCCGCGGAGCCTTGAAGAAAGACCAGCTCGCCGCCGCGGTCCTATCGGATCCCGCTTCGGTCGCCTGGACCTTCAATATTCGCGGCAACGACGTTTCCCACACGCCGTTGCCGCTTTCCTGGGCGGTCGTGCCGCGCGAAGGCAGGCCGTCGCTGTTCATCGACGCGCGCAAGCTCTCGAACACGGTGCGCAACGCGCTATCCACGCTCGCCGCCGTCGAGGAGCCAGTCCAATTCATCGTCGCGCTGAGGAAGATCGCGGCCGGCGGCCGCGCGATCCGGCTCGATCAGGCAACCGCTTCAAGCGCGCTCGCCGACGCCGTGGAAAGCGCCGGCGGCGTCGTGTCGAAGGGCGCCGATCCGGTGCTGCGCCTGAAGGCGATCAAGAACGAGACCGAGATTTCCGGCATGCGCGAGGCGCACCGGCGCGACGGTGCCGCGCTCGCGCGTTTTCTCGCCTGGCTCGACTTCGAGACGCCGAAAGGAACGCTCACCGAGATCGACGCCGTCGCGGCGCTAGAAACCTTCCGCCGCGACACCGGCAAGCTCAAGGATATTTCCTTCCCCACCATCGCGGGTTCGGGTCCCCACGGCGCCATTGTGCATTATCGCGTGAGCGAAACGAGTAACCGGCGGCTTGCGCCCGGCGAATTGTTTTTGATCGACTCCGGCGCCCAGTACGAAGACGGCACCACCGACGTCACCCGCACGGTCGCGATCGGCGAGCCGAGCCATGAGATGCGCGAGCGCTTCACGCTCGTGCTCAAGGGCCATATCGCGATCGCGCGCAGCATATTCCCCGAAGGCACGACCGGGGCGCAAATCGATGGCTTCGCACGCGCCCCGATGTGGGCCGCCGGACTCGACTACGACCACGGCACCGGCCACGGCGTCGGCAGCTATCTGTCGGTGCACGAAGGCCCGGCGCGGATTTCGAAGCTCGGCACCGCGAAGTTAGACGCCGGCATGGTGCTTTCGAACGAGCCCGGCTACTACAAGACCGGCGCCTACGGCATCCGCACCGAAAATCTCGTGCTGATCGTGCCGGCGCCGCCGCCCGCGGGTGCGGAGAAGAAGCTGCTCGCCTTTGAAACGCTGACGCTTGCGCCGATTGACCGGCGGCTTGTGCTGCCGAGCCAGCTCACGCTCGAGGAACTCGGCTGGCTCGATCGCTATCACGCGCGCGTGCGCGACGAGATCGCGCCACTCGTCGACGCAAGTACGCGCGCGTGGCTGCAAGCCGCGACCGCGCCGCTTATCCGACAAGCTTGAACCACTCGTCTTCCGTCAGCACCTTGACGGCATGCTTCTTCGCTTCCGCGAGCTTGGAGCCGGCGCCCGGTCCCGCCACCACGTAATCGGTCTTCTTCGACACCGAGCCCGCGACCTTGGCGCCGAGCCGCTCGGCCATCGCCTTCGCCTCGTCGCGCGTGATCTTCTCCAGCGTGCCGGTGAATACGACGGTCTTGCCCGAAACGGGGCTGTCGCTCTTCGCCGCCGCCATCGGCTCGACCTCGATCTCCTTGAGCAGCGCGTCGAACGCCTTGCGATTGCGCTTCTCCTTGAAGAAATCGACGATCGCGGTGGCGACGGTCTCACCGATGCCATTGATGTTGGTGAGCTCCTCGAAGGCCTCGCTTTCGGGCTTCGCCGCCGCGATGCCGCCGTCGCGAAATGCTTCCGCGGTGTGGTAGTGGCGCGCGAGCCGCACGGCGTTGGTTTCGCCGATGTGGCGGATGCCGAGCGCGTAGATGAAGCGGTTGAGCGCGATCTTGCGCCGCGCTTCGATCGCCGCGAACAGGTTCTTCGCCGACGTCTCGCCCCAGCCTTCGCGCTCGACGATGTCGCGCGGCTTGAGCTTGAAGAGGTCGACGGGCTCCGCGATCAGCTTGTCCGTAAAGAAGGCCTCGATTTGCCGCTCGCCGAGGCCTTCGATGTCGAAGGCATTGCGCGAGACGAAATGCCGGAGCCGCTCGATCGCCTGCGCCGGGCAGATCAGGGTACCGGTGCAGCGCCGCACCGCCTCGAGCTTGCCGGTTTTCGGATCGACCTCGCGCACGGCCGCGCTGCCGCACACCGGACATACGGTTGGAAACTTAAAAGGCTTGGAATTTTTCGGCCGTTTATCGAGGTCGACGGCAAGCACCTGCGGGATGACGTCGCCCGCACGCTGGATCGTCACCGTGTCGCCGATCCGCACGTCCTTGCGCGCGATCTCGTCCTCGTTGTGCAACGTCGCGTTCGAGACCACCACGCCGCCGACGTTCACCGGCTCCAGAATCGCCGTCGGCGTCAGCGCCCCGGTGCGGCCGACCGTGATCGAAATGTCGTTGACCACCGTCGTCGCCTTCTCCGCCGGAAACTTGTGCGCGAGCGCCCAGCGCGGCGTGCGCGAGACGGCGCCGAGCCGCGCCTGCCAATCGACGCGGTCGAGCTTGTAGACGACGCCGTCGATGTCGTAGCCGAGCTTCGCGCGCCTGCCCTCGATGTCGCGGTGGTAGGCGAGCATCTCCGCGACGCTCTTACAGAGCTTCGTCAACGGATTGGTCGGCAGGCCCCATCGCTTAAACGCCTCGACGACGCCGTGCTGGGTCTGGGCCGGCAAGTCGCTCGCCTCGCCCCAGCCATAGGCGAAGAAGCGCAGCGGCCGGCTCGCGGTGATCGACGAATCGAGTTGGCGCAGGCTGCCCGCCGCGGCGTTCCGCGGGTTGGCAAAAATCTGCTTGCCGGCTTTTTGCTGGCGCTGGTTGAGGGCGATGAAATCCGCGCGCGCCATGTAGATCTCGCCGCGTACGTCGATCGCTTCCGGCGCGTCGCGGCCCTTCAGCTCGTTCGGAACGTCGTCGATCGTGCGGATGTTCGCCGTAACGTCCTCGCCCTCGGTCCCATCGCCGCGGGTCGCCGCCGTCTTCAGCGCCCCCGCCTCGTAGCGCAGCGAACAGGAAAGTCCGTCGATCTTCGGCTCGGCGAGGAAGGCAAGATCGGCATCCTCTTTCAGCCCGAGGAAGCGGCGGATGCGCTCGACGAATTCGGTGACGTCTTCTTCGCTGAAAGCGTTGGCAAGCGACAACATAGGCACCGCGTGCCGCACCTTGGCGAATTTGGCGGCCGGCGCCGCACCCACCCGCTGCGAGAGGCTGCCCGGCGTTCGCAGCGCCGGAAAACGCACCTCGATCGCCTCGTAGCGGCGACGCAGCGCATCGTATTCGGCGTCGGAAATCTTCGGCGCGTCATGTTGGTAATAGAGCCGGTCGTGGCCGGCGATCTCGCCCTCGAGCCGCGCGTGTTCGGCCTTCGCTTCCTTTTCGCTCAAGTCCTCGATGGTCTTTGGCGCGGCAGCGCGCTTCGTCATCGCGCCGCCCCCGCAATCAGCCGCTCGGCCGCCGCGCGCGCCTCCTCGGTCACCTCGGCACCGGCCAACATGCGGGCGATTTCCTCCCGCTTCTGCTTCGCATCGAGCGCGCGCATGCGGGTAACGACGCGGTTGCTCCCCGCCGGCTCCTTGCTCACCAGGAAATGATTCGACGCCCGCGCGGCAACCTGCGGCGCGTGCGTCACCGACAGCACCTGCACCTTGGCGCCGAGACGCGCGAGCCGCGCGCCGATCGCGTCGGACACGGCACCGCCCACCGCCGTGTCGATCTCGTCGAACACGAGCGTCGGCGCCGAGCCGCGGTCGGCGAGCACGACCTTCAGCGCCAGGAGAAAGCGCGCGAGCTCGCCGCCCGAGGCGACCTTCATCAACGGCCCCGGCTTTGAACCGGGATTGGTGCGCACCCAGAATTCCACCCGGTCGTGGCCCTCGGCGCCCGGCAGCTCGCGCTTGCTCTCGATCGCGGTCTGAAATTCGGCGCGATCGAGCTTCAGCGGCGCGAGCTCGGCGTTGACCGCCTTGTCGAGCGCGGCGCCCGCCTTCTTGCGCGCGGCCGAAAGCTTGTCCGCGGCCGCCCGGTACGCCGCCTCGGCCTCCTTTTCCGCTTCCTGCAGCGCGGCCAGCCGCTCCGCTCCTTTGTCGATCGCTTCCACGTCGGCGGCAAAGCGCGCGGCGGCGGCCGGAAGTTCATCAGCCGTGGTTCCATATTTGCGCGCGGCGGCGCGGAGCGCAAACAGCCGCTCCTCGATCCGTTCCAGCTCCTTGGGGTCGAAATCGGCGGCGACGAGCGCGCGCTCAAGCCCGTCGCGCGCTTCTTCGAGCGCGGCGAGCGCGGCTTCTAGCCCCTTCACCGGCGCACCGACGAGATCGGCCGCGTCGGCGACGCGCCGCTCGAGCCGCCTCAGCAAGGCCGACAGCGAAGGTACCGGCGAGGCGGAACCCGCGATCGTCTCAAAGGCATCCTTCAAGTCCTCGGCGACCTTCTCCGCGCGCATCAGAAGCGCGCGGCGGTCGGCGAGCGTCTTTTCCTCACCGGATTTCGGCGCGAGCGCCGTCAATTCGTCAAGCGCATGGCGCACATAGTCGGCTTCGGCGAACACCTTGGCGAGACGATCGCGCTCGGCGGCAACCGCGGCGGTCGCCGCGCGCCAAGCATCCCACAGCTGCCCGGCCTCGGCGACCCGGTCGAGATGGCCGGCGAAGGCATCAAGCAAGAGCCGGTGCGTCGCCGAATCGACGAGCGCGCGCTCGTCGTGCTGGCCATGGATTTCGACGAGTTTCCGGCCCACCTCGCGCAACACTTGCACGCTTACCGGCTGGTCGTTGATGAAGGCGCGCGTCCGCCCGTCGGCGAGCTGCGCCCGCCGCAGGATTAATTCGCCCTCGCCGTCGAGGCTGTTCGCCGCGAGCACGCGGCGCGCCGGATGATCCTTCGGGACATCGAAGGCGGCGGTCACCTGCCCGTGCTCCGCCCCTTCGCGCACGAGCGAAGCATCGCCGCGCGCGCCGAGCGCGAGCGAGAACGCGTCGAGCACGATCGACTTGCCCGCGCCGGTCTCGCCGGTCAGCGCCGAGAGCGCGCGCGCAAAATCGATATCGAGGCGATCGATGAGTACGATGTCGCGGATGGAGAGATGGATCAGCATCAATGCTGGATTCTATCTCAGGAGGCGTGGTCCGTCGCAAGTCGAAGGCAACAAATCAGCCGAGCGTCAGCGCCTTGAATGCCTTGCTGATCCAAGAGTCCTTGTTCTCGCGCGGCTCGCTGCCGCTCGTTTGCACGAGCTTATAGGCGTCCTGGTACCAGGGGCTGGAGGGGAAGTTATGGCCGAGCACCGCAGCCGCGGTTTGCGCCTCGTTCACGATGCCAAGCGCCATGTAGCACTCGGTCAACCGCATCAGCGCTTCCTCGACGTGACGGGTCGTCTGATACTGGGTGACGACCGCCTTGAAGCGGTTGATGGCGCCGATGAAGTTCCGCTTCTCGAGATAGAAGCGGCCGATCATCATCTCCTTGCCGGCGAGCTGGTCGCGCGCGACCTCGATCTTCTTCTTTGCGCTTTCGGCGTATTCGGTGTCGGGATATTTGCGCGCCACCTCGGCGAGCACCTGCATCGCCCGCTCGGTACGGGTCTGGTCGCGGGTGACGTCGGGAATCTGATCGAAATAGGCCGACGCCATCAGATACTGCGCGTAGGCGGCGTCGGCGCTGCCGGGGTGCAGGGTGACGTAGCGCTTCGCCGCCGTGATCGTATCGTCATACTTTCCGCCCTCGTAATAGGCGAAAGCGGCCATCAACAGCGACTTGCGGCCCCAATCGGAATAGGGATGCTGACGGTCGACCTCCTCGAATTTCTTCGCGGAGTCGACGAATTCCTTTTTGTTCAGGAGCGTGAGGCCTTCGTTGTAGAGCTTGTCCGCCGGCTCGTCGGGCGCGATCTTGTTCGCGTCATCGGCGCAGCCGGCGAGCAATCCGGCAAGCAGCGCGCAAGCAGCAAGGCCGGGGAAGGAACACGGACCCACCCTGCAAAAGCGCTCAATCAGACGAACCATCGACTCACCCGTCCCCGCGTGGCTGGCCGCGCCGCGATTGCCGGCGGCGGGAGGCCGCTTTTCTTAGAGATAATGCGAAGACCCCGCTATCGCGATAACGCGCGATTGGGCCGCGATTGTGGCGATTAGTTAAGGGCTTAGGACTCGGCCCGGTAGGCGGGAACGGCGACCGAAACGCCAAGCTCGGCATGCCCCCGCACCCGCTTGCGGGTGGTCTCGATCACGGTCCAGGCCGACTGGTCGGCGGTCAGCGCCGATACGACGGCGGCATTCAGCTTGTGGCCGCCGCAGACCGAGTGATAACGGCCCAGGATCGGTAAGCCCGCCAACGCGAGATCCCCGAGCGCGTCGAGCGCCTTATGGCGAACGAACTCGTCCGAATAGCGCAGGCCCGCCGGATTGAGCACACGGTCGTCGGCGAGACAGATGGTGTTGTCGAGGGAAGCGCCGAGCGCATAACCGGCGCTCCACAGTTTGGCGACGTCGCTCATGAAGCCGAAGGTGCGGGCACGGGCGAGATCGCGGTGGAAAACCTCGGGGGTCAGCGTTGCTGCGTAGCGCTGGCGGCCAATCAGCGGGTGGGCGAAGTCGATTTCGACCTCGAGACGGAAGCCGGCGTCATAGGGCAGAAGCTCGCCGAGCGAGCGGCCCTCGGTGACGCGAATCGGCTTCAAAACCTTGATGTAACGGCGCGGCGCATCCTGGCGCTCGAGCCCGGCCGCCTCGATCGCTTCGACGAAAGCGATCGCGCTGCCGTCAAAAATCGGCACCTCGCCGCCCTCGACCTCGACGATGGCGTTGTCGACGCCAAGGCCGGTAAACGCCGCGAGCAGATGCTCGACGGTCGAGCACATGAGGCCGTGCGAATCGCCGAGAACGGTGGCGAAATCGGTATTGCAGATGGCGGCAGGTGAGACCGGGATTTGGCGGATGGCTCCGTCGGCGCCGCGGTTAACGAAGACGATTCCGGTATCGGGACCGGCGGGAAGAAGCGAAACCCGGGCTTGCGCGCCGCAATGGACGCCACGACCCATCAGGTCGACTCGCTCGCCGAGCGTAGTTTGGTAAGTCGCCCGCATTCCCCACCGTCTGGGTACCGTCGGCTATCGCCTCCGGTCCCGCCCCGCGACGCACCCCTTTTGCGCCCCGGTAACCCCGCGCGAATCCGCGCCGGTCGTCCTGCTGCACACGATACCGGGGGTACCCCCGGCGGCAAGTCACTGTTTTTTACCATTTGTTACCAATTCCGGACCCCATCTGGCCAGGTTTGTGCCATCTTTCGGAGGCCGCCAATGCAACGGTCGGGCCGATCATCCAGGATGGAATCTGTTTTCCCCCTTATCCACAGGACCAAATGCAGACGCCCGGGCAAGAACCCGGGCGTTTTTCCTTTGCGGACGAGGCTTCTTCCGTCAGTGGGCCTGACGGCGAAGAAAAGCGGGGATTTCCAGTTCGTCTTCCTCGCCGCGGCTCGAGGCGGGCCGGGGGGCATCCAAGGGCAGGCCGCGGGAAGCCGGGCGCCTTCCATACTCGGATACCTGCTCTGGCAGGCGACGATCCGTCGCGGGGCGGGGGTCGGGCTCACGTGGCTTAGGCAATGGTCGAAGCTGGTGCGTCGAGGCCACGTCTTCCGCCTCGGACTTGTTGAAGCGATTGGCCAGGCGCTCGAGCAGGGTCATCCGCTTCTTTTCCACATCGGCGTCTCCCAACTCTCCGTGTCTGGCACGCAGCTGATTCTGCGCGTGCGGCGGAAAATCCTCGATTCGCGGCAGGCGCGGAGGACGCATCGCCGGTCGTTCGGCCTGCGGCGGAATGAAGGGCGTGATCGGCTCCTCCTGAATGTCGGCCGGATGAAGGGCTTCCTCGACCGGGTGGAAAAGCGAAGGCCGCGGCTGCAAGGGGCGGAGCGTCACTTCGTCGACCTCGATTTCCGGCGCGGCCGGCGCCTCGTCGGCGAAATCGTTTTCCCGCAGCGTCGCCTCGCGGCGCTGCTCGATCGCGACGCGCGCGGCACCGATCCCCATGCGAGCGGGCTCGCTGCCGGCGCGCTCCCGCACCGCAGCGGCATTCGGCGCCGCCAGTGATTCGATGCCGGTCGCGACCACGGAGACGCGGACGAGACCATCGAGACTCTGATCGAAGGTGGCGCCGAGGATGATGTTGGCGTCGGCATCGACTTCCTCGCGGATGCGGTTCGCCGCCTCGTCAACTTCGTAAAGGGTGAGGTCCTTGCCGCCGGTTATCGAAATTAGCAGCCCGCGCGCGCCGCGCATCGAGACTTCGTCGAGAAGCGGATTGGCGATTGCGGCTTCGGCGGCGGTGATCGCACGCCTCTCCCCCGAGGCCTCGCCGGTGCCCATCATCGCCTTGCCCATCTCGCGCATGACCGCGCGCACGTCGGCGAAATCGAGGTTGATCAACCCCTCCTTCACCATCAGGTCGGTGATACAGGCGACGCCCGAATAGAGCACTTGGTCGGCCATGCTGAAGGCGTCGGCGAAGGTGGTCTTTTCATTCGCGACCCGGAAGAGGTTCTGGTTCGGAATGACGATCAGCGTGTCGACGAGCTTGGTGAGCTCGGCGATTCCCGCTTCCGCGAAGCGCATCCGACGCTGGCCCTCGAAATGGAAGGGCTTGGTGACGACGCCCACGGTCAATAGCCCGAGCTCCTTTGAGACCCGCGCGATCACCGGAGCCGCGCCGGTGCCGGTGCCGCCGCCCATGCCGGCGGTGATGAAGGCCATGTGGGCGCCGGAGAGATGGTCGCGAAGCTCGTCGATGGCCTCCTCGGCGGCCGCGCGCCCCACCTCGGGGTGCGATCCCGCGCCCAGGCCCTGCGTCGCCTCGACGCCGAGCTGCACGACGCGCTTCGCCTTCGACGAAGCGAGCGCCTGCGCGTCGGTGTTCGCCACCACGAACTCGCAGCCCATGAGGCCCGCCGAGATCATGTTGTTGACGGCGTTGCCGCCCGCGCCTCCGACGCCGAACACGGTGATGTGCGGCTTAAGCTCGCGAACGTCAGGCATCTTGAGATTGATCGTCATGTCATCACCTTCTGGGCGGAAGCGCCCGTGTTTTTCCTCGGAACCGGCTCGCGCCGGGGTTTTTCATTCCTTCTCGGCCCTCAAAAGCTCTCCTGCAGCCAACGCCCGACGCGAACAAGATAGCTTCTCTCGCCGCCGCCATGGCGGCGGCGCGGTTCGAAATGCTCACGGCCGGCGAATTGCGGATAGACGAGGAGCCCGCTTGCCGTGGCGAAGGCAGGCGATCGCGCATTATCGTTCAATCCGGCCACGCCGAGCGGCCGGCCGAGACGCGCGCCGGTCTTGAACATACGGCCCGCGAGTTCCACGAGTCCGGTGAACTCGGCGGCGGCGCCGGTGAGAACGACGCGGCGACTCGCCTGTCCGAGCATGTCTGCGGCGCGCAAGCGTTCGCGCAGCATTTCCAGAATTTCCTCGGCGCGCGGGCAAGCCATGCGGACGATCTGCCCCAACGAGGTCGCGTTCGGCGTCTCGCGTCCGATTCCTTCGATCGTGGGGATCGTGATCATCTTGTGCTCGTCGGAGGAACTCGCAAGCACGGCCGCGTGCAGCGTTTTCAAGCGCTCGGCTTCTGGGATGCGGATCGAAAGCCCGCGCGCGAGATCCAAGGTGATGTGATAACCGCCGATGGCGATGCCATCGACATAACGGCAATGACCGCCGGCGAAGACGGCGGCGGTCGTCGTGCCGGCGCCGAAGTCGATGACGGTGGCGCCGAGTTCGGCCTCGTCGGCGGATAAGGCGGCGAGTCCCGCGGCGTAAGGAGCCGCGATCACGCCTTCGACGGTAAGATGGCAGCGCTCGACACAGAGCATGAGGTTCTTCAACGCCGCCAAGTCCGCCGTGATCACATGCAGATCGACGGAAAGAACTTTGCCGAGCATCCCGCGCGGGTCGAGAATGCCGCCCGTCTGATCGAGCCCGTAGGCGCCCGGGAGCGAATGCAGCACGGCGCGGCCGCCGCGTACCGAGTGAAGACTCGCGGCATCGAGCACGCGGCCGATATCGCCTTCCTCGACGCGCGGGCCGTGCAGGCGCACGGAGGCCGCGAAACTCTCGCTGCTCAAGCGACCGCCGCCAAAAGCAACAACCACCGCGGCGATTTCCATACCGGCGGCGCGCTCGGCAATGTCGACGGCGTTGCGGATCGCTTCTTCCGCCGGCGCAAGATCGGCGATCACGCCGGCCTTGAGACCGTGTGCGCGGGTGTGGCCGAAGCCGATCACTTCGACCGCGTGGCTGCGGCCACGCATGGCTTCGTCCTCGGCGAGCGGCTTCAGCCGCCCGATCAGGCAAGTGACCTTGCTCGTGCCGATGTCGAGCGCGGCGACGATCGCCGAGCGCCGCGGCGAAAGCGGGCGCATGCGCGGCGCCAATCCACAGGCGAGCGCGTTCAAGTGTCGCCTCCCTTGCGCTTCGGCGCGCGCGCTTTCATCGCCGCATCGCGCGCCTGCGCCGCTTCATCCGAAATGCGCACCGCGACGCGATCCGAAAGACGCATATCGATCATGGAAACGTCGCGCGAAAGAACCTGTTTTTCACGGTCGAGTGCGACCAGGCGCATGAGCGCCACGTCGGCGTCTTCCTCAGGAAGACGCACATCCGTGCCGTTCTTGAGCCGCAGATTCCAACGCCGCTCGGCGATCAACACCGCCGCCGCGGTCTCGCCGCGCACCGCCGGAAAGCGGTCGAGGACCGCCAAAAAATCATGCGCCCGGCGTTCCGCCCGCTCGCCCACCACGATCGGCATGCCGGCGTCGCGAACGCGTTCGCGCGTGAGCTGGTCGATGACCGTGCCGTCCTTGGCGATGACGAAAAAATTGCCGCGGCTCTGCCAGACTGCGAATGGCTTCTTCTCGACGATCGTGATCTCCAGCTGGTCGGGATAAAGCTTCCCGACCGTCGCTTCGGCGATCCAGGCATTGCGCAAGAGCCGCGCACGCGTCGCATCGGCGTCGATGAGGAAGAGCGTGGAGGATTCCGTAATACCGGCGATGCGCAAGACGTCCGCCCGGCTCAACCGCGCGGCGCCCTCGATCGAGACATTCGCCGACTGATAGCCGGCGCGCTGGGCGAGTATGTCGGCGACGTCGTGCAGCGATTCCAAGATTGCATCGGCATGGCCCCCGCGGATCGCGCCGTAGAGCGCCGTCGCCGCGAGCAAAATCGTCACGAAGACGATCTCGATGCCGCGAAGCACGCGCCATTTTCCGGTGCGGGCGGCGAGTCGATGGACGAAAAGCGCGAAACGCCCAGGCGGCGACGTGAAGCCCTCCGGCGCTTGCCGGAGGTTCAACGTTCCAGAGAGGCGTCCTCCGCGATCCATTTCACCAACTCGCCGAACGAAAGGCCCGCATGGGCCGCCAATTCGGGCACCAGCGACATCTCGGTCATGCCGGGTTGGGTGTTGACCTCGAGACAGACGAGGTCCCCATCCGAACGGGGGTCAAAGCGGAAATCCGCCCGGCTAACTCCCCGGCAGCCAAGGGCGCGGTGCGCCGCAAGCGCCAGATTCCGCGCCCGTTGGTAAACATTTGGTAAAATTCTGGCCGGTAGAATGTGGCGGGACCCCCCCGGGGCGTATTTCGACTCGTAGTCGTAAAACCGCGTGGTTGGCTCGATTTCGATGACCCCCAGGGCCTTTTCACCCATCACCGCGCAGGTAAGCTCCAATCCGGCCACATAGCGCTCGACCAGCACTTGTTCCCCGTAGGGCCAATCGGGGCGGGAAAGCTCCTGCGGCGGATGGGCGTGGTCGGGCTGGACGATAAAGACCCCCACGCTCGACCCCTCCGCCGGCGGCTTGATCACATAGGGAGGCTTGATCACGTGGGCCTTGGCGGCCTCCGCCCGCGACACGACCATCCCCTCGGGAACGGGAATTCCGGCCGCCGCCATCACGACCTTTGCGGCTGGCTTATCCATCGCCAGCGCCGAGGCGAGCACCCCGGAATGGGTATAGGGGATGCGGAGGATCTCCAGGACGCCCTGAATGGTGCCGTCCTCGCCGGGCCTGCCATGCAGGACGTTGAAGGCGACATCGGGTTTCAGGCGCGCGAGCACCTCGGCGACGTTGCGCGCGACATCGACCCGCGTCACCCGATAGCCTTCTGCCTCGAGCGCGTTGCCGCATGCCTCGCCCGAGCGCAGCGAGATTTCGCGCTCGGCCGACCAGCCGCCCATCAGCACGGCGACGTGTTTCGCGGCCATCTAGGGTTCCTTCGCGATGCCCAGGCGCACGATTTCCCAATCGAGCGCGACGCCCGATGCTTCCCTCACGCGGCGGCGCACGTCCTCGCCGAGATTTTCGATATCGGCGCCGGTCGCGTTGCCGCGATTGATCAAGAAATTACAGTGCAGTTCGGAAACCTGCGCGTCGCCCACGACAAGGCCGCGGCAACCGGCGGCGTCGATCAATTGCCATGCCTTATGGCCGGGCGGATTCTTGAAGGTCGAGCCGCCGGTGCGGCTCTTGATCGGTTGCGTCGACTCGCGCGCCTCGGTGATTTGTTCCATTTCGGCGGCAATTGCCGCCGCCTCACCCGGCTCCCCGCGATAGACCGCCTGCGTGAAAATGAAATCAGCGGGCACTTTCGAATGACGATAGGCGAAACCGAAGTCGGCGTTCTTCAGCGCGTGCAGCCTGCCCTTGCGATCAACCGCGCGCGCTTCGAGAAGCGCGTCCTTGGTCTCGCGCTGGTAAGCGCCCGCATTCATGCGCAGCGCGCCGCCGATCGCGCCCGGCACGCCGCGGTAGAACGCGAGTCCCGCAAGCCCGGCATCCGCCGCGGCGCGCGCAACCTTTACGTCCGGCACCGCACTTCCCGCCCGCACCCGGTCTCCTTCGATCGAAATTTCGTTGAACCCGCGCCCGAGCCGGATCACCACGCCCGGCACGCCGCGATCGCGCACCAGCAAATTCGAACCAAGGCCGACCGCGGTCACCGGAACATCGTCGGCGAGATTCGAAAGAAAATACGCGAGGTCCTCTTCGTCGGCGGGCGAGAACAGAATCTGCGCCGGCCCGCCCACCCGAAACCAGGTGAGATCGGCCATCGGCTGATTGGCAAGCAGCCTGCCGCGCAGCTTCGGCAGCGCGGCGGCGAGACCAAGCGCCATGTCCGGAAAGTTCATCGCGCCCACGTCATGCGCCTTTTTTGGCGGCGAGCGCGGCGAGCTCGCCCGGCAGCGCATAGGCCCATTGCGTGATCGAGCCGGCGCCGAGAAACACCACGTAATCGCCCGGACGCGCGAGCTTCTTCACGGTCCCGGCGAGCATTTCGGGGCCCTCGAGCGCGATCACGTCGCGATGGCCGCGCGCGCGCAATCCCTGCACCAGCGCGTCGCGGTCGATGCCCGGAATCGGCGCCTCGCCCGCGGGATAGACCGGGGCGACGATGACATGGTCGGCGTCGTTGAAACAGGTGCAGAACTGCTCGAACAGGTCGCGCAGACGCGTATAGCGGTGCGGCTGCACGATCGCGACCACGTGGCCCTTGGTGGAGGCGCGCGCGGCTTCCAACACCGCCGCGATCTCGACCGGATGATGGGCATAGTCGTCGAAAATCGCGACGCCATTCCATTCGCCGGTGCTCGTGAAACGCCGCTTTACGCCGCCGAAGGCCGCCAGCGCCTTGCGGATGCGCTCGTCCGGCACGCCGAGCTCGCGCGCGACCGCGATCGCCGCCGCGGCGTTGAGCGCGTTGTGATGGCCGGGCATCGGCAGACGAAGATCCGCGATTTCGTGCGCCGCCGCGCCGTTACGGCCGCGGATCAAGATGTTGAAGCGCGACAAGCCGCCGTCGAGTTTGACGTCGATGAGCCTGACATCGGCCTGCGGGTTGACGCCATAGCTCACGACGCGCCGATCCTCGACCTTGCCGACCAGATCCTGCACGACGGGATGATCGAGGCACATCACCGCGAAGCCGTAGAACGGCACGTTCTCGACGAAGGAGTAAAACGCGTCCTTCACCGCCTCGAACGTACCGAAGTGATCGAGATGCTCGGGATCGATGTTGGTGACGACGGCGACGTCGGCCGGAAGTTTCAGGAACGTTCCGTCGGATTCGTCCGCCTCCACCACCATCCAGCTTCCTTTGCCGAGATAGGCGTTGGTGCCGTATGCATTAATGATGCCGCCATTGATGACGGTGGGGTCGAGGCCGCCCGCTTCCAACAGCGCGGCGACGAGCGAGGTCGTCGTGGTCTTGCCGTGAGTGCCGGCGATTGCCACGCACTGCTTAAGCCGCATCAATTCGGCGAGCATTTCCGCCCGTCGCACCACGGGCAGGCGCTTCGCGCGCGCGGCCACGAGTTCGGGATTGTCGCGCTTGACCGCCGAGGAGACGACGACCACCGCCGCGCCGTCGACGTTCTTTGCACCATGCCCGATGGTGATCGCGATTCCCTTGTCGCTGAGCCGCTTGACGTTCGCGCTCTCGGCGACGTCGGAGCCGCGCACCTGATAGCCGAGATTGGCGAGCACTTCGGCGATGCCGCTCATGCCGATGCCGCCGATGCCGACAAAATGAATGGGCCCAAGTTCGTGGGGAAGCTTCATGCGGGGCTGTTTTGGCCCATTTGCTTGATCCCGGCAACGCGGATCACGAGATCGGCGAGTTGCTCGGCGGCATCGAGCCGGCCCGCGCGGCGCGCGGCGGCGGCCATGCCGGCGAGAATCGCCGGCCTTGCCGCGAGTTGCGAAAGCTCCCGCGCCAGCCGCTCCGCGGTGAATTCGTCCTGCCGGATCAGCAACGCTCCGCCCGCCGTGGTGAGCGCAGTGGCATTGACGAGTTGATCCTGGTCGAGCGCGTGCGGGAGCGGCACCAGGATCGCCGGGCGGCCGATCGCCGCCAATTCCGCCACGGTCGAGGCGCCCGAGCGCGCAATGACAAGATGGCTGTCCGCGATGCGATGGGGCAAATCGTTAAAAAAAACAGCGAGCTCCGCCAGCAAGCCGAGACGCGCATAAATCGCCCTGACCTCGCCGATGTCCTCTTGCCGGCATTGCTGCACGACGCGGATGCGCGCGCGGACAGCCGTGGCGCAGCGTTCAATCGCGCCGGGCACGATCTCGCTCATGATGCGCGCGCCCTGGCTGCCACCGAAGACGAGGAGGTGAAGTGGTTTTGCGTCCGTCGGCTCTTCGTAAGCGCGCGCAGCGGCTTCGCGCACCGTGGCGCGCACCGGATTGCCGGTGTGCACCGCCTTGATGGCAAGCTCCGGCTGGCGCGATAGCATTCCGGGATAGCCGGTGGCGATCATGCTCGCGCGCGCGGCAAGCAAGCGGTTGGCGCGGCCCATTACCGCGTTTTGCTCGTGCACGATCCTCGGAATGCGCAGAAGCCACGCCGCGAGCACCGGCGGCAGCGTCGGGTAGCCGCCAAAGCCGACAACCGCGACGGGCCGCAAGCGGAGCAGGAGAAACGCCGCGCGCAGGATGCCGTAGCCGAGGACGAGCGCGGTGAGCGCGAGCCGCAGTGGATTGCGCCCGCGCACGGTGTCCGACGGAAGCACGTGGGCCCTGCGGGCGGGAAATTGGCCGGCATAGGCGGCAGCGCGGCGGTCGGTCGCAAGATCGACCGCGACGCCGCGTTGTTTGAGTGCGTTGGCGAGCGCCTCGGCGGGAAACAGATGCCCCCCCGTGCCGCCCGCCGCCAGCAATACGAGCGGCGCGTCCGCGCTCATGCCGCCGCGCCCCGCCGGGCGCTCTCGCGGTCGGCCGCGTGTTCGAGCTCCGCCAGGCTTTCGGCGCGCGAGCGCTTGCGCATGAGCGCGATCAACATACCGATGCCGAAGGCGAGCGAAACCAACGACGAGCCGCCATAGGACACGAAGGGCAGCGTCATGCCCTTGGCCGGGATCAGATAAAGGCTCACCGCCATCGCGATCGCCGACTGGAAGCCGAACAGAAGCGCGAGACCCGCGACCGCGAGCCGCGTGAAGGCATCCTCTTCGCGCAACGCGTAGGCGAGCGCACGCAAGACAATAAAGGCGAAAAGGCCGAGCAGTATCAGACACAGAATCAGGCCGAATTCCTCGGCGGCGACGGCGAAGATGAAGTCGGTATGGCTGTCGGGGAGGATGCGCTTGACCGTGCCCTCGCCGGGACCGCGACCGAACCAGCCGCCGCGCATGAAGGATTCGACCGAAGTATCGATCTGAAAGGTGTCGCCGGAGCCGCGATAGACGAAGCGCTGGAAGCGAAGAGCGACATGCGGGATCAACTTATACGCCGCAAGCAATCCGATACCCGCCGCACTGGTGAGACCGACCGTCCAGATCCAGCGAAGGCCAGAGAGGAAAAACAGTGCTCCCCAGGCAAGCGTGAGCAGCACCGTCTGGCCGAAATCGGGCTGCTGCACGAGCAGAATGACGGGAAGCACGAGCAAGGCGAAGGCGAGAAGCGTCGCCGGCATTTCCGGCCGCCGCCCGCTCTCGGAGAACGCCCAGGCGACGAGCACGACAAAGGCAGGCTTCAAAAATTCCGAAGGCTGCAAACTCATGCTGAAAAGATTGAGCCAACGGCGCGCGCCCTTGATTTCGGGGCCGACGAAGAGCGTGGCAGCGACGAGCACAAGACTGACCAAGAAGACGGCAAGCGCGACGCGCCGGATCTGGCGCGGCGACAGCGACGAGGTCGCGAACAAGACCGCGAGCGCCGGCAGCAGAAAAAGCGCCTGCCGGTGCACGAAATAGAACGGATCAAGCCCGAGCCGGATCGCGACCGGGGGGCTCGCAGCGAGAAGAAGCACGATTCCGATCAGCATCAGTGCGAGCACCGCGCCGATCATCAGCCGGTCGACGGTCCACCACCATTCGCTGAACAGCGTGCGTTGCGTGCGCGAGATCATGCCGCCGCCTCCCGGATCGGCTCGACCCCGGGAATCGCGCGCACGAGTTCACGAAAGCGATCGCCGCGCACCTCGAAATTCGGAAACTGGTCGTAGCTCGCGCAGGCAGGCGACAACAGCACGACCGGATGCGCGAGCTTTGCGACTTCGGCGTCACTTTTTGCCATGCCGACGGCGCGATCGAGCGTTCCCGCGACGACGTGCGGTGTCGCCTCGAGCTGTTTTGCAAACGCCTCGGCCGCCTCACCGATGAGATAGGCCTTGCGGATGCGCGGGTAAAACGGCTCGAGGCCCGAAAGGCCGCCTTCCTTCGCGCGCCCGCCGGCAATCCAGAAAATATCGGAGAAGCTCGCAAGCGCGCGCGCCGCGGCATCGGCGTTGGTGGCTTTCGAATCGTTCACGAACAAGATCGCGCCCTTGCGGCCGACCTCCTCCATCCGGTGAGCAAGGCCCGGAAAGGTTTTCAGCGCGGCGGCAATTTTCGCCGGCTCGACGCCGAGCGCACGCGCCGCCGCGAATGCCGCCGCCGCGTTCTGCGCGTTATGCGTGCCGCGCAGGCTTCCGATCCCCGCGAGCGAAAGAGAGAAGATGGGTTTGCCGCCTTCGGCCTGAACGATCCGCTCGCCCTCGAGAAAGATTCCATCAGCGAGCTTCTTATCCACCGAAATACCGACGACGCGCTTGCCCGCCCGATCGAGACGATTGGCGATCGCGCGGCAAAACTCGTCGTCGACGCCGATCACGGCGAACTCCGCTCCGGCGGTGAGCCGCTCCTTGATCGCGGCGTAATTCTCCATCGTGCCGTGACGATCGAGATGATCGGGCGTGAGATTCAGGAGAATGCCGACGGTCGGGTCGAGGCTTGGCGCGAGATCGATCTGGAAGGAGGAGCATTCGATTACATGCGTGCGATTGGCGGCCGGCGGCGCCAGCGACAGGATGGGCGTTCCGAGATTACCGCCGACCTGCACGTCACGGCCCGCGCTTTTCAGCACGTGCGCGAGCAGCGCTGTCGTCGTCGACTTGCCGTTGGTGCCGGTAATCGCGACGAAGGGCGCGCCGGGTGCGTTCGCGCGCCGCTCGCGGCAAAAAAGCTCGATGTCGCCGATCACCTCGACCCGGTGCGTCCGCGCCAGCTCGCCGGCCCAATGCGGTTTCGGGTGGGTGAGCGGCACGCCCGGCGCGAGCACAAGGGCTGCGACCGCGCCCCAGTCGAGCGCGCGTAAATCTTCTGTGGCGTATCCTTTTGCCTTGGCGTCGGCGATTTTCGCCGCCTGATCGTCCCAGGCGACGACCCGGGCGCCGCCCGCGGCGAGCGCCGCGCAAGTCGCAAGCCCCGAAGAGCCGAGCCCGAAGATGGCCACCATCTTGCCGCGGAAAATCGTAACGGGAGTCATCCCGGCGCTCACCGCAGCTTGAGCGTCGAAAGCCCGACCAGCGCCAGTACAACGGCCACGATCCAAAAGCGGATCACGATCTGTGCTTCGGTCCATCCAAGCTGCTCGAAATGGTGATGGATCGGCGCCATCCTGAACACGCGTTTGCCGGTGAGCTTGTAGGAGACGACCTGCACGATGACCGACACGGCTTCGAGCACGAACAGGCCGCCGATGATCGCGAGCACGATCTCATGCTTGGTCGCGACCGAGACCGCCCCCAACAGCCCGCCGAGCGCGAGCGAGCCGGTATCGCCCATGAAGATCGACGCGGGCGGCGCATTGAACCATAGGAATCCGAGCCCCGCGCCGATCATGGCGCCGCAAATGACCGCAAGCTCGCCCACGCCCGAGACATGGCGAAGCTGCAGATATTCGGCGAAGACGAGATTGCCGACGAGATAGGCGATCAGCGCGAAGCTCGCCGCCGCGATCATCACCGGCACGATGGCAAGGCCGTCGAGACCGTCGGTTAGGTTCACCGCATTGCCGGCGCCGACGATAACGAAGGCGCCGAGCGCGACAAAGAACCAGCCCAGATCGAACACCGCGACTTTGAGCAGCGGAAACGCGATCGAGGTCGAAAGCGGCGGACGGCCGATCACTACCATCGCGGCCACGGCAAGGCCCGCGATGATGAACTCGGCCCCCAGCCGCATCCGGCCGGAGAGACCGTTATGCGTGGTCTTCGTCACCTTCAGGTAATCATCATAGAAGCCGATCAGCGCGAAGCCGAAGGTGACGCCAAGCACGACCCATACATAGGGATTGGTGAGGTTCGCCCACAGCAAGGCCGAGACGAACAGCCCCGCCAGAATCATGATCCCGCCCATGGTGGGTATGCCGGTCTTGGTGAGGAGATGCGACGGCGGGCCATCGTCGCGGATCGGCTGGCCCTTGCCCTGACTGAGGCGCAGAAACGCGATCATTCTCGGCCCGAACAGGAAAACGAACAGAAGCGCGGTCACCACCGCCCCGCCGGCGCGGAAGGTAATGTATTTAAATACGTTGAGCGCGCTGATCGTGTCGGAAAATCCGGCGAGCCAATAAAGCACTCAAGCACCTCCTTCAGGCCGTTGCGTCCTCGGCCGGCTCGCCGAGGCGGAACCGTTCGATCAGCCTGGCGGCGATCGGACCCATGCGGCTGCCGTTCGAGCCCTTGATCATGATGGCATCGCCCGGCCGCAACGCGGCCACGACCTCGCCCTCGATTCGATCCGCGTTCTCGGCATAGCCGCCGCGCCGGGCCGCAGGCAAGGCTTCCCACAAGCTGCGCATGAGCGGGCCGGCGCAAAAGACGAGATCGATGCCCGCCGCCTCGACCGGTCCGGCGAGCGCGCGGTGAAGCGCCGCACCCTCGCGACCGAGTTCCAGCATGTCGCCAAGCACCGCAATCCGCCGCCCATGCGGTCCGACCGCTGCCCGGCCGAGCACTTCAAGTGCGGCGCGCATGGACGCGGGGTTGGCGTTGTAGCTTTCGTCGATCAAGAGCACCTCGCCCCTGCCGAGGTTCAATTTAAAGCGATCGCCGCGGCCCTTCGGCGGCTGCAGTCGCGCGAGCGCGAGCGCCACCAGCGCGAGATCGGCGCCGGCGAGCTTGGCGGCGGCGAGCACTGCCAGGCTGTTTTCGACAATATGCCGTCCCGGCGTTCCGACCTTGTAGGTGATTTCGTCGCCGAGAATGACCGCGTGAACGGCCGAGCCCTCGGGCCGGAGCGCGACGTCGATAAGCCGCGCCTCGGCGGCTTTGTGCGCGCCGAAGCCAACAACGCGCGCCCCTGCCGTGCGCGCCGCGACGGCAAGACGATCGAACTGCGCGTTGTCGCGGTTGAGCACCGCTGCCCCGCCGCTTTCGAGCCCCGAAAAAATCTCCGCCTTGGCGTCGGCGATTGCCTCGATGCCGGCGAAGAATTCGAGATGCACAGGCTCGATCGTGGTGATGATAGCAACATGCGGGCGCACGAGCCGCGCGAGCGGCGCGATTTCGCCCGCGTGATTCATGCCGAGCTCGAATACGCCGAAGCGCGCACTCTCGGAGAGCCGCGCGAGCGAGAGCGGCACACCCCAATGATTGTTGTGGGAGGCGGCGGAGGCATGGGTCTCACCCTCGCGCGACAGCACATGGCGTAGCGCTTCCTTCGTCCCGGTCTTGCCGACCGAGCCTGTGACCGCGATGATTTTCGCCGCAGCACGCGCGCGCGCGGCGCGCGCGAGCGCGCGCAACGCTTCGAGCACGTCCGCCACGGCCAGCAGCGCGCCTTCGGGCATCTCGGAAAGCTTCACCTCGGCGACGACCGCAAGCGCGGCACCACGCGCAAGCGCGTCCGCGACATAGGCGTGCCCGTCGACGCGATCGCCTTTGATGGCGAAGAAGACCTCGCCTTGGCCCACGGTGCGGCTATCGATCGAGACGCCGCTAATCGCCGGCGGCGGCGATCCGAGCAAACGGCCGCCCGTCGCCGCGACCAGCGCCGAAAGCGTCCACAGCGGCTTCTCGCTCATACTGGGTTCCCAAGCGCGGCCCGCACCGCCGCCTGATCCGAAAAAGGCAAGGTTCGCTCGCCCACGATTTGGCCGGTTTCGTGTCCCTTGCCGGCGACAAGCAGGACGTCACCGCGCTTCAATTCGTCGACCGCCGTCCTGATCGCCTCGCCGCGGTCGCCGATTTCGACCGCGCCCGGCGCCGCCTGGAGGATTGCCTTGCGGATCGCGGCGGGATCTTCGCTGCGCGGGTTGTCATCGGTGACGATCACGCGGTCGGCGCGCGCGGCGGCGGCCGCGCCCATCAGCGGACGCTTGCCCGCGTCGCGGTCGCCGCCGGCGCCGAACACGATCAGGAGACGCGCGCTGGCATAGGGCCGCAGCGCATCGAGCGCGTTTGCCAGCGCATCGGGCGTGTGCGCGTAATCGACGAAGACCGGCGCCCCGTTCTTCTCGCCCACGAGTTCGAGCCGCCCGCGCGCACCCTTGAGCGACTCGAGCGAGACGATCGCGTCCTCGGCGGCGGTTCCGGTTGCGATCGCAAGCCCCGCGGCGACGAGCGCGTTCGAAACTTGAAAGGCGCCGACGAGCGGCAGCATCACGCGCCGCTCCTTGCCCGCCGCGCGAACGCGCAGCGTTTGCGCAAAGCCCTCGCGCGAGGAATCGAGCAGCGTTAAATCCGCGCCGGCGCGGCCGACGCCGAAGAAGCGCAATTTCCTTTTCCCGGCGATGCCGGCGATGGTGGATGCGTCCGTCTGATCGGCGTCCACGACCGCGGCCGCGCCTGCGGGCAAAAGTGTGTCGAACAAACGCAGCTTCGCCGCGCGATAAGCGTCGAGGGTTCGGTGATAGTCGAGATGGTCGCGCGTCAAATTGGTGAAAGCGCCGGCCGCGAGACGCACGCCGTCGAGCCGGCGCTGCTCCAATCCGTGCGAGGACGCTTCCATCGCGAGATGCGTTACGCCTTCGCCCGCAAGCTTGTCCATCAGTTCGTGCAAAAAGACCGGATCGGGCGTGGTCAAATTGCCCGACGTCTCGCCCGAAGGCGTCGCCAGCCCGATCGTGCCGACGCTCGCGGCCGCCTGGCCGAGCCGCGTCCAGATTTGGCGCACGAAAGAGGCCACCGAGGTTTTTCCATTGGTGCCGGTGACGGCGACGATCGTCGCGGGTTGGCGCGAATAGAATCGTGCCGCCGCATGCGCGAGCGCCGCGCGTGCATCGCTCACGCTAATATAAGCAACGTCGGAAGCGAGGCTGCCGGGCCGCGCGCCTTCGCCCGCCAGCGCAACCGCGCCGCGCCCGGCGGCTTCGGCCAAAAACCCGCGGCCATCGGCCTTGCTGCCGGCGAGCGCGAAAAAAATGTCGCCGGGCTTCACCCGGCGGCTATCGGAAGAAAGCCCCGTGACGGTGATGCCCGCCGGTGCGGCGGCGCAATCGGCTCCGAGCAGTTCGCGAAGATCGATGCTCTTGCCCAAGACCGGGCCCTTCCCAAGCGGCTTCAGTTCGCAACGCGCCGTGACGCCAGGATCAGATGGTCGGCGGCCGGCAGATCGCGGCGCGGTTTAACGCCCAACATCGGCGCAATCCGGGCGATGATCTTGCCCGTCGTCGGCGCCGCGTTAAGGCCCGCCGTCGCGTGACCTTTCTGTTCGCCCGAATTCTTCGGCTCGTCGACCATCACGAGCACAAGATACTCGGGCGCGTCGCAGGGGAACACGCCCATGAACACGGAGAGGAGCTTGTCGTGCGAATAATGACCGCGCACGACCTTTTCCGAGGTGCCGGTCTTGCCGCCGACATAATATCCCTCGACCTCGGCGCGCGCGGCCGTGCCTTTTTCGACATTGAGCCGCAGAAGATAGCGCATCTTCTCGCTCGTCTCCGGTTTGATCACCCGAGTCGCGAGCGCCGCGGCTTCGGCTTCGCTCCGCTTCAGGAAGGTCGGGGGAATCAGGACGCCGCCGTTCACCAGCGCCGCCGTCGCCATCACCGCCTGCAGCGGCGCGACCGACAGGCCGTGGCCGAACGCGATCGTCGCGGTGTTGATCTCGGCCCACGTCTTGGGCACCAGCGGCTGTGCGCTTTCAGGAAGCTCGGTTTTCAGGCGATCGAGCTGGCCCATTTTTTTGAGGAACGTCCGATGCGCCTCGGGGCCGATCGTAAGCGCGATTTTCGCAGCACCGATATTCGAGGAATAGGTGAAGATTTCCGGCACCGAGAGCACGCGGTGCTGGGCGTGAAAATCGCTGATCGTGAACTGGCCGTATTGCAACGGCGTGCGCGCGTCGAATTGCGAGGCGAGCGTCGCCTTGCCGGAGTCGAGCGCCATCGCGACGGTGAGTGCTTTGAAGGTCGAGCCCATCTCGTAGACGCCGGTCGTCAGGCGATTGAGCCGCGTCGGATCGACCGAGTTTGCGGGCTCGTTGGGGTCGTAATCGGGCAGCGACACCATGGCGACGATTTCGCCGGTCTTCACGTTGAGCACCATGCCCGAGGTGGAATTGGCCTGATAGCGCTCCTTCGCCGCGAGCAGCTCGTCGCGCAGCGCGTGCTGGATGGCTAGATCGAGCGCGAGGTTCACCGGCTCAAGCGCGCGTCCGGTCGCGAGCCCTGCCAGGTGCAAGTCCGCGAGCCCGCCCGTATCGACCCATTTTTCCAGCCCGGCGATGCCCTGATTGTCGACGTTGACGTGACCCAAGACGTGCGAGGCTTCATTGCCGGCGGGATAGACGCGCTTGCTCTCGCGCATGAAGCCTATATGCGGAATGCCGAGGCGATGAATTTCGCTCTGCTGGCGCGACGAAATTTCGCGTTTGATTCGCACGAAGCCCTTCTTCGACGAGAGTTTTTGGCGGAGCTCGGTGGCGTTGACGTCGGGAAGCACGGCGGTGATCAATTCGACCGCTTCGTCCACGTCGCCGACTTTCTTGCTCGGCTCGGCGTAGAGCATCGAGGATTCGACGTCGGTCGCGAGCAATCTTCCCGCGCGGTCGAAGATATCGGGGCGCGACGAAGTCATGAAATCCACCGCGACCGTGCGGCGCTTATCAGGCGTCTCCGGCATCATGCCGAGCATGGCGAGCCGCGCGGCGATCACGCAGTAAATCAGCGCAAACCCGCAGACGACGACGCCGATGCGCGCGCGCGATACCCGGCCGTCGGCGAGCCGCAGCGTTGCGAGGCTCGCGCCAAAGCGCGGAGCCGCCCCATCACGCCAATTCGCAAGGAAGCCCATCTCAATTTCCAGGCCCGGCGGAACCGGTGGTAGCCGGCTCCGCAGCGGATGCGCCCAACGTCTTAAGCATGGTTCCGATCGCGTCGCGCGATTTCTTCTCCTCGCCCGGCAGGGACTCGATCAAGTCGCCGAGCGGATCGCCCGCCGCGCCGGGCTTTTCGGGCAAGGCGGAAAAATCGTCGATACGTGAGACATCGAGCGCCTTCATGCCGAGATAGCGCTCGGCGAGAGCCTGAATGCGCCCGGGCGCCGCAAGCCGGCTCCATTCGGCATTGAGCGTCGCGATCTTCTCGCGCTCGGCGCGGATTTCGCCGTTGAGCCGCGCCACGGCCTGCGCCTTGTAGGTCGATTGATACTTGACCTCGTAGACGATCACCGCCGCGATAACCAGACAGCAGACCACGACGACGTTGAGAATGCGCACCATCGCTCAACCCCGCTTCATTTCTTCGAGGCGCGGCAAACCGGCGATTGCTTCGGCCAGCGGGTCGTCCGCGCGGGCCGCGGTTTCCGTGCGCTCGGCCGCGCGCAATTTCGCCGATCGCGCCCGCGGATTGGCGGCGGTCTCATCCGCGGTCGGTGTGAGCGCCTTCTTCGTGAGTGGGCGAAAGGTCGCGGGCAGCGCGCGCGCCTCCGGCTGGTGGCGCGATGAAGCAACGGCGCGCGAGCGCGCGGTAAGGAACGTCTTCACCAAGCGGTCTTCCAGCGAGTGGAAGGCGACCATCACGAGCCTGCCGCCGGGCGCGAGAATCCGCTCGGCGGCGGCGAGCGCGCCCGCGAGTTCGGCCAATTCATCGTTCACGTAAATGCGAAGCGCCTGGAAAGTGCGTGTGGCGGGATCGATGTCGCCGGGTTTGGAATGCACCACGCGGCGAACAATGCCCGCGAGCGCGTCCGTCGTCCGGATCGGCGCGGTCTTGCGTGTCTCGACGATCGCGCGCGCCACGGCGCGCGCCCGCCGCTCCTCGCCAAGCATCGAAATAACCCGCGCGAGCGCCTCTTCCGGCAGCGTGTTGACGACATCCGCGGCGCTCGGCCCGCGCCGTTCCATGCGCATGTCGAGCGGACCGTCGCTGCGAAAGGAAAACCCGCGCCCGGCCTGATTAAGTTGCATGGAGGAAACGCCGATATCGAGCACGACGCCGTCGGCGGAGACGAAGCCGAGATCGTGCGCGACCCGGTCGAGGCGCGAGAAGCGATCCTCGGCGAGCGTAAGCCGGCCGAGGAATTCCTCGACCAGCGGCGCGCCCGCGACGACCGCGCTTTGATCGCGATCAATCGCGACCACCTTGCAGTTCGCGGCTTCGAGGATTCCACGGCTATAACCGCCGGCGCCGAAGGTCGCGTCGAGATAAACGCCGCCGTCGCGCGGAGCGAGGTGCAAGAGAACCTCACGGAGCATGACGGGAAGATGGCTGGCCGGTCCGCCAGCGGCATCTGGCCTGATGCCGCGGCCCGCCATCATCCCGAGGCTCCGGGAGGTTCCTTGCCCTTGGAGCCGAGCAACTTCTTCAGCGCGCGCACTTTCCCGGTGGCCTCCGCGAGATGGGCGCGAAAACGCTCCGGCTCCCAGATCTGAAACTTGTGACCGAGCCCGACGCAGGTGACGGCGTCCGCGATCAGCGCGTGCGCCTTCAGCGTCTCGGTCAGCACGATGCGGCCCTCGGAATCGAGCTTCAGCGTTTCGCTTTGGCCGTAGAGCGCCGCCGAAAATTCCTCGCGCTCGTCCGAATAGGGCGGGTAGCGCTCGATCAGCGCCTCGATCTCGGCGAGCAGCGCATGACCGCCGGCATCGAGCGCGGGCCGGTCGATCGCCGGATGGCAATAAAGCCCCTCGAAGCCGTCGCGCGCGATCACCGCGCGGTAGCTTGCCGGAATCGAAATACGGCCCTTGGCGTCGAGGCGCATGGTGTAGGTCGAAACAAAGCGGTTCATGGGGCCGCCCGACGCGTGAACACGGACCTTCCCGCAACGCGGACGACGAATTGGGCGAACGCGACCAAAAGCCCCGCCCAACCGGGAAAGCTCGATACCGGAACGGGATAATTTGGGATATCATGGGATCATATGGTCGTCAATTTGCAAGGATCCGATGTCCACCGTTTCGGCGGCTAAGCGCGCGGGGCATCCGCGAGGCCGATTAACGCAAGGTGAAGCTTAAGAATTTGTTGCCGGCGGCAAACCGCGCGGCGAATTCATCGAACTTCGGATAAATTGAGTGCCATCAAGCCGATGCAACCGTTCTCCCCCGACTTTGCCGCCGCCGAGATCCTGCCCTCGCCCAATTTCGGCGAGCGTCGCGGCATTGGCGCGCCCGACCTGCTCATCCTCCATTACACGGGCATGAAAGCGGCCGAGGAGGCGCTCGCCCGGCTCCGCGACCCCAGTTCCGAGATCTCGAGTCATTACCTCGTCTTCGACGATGGCCGCGTTATTCAACTCGTGCCCGAAGCATGCCGCGCCTGGCATGCGGGCGTCTCGTCGTGGGAACGGGCAAGCGACATCAATTCGCGCTCGATCGGCATCGAGATCGCCAATCCCGGCCACGAGTTCGGCTATCCGGATTTCGCGCCGAAACAGATCAAGGCCGTGATCGCGCTCTGCCAAGACATTATTGCGCGCCGTCGTATCCGCGCCGACCGCGTGCTCGCCCATTCGGACGTGGCACCCGGCCGCAAGCAGGACCCGGGTGAGAAATTTCCGTGGCGGCAACTGCACAAGGCCGGCGTCGGCCATTGGGTCACGCCTTCGCGCGGCGGCAAGGGCGCGGCGCTCAGGATCGGCGACGGCGGCGCCGACGTGCTTGCCCTACAAGAAGAACTGGCGGCCTACGGTTACCGAATTTCCTCGAGCGGCGAATTCGATTCTACGACCGCGGACGTCGTCGCCGCATTCCAACGTCACTTTCGGCCTGCGCGCGTCGACGGTGTTGCTGACGCATCCACACGAATCACCCTGCAGAAACTTTTGGTAACACGTCCGACAGTTGCCCTTTGATGGCCGCTCAACGGCCCTATTCGCAACTATTGCTCTTATTTTCGCGCAAGCGCGAATGATGATTTCGCGGGGCGCGTGAAATTAGCCCGATCAAAACCGGAACAATTCAAGCGGCGCCGGATTCTCGTCGGCTTTCATTGCCCTTCTCCCGCATCCTTTGAAACGGAGAAGGGGACGTAATGAACATCAAGAAAATCGTAGTTTACGTACTCACGCTGCTTGCGCTCGGAGAATCATCACTCACCATCAAAGCCTCCGAAAATTATAATATCGACCGTACTCCGCGCACCAACGGCATTTCGCCCGATCTATGGACGCGCATGGAACTCGGCTCGATCGCGAGCCAGTACGCGGAGGCCGCCGGAATTCCCGACGCGCTCGTGCACGCGGTGGTGCGCGTCGAAAGCGACTGGGACCAGAGCATGACCGGCTTCGCCGGCGAGATCGGCCTTATGCAAATCAAGCCGGAGACCGCCCGCGAAATGGGCTTCGTCGAGCAGGACGACAAGCTCTATGACCCGGATACGAACATCCGCTGGGGCGTGCGCTATCTCGCCGAGGCTTGGAGGCTCGCAGGCGGCGATGTTTGCCATACGGTCCTCAAATATAATGCGGGTCATCAGGCGGAGAAGATGACCGAGGCCGCGAACGCCTACTGCGCACGCGTGCGCGGCTTGATGGCTTCGGCTTCGCTCAATTGAGCCGAATTGCTCCCGCTCCCACCAAACGGGGCTTACCGAGTTCGGCATTTTAGTCCGCCGAAGCCGGATGAACCCCGGCTTGGGGGCAGGATAGGACCGGGCGAGAGGGGCGGGGCACGGGTTTTAGCGTTCCCTTCTCCTTAACCCGGCGCGCGCCTTGACCTCGCGCTCGTAAGTCTCCATGTCTTTTCAAGTCAGTCGGCCGGGCGGCCGCGGCGCATATCGCGCCGAGGAAAGTCCGGGCTCCACGGAGACACGGTGCCGGCTAACGGCCGGCGGGGGCGACCCCAGGGAAAGTGCCACAGAGAAGAGACCGCTCCGGCTTCGGCCGCAGCAAGGGTGAAACGGTGCGGCAAAAGCGCACCGCGCTTTCGGCAACGAAAGCGGCACGGCAAACCCCACCGGGAGCAAAGCCGAATAGGAATGGCAGCGGGAGCAATTCCGCGATCCGTCTTCGGATCCGCTATTCGGGTTGGCTGCTCGAGGCGGCGCGTAAGCGTCGTCCCAGAGGAATGGCCGCCGCGCGGGAGCGATCCCGCCCTACAAAACCCGGCTTACAGGCCGGCTGATGCCTGAGTGAGAAGGCCCGGCGGGAGAACCGCCGGGCCTTCGCCTTTTAAAAAATCTGCACGCCGGCTCAAAAGCCGATCAAATGCCGCCGGCGGACCTGGCAATTAAATTACCTTTGCACAGACAATCTTGCGCGCAGGTGGCGTAAGGCCAAGCGCCGAACCCAGCAATTCAATAGGTTTTATTCGTTTCGCCCAATTTGATTTTTGCACTGCACAATAGAGGAACTTCCAGCCCCCCATCGGCGTTGCTAGGATCGATCCAGCTCAGTAACGGGAGGCGACCTTGGTTCTCAGCCGTCCGATCAACGTGCTGGCGGCATTCGCCGCTTTTGCTTTCGTGGGAGCGGTCCTGCTCGGCATGTTCTGAAAGTGAGCAAGAAATTGAAAATAAGCGCGCCGGAGAGGGAAACCTCCCCGGCGCTTTTCTTTTGCGGTCTCCTCTTTCCTCTCCCTTGAGGAGAGGCCGATCGGCGGGCGGGGAATTTAGGCCATTTCCCGGCTCGGGCCGGCGATCACCATCCTCCGGTCGCGCCCCAGCCAGAGCGACACGGTGAGCGCGTCCTTGACGCGTTCAGGGGCGAGCGTGCGGTGAAGGACGATATCGAGACCGGCCGCCACCATCCACTGCGCCACCGTTTCTTCCGCGAAGCCGAGCCGGCGGTGGGCGTGTTCTTCGCGCAGGAATTCGAGTTCGTGCGGGGCGAAGTCGATCACCAACAGCCGCCCGCCCGGCCGCAACAGCCGCGCCGCTTCCCGAATGGCGCGCGCGCCGTCCTCCAAGAAATGCAGCACCTGATGGACGATCACCACGTCGAAGGCGTCGCGGCCGAGCGAAAGATTGTAGATGTCGCCCTGCCGGACGCTGCAGTGCTTGAGGCCCGCGCGTTCGAGATTGGCGCGCGCGACGCCGAGCATTTCCGGATTGAGGTCGATGCCGACGCCGCGGCCAATCTCGGGGCCGAACAATTCGAGCATACGGCCGGTCCCGGTACCGAGGTCGAGGAGACTCTCGATGCGCACGCCGGAAAGCGCTTCACGGGTTGCCGCCTCCACCGCGGCCTCGGCGACGTGGAGCTTGCGCAGCTCGTCCCAGTGACGGGCATGCTTGCGAAAATAAGCTTGCGCCGCGGCGGCGCGCGCGGCGCGCACCTGGTTCAGCCGCTCGCGGTCGCGGGCGAGCACCCGGTCGGATGGATCGACCAAATCGAGCAGCGCTTGCCCGAGTTTCGCGCCCGGCCCCTCGGACACGCGGCGATGAAAGGCCCAGCTGCCCTCGCGGAAGCGCTCGATCAGGCCGGCCTCGGAGAGCAGCCGCAAATGCCGCGATACGCGCGGCTGCGACTGGCCGAGAATTTCGATAAGATCGGAGACCGTCAGCTCCGCTTCGCCGAGCAGCGCCAAGAGCCGCAGGCGCGTGTCCTCCGCCGAGGCCTTGAGGCCCACGAGCAGCGTTTCAAATCCGAGCCGATCACTCTTCGGCGCCACCCTCGCCTCCTGACTGGAATTCCCGTCCACCTAGCCGCAGATAGGGCGAATGACCATTTCCTATCTTCCTGGTTCGCCCCTAACCGGGTTACTATGATACCTTCGTGGCTCGGCCGACGGATCGCCGAAACATGCAGAAAAACCGCAACTGAATGAGCATTCTCAAGCCCGTGACCGCGCCCCTACTATCGCTCCCTCATAAACTGTTTATTGCGGTGCCAATGCTTCCCCCTCCGCCTGCCGGCCGCGATTTGCGGCTCGATTTTTTTCGCGGGCTTTCGCTCTGGTTCATCTTCCTCGACCACGTGCCGTCGAACATCGTGTCTTGGTTCACGATACGCAATTACGGCTTTAGCGACGCCTCCGAAGTCTTCGTGTTCATATCCGGCTACACCGCCGCCTTTGTCTATGGCCGCGTGATGAAGGAGCGCGGCTTCATCATCGGCGCCGCGCGCATCCTTAAACGCGCTTGGCAGATCTACGTCGCATTCGTGTTTCTCCTCGTCTTCTACTTCGCCGAGATCGCCTACGTCTCCAGTCACTTCTCGAACCCGCTCTATACCGAGGAATTCGGCATCTTCGACTTCTTCCAGAAGCCCGACGTGGTGCTCATCGAGGCGCTGATGCTGCGCTTCCTGCCCGCCAATGTCGACGTGCTGCCGCTCTACATCGCGCTGATGATGTTTTTTCCGCCGGTGCTATGGCTGATGTTGCGCCAACCCGACCTTACGCTGCTGTTGTCGATCGTCTTTTATTTTCTCGCCAAGGCGTTCGACTGGAATCTTGTGCTCTATCCCTACGATCACAGCTGGTTCTTCAATCCCTTCGCCTGGCAGCTTCTATTCGTCATCGGCAGCTGGTGCGCGCTGGGAGGGGCGCGGCGCATCTCGCCGATCCTGTATTCGCGGCCGGTCATCGCGTTGTGCATGATCTATCTCGTGCTCGCCGCCCCCCTGCAGTTGAGTTGGCTGTTTCCCTCGCTCACCGGCCGCATGCCGGGCTGGCTGATGATCTTGCCGCTCGATAAGACGGGACTTTCGCCCTGGCGGCTCTTTCATTTCCTCGCACTTGCCGCGGTCGTCATTTATTACGTGCCGTTCGACGCAAAATTTCTACGCTCAAACTGGGCGCGGCCGCTTATTCTGTGCGGCGAGCATTCGCTCGAAATCTTTTGCCTCGGCGTGTTTCTCTCGTTCTCCGCCCATTTTGTGCTGACGGAAATCTCGAGCCTGATCGCAATGCAGATCGCTGTCAGCCTCGCCGGCATTGCCGTGATGGTAACCGTTGCTGCACTGATGACGTGGTACAAGGACATCGAACGCCGGGGCGGCAAGCCTCCGCCATCGGCGACACAAGAAGGCTTCGAGGGAGTAACGGCATCATGAGGATGCTTTCCGCCGCCTTGACGCTTGTGCTGCTGGCCGCAGGTTCGGCTCGCGCCGCCGACAGTTGCGACGTACCCAACAATCTGGTGGAAACCTTCGCGCGGCTGCCTCGCGTCGGATTCTCGGTCAAACGCGACCATAAGCTCGAAATCGTGGTGCTTTCGGCGGCCCCGAAACTCTCGGGTGAGGCGAGCAACCTGAAGAGCTACCCCTATTATTTGGAAAGCGAGCTACGCGAACGGCTGAAGGGCACCGACGTCCACGTCTTCGGCCAGTCCGAGCCGCGGAAAACCATTATCGAGGTGATCAAGGACTTGCCTCGCCTCCTCGCCGAGCGGCAACCAGTTCTCGTGGTCTGGCAGACCGGCACGGTCGAGGCCATGCGCGGGATCGACCCTGACGGATACGGGCGCGCGCTTGATTCAGGCGTTGCTGCACTGCAAAACGGCGGGGCCGATGTGGTATTGATTAACCAGCAGTTCAGCCCGCGCACCGATTTTATGTTCGACGGCGGACCGTATACCGAAAATATGCGCTGGGTATCGCAAACGCGTGACATCCCCTTGTTTAACCGCTACGAAGTGATGAAATACTGGGGGGAAACCGGGGCTTTCGATTTAACCGCCCTGAAGAATGACGGAACCTATGAGAAGGTTCATAGGTGTATCGGCCGGCTGATCGCCGACCTCGTCATGCGGGCGGCCTCGCTTTCCGGGACTGTGGAACGCTGATGAAAAGCCCTTTTGCGTGCCTTGCTGCCGCCTGCCTGGCCGCGTCCTTCGCGGCGGTTGAGGCGCGCGCGCAAGAAGCACCCCGCTTCCGGGCCGACTGCCGTGCGCCGACCGACATCGTCCATCTCGACGAGGCGTTGCCGCACCTCGCCGCCCACATCGCGCTGAAGGAGGCGGTGACGATCGTCGCGCTCGGCTCCTCGTCGACCGCCGGCGCCGGCGCGAGTTCCATCGACTTCACCTATCCCGCGCGGCTCGAAGTGGAACTCAAAGCCCGCTTCCCTGGTGTGCCGATCCGCATCTTGAACCGCGGCATCGGCGGCGAGGACGTGAAGGAAATGGTCGAGCGCATGGAGCGCGATGTCGCGGCGGCGAAGCCTGAGCTCGTGATCTGGCAGCTCGGCACCAACGCCATCCTGCGCGACAACGGCATCGATCCGGAACAGCCGCTGATCCTCGATGGCCTGAAGCGCCTCGCTTCGATGAATACCGACGTCGTCCTCCTGGACCCGCAATACGCCCCGAAGGTGCTCAAGGATCCCGATGTCTATCCGATGGTCGACCTTATTTCCGACATCGCGCGCGAGAAGCACATCAACCTGTTCCGCCGCTTCGCGCTGATGCGTTACTGGCATGAGACGAGCGGCGTGCCATTCGAGACGTTTCTTTCACCCGACCAGTTGCACATGAACGATTGGAGCTACGGCTGCACCGCGCGCTATCTGGGTGCGGCGATCGCGGAAGCTGTCTCGATCGAGCTCGCCGCTCAGCCGAGGGCGACGAAGACCGAGGCGATGCATGCCTCGGCGCCAGTGGCGGCAGGACAGGCGACCGAGCGATAGCGCCGGAGATTTCTGTTCCTTCGTGCTTTCGATCCTCCAAGGCTGACGAAATTTCGCCGCCGCCGCGCGCGGTGCGCTTGACATTCCTCTCCGCGGGTTTGTAATTCCGCCATGGGGAATGCGATCTCCCCACGAGGCGACAGGCCGAAGCATCGCGTCCCACTCCTTGAAAGGACGCGCCATGTCGTCAATCAACACCATTTCCGCCGAAAAACTCGCGCGCCTCGTCGGCACGCCGAAATGTCCCGCCCTCGTCGATGTCCGCACCGACGAAGACTTCGCCTCCGAGCCGCGCCTGATCCCGGGCTCCGTTCGCCGTCCGGCCGCCGACCCGTCCGGCTGGGCCGGGGAATTCGCCGGTCGCTCGGCGGTGGCGATCTGCCAAAAAGGGCTGAAGCTCAGTGCCGGCGGCGCCGCCTGGCTGCGCCACGCCGGCGTGCCTGCCGACTTGCTCGAAGGCGGTGTCACCGCCTGGACGAAGGCAGGCCTGCCGCTCGTCAACGCGAAAAAAATGCCGCCGCACGACAAGGAAGGCCGCACGGTGTGGGTCACCCGCGCCCGGCCCAAGATCGACCGCATCGCCTGCCCCTGGCTCATCCGCCGCTTCGTCGATCCCAACGCCGTGTTTTTGTTTGTCGCTCCTCCCGAAGTGCGGCCGGTGGCCGAGCAACTCGACGCCGCGCCGTTCGACATCGAGGACGTATTCTGGAGCCACCGCGGCGAGCTCTGCACCTTCGATGTGATGCTCGACGAATTCGGCCTTCGCACCGAGCCGCTGCTTCGTCTCGCCACGATCGTGCGCGGTGCCGACACGGGCCGGCTCGACCTCGCGCCCGAAGCGGCCGGGTTGCTCGCGGCATCGCTGGGACTCTCGCGCATGTATGCCGACGATCTCGAACAGCTCGCGGTGGGCATTTCGCTCTACGACGCCTTCTATCGCTGGTGTCGCGACGCCACCGACGAAACTCACGGCTGGCCGTCGCACAAGGCGGGGACGTGAGATGGAGAGCCCGACTGCCGCGAACACCCCGCGCGCTGTTGCTTCCTTTCCCTCCTTCGCGGAGGCGTTCCGCGTCTGGCTGAAAGTGGCGGCGCTCTCCTTTGGCGGCCCGGCGGGGCAGATCGCGGTGATGCATCGCATTCTCGTCGACGAGAAGCGTTGGATTTCCGAAAACCGTTTTCTGCACGCGCTCAATTACTGCATGTTGCTGCCGGGGCCGGAGGCGCAGCAGCTTGCGACGTATATCGGCTGGCTGATGCACCGCACCGCCGGCGGCATCATGGCGGGCGCGCTGTTCATCCTGCCGGGCATCGTTTCAATCATGGCGCTGAGCTACGTCTATGCCGCTTTCGGCAAGGTCGGCGCGATCGCGGCCCTATTTTTCGGATTGAAAGCCGCGGTCCTCGCCATCGTGATCGAGGCCGTGGTGCGAATCGGCAAACGGGCATTGAAAACGAGCGCCAATTTCGTGCTCGCGGGCGCCGCCTTCGTTCTGATTTTCTTTTTCGCCGTTCCGTTTCCGCTGATCATCCTCGCGGCGGCTATAATCGGATTTGCCGGCGAGCTTTCCGGCCACTCCTCGTTTCAGGCGAGCGCGGGGCATAGTGCAGCCGGCAAGAACGAACACGCCGACAGTCTGCTCGACGACGAGCTTCCTCCGCATGCACGCCCCACCATCTCGTGGACCATCACAGTCGCCGCGATTTGGCTTTTGCTTTGGCTCGTTCCGGTCAGCGCCATTATCGTGGCTCTCGGCCAAGCGAACGTCTTCAGCCAGATCGCCATCTTCTTCAGCGAGATGGCGCTGGTCACATTCGGCGGCGCCTATGCCGTGCTTGCCTATGTCGCCCAGCAGGCGGTCGAAAATTATCACTGGCTGGCGCCCGGCGAGATGCTCGACGGGCTCGGCATGGCGGAGACGACACCGGGCCCGCTGATCATGGTGTTGCAGTTCGTGGGCTTCATGGCGGCCTTTCGCGATCCCGGCGGCCTGCCGCCGATGCTCGCGGCGACGCTGGGCGGCTTGCTCGCCACCTGGGTTACGTTCACGCCCTGCTTCCTGTGGATTTTTCTCGGCGCTCCTTTCGTCGAGAAGCTGCGCGGTAACACGGCGCTGAACAGCGCGCTTTCGGCCATCACCGCCGCCGTCGTCGGCGTCATCTTGAATCTGGCGATCTGGTTCGCGATCCACACGATTTTCCGCCAAGTCTTTCACATCGGCCAATTCGGCCTGTCGTTCGATTCACCGCTATTCGCCAGCGTCAATGCATGGGCGCTGCTGTTGTCGATCGCCGCCGCCCTCGCGATCTTCCGTTTCAAAGTCGGGATGATTGCGACGCTGATCGCCTGCTCCCTGGCGGGGCTCGGACTGTTTCTTGCGGGGGTCATCGCATGAAACCGAGGGAGACCCGATCTTGACGAAACATGGCAAGCGAATCGCCGCGTTCAGCGTCGCTTTTTTCTCGCTGTTGCTGTTTGCCGGCGACATGAGCGCCGAAGGCCTTCTGACAGTAGAAAACAAAATTCTTCTTGGAAAAGTCGCCGGGCGAATCGATCATTTGGCCGTCGACCTCGATCGCAAGCGTCTCTTCGTTGCAGAACTGGGCAACAACAGCGTCGGCGTTGTTGATCTGGCCGAACGCCAGGTGATCCGCAGACTTTCCGGGCTTAAAGAGCCTCAAGGTGTCGGCTACGTCGCCTCGACCGACACGCTTTATGTCGCGAATGCGGGAGATGGATCGGTTCACTTATTCGAGGGATCGGAACTTTCACCCGCAGGACGCATCGAGCTCGGCGACGATGCCGACAATATACGCATCGATAACGGGGCGGAGCGGGCCTATGTCGGGTTCGGCAACGGAGCCATTGCGGCGATCGACACCGTCAGCCGCAAGAAAACCGGGGAGATTCCGCTTGCCGCGCATCCCGAGAGCTTTCAGCTCGATCAAACGGGCAAAAAGATTTGGGTGAATGTCCCTAACGCCGGCCACGTGGCGGTGCTGGATCGTGGCTCCGGAAAACAGCTGGCGACTTGGGTGCTGCCGAACGCCAAGGCGAATTTTCCGATGGCGATCGACCAGGCGAACAATCGAGTGCTGGTTGTCTCGCGGCAGCCCGCCGAGCTTATCGCTTTTGCCGCCGACGATGGGGCTATCGTCGCGCGGCTGAAAACCTGCGGCGATGCCGACGATGTATTCGTCGACGAGAAGCGTCAACGGATCTACGTGACCTGCGGCGAAGGATTCATCGATATCTTACAAGCGGAGGCACATGGCTATCAGCGCGTGGGCCGCACCCCCACCGCACCGGGAGCCCGCACGTCGCTTTTTATTCCGGATTTCGACCGGCTGTTTGTAGCCGTCCGGGCGACGCCCAGTGAGCCTGCGGCAATCTGGATATTTCGTCCGCTACCTTGAGGCAGTCGTCGCGCGCCGTGCCCTTCCTTCCTCCTTCCGCGCATCCCGATGCTTCCCGAGTCTTCATCGCTCGGGCACTTCGCGCATTTGGCGACGGCTTCGTCAGCATCTTGCTGCCCGTCTACCTGCTGGGTCTCGGGTTTGATCCGATCGAAGTGGGGGTATTGACGACCGCAACCTTACTGGGCTCCGCCGCCATCACCATGGCTGTCGGTCTCATGGCGCATCGAGCCCGATTACGAACATTATTGCTTCTCGCATCGGCCCTGATGATTTTCACCGGCCTGGGTTTTGCTTGGTTTCAGTCCTTTTGGCCGCTTCTCGTCGTGGCATTCATCGGCACGCTCAATCCGTCATCCGGCGACGTGAGCATGTTTCTTCCTCTGGAGCATGCGGCGTTGGCGCATTCGGTCGCGGATCGAGATCGTACGTCACTCTTCGCCCGCTACAGCCTGATCGGCGCGTTGATGGGTGCGCTCGGAACGCTGTGCGCGGGCGCGCCCGATCTTCTCGGCGCAAAATTCGGGTTTACGCCCGTGCGGGCCATGCAGATGATGTTCCTCGTTTATGGTTTTCTCGGATTTCTTGCGGTGTTTGCATATTGGAACGTCCAACAATCCCGGACGTCCGACAACAACCACGCACCGGCGCCGTTAGGGCCGTCGCGAAAGATCGTCTATTGGCTTGCCGCGCTGTTTAGCGTGGATGCCTTCGGCGGAGGCTTCATCGTCCAATCGATGTTGGCGCTGTGGTTGTTTCAGCGCTTCGAGCTGTCGCTGAGCGAGGCTGCAACGATCTTTTTTTGGTCGAACATTCTGACGGCGATTTCCTACTTCGCCGCAGTGAGCCTGTCGCGCCGCTTCGGGCTCATCAACACGATGGTCTTTACGCATCTGCCCTCAAGCGCCTGCCTGATCATCATGCCGTTCGTCTCGCAGCTCTGGCTGGTCCTGGCGCTCCTGTTCGTGCGAAGCCTGCTCTCGCAAATGGACGTTCCGACGCGGACTTCCTACGTGATGGCCGTCGTAACCCCGCCCGAACGCCCCGCCGCCGCCAGTATCACAGCCGTACCCCGCAGCTTGGCGGCTGCGCTAAGTCCGTCATTGGCCGGTTTGTTGTTGTCGGTGACCACGTTTGGATGGCCGCTGCTGTTCGGAGGCGTTTTGAAAATCGGCTACGACCTCGCCTTGCTGTTTATGTTCCGCGGCGTTTTGCCGCCTGAAGAACGAAAGAAATAAAACGGCATCCCCTTTTCGACGGAGCGCGTGAGACCATGGACATCGGTATTCTCAGCCTCGCGATCTTCGTGGCGGCGACTTTCCTGGCCGCCTTTGTCACGGGCATCAGCGGTTTCGCATTCGGCCTCATCGCGGCGGGAATTTGGCTGCATGTCATATCCCCCGTGCAGACCGCGGCGTTGATCGTCGCGTTCGGCCTGCTGGCGCAGGGCACTTCCGTCTGGAAGCTGCGTCACGCCCTGAATTGGTCGCGGCTTTGGCCGTTTCTGTTGGGCGGGGCGCTTGGCGTTCCGGTCGGCGTCGGCATTCTGGAATGGGTGAACCCGCGGCATTTGCGCGAAGGCGTTGGCGCCGTGCTCGTTTTGTACAGCCTCTACTCGCTCGCCCGTCCGAACTTGCCGCTACCGGCGACAAATTCCGTGATCGACGCGATAATCGGTTTTCTGAACGGCGTTCTGGGAGGCGCCACCGGCCTTGCGGGAATTATTGTTGCGGTCTGGTGCGGCCTGTTGGCTTGGCCCAAGGATCAACAGCGCGCGGTCTTTCAACCCGTGGCGGTCGCGGTCTTTCTGATGAGCGCGGGCTGGCTCGGCGCCGAGGGGGCGGCGTCATGGGACGTCGCCCAGCTCTTTGTCATCGGATTGCCGGCGCTGGCCTGCGGACTCTGGCTGGGCCTTAGACTGTATGGTCGGCTGGATGAGCAGGCGTTTCGGAAACTGATCCTCGTATTGCTGCTGGTTTCGGGCGTTTCGCTGTTCATATAAAAATCAGGCCGGCGGTTTTGCGCCGATCCGTGAGGTGACGAAGGCAACCGATCTCAACCCTTGAAATCGACCGGCGGCCGAGCCGCGCGGTCGACCTCGAGCCGAAAAATATCCGGCCGCGAATAATGCCCCGCCACATCGAGGGAGCGGCGCGAGCGGGCGGCGGCTTCGCGTTCGATTTCGCCGTAGAGAACGCCCTTCTCGCGCCGGAGCGGCCCCGCCGCGATCTTGCCGAACGGGCGCACGATCACCGCGTCGCCGTCGCAAAGCCAGTCCTCGTCGTCGACGACCCGTTTGCGCTCCGGAAAATTCGCCGGCAAATCCTTGCCTTGCAGCGCGGTGCCGGTGCCGACGACCCAGCAGCCGCCCTCCTTGGCGATGTGCTTCATAGTCGCGATCCACTCCTCGCCGCAGTCCCAGGTGGGTGCCAGAAGAATCTCCATGTTCTGCGCATATAGCGCGTAGCGCGACAGCGGCATGTAGTTTTCCCAACAGATCAGGCAGCCGATCCGTCCAACCGGCGTCTCGACCACCCTCAGGCCGCGCGCATCGCCGAACCCCCAGACCATGCGTTCGGGATTGGTCGGCATCAGCTTGCGATGGACATTGAGCAGCGCCCCGTCGGGGCCGATGATGACGACGCTGTTGTAGAGCGTCGTTCCGCTGAATTCCGAATCGACCTCGTGGATGCCGAGCGCCACCGTGATCTTGTGTTTCATGGCGGCATCGGAAATCGGCTTCAGGTCGCTGCGCGCGATATTCACCGCGTTTTCGCGAAGCCGTGTGTGCAGCTCGTTGTTGAGCGTGCCGTCGCGTCCAGGCTGCAACCGCCACACCCACGCCGGATAGCCGGGCACATAGGCCTCGGGAAAGACGGCGAGCGCCGCGCCCTCTTTCGCCACTTCCGCGATGGTCTTGACGACAAGCGCGACCGTGGCGGAACGATCAAGCATGACCGGCGGCTTCTGCACGACGGCGACTTTATCAGCCATGGCCGATCCCTCCTGAGGTTTACGTTTTTATGATCATACAGGTCGTCGTGCCGTGGGCGTAAATTTTCCCCTCGGCGTCGATGAGCTTGCCCTCGGCGGTGCCCATGCGCGAGCCGCCGTGAACGATTCGCCCCTCGGCGCGCAAATGCCCGGTCTTATCGGTGATCGCGCGCACGAGATGCACCTTCAGTTCGAGGGTGGTATAGCCGGAGCCCGCCGGCACCGTGGTTTGGATCGCGCAGCTCATCGCCGAATCCAGGAGCGTGCAGGCGAGCCCGCCATGCACGACCCCGATCGGATTGTAGTGGTATTCGGCCGGGTCGCATTCGAATACGGCCAAGCCTGCCTCGACGTGGGTGAAGCTGAAGCCCATCAATTCGGCGATCGGCGGCGGCGGAATTTCGCCGCTGACGATCTTTTGCAAAAATTCGATCCCGCTCGCGCCTTTTCGCACCGCGCCGGCGCTGATCCCCGGATCGGCCCAGCTTACGGTGCGGGTGCGGCTTGCCGATTCGGCTTTGCCAGCGTTCTGGGACAAGGAAATCTCCTCAAAGAAAGACCGGGTGGCGGCGTCTCGCAGTGCATCGAACATGAACGCCGGATGAACGAGCGCCGCCATTGTTCCGGCCGCACGCGGTTTGTCCATCATATTTAAAACATGTTTGATATTCCTATTTGACGGGGCTGAATTTCGCCCTACAAGGTGATTTTATCAGTCGAGCGATCGGCGATGTGGCCGACCGACTGCGAGGAGAACTCCATGAAGAAAGCATTGCTTGCTCTCGCCGCGGCGTCGTCGATCGCCGTCGCGACGGTTGCCGTGCCAACCACGGCCGACGCGCGCTGCCGCACCGGCTGCGCTGTCGGCATCGGCGTCGGCGCTTTTGCACTCGGCGCCGCCGTCGGGTCCGCTGCTGCCGGACCGCCGCCCGGCTACGCTTACGGCGGCTACGCTCCGGTTGGTGGCTATGTCGCCTATAGCGACTACTACGGACCGGTACCGGTCGGCTGCCCAGGCGGTTACTGGGCGCGCCGCCCCCTCTACGACCAATGGGGCAACCAGGTCGGCTGGAGCCGCCCCAGGTTCTTCTGCCCGTACTAATTGCGGCGGAAGTTTCGAATGCAAAGCCCGGCGCGGCGAAAGCCCGCCGGGTTTTCGATTTTACGGAATAGAGCGCGCCGAGGAGCGGGCTTCGCGGATCAGTTCGCGATCCGCATGTGTTGCAACAAGGCGGGCGTCGGCCAGCAATCGAGCGCGAGCCCGTTCGCCTTCTGGTATTGCCCGAGCGCCGCGCGCGTGAGCATGCCGGCCTTGCCGTCGATCTTGTCGCGGTAGATTCCCCGGCTCGTGAGATGGCGCTGCATCTTTTCCACGTCGGCGGTCTTCAGCAAGGCGACCTTCGCCCACGGCGTTTCGAACGGGCGCGGATCGGAGATGCGGTCGCTGAGATGCCCGACAAACAGAACATAGAGATCGGAAAAATTGTATTCCTTGAGCACGAAGTAATTCTTGGTGGCGAGAAACGCCGGGCCGTAGGTTCCTTCCGGCAACAACAGCGAGGCTTCTTCCGCAAGTTCCTCGCGCCCGAGTTTTCTGCCGTGGGTCAGAGCGAAGCCGAGCGTGATCCATTCCCGGATCGGCTTTTTCACTTCCGGCACGCCGATCGTGCAGTCGAAATTTCGCGGAGTCCGCACCTCGTAGGCCCAGCGCGTGCCCGGCTGCCAACCCTTGCCGACGAGTTGCTTCGCCGCCGAGGCGAGCGCATCCGGCACCGAAGTCCAAATGTCGCGTTTGCCGTCGCCGTCGAAATCGACCGCGTATTTGTAGAATTCCGACGGCAGGAATTGCGTGAGCCCCATGGCGCCCGCCCACGAGCTTTTCATGTCGGCGAGCTTCACGTGCCCCTCGTCGACGATCTTGAGCGCGAGCAGAAATTCGTCGCGGAATTTCTCCTTGCGCTTGCCGATATAGGCCTGCGTCGCGAGCACCCGCACGGCGTTGTAGGGAAGCTTGTAGGTGCCGTAGGCGGTCTCGCGCCCCCAGATCGCGAGCACCACGTTGGCGGGCACGCCGAACTGGCGCTCGATCGCGGCGAGTGTCGCGCGCTGCTCCGACGCGAGCCGCCTGCCCTGTTCAGCAAGCCGCGAAATCGTCGCCTCGGAGAGGTACTCGGCCGGCGACTGGATGAACTCCGGCTGTCCCGGCGGCACCCGACCGGGCAGGTCAAGGTCCGGCAACGAAAGGTCCGGCTCAAGTCCGCGTGCCGCCACTTCGAACGTTTGCCGTGAGACGCCCATGCTCTGCGCCGCCGGCCACAAGCTTTCAAGCCATTGCGCAAAGGCGGGGTCGGGAGCCGCGAACGACGGCGGGATAGAAGCCAGCGAACCCGCGAAACACAAGGCCAAGACGAATTGCGCTGATCGGCGTAGCGTCATCGAATCTCTATCTCGTGAATTTCTTATATTTGATTCGGTGCGGAATTTCCGCCGCCACGCCGAGCCGGCGCTTCTTGTCGTCTTCGTAATCCTGAAAATTGCCCTCGAACCATTCGACATGGCTGTCGCCCTCGAAGGCGAGCATGTGGGTTGCGATGCGGTCGAGGAAGAAGCGATCGTGGCTGATGATGACGGCGCAGCCGGCGAAATCCTCGAGCGCCTCCTCGAGTGCGCGCAGGGTGTCGACATCGAGATCGTTGGTAGGCTCGTCCAACAGCAAGACGTTCGCGCCCGACTTCAGCATCTTCGCCAGATGCACGCGGTTGCGCTCGCCGCCCGAGAGCGCGCCGACCTTCTTCTGCTGGTCGCCGCCCTTGAAGTTGAACGCCGCCACATAGGCGCGGCTCTGCACCTTGCGCTTGCCGAGTTCGATCTGCTCCTCGCCGCTGGAGATTTCCTCCCATACGGTCTTCTTGCCGTCGAGCGAATCGCGGCTTTGGTCGACATAACCGAGCTTGACGGTTTCACCGATCTTGATGGCGCCGCTGTCGGGCTTTTCCTGGTCGGTGATCAGCCTGAACAGCGTCGTCTTGCCGGCGCCATTCGGCCCGATTACGCCGACGATTCCGCCAGGCGGCAGCTTGAAGGACAATTTATCGAACAGAAGATTCTCGCCGTAAGCCTTGGCGAGACCGTCGGCTTCGATCACCGTTTGGCCGAGACGCTCGGCGACCGGAATGACGATTTGCGCGGTCTGCGGCGCCTTGTCGGCGGATTTTGCCACCAGCTCCTCGTAGCGCTGGAAGCGCGCCTTGCTCTTCGCCTGGCGGGCGCGCGGCGAGGCCTGAATCCATTCGCGCTCGCGCTCGATCGCGCGCTGACGCGCTTCCTCCTCGCGCCCTTCCTGCTCGAGCCGCTTCTGCTTCTGCACGAGCCACGAGGAATAATTGCCCTGATAGGGAATACCGCGGCCGCGGTCGAGTTCGAGTATCCAGCTGGTGACGTTGTCGAGAAAGTAGCGGTCGTGGGTGACGATCAGCACCGCGCCGGGATATTGCTGGAGATGGCCTTCGAGCCAAGCGACGGTCTCGGCGTCGAGATGGTTGGTGGGCTCGTCGAGCAGCAGCAAGTCGGGCTGTTCGAGCAACAGGCGGCAAAGCGCGACGCGGCGCTTCTCGCCGCCCGAAAGCGTTTCCACCTTGGTTTCGTCCGCCGGGCAGCGCAGCGCATCCATCGCTTGGTCGATCTTCGAATCGAGATCCCACAGGCCCCTGGCTTCGATTTCGTCCTGCAATTTTGCCATTTCTTCGGCGGTCTCGTCGGAATAATTGGCCGCAAGCTCATTGTAGCGATCGAGCAGCGCCCGCTTGTCGGCGGCTCCTTCCATCACGTTTTCGCGCACGTTCTTCGCCGGATCGAGCTGCGGCTCTTGCGGCAGGTATCCGACACGCGCGCCTTCGGCGGCCCGCGCCTCGCCGGTGAACTCCTTGTCGAGACCGGCCATGATCCGCATCAGCGTCGACTTGCCCGAGCCGTTCACGCCCAAGACGCCGATCTTGGCGTCGGGGTAGAAAGAAAGATGAATGCCATCCAACACCTTCCGGCCGCCCGGATAGGCCTTGGAGAGACCGTTCATCTGATAGACATATTGCCAGGACGCCATGGCGACGGCGCGCTCCATTTCGACAAATCAGGAAGTCGGCGGGTATGTAGCGGCCGCCTGCGCCCCCGGCAAGCCGCTTCGCCGGCATTGATGGGATCGCCGCACCCGATGGAACGATCGATTTGAAATGCGTGCGGCCAGCGGCTAAGGGATACGGCGCTCCGCTCGCTCGGCCAAGCGTATTTTACCGCCCTTCAAGGACATTGAAGAATGAACATCGCCACCATCTCCGATCTGCGCGCGCCGGCAAAACGGCGCCTGCCGAGCTTCGTGTTCGATTATCTCGACGGCGGCGCGGGCACGGAGGCGGGCATGCAGCGGAACACCTCCGCCTTCGACGAAATCCGTCTGAAGCCGCGCATGCTCGTCAATATCGAAACGCGCGACATCTCGACGACCCTGTTCGGACGCCGCTGGTCGCTCCCGTTCGGGACGGCACCGATCGGTTTTTGCAACCTGATGTGCCCGGGCGCCGAGGAAGCGATCGCGCGCGCGGCGGTCGAGGCCGGCGTTCCTTGCACGCTATCGACGGCGGGCACGACCTCGCTCGAGGATTTCGCCCGCTTCGCCCCGCAGAATGCCTGGTTTCAGCTCTACGTCTCGCGCTTCGACGAAATCACCAACGACATCATCGATCGCACCGATCGCGCGGGATACGAGACGCTCGTCGTCACCGTCGACATTCCGCTCGCCGCGCGCCGCCCGCGGGATCTGCGCAACAATTTCAGCGTCGCCCTGAAGGTGAGCCCGAAATTCGTGTGGGAGCTGGTGAGCCACCCCTCTTGGTCGTTCGCGACCGTCTCGGCGGGCATTCCAAAGTTCGAGACCATGCAGCGCTACATGAAAGCGACCGGCACCAAGCAGGTCGCGGGATTCGTCTCCTCTCAGGTCAGCGGCAGCTTCGACTGGGACGCGCTCAAGCGGCTGCGTGATCGTTGGAAACGTCGCTTCGTGGTGAAGGGATTGCTCGCGGCGGAAGACGCGGTCCGTGCCCGTGATCTTGGCTGCGACGGCGTGGTGATTTCCAACCACGGCGGGCGCCAGCTCGACTCGCTTCCCACTCCGATCGAGGTCATTGCCGAAATCCGCGCGGCGGTAGGTCCGAAATTTCCGCTGATCCTCGACAGCGGCATCCGCTCCGGCGAGCACATCGTCAAGGCGCTCGCCGCCGGCGCCGACTTTTGCCTCGTCGGCCGCGCGGTGATGTACGCCGTTTCGGCGCTCGGCACGCGCGGAGCGAAACTTGCACTCGAAATCCTCGGCGACGAACTGAGCCGCACCCTTGCCCAAATCGGCTACACCGATATCGCGGGCCTGAAGGCGGCAGCGCCCATTATCAAGACGCGCTGAGGTTTCGCCTACGCCACCGCCGGCCCCTCACCGGCCCCGATCATGTCCGCGATCCGCTTTCCGGAGCCCGCCGCCAGCGTCCAGCCCAGCGTTCCGTGGCCGGTGTTGGCCCACAGGTTGCGATAGCGCCGCGTACGGCCGACATACGGGATGTTCGACGGCGTCGCGGGCCGCAGCCCCGCCCAGAATGTCGCCGCCTCGAATTTTCCCGCGCGCGGGAACAGCGTCTTCGCATTCCGCAGGATGGCCTGGCAGCGCGGATGGTTGAGCGCGAGGTCATATCCCGCGAGCTCGGCGGTCCCCGCGACGCGCAAGCGATCGCCGAGATTCGAATAGACGAGTTTGTATTGATCGTCGGTGAGGCTGACCGCCGGCGCGCGGTTGGTGCCGTTGAACGGAATCGTCGCCGAATATCCCTTCGCCGGATAGACCGCGAGCGAAACTCCGTAGGGGCGAAGGAACGGCGCCGAATAGCTGCCCAAACTCACGACGATATCGCGCACCTCGATGGTTTCGTAACCTTGCGGCGTGCGGACCTCGGCCGAACGCACGTTCGAATCCTTGCCATCGGCGTCGAGCGCGACGACTTGCGAGCCATAGAGAAACACGACGCCCAGGCGCTCGCAGGTGGAAGCGAGTGCCTGAGTGAATTTTTTGGCGTCTCCGCTCTCGTCGGCGGCCGAGTAAGTCGCGCCGACAATCTCGCGTCTGCTATCCTCGAAGGCGGGCTCGATTTTCACCACCTCGTCGGCGTCGATGACGCGCAGGTCGCAGCCGTATTTTTTCATCAATTCGGCCGCGTGTCGCGCCGACTCAAATTCGCGGCGATCGCGGTAAAAATGCAGGATGCCCTTCGTCCGTTCGTCGTAATGAATGCCTTCGCGCGCGCGGATCTCCTGCAGCCGCGCCCGGCTTTCCACCGCGAGCTTGACGATTTCGGCCGTGTTGCGATCGGCGCGCCGCGGCAGACACTCGACCAGAAAACGCGCGATCCAGAGCCATTGATGCAGGTCGAGCTTCGGCCGGAACAACAGCGGGCCCTCATCGTCGAAAAGCCATTTTAAGACTTTCGACGGCGCCGACGGATTGGCCCAGGGTTCCGCATGGCTGACCGAAATCTGCCCGCCATTGGCGAAACTCGTCTCCAGCGCCGCTTCCGGCTGGCGATCGATGACGCACACCGACTTTCCCTCGCGCGCGAGCCAATAGGCAGTGGTGACGCCGATCACGCCGGCACCGAGAACAACCACGTCAAAATTCCTGGCAGGTTTCTTGGCGGGTAACGAGGACATGACGACTCCTTCGCCCGGCTGGGCTCGTGTCATGCCCCCTCCGTTCTGAACCTGAGAGTTTCACACCAAGGCCGTTTAGAGCCGAAGCGCTTGCTCCTTCGGTGGGCCATGCGGCCGCTCTTCGGAGTGTTGGCTCGGCGCCGGTCCGGTGACCTGAGAGTTTCCGGGGCGGTTGCTCCTTCGGTGCCGCCTTCGAGAAGGCGGGCTCTCCCGGCGCTGAGTGAAAAATGGCGTTGGACTAAGCCACTCCTTTCGATCCCATCCGGTTCCGGATGGATGATTCACATAAGAAGATAGTGCGAGCTGAAGGCTTTTTCGAGGGCACCGGGAAAGCGCGGCTCAGCGCCGTGATTTCGATTTTTTCCGCGCCTTCGCCTTCTTCCGCTTTTTGCCTTTCGGCCGCGCTTTTGCTTTCGGCCTGCGCTTCGGCTTCGACCTTTTTTTAGGTCTCGAGGCGGACTTCGGCTTGGGCTTTAGGTTCGAAGCGGGCTTTGCCGGCATCGATTTCGCCGCCGCCGCGATGGCGGGAGGTTTCGGCCGGGCGGAAGCAAGCGCTTTCGTGAGGAAAGCAAGCGAGCGCTGCCAGGCGATGCGCGCGGAATGCGGCTCGTAGCTCGCACGCTCGTCGCAGTGAAAGCCGTGACCCGCGCCCGGATAGGTGAAGATTTCGCATTCCGGCCGCTTCTGGCGGATCGTCTCGATGTCGCCCATCGGGATGCTGGCGTCTTTCTCGCCGAAGTGCATTTGCACGGGGCAGCGCGGCTTATTGTCCGCGAAGCGGACGATCTGCCCGCCGTAATAGCAAATCGACGCGGCAAGCCCGCCGAGCCGCGTCGCTGCGATGAAGGCGACGGTGCCGCCCATGCAGAAGCCGATCATCGCGACCGGCCCGCCCTCTTTTTTGAGCGCGTCGACGGCGGCCGACGCATCGAGCATCAGCTTCGCCCAGTCGAGACGCGGCAGAAACTCGCGCGCCTTCGCAACCTCAGCTTCCGAGTAACCGCTCTCGAAATTGGGCGACATCCGGTCGAACACCTGCGGCGCCATGGCGCGGAAGCCGGCATCGGCAAGCCGGTCGCACACCGCGCGGATGTGATGATTGACGCCGAATATTTCTTGGATGACCACAACGCCCCCGCGCGGGGGCCCCTTGGGATCGGCCCGATAGGCGCCGAGCTGGAATCCGTCGGCGGCAGTGAGGGTAACTTTCGTTCCCATGCGTATTCTCCCCAACCCAATCCTGGTGGGCCCGGCAGGACTCGAACCTGCAACCAGACCGTTATGAGCGGTCGGCTCTAACCATTGAGCTACGGGCCCGAAGGCGCTGGAACCTAGCAAACAAGCCAGCGCCGAAACAGCCTAAGCTAGAGGCGCCTTTATCCCCCTGTTTTGGGAACCCCCTGCCGTGCGGTAGGTTTCTGGTCTAGTATTGGCCTCAGATCAGAGGTAATCCGCCCTCGGCGGTAACAGGAGAGTGGGATGCGTGTATCTGTAGGTGGTGTGCTGCTGATTTCGTCCCTATTGGCGTCCGGTGCGCTGTTGGCGCAAACGCCGGCCACCAAGACGGCCACTACCGCGCCCAAGGCCGCCCCTGCCGCGCCGGCGCCGAAATGCGACAACCCCGACGCCATTGGAATGTCGCGGACAGTGGAAATCGACACCACCGGCGCGCCCGGTTTCGGCTTCGAGCATTTCAAGAACCACGACTTCCTCAAGAACGGCGAGGTGGTGCTCACCTTCGACGACGGGCCGTGGCCCGGTAACACGGAAAAGGTGCTGAAGACGCTCGCCGACAACTGCGTGAAGGCGACCTTCTTTCCGATCGGCAAGCATGCCACCTGGAGCCCGCAGATTCTGAAGGACGTCGCCGCCGCTGGCCATTCCATCGGCTCGCATACCTGGTCGCATAAAAATCTCGAGAAGATGCCGTTCGACCAGGCCAAGGAAGAAGTCGAGAAAGGCCTTTCAGCCGTCCAGTGGGCGCTCGACGGCGCCGAGACCGCGCCCTTCTTTCGCTTTCCGCAATTGAAGCACCCGCCGGAGGTGGTGAAATATCTCGGCGAGCGTAACATCGCGATGTTCTCCACCGATTTCGACTCGTTCGACTTCAAGATGCGCAAGCCCGAGCAGGTCATCAAATCGGTGATGGATAAGCTCGAGAAGAACGGCAAGGGCATCATCTTGATGCACGACTTCCAGCACGCGACCGCAGAAGCCCTGCCCGAGCTCCTGAAACAGATGAAGGAGAAGGGCTACAAGGTCGTGCACATGAAGCCGAAGTTCCTGGTGAAGTCGCTGCCGGAATACGACGCGCTGGTGCTGAAGGAACAGAAGCTCCCGACCGCCAACGTCCAGCCGACTTCCTCGATCGTCAAGACCATCGAGGAGTAACGGCCGCTTTCACGACCGCGTTTTCGGCGGCCACATGACGATCGCCGCCGCGACGAGATCGAGCGCGACGCAGAGGAAGAGTGCCGCGCGATAGCCGCCGCTGAAGTCGCGCACGAGCCCGATCAGGCCGGGCCCGAAGGCGAACACGAACTGGCTGATCGCGGTCGAAAGGCCGATCAGCAGACCGAACGAGGGCGCCTCGAACTCGCGCTGCACGATGAGCGCGGGGAACGTGATCAAGTTCCGCACCGAAAGCCCGAACACCGCGCAGGACGCGAACAGCGCGATGGCGTTCGTCGTTTGCGTCATCGCGAACAGCGCCGCCACTTGGCTCGCGATCGCAAGCGTGCTCGCGAGCCTTTGATTGAGCCGATCAAGCACGGTGCCGAGCGTGAGGCCGCCGAGCACCGATGCCGCCGTCGTGATCGCAACGGCGAGCCCCGCCTGCGTGCGGCCGAGCACGGGTTCGAGGAAGGCGATCTGATGCACGAGAAATCCCGCCTGCGCGAGCCAGGCGAGCGAGAACGGCAGCGTCACGCTCCAGAACGCCCAGCTTCGAAGCGCGCGGGCGCGCGTCCATTCGCCTGCCTTCGCTGCGATCCGCGTTCCATTCGCGTCCCTTGGCGCCGCCGGCGCAGCGATCCAAACGAGCGTGAGCGGCACGAGAATTGCGACCATGACCGCGGGCGCGATCAACAGGGCGCTGGCGAAACCGAAGGCGCCGATCAGCGCGATCAACGAGGGCACGATGCAAATCGCGCCGCAGCTCGCGCCGGTGAGCGCGAGGCTGATCGCGAGCCCGCGCTTGCTGGCGAACCACAAGCCGACGATGTTGGTGATCGCGCCGATGCTCATCGTCGTCCAGCCGAGCGCCATCACGAGATAGGCGGCGTAGAGCTGCCACAGCGCATCGACGAAGGCGAGGCTCGCGGTCGAAACGGCGTAGCAGACGACGCCGAACAAAACGCAAAGACGCGGGCCGAAACGCGCGAGCGCATCGCTGATGAACACCGTGAGCAAGGCGCTCACCAGGTAAAATACGGTGCTCGCGCCGGCGACTGCCGCCACCGGCCAGCCGAAGCGCCGGCTGAATTCGGCGAGATAAACGCCTTGGCCGTAGAAGCCGAATCCCCAGGCGGCGACCGCCACCATGAAAAGGGCCGCGACCACGCGCCAGCCGAAATAGCGCGGCGAGCTTTCATCCAGCGGATCGGCGTGGGATTGCACGGTCATCGCTGCGGTTTAACGGACGTCACCGAACGCTCCCACCCGGTTTCGCGCGATCCGCTTCTATGCAATTTCGATGTCGTGAACGATATGCGCCATGCGCAACTCCCCCTATTTCGCCGCAGAACCCTAGCCGATTGACAGCGCGGCATTGTTCGGGAAATATCGAAGTATGCAGGCAAGCCTGAAGGAAGGCCCCGACATCGCCCCGATCGCCGCCCTCATTGGCAATCCGGCGTGCAGCCACATGCTAATGGCGCTGATGGCCGGTCCCGCGCTCACCGTGACGGAACTTGCCGC
>Ga0207505_100001_pt1 | contig 107549 bp, 92 predicted proteins | sample NitcycUWRROWE17A_FD_188207 | JGI IMG/M metagenome (GOLD analysis project Ga0207505, IMG submission 188207) | Soil microbial communities from Arlington Agricultural Research Station in Wisconsin, USA - Nitrogen cycling UWRJ-ROWE17-A (SPAdes) | ecosystem: Environmental > Terrestrial > Soil >... | reverse complement strand
GAAATGAAGCCGGTGTCCTCGATCGGGAAAAAGCCTTTCGGCACCCAGGCATAGAGCACGACCGCGACAAGGAGCGTGACGAAGGTAAGACCGAGCATGACCGGACGATGATGCAGGACGAAATCGAGACTGCGCCGATAACCGGCGAGGCACCGGTCGAAAACGCGCTCCGACCAGCGCAGGAGCGCGATCGGCTTCTTGCTATGGTCGGGTTGCTTCAAGACGCGCGCGCACAACATCGGCGTGAGCGTAAGTGAGACAAATCCTGAAATCAGAATCGCCACCGAGATCGTCACCGCGAACTCGCGGAACACGCGGCCGACAATGCCGCTCATGAACAGGACGGGAATAAACACCGCCACCAGCGAGGTGGTCATCGATATGATCGTGAAGCCGATCTCGCGCGAGCCTTCGATGGCCGCCTTGAATGGCGGCATGCCGCGCTCGACGTAGCGGTAGATGTTTTCGAGCACGACGATGGCGTCGTCGACCACGAAGCCGACGCAGAGCGTCAACGCCAAAAGCGTCATGTTGTTGATCGAGAACCCGAACAGCCACATGGCGCCGAAGGTGGCGACGATCGACAAGGGCAGCGCGAGCGAGGGAATGATGGTCGCGCGCGCGTCGCGCAAGAACAGGAAAATCACGAACACGACGAGGCCGATCGCGAGCCCGAGCGTGAATTGAACGTCATGCACCGACTGGCGAATCGAAACCGAGCGATCGATCAACACTTCGACATTGACCGCTCCGGGCACCTGCGCGCGATATTCGGGCAGATGCTGCTTGACGAGATCGACCACCTCGACCGTATTGGCGTCGGGCTGACGATAGATCGCGAGATTGATCGCGCGCGTGTCGTTGAACCAGCCGGCGATACGCTCGTTTTCGACGCCGTCCTCGACGGATGCGATTTCGCTCAGGCGGACCGGGGCGCCGTTGCGATACGCCACGATGACGTTCTTGAACTTCTCCGAGCCCCGTTTCGGCAGGCCCATGTCGAGGGTGAGCGTCTGTTGCTCGCCGCCGATGACGCCGGTCGGCGTGATCGAGGAAACGGCGGCGACGGCGCTCTGCACCTCTTGCAGCGATATGCCGCGCGCCGCGATCGCGTCGGGATTGAGCCGGATGCGGACGGCGTATTTCTGGCTGCCGAAAATATTAACCTGCGCGACCCCGGGAAGTTGCGAGATCTGCTGGCCGATGATGGTATCGGCATATTCATTGACCGTCGAAAGCGGCAGCGTGTTCGACTGCACCGAGAGGAAAATCACCGGCGCATCGGCCGGATTTACTTTCTTGAAGCTCGGCGGCGTCGTCATCTCGATCGGCAACTGTTTTTGCGCGACCGAGAGCGCCGATTGCACGTCGAGCGCCGCGGCGTCGATGTTGCGGCTCAAGTCGAACTGAACGACGATCTGGCCGGTGCCGGTCGTGCTGGTGGAGGCCATCGACGAAATGCCGGCGATGGTGGCGAGCTGGCGCTCGATCGGCGTCTGCACCGAAGCCGCCATCGTCTCGGGGCTCGCGCCGGGAAACGTCGTCGAGATCTGGATGGTCGGAAAATCGACGCGCGGAAGCGCGGCGACCGCGAGCAGGCGATAGCCGAAAATGCCCGCCATGATCAGCGAGATCATCAGGAGCGTGGTCATCACCGGACGGCGGATGCAGAGTTCGGGAAGATTCATCGGCTCACGCTCCGACCTGCGGCTTGATATCGACGCGCGCGCCGTCGCGAAGCGAAAGCTGCCCGTCGATCACCACCGTTTCGTCGCCGTTCAGCCCGCTGGTGACGACCGTCTCGCTATCCACCGTGCGCGCGGCGGTGATCTCGCGCACCTTCGCCGTGCCGTTCTCCACCACGAAGACGAACGTGCCGCGCTGGCTGTTTTGCACCGCGTCGCTCGGAATCGCGACCACGTTCTTGTCCATGCGCAGCGTTACGCGCACATTGGCGAGCGTGCCGGGCCACAGTTTCTCGTCGCCGTTCTGGAACAGCGCGCGCACCAGAATGGTTCCGGTCTGCGGATCGACGGTATTCTCGATGAAGGCGACGTTGCCGCCCGAAATCACGCTGCCGCTTTGCAAGGTCGCCTCGACCGTGGCGTTGCTGCCCGCCGCGCGCAAATCCGGGATGTAGCGCTCGGGCACGCCGAAGGTGACGTAGATCGGCGACATCTGGTTGACGAGCGCGAGCGGCGTGCCGGTATCGGCGGCGCGCACCACCGTGCCCGGCCGCACGCCGGAAATGCCGACGCGGCCGGTCGCCGGGGACAGAATGTCGTAGTAGCTGCGCTGGGCGCGCAAATTGTCGAGATTGGCCTGGTCCTGCTTGACGGTCGCGGCCAGCATGTCGGCCGTGGTTTGCGCATCGTCGAGCGTGACTTTCGCGGTCGTGCCCTTGGCGACGAGGCCGGTAAAGCGCTCGACATCGCGCTTGGCCTTGACCAGCGAGGCGGAATCGCGCGCGAGCGTCGCCTCGGCTTGCTCGACCATGGCGTCGATGGCGCGCGCATCGAGCTTGAACAGGAGATCGCCGGTCTTCACGGCGGCGCCGTCCTCGAACAGCACTTTGTCGACCTGGCTGTCGACGCGGGCGCGGATTGCGACGCTCACCACCGGCTGCACCGAACCCGGCGCCTCGACGCGATAGGGCAGGTCCTTGATCGCCGCCTTGCCGGTCGCGACCGCGATCACGCGCGGCGGCGGCGGCGGCGCCGCGCCCGCCCCCACGAGCCACCAGCCGAGGCCGCCGACCAAGAGCAGCAAGCCGATACCGATGGCCGCCTGCGCAGGCTTGAGTGTCTTCGGCAGTTTCATGAGAGGTTTTCGACCATCCAACGGATAAACGCCGCGGCACCTCGGTGCTTCCAGCGCCGCAATCGCCTTATCATCCGTCGCCCTTCAGGCGGCTTAACATGGGCCTTGCCGGCTTGTCCCCGGACCCCTGCTCGGATGTCCGCGCGCGGCGCCGATTCCTAGCCTCGCTTCCGCCGCCGAACCAAGGCCGCCATTTCAACCCGCAAGCAGGGTGAATCCTGCGGATTCCGCAGTGCACACGTCAAACGTGACCGTGACATCACAGCCGCCGGCGAGGTTGAGGGCCGCCAAAAGGCAATCCGCATAGGCGGTTTTGCCGGATTTGAACTGCGCGACCGCCGCGAGCGCTTCGTCGGCGTGGGGAATGGTGAATTCCGGGGCGCGCAAAATTCGCTCGAGATATTCGGCGACGGCCGCGCGTTCGAGCTTGAAGACCCGCTCGAGTTTGGCGGCCAATTCGGCCAGCGCGAGGGGGTGGACGAAGCAGCCGCCTTCCGGCGCGGCGATGCTCACCAGCGCTTCTGCGCGCGCGGTGAGGGCCGGCTCGCTGCGGTCAAAAAGCCGCAACAGGATCTCGGCATCGAGCCCGATCATGGCCGCCTTTTGCGCGCTTTGGCGCCGGGATGGCCGCGGTTTTCGGCGCCTTCCGCCGGCGGCCGGGAAAGCGGGGGAAGCTCCTCGCGGCCCTCCAGAATCGAGCGGCGCAGCCATTTGCGCAGCACCACGCGGCCGTCGTCTTCGAGGCAGAAATCGATGCAGTCGCCGGGCTTGAGCTGCCAGCGGCGGCGCAGCTCGACGGGGAGCGTGATCTGCCCCTTGGAGGTGAGGGTGGCGCGGGATTTATGGCTCATGTAAGGAATTTATCCTTTCCTTACTTAAATCCTTACTTTTAAAAGTTCCTTACCTTTCTCGCACAGAGCTATGGCCGGCGCAAGACCCGCCGCAAAAAATAGGGGGGATCTGCGGCGAAAATGCCCGGGCTTAGACCTTGACGTCGAGGGCGAGCGATAGGTCCTTGACGCTGGCGAGCGCCTTCGACACCGGACAGCCCTTCTTCGCGCCCTCGGCGATCTCGCGCACCTTGGCGGCGTCGGCGCCGGGCACTTCGACCTTGCAGGTGAGCGCGCTCCTGGTGATGTCGGCGCCGGCCGAGCCCATCACCACCTCGACCTCGCAGCTGGTATCGATCGATTTCGCCGGCGTCTTCGCCCGCATCAGCCCAAAACCCAGCGCCATGGTGTAGCAGGCGGCATGCGCGGCGGCGATCAGCTCTTCCGGGGTGGTGCCCGGCGCGCCGCCCTCGAAACGACCTTTGGCGCTATAGGGCGCATCCTTGAACAGGCCGCTGCCGGCGGTGATCTTGCCGGCGCTCTCCGTCATCGAACCGGCCCATGTGGCCCTGGCGGTACTTTTCATCGGGATGCTCCTCTACCTGCTGTTTTTCAGCCCTCGGCCCGAGTCTACTTGAATCAGCGGTTGCGTCCATGTCCGTGTCGGCGGCGAAGGCTCTCGGCCGCGACCGCCTCTTGCCAGCCGGCCGCGGCCCGCGAACGCTCAATGCTTCATGTCCATGGGCATGCGGGAACCGCCGCCGCCCTTCTCGCCCATGCCCTCGACCGTGAATTCCACTTCGACCTTGCCCGCCTTCTCGAAGACGAGCGTGCCCTTAAACGGCTTTCCTTCGACGGGCGGCGCCTTGAGATTGAGAAACATCAGATGATTGCCGCTCGGCTCGAACTTGACGCTGTGGCCGGGCGCGATCTCGATGCCGCCTTCGAGCGGCCGCATCTTCATCACGCCGCCTGCCATCGTCATCTGGTGAATTTCGAAACGGCCGGCGATTTCGCTCGAACCGCCGATGAGGCGGTCGGGCGCGGTGCCCCGGTTTTCGATCACCAGATAGCCGCCGGCGACATTGGCGCCCTTGGGCGTCGCCCGCGACCAGGGATGCTCGATGTGAATCGAGCCGACCGTGTAGTCGTGAGCGAAACAGGTTGAAGCGAGCGCGAACAGCGCCGCGCCGATGGTTGCTGCGAAACGCATTGATATCTCCATATTGCCGAGCGCCGATCCGGCGCTCCGGCTCTGATCGAAATGATGCAAGCAGGATCAGATGCGGGCTGGAGGCGCGCGCGCGAACGGGCGCCCCTGGGTTGGCGAGCGGAAGAAATCCGCGCCGTCCGCCGGCCAGAGAATGCCGGTGCGGCCAGGTAGGGAGATCTCGGCGGCCGCGGCGGGAACCGCCAGGGCCGCCGGGCCGTTGCAACAACCGATGCAGCAGTCGAGATCGTGCCGCGCGGGTGGTGCGGGCGCCTGATCGCCGCCTGGGCTAAAAATGCTGCAAAAGGAGGAGGTGCCGAGAGCCGCCGATTGGCCCGCCGATACCGCACCGAATACCGCCGCGAGCATCATGCCATAGGCGGCGGCAAGCGCGATCAGCGGTCTTGTACGGCAGCGCATGGAAAAAGGCCCAACGATCCGCCACAGTCTTAACCGATTGCAGCAATGCTGGCGAGCGGATAGGTAAGCGCGCAGACAAAGGCCGAGGCCATGAACAATCGATTGCAGAAAAACAAGCGCACCGTCGTCGACTTCTACGACATGATGTTCAACCAATCGAAGCCGATGGAAGCCGTGCGGCAATTCGTCGGCAAGGAATACGCCCAGCACAATCCGAAGGTCGCCGACGGCAAGGATGGCTTCATCGCCTATTTCAGCAAGATGGCGAAGGACTATCCGGGCAAGAGCGTGCAATTCAAACGCGTGATTGCCGAGGGAAATTTCGTGGTGCTGCACACCCACCAGAAATGGCCGGGCGGGCCGGATTGGGCGGGCATCGATATCTTTCGCCTCGACGAGGACGGCAAAATCGTCGAGCACTGGGACGTGCTGCAGCAGGTGCCGAAGAAATCGTCGAATTCCAACACGATGTTTTGATCCGTTCAGCGCACGATCGCGTTAGGTTGATCATGCTCTAGAGGGGCATGATCTTTTCCGAAAACCGGTTCCCGCTTTTCGGGATCCTGCGCTAGCGCCGCGCACCGCCGCTGCGCGAGGCTGCCTCGATCAAGGCGACGAGGCCGCTCAAGATCTCGACCGGCCGCGGCGGACAGCCGGGGATGTGAAGATCGACCGGCACCACGTTCTCGACCGCGCCGATACAGGCATAGCTTCCCTTGAACAGACCCCCGGTGCAGGCACAGTCGCCGAGCGCGACCACCCATTTCGGCTCGGGGGTGGCGTGATAGGTGCGCTCCAGCGCCCTCTTCATGTTGGCGGTGACGGGGCCCGTGACCAAGAGAACGTCGGCATGGCGCGGCGATGCGACGAACTTCAGGCCGAAGCGCTCGAGGTCATAGACCGGATTATTGAGCGCGTGGATTTCGAGTTCGCAGCCGTTGCACGAGCCGGCATCGACCTCGCGGATCGAAAGCGCGCGGCCGAGCAAGCGGCGCGCGGCATCTTGCAGCGTCTTCGCGAGTTCCTGCGCGGCCTTGTCGCCGGAGGCGGGACCCGCAATGGTCGCTGGTTTTTCCACCAGCGCCTGCAACAGAAGCTTTTCCAGTCGCGCGCTCATAAATCGTGTCCGGAATAGGAGCAGTTGAAGGATTTATTGCAAAGCGGGAAATCGGCGACGATGTTGCCCTCCACCGCCGCCTCCAACAGCGGCCATTGAAACCACGACGGGTCGCGCGGATGGCAGCGGGCGACCGTGCCGTCGGCGGCGAGTTTCAGCCAGACGAATATATCGCCGCGGAAGCCTTCCACCACCGCCGCGGCTTCGCGTTCCTCGGCGGCGGAAACAAGCGAGGCTTTGATCGCCCCGCCTGGCAACCGATCGAGGATTTGTGCGATCAGCGTAAGGCTCTGCTCGATTTCGCGGATGCGGATCCAAACGCGGGCATTGACGTCGCCTTCTTGCAGCAGCGGAACGTCGAATTGCAGCTCGTCATAGGGCGGATAGGCGAGATCGCGGCGGGCGTCGAACGCGCGGCCGCAAGCGCGGCCCACATAGCCGCCCGGCGCGAAGCGGCGCGCGAGCTCCGCCGTGACGATTCCGGTGGTGACCATGCGATCCTGCAGCGAGGGCGTGTCGTCGTAGATCGTCACCAGTTCGGGGAAATGCCGCGCGATCGTCGCCACGAGCGCGCGCAGGCGCGCTTCCCCCTCCGGCTTGAGATTGACCGCGACCCCGCCCGGAACGACGCCATCACGCATCAGGCGGTGACCGAAGGCAAGGTCGGCGGCTTGCAGGACTTCCTCGCGCAGCATCCCGCAATGGGCGTGCATCATGGCGAAGGAGGCGTCGTTGCAGATCGCGCCGAAATCGCCGAGGTGATTGGCGACGCGCTCCAGCTCCGCCATCAGCGCGCGCAAATAGGTGGCACGAGCGGGAACGGAAACGCCGAGCGCGGCCTCCGCCGCGCGCGCGAAAGCATAGGCGTAAGCGACGGTCGAATCGCCGGACAGGCGCCCGATCAGCTTCGCCGCCTGTTCAAGCGGCGCACCCGCCATCAGCCGTTCGATGCCTTTGTGAACGTAACCGAGGCGCTCCTCGAGCCTGACCACGATCTCCCCATTCGCCGTGAAGCGAAAATGGCCGGGCTCGATGATGCCGGCGTGCACCGGCCCCACCGGAATCTCGTGCAAGCCTTCGCCCTCGGCCGGCAGGAAGGCGTATCCGGTATCGAGAACCTCGCGCGCGAGCCGGCGTTTCTCGGCGAGCGGCATGGTGATCGTCCACTTGCCGTGATCGAGCCAGCACCGCTCGTCGGGAAGTGCTTGCGGCTCGTGCCCGAAGAGATCGCGAATCGCGCGCTCGAGGCGGATGGCGGGCGCGTGATGAACGCCGACGGAAGGATAGCGGCCGTCTTCCACTTTCATCGTGACGATCCGCGTTGCCGCGTCGCCGGCGCCGCGCAAGGCCATGTGCACGCGGTCGACTTCCGCGAACAACGCGAACAACTCGCCCTCGCCGCGGCCGAGCGCTTCCGCGCATTCGACCCAGGCGGCCTTGCCGATTTCCGCGCGCGGCCAGAGCTTCGTACTTGCAACCAGTTTTGCCATCGCCTCACCCGAGCAGTTTCGCGACCGCCTCGAACCAGCGGACCAGGGGTTGCGGCAAGTAGATCCCCGCAGCGAGCACGATCGCAAGATGCGCATAGAGCGGGAATAATGTCGCGGTCGGAATCGCTTCGGAGGGCGAGGGCTTGCCGAACAAAACGTCCTGCAAGCGGATGATGAGCGCGCCGAAGGCGACCAGCAGTCCGAACCCGAAAATAACCGCGAGCCAAGGCGCGCGCGAAAATGTCGAGGTCGCGAGCAGGAATTCCGCCTTGAAAATTCCGAACGGCGGCAGCCCCGCGATCGCCACCACCGTGAGCGCGAAAGCGAAGGCGAGCGAAGGATTGCTCTCCGACAGCCCGTGGATTTGAATGAAGCGCTGCGTGCCCTTGGCCTGCGCGATGTGGCCGACCGCGAAGAAGATCGCGGACTTGGTGAGCGAGTGCATGGTCATCTGCAAGAGGCCAGCGAAATTTGCGATCGCACCGCCGAGGCCGAAGGCGAAGGTGACGATGCCCATGTGCTCGATCGAGGAATAGGCGAAGAAGCGCTTGATGTCGCGGCGGCGGTAGAGCATGAAGCTCGCGAACACGAGCGAGACAAGGCCCATGATCACCATGAGCGGGCTCGGCGCGATGGCGTTGGGATTGGCCGCGAGCAGAATCTTGAACCGCAGCAGCGCGTAGAGCGCGACGTTCAACAGCAAGCCCGAGAGAACCGCGGAAATCGGTGTCGGACCTTCGGCGTGGGCGTCGGGCAGCCACGCGTGCAGCGGCGCCAGGCCCACCTTCGTGCCGTAGCCCAGCAACAAAAATATAAAGGCGAGGTTGAGAATACCGGAATCGAAGGCCGCCGCGCGCGCGACGAGCTTGGTCCACACCATCGATTCGAACCCCGCGCCGATGACCGGCTGCGCCGCGAGATAAACCAGGATCGTGCCGAACAGCGCAAGCGCGATGCCGACGCTGCCGAGAATGAAATATTTCCAGGCGGCTTCCAACGCCTCGTGAGTGCGGTAGATGCCGACCATCAGCACCGTCGTCAGCGTGGCGAGTTCCACCGCCACCCACATCAGGCCGATATTGTTGGCGATGAGCGCGAGGTTCAACGCGAACATCAGCGTCTGATACATCGCGTGATAAAAGCGCAAGTTGGTGGGCGTGAGCCGGTCGATCTTCAATTCGTGCGCGATATAGCTCGCGCTGAATACGCTCGTCGTGAAGCCGACGAAGGTCGTCAGCGTGATGAAAACATTGTTGAGATCGTCGATGAAGAGGTAGCTGCCGACTGCCGGCCGCTGAAATAATAGCGACAAGGCCGCGAGAAAGGTGAAGAACGCGGCCGCGACGTTGACGGCGGCTCCGGCGCGATAGTCCGGCAGGAACGCGAGCAAGGCCGCGGTCAGCGCTGGGATGACAAGCACAGCCGTGACTGCTTCATCCGCGAAGTTCATGCCCGGTCTCCGCGGAAGCGATCGAGCGCGCCGACGTCCACCGTGTCGAAGCGCTCGCGGATACGGAACAGGAAAATGCCAATCACGATGAAAGCGATCAGGATCGAGAAGGCGACCGAAATTTCGACCACGAGCGGCATGCCCTTGGCACCCGTGGCCGCGAGCACGAGGCCATTTTCGAGCGACATGAAGCCGACGACCTGGCTCACGGCGTTGCGGCGAGAGACCATCATCAGAAGCCCGAGCAGGATAACCGAGAGCGCGAAGGCGAGATCCTCGCGCGCCAACGGATCGGCGCCACCGGTGACGCGCAGGATCACCACCATTGAAAGCGCGACCAGCCCAATGCCGGCGAGCATCGTGAGGCCGATGCCTCCCACCGTTTCGATCTCGCGATGAATCCCCAGGCGCATGATGATCCGGTGCAACGTCAGCGGAATCACGATCGCCTTGAAGACGAGCGCTAGCGCGGCGGTGACGAAGAGATGCGGCGCGTCCTGAACGTAAGCCTGCCAAGCGACCGATAGTGCGAGCATGAGGGCGTGCAGCGCGAAAATATGCAGGAGCGCCGTGAGACGGTCCTGATAGAGCTGCATGAAGCTCACCAGCACCAGGGAGCCGGCGAGAAGATGCGCGATATCGAAATTGAGTCCGCGCATCAGAGGCTCCGCGAGAAGAACAGGAGCAGCGTCGCCAGCAGGCCGAGCATCAAGGCGCCACCGAGAAATTCCGGAACCCGGAAAACGCGCATTTTCGCGATCGACATTTCGAAGGCAGCGAGGAGAAACCCGATGCAGAGAAGCTTTGCGATGTAGGCGGCGGCGCCATAGGCGTACATTTCCGGCCCCGCGCCGACCACCGCCAGTCCCCACGGCACGAAAACGCAGGCGATCAAGGAGGCGTACAGAACGAGTTTCAGCTGCGCGGCGAGATCGATGAGCGCGAGGTGACGGCCGGAATATTCGAGCACCATTGCTTCATGCACCATGGTGAGCTCGAGGTGCGTCGCAGGATTGTCGACCGGGATGCGCGCGTTCTCGGCGATCGCGACCATGACGAGCGCGATCAGCGCCAGGCCCAGCGAAACGCGCAGCCCCACTTCGTTCGAGGCCATGAAGGCCGCGACGACCGAGAGCTGGGTCGAGCCCGCAAGCAGCGCCAGCGTGAACACGACCATCAGCATGGCGGGCTCGGCGAGCGAGGCGATCATCACCTCGCGCGAGGAGCCGATGCCGCCGAAACTCGTGCCGACATCGAGGCCGGCGAGCGCCTGAAAAAAGCGCGCGCTGCCCAAGAGCGCGATGATGGCGATGAGATCGGCCGACCAGCTGAACAGAAGCCCGCGCGCGAAAGTGGGGACAAGCGCCGCCGCCACCCAGGTCGTCGCGAAGACGATATAGGGCACGGCGCGGAAAAGCCACGATGCGTTCTCGGCGAGCACGGCTTCCTTGCCGAGCAGGCGAACCAATTCGCGATACGGTTGCCACAGCGGCGGCCCCTGCCTTCGCATGAGGCGCGCTTTCACCTTGCGCACGAACCCGGTGAGCAGCGGCGCGAGTACGAGCACGAGCATCATCTGCGCCGCCTGAACGGCGAGATCGTGGGTCAGGGCCATAGTGCGAGCACCAGGAGCAAGAGGACGAGGGCGAGAAACACCAGGCTCAGGTAACGGCGGATGGTGAGAAACTGCAGCCGGTTGAGTTTTTCGGCCACGTGCGCCACCGAGCCGATCGCGGGGGCATAGAGCGTGTCCCAAATGAGATCGTGAATGCCGGCATCGAAGCGCGCCGCCCGCATCGAGCCGGGCGGCGGCATCTCCACCGAATCGTGCGCGCGGAACACGACCGTGCCGAACACGCGACGGATCGGCTGGGCAAAAGAAGAGGCCGTGTATTGCGTCGCCGGGCTGGCGTCGGGAAAACCGCAATCCCAGGCCGGCCCGCGCCGAACCTTCTTCGAGGCAAGCGCGTGAACGACGAAGGCCGCGAAGAATCCGCTGAAGGTGATGAAGAGGAAAACCAGGAGCCCGTTATAGGAGCTGCGGCTTTCCGCCACCGGCACCAGCGTGAGCCAGGGCTGCGACATCTGCACCGGCATGCGCCCGCCGGCCATCTGGTTGATCGCAGGCGCGAGCGCGTCGATGAAGACGCCGGAGAAAATTCCGGCCGCCACACAGAGCGTCGCCAGCACGAACATCGCCGCTAAAGAGAAGCGGTCGGTCTCCCGTGCTTCGCGCGCCGCGCGCGTGCGTGGGCGGCCGAGAAACGTGATGCCGAACGCTTTCACGAAGCAGGCGGCGGCGAGCGCCGCCGATAGCGCGAGCAATGCGCCGACCGCCGGCACTAAGAGTTTCAATCCCCATTCGGGAAGATCGGGGCTGAGCAAGATCGCCTGAAAGGTCATCCATTCGGAGACGAAGCCGTTGAGCGGCGGCAGCGCCGAGATTGCAACGCAGCCGACGAGAAAGGTAAGCGCGGTGAACGGCATGCGATGGATCAGCCCGCCGAGATTTTCCATGTCGCGCGTGCCGCTCGCGTTCTGCACCGCGCCCGCGCCGAAGAACAAAAGGCTCTTGAACACCGAATGATTGAATACGTGAAAGATCGCCGCGGTTGCCGCGAGTGCGGCGGCGCGCGTGAAGCCGTGCGCCTTGAAGGCGAGCGCGAGGCCGAGACCGATATAGATGATTCCAATGTTTTCGACCGTGTGATAAGCAAGCAGCCGCTTCAGGTCGTGCTGCATCAGCGCGTAGAGCACGCCGAGCACGGTCGTGGCGCCGGCGAGCGCCAGCACGATCATCGCCCACCACGGAGCGGGCGCGCCCATCAAATCGAAGACAATGCGGATGAAGCCGTAGACCGCGACCTTGGTCATCACGCCGCTCATCAGCGCCGAGACGTGGCTGGGTGCGGCCGCGTGCGCAGGCGGCAGCCAGGCATGCAGCGGCACGAGACCCGATTTCGATCCCGCGCCGACGATCGTGAGCAGAAGCACGATGGCGGCTTCGAGCGGCGGGAGCGCGTGCCCGCGCATCGCATCGAAGAGGTAATTTCCGCCGCCCGCGGCCATCACGCCGAAGGCGAAAATCAGCGCCAGCGCGCCGATGAATGCCATGACCAGATAGAGCGCGCCGGCGCGGCGATTTTCCCCCTCCTGGTGTTTGAGCAGGACCAGTGCCCAGGAGGAAAGCGACATAAACTCCCAAGCAACGAGAAAGGAAAAGGCATCGTCGGCGACGAGCACGAGATTCATGCCGAGCACGAACAGAGCGTAAAACGGAAGCACACGCGCCGGCTCTTTTTCCTCCCGGCCGTAACCCAGCGCGTAAAGGCTCGCGAGCGCCGTCGCCACATTGACGATCACCATGAAGGTCGCGGAAAGCGCGTCGAGCCGGAGGCAAATGCCGGTTTCCGACAGCCCGATCGGGAGAGCAACGATCGAAAATTCCCCTTTCCAAAGCGCAAGCGCGCCGGAGACCGCAGCGCCCGCTGCGACGAGCACGCTCAACAAATAAAAAATGAACGGGCCGCGAGCGAGGCGCGCGAGCGGCACTCCCGCGGCCGCCAGCGCGAGCAGCGCCGCCGTGATTGCGCCGGCATGGTGCGCGACATTCATCGCTCTTCTCCGATGCCGCGCTTCACCACCAGCTCCCGATATGGAACGGCTTTAGGATATCACATCGCATTCCCGCCGAGGCCCGAATGCGTCGATCGCCACAAGCGCGGCGCTTGCGGCCGTGAAAATCGGGCGAACGAGGCTTACTGCGTTTGCGAAGCGGGATGCGAAGGCGGCGAGGCAAGCACCGGGCGCAACGTGTCCGCCGAAGGCTGCGGCGCGGTCGCCGTAGCCGCCGCGGGTGCCTGGGCCGCCGCCGGAGAAGGCGGAGCGGCATCGCCGGGTTTGGGCGCGGCGACGGTGGGCTTCGGCGCCGCCGGACGTCCGATTCCGAGGATGCGGCCGATCACGATTTCATGCAGGCGCGCGGACTTGTCGATCGAGGTGTGGCTGATATCGGAGCGAGAGCGCAGATCGACGTTCGAAAGTTCGCCGTGGAAACCGGCGCCGCGCGGCACGGCCGCGCCCCAGCCGTTGTTCGACTGATAAAGATTGACGAAGCGCGCGGTGGTGCTGCCGGTCAACGGAACAGGATGCACCGGATCGAAGGCAACGACGAGCGCCACGGGAATGCCCATCTGGCCGAGGCGGTTGGCCATGTAGATCACCGTGTCGGCACCCAGCGAATGGCCGACGATGATGATCTGCGTCCTCGACGAATGCCAGCGCGCAGCCGCGTCCTGGCAGAGCGATTCCCACTGCCCGTACTCGTAGACGTTGGCCGCGATCCCGCGCCGCTGCAGCTTGGCGGCGAGATCGTCCATGCCGAGCGAGAACACGTTGAGCAGGCCGCGCAACAGATAAACATAAGGCCGGCCCGTCTCCGCGCCCGCAGTCGCGGGCGTAACGGCGGCGCTACGCACAGGAGCGGGATGCGCGACCGACTGTTTTGGGGCCGGCGGGGCGGCCGGCTGATTCGGAGTCGGCTGGGCAGCGGCAGGGTGAGCGGCAGCGGGCTGGCGCGCAAACTCGCTGGTCTGGCTCCAGGCGCCCGCCGCACCGGCAATCGTGGTGGCCATTGCGACCGCCAGGACCGTGATCGCAATCCGCGAAAATCTCGACATGATGCTGAACGAAGTCCCCAGAACGGTTGCGATCCAGCGAATATTTAGAATAAGTGAAAGGCGGTTTGCCAGACCCCAATTGCCGCATTGCAAGATTGTGGAAAGATGTTGCACGAAAGCCACTTACCCTAATCTAATAAAGACCGGGTAAAACCCGCGACGTTCGCCGCATATAGGCGCGGTATTGGTCGCCGAAGGCATCGCACATCAGCCGCTCCTCTTCGCCGACCCGGCCGAAGAACAGGATGCCGAATCCGGCGATTCCGGCGAACCCAGCGACCCAATTGGGCAAAAGCAGGGCCTGGGCGATCGCCCACAGCCAGAAAGCCGAATACATGGGGTGGCGCACCAGCGCGTAGACGCCGGTGGTGATCAGCTTGTGGCTTTCGCGAATGTCGAGGCTCACCGACCAATTGCGCCCGAGATCCTTGTGGGTCCGGTAGAACAACCAGAGCGAGACCGCGAACACGAGAGTCCCGAGCCAGGCGAGCACCGGCACGAAGGGGCGGTCGGCGAAGCTCAAGAATCGGAACCGGGCGCCCTCGAGATTGCTCGCAATGTAGGCAAGCGGGATGATGCCGAGGCCGGCCAGCGAAAACGCCATCAGGGCTTTTTCGCGCAGACCCCGGCCGCTCAATTTGACGGCGGTCTTGCGGGCGCGCCGCCGCGCCGGGATCCGGATGACGAACCAAATGACTGCGCCGATCAGAAAGACAGTCATGGCGAGCGTCGGCGTCATGGTTCATTCGCCCTTGCCGGCGCGCGCGGCAATCTTCGGATCCACAGATCCTTTATAGGAGCCGTCATAGGAGCCGTCTTCGGCAAAGGCATCGAGCAGGCGATCGCGTTGTTCGACCCGCCGCGCGAGCGGTGCCGGGCCGCAGCAAATCTGGAAGTAGTCGTAGAAATAGCGAAGCTCGTTCCCCATTCCGAATTGGCGATGCAAGCGAAAGAAGTTGCCCCAGAAGCGCTTATAGGTCGCGGGCTCCAGCATCCGGCGGATTTTGACTTGCTGCACGATCGGCCGTTCCCGGTCGGCCAGGCCCATCTCCACCACCGGATCGGTCTTGTAGAAGCTGATGACGTCGACGATCGCCTGGTACTCCACCCAATTGACATCCGGCGCATCGGCAACGCGACCAGTGGCGGCGCGAATCCATTCTGCCTTGGGATGCAGCGCGATCTTCAACAGCGAGGAGCCGGTCGACATCAGCCACAAAGCCGGCCCGTGCTTACCGAGCGCGGGGTCGAGTTTCAGCGCGCGATCGACGATTTCCATCATCAGCGCGCCGCCGAGGCTGTGACCGGAAACCACCACTTCGTCGTAGGAGCGGTCGCGCGCTCGCTCGACCAGCTCGCGCGCGAAGCGACCGATGCGTTGGTCGAGCCCGGCGCGGCTGCGGTGAACGAGTTCGCTGGCGAAAATCCAGTCGTCGAGCATATAGTGAAAAAGAAAAAACCGACCTGGCCAATACATTGAGCCCGCAAAGATCGCGACTGCGATGATCGCCGCGAGCGGCGCCGGAATCGGCAGGCCGACGCGGGTCAAGACGTAGGGAATCGCGGCTGCTATTGCGATCAAACCCGCGAGCAGGATGAGCGGATAGAGAAAGAACAGGAAATAGCGGACGCTCGATCGCAGATAGCGGTATGCGGCGCCCGAAATAATAAAGTCGCCGAAGGCGAGGATCCCGCGCGGCACGCGCTCAAGATCGGAGCGGGCGAAATCGGCAATGACGAAATCGTCCCATCGCAGCAGCACGAAATCGGTTTCGGTGCGCCAGTTCAGCCCCTTGGTCTCGATCTTCCAGCCCGCGAGCCCGTCCTTGTCGAAGGTGACGGGCTTGGAAACCTCGGCGGCGGCGTTCCAGGTTTTTTCGAAGCGCTCGATCTCGCGCACGAAGCGGTGATGCCACCAATCAGGGTTGATCGGCTCGTAGCCCCCGACGCAGAGGAAACAACGCTTTTTGACGACTTCGGCTGTCATGACCCCCGCTCGGAATACCGCCCCTTGCTCAAGCGGTAAGGTCAGTAGGGAAAGGCACCCGAATACGCAAGTTCGCGGCCAGATGCGGCCCTGCACAGGGCCTTTTCGACATCATTCGCGGCATTGAAAGGCTACGCGCTGTCCGCTATAGGAGCCGCGACCCTTGGGCTAGGAAACGGCCGAGATTACCGGCATTTTGGGCCGTATGTCGCACCGGAGTTCGCGGGCGCGACAGGAGATTTTTTATGTCATCGACCTTCGACACGGTCGCCAATATCATCGCGGAAACCTGCGACATCCCGCGTGACACCATCACGCCGGACAGTCACGCCATCGACGACCTCGGCATCGACAGCCTCGACTTCCTCGACATCGCCTTTGCGATCGACAAGGCGTTCGGCATCAAACTGCCCCTGGAGCAGTGGACGCAGGAAGTGAACGAGGGCAAGGCCACGACCGAGGAATATTTCGTGTTGAAGAATCTTTGCGCCCGCATTGACGGACTCGTCGCCGCCAAGAACGCCTGAAGAAGGCGAAATGCGTCTCGAATATTTTCAAATGATCGACCGCTTTGTCGAGCTGAAGCCCGACGAGCGGAAAATCAAAGCGCTGTGCAAGGTGCCGACGGAAAGCCCCGTATTCGAAGGGCACTTCCCGGGCTTCGCGCTGATGCCCGGCGTGCTCCTGATCGAGTGCATGGCGCAGACAACGGGCTGGCTCGTGAGCGTGATCACCGGCTTCGTCGGCCTGCCGCTGTTGGTCGGCGTCAAGGATGCGAAAATCAAGGGCATTGTTTTGCCCGGCACCGAGCTAACCTTCGACGGCGCCATCATCCATGAGGGCTCGGGCTACGCCATCGCCGAAGCGAAGGGCTATTCGAAGGGCAAATCCATTTGCGAGGCGCGCCTCACCTTCAGTCTTACGCCCTACCCCAATGACGAGTTCCGCAAAATCATGATCGAGATGGGACATCAGGTCGGCATTTCGGTCGAGGAGCATACGAAGTGAGTCCGCGCCGCGAGGTCTGGATCACCGGCGTCGGTTTCATTTCGTGTCTCGGCGAGGGGCTGGAAGCCAATTGGGCGCGGCTCTCCGACGCAAATTCCCCGCCTTGCTACGACGACAAGAAATTCACCCCCTTCATCGTGCATCCGCTCGCGCCGGTGAACTTCGACGCGCAGATTCCGAAAAAGGGCGACCAGCGCCAGATGGAATTGTGGCAGCGGATCGGCGTCTATGCCGCCGGACTCGCGCTCTCAAACGCCGGGGTCGCCGGCAAGACCGACATTCTCGACCGCATGGACATGATCACCGCTGCCGGGGGAGGCGAGCGCGACATCGCGGTCGACAGCGCGATTCTAAGCGGCATCCGGACGGCGGCGAATCCGGGCGCGTTCCTAAACGAACGGCTGTTGAGCGACCTGCGCCCCACGCTGTTCCTCGCGCAGCTGCCGAATTTGCTCGCCGGCAACATTTCGATCGTCCATGGCGTCGTCGGCTCCTCGCGCACGTTCATGGGCGAAGAAGCGGCGGGCGTGGACGCGATGCGCCTTACGTTCGAGCGCGTCGCCGCCGGACAGAGCGACATATCCATTGTCGGCAGCGCCTTTCACGGTCCGCGGTGGGACTTGCTGCTTGTCACCGAACTTGCCGGCAACCTCCTGAAGGACAAATTCGCTCCGGTCTGGGATCGCGGCAAGCATGGCGGGCTTGCGCTCGCCTCGATGGGGGCCGCGCTCGTGGTCGAAAGCAAGGAGCACGCGGAAAAGCGCGGTGCGGCGCCGATCGCGCGGATCGTGACGGTCCAATCCGATCGCAACCGGCGCAAGCCCGGCGATATCGAAGCCGCCATCGCGCGCGAATGGGCCGCCATCGAGCCGAAGGTCAAGCGCATTGAGGCCGTCATCATTTCGGGCGCCTCGGGCCTGGAGCCGCCAACCTCGGAGGAAAGGCGGGCGCTCGAAAAAATAGGCCTTCCGGTACGCGCGACCGGTACCCATATCGGCCATGGCTTCGACACGCAGTTTCTCGCCAATCTCGCGATCGCATGCGAAACCTTGCGCCAGGGCAAGCTCTTCCCGGCGTCGGGGTCTGGAGACAGGGGTGAAAGTCCGGCTAAAATCACGCAGGTGGCGGTGACGAGCGTCGGTAATTGGCGCGGCGAAGGAATAGGGCTGATCGAGAAGATCGCCTGATCAGGAGAATGGCCTTGGCAAACGCAACGAGGGACAAAGCAGGGCGGCCGGTCATCGCGGTGACGGGCATCGGCATGATCACTTCGCTCGGCACCGGCAAGGAAGACAACTGGAACAAGCTCACCGCCGGCCAATCGGGCATTCGCCGCATCTCGCGCTTTCAGACCGACGGATTGCGCACCACCATCGCCGGCACCGTCGATCATGAATATGAAGCCGGCATGGCGCCATCGGTGATGACCGAAAAGATCGCCCGGATCGTGGGCGAGGAGGCGATCGAGCAGGCCGGCATCGGGACCAAGGGCCGCTTCCCCGGACCGCTCTTTCTCGCCATGGCGCCGATCGAGCTCGAATGGCCGCACCGCTTCGACCTCGCCAGCGCCGCGGGCGCGAACGAAAACGTGAGCTACGCCGATCTCGTGCGCGTGGCGACGCAGCCGCGCTTCGCGCCCTATTTCGAGATGTCGAAATACGGCATCGTCGGCGAGCATCTGGCCGATCACTTCGGCACCGAGGGCTCGCCGATTTCGCTGACGACGGCGTGCGCCTCGGGGGGGACCGCCATCCAACTCGGCGTCGAGACCATTCGGCGCGGCGATTGCGAGGTTGCGCTTGCGATCGGCGCCGATACGTCGGTGACGCCGGAGTCGCTCGTGCGTTTTTCGTTGCTGTCGGCGCTGTCGGCGCAGAACAACCCGCCGGAGCAGACCTCGAAACCATTTTCCAAGAATCGCGACGGTTTCGTGCTCGCCGAAGGCGCGGCGGCGCTCGTGCTCGAGAGCCTCGAGCATGCACAGGCGCGCGGCGCCAAAATTCTCGGCATTATCCAGGGCTGCGGCGAAAAGTCGGACAATTTCCACCGCACGCGCTCGAGCCCGAACGGCAGGCCGATCATCGGCTGCATGCAAAACGCCTTGGCCGACGCCGGCATTTCGCCCGACGACGTCGATTACATCAACGCCCACGGCACCTCGACGCCCGAGAACGACAAGATGGAGTATACCGGCCTTGCCGCCGTGTTCGGCGAACGCGCGCAGAAAGTGCCGATTTCTTCCAACAAGTCGATGATAGGACACACGCTCACGGCCGCGGGCGCGGTGGAAGCGGCGATCACGCTGCTCACCATCCAGAACCAGCGCATTCCGCCCACGATCAACTATAAGGTTCCGGATCCGGCGATTCCGCTCGACGTGGTTCCGAATGTCGCGCGCGACGCCAAGATCAAGACCGCGATTTCGAATTCCTTCGGTTTCGGCGGGCAGAATGTGTGCCTCGTGCTCGCCGGCGAGCCGGCCTGAGGCCTCGCGGATTTCGCGAACGATCGAGGTTGACGGCGGGCGGTGAGAGGCTTTAGCCCTCTCGCACGCCCATTCCCCTCACCGCCGGAACTTGCCGTATGCGTGCGCTTCGCCTTGTCTCCGACCGAAAGCTGGAAATCGCCGAGGTCGACACGCCGCTGCCGCCCGGCGACGGCGAGGTACAGGTCAAGACGCATGCCATTGCGCTCAATCATATCGACGTGTGGGGCTGGCGCGGAATGGCCTTTGCCAAGCGCAAGCTGCCGCTGGTGGTGGGCGCGGAGGCGGCGGGTGAAATCGCGGCCGTCGGTGCCGGCGTCAAAGGCTTCAAGGTCGGCGACCCGGTCACGCCCTACGGCGCCCTCACCTGCGGAAAATGCAAGGCGTGCCTGGAGGGCCGCGATAATCTCTGCGAGGTGGTGAACGGGGTCAACGGCTTTCACGTCGATGGTTTCGCGTGCGACCTTTACAATCATCCGGCGCGGCTCGTGGTGCCGGCGCCGAAGAGCATCTCGCCGACCGAGGCGTCCTGCGCGCCGCTCACTTTCGCCACCGCCGTGCACATGCTGTTTGACAATGCGAAGCTGCAAGCGGGCGAGACCGTGCTCGTGCACGCGGGCGGCTCCGGAATCGGCTCGGCGGCGATCAAGCTCGCGAAATACGCCGGTGCGACGGTGATCACGACGGTCGGCGACGACGAGAAGGCGGCCAAGGCCAAAGCGATCGGCGCCGACTACGTCATCAACTACAAGACCGATCGCTTCGAGCACCTCGTGCGCAAGATCACGCAGAAAAAGGGCGTCGACGTCGTGTTCGAGCACACCGGCGCCGATACCTGGGACGGCTCGCTATTGTCGATGAAGCGCGGCGGAAGGCTCGTCACCTGCGGCGCTACCTCGGGGCCGATGGGCAAGATCAACCTGATGCAGCTGTTCCAGCAGCAGTACAAGATTTTCGGCTCGTTCGGCTTCACGATCCGCAACGTCGCCGAGGCGCTCGCCTACATCGCCAAGGGCGTGAAACCGGTGATCGATTCCGAAGTTTCGCTTGCCGACTTCCAGAAGGGCCTGGAGCGCCTCGAAGGCCGACGGGTGTTCGGCAAGATCGTCGTACGTTTTTAACAGCGGGGGCCGCCTTGAGCATCGCGGTACACGGCTTTCGCCGCAGGGCGCGCAAGGTCTGGCGTAAAATCTACCGGCCGGTCCTCCGCCCGTTTGTCTTCGTGCTCGACTATTTGCTCGCCCTTTTCGTGCGCGGCGCGGCGCGCGCGCTAAAAAAACTCGACGCCGACGCGAGTTCCGATTTTACCGGCAGAGCAGCACGCGCCTTGGGCCCGTGGGTGCCCGCGAACCGTACCGGCCTCGACAATCTGCGCGCCGCCTTTCCAGAGAAAAACGAGACCGAGATCGGGGAAATCCTCGGCGGCGTGTGGGAAAACCTCGGGCGCGTCGGCGGCGAGTTCGTGCATCTCGAAGGGCTGTGGGACTACGATTATTCGCGCCCGACCCCCGGCCGGGTCGAGACCGGCGACGCCCTCAAATTCGGCGAGATGCGCGACGACGGCAAGCCCGCCCTCATTTTTTCGGCGCATTTGGCGAACTGGGAACTCGCGGCTGTTTGCGCCGCCGCGCACGGCTTGGATGCCGCCGTGCTCTTTCGCGCGCCGAACAACCGTTTCATGGCGGAGCTCATCCACGAGACCCGCTCCAACACCATGGTGAAGCTGGTGCCGACCGAATTTCAATCGGTGTTCGCCATGGCCGGCATCATCGAGCGCGGCGGCCACGTGGGAATGCTGGTTGATCAGTTCTATCACGAGATTCACGGCGGCGTGCGCGTGAACTTCTTCGGCCGCTCGACGCCCGCCAACCCCACCCTGGCGCGGCTCGCCCGCCAGTTCGACTGTCCGGTCTATGGGGTGCGTGTCGTGCGGCTGCCGAAAAACCGTTTTCGCGTCGATCTTGTCGGCCCGATCGATTTGCCACGCGACGCAGAGGGGCGCGTCGACGTCCAGCCTGCGACGCAGACGGTCATGTCGATCATCGAGGGCTGGGTTCGCGAGCATCCCGAGCAATGGCTCTGGCTGCATCGCCGCTGGCGGGGCTAGCCGGTTCGGCGGCTCGCTTATTTGCCGGTCCTGAACTTCGTCCACACCCGCGTGATGACGCGCTGCACGTCCTGCGGATTGCTCGTCACGGTGTAGAGCTTGGCGAGAAGCTCCGGCGGCGGATAGACTGAGGGGTTGCTCAAGACGTCCTTGTCGATCAATTTCTGCGATTCGAGATTGCCGTTGGCGTAGGCCATCGCGTTCGAGTTGCGCGCCGCGATCTCGGGCCTGAGCATAAAATTGATGAAGGCGTGCGCCTCCTCGACGTGCTCCGCGTCTTTCGGGATGGCGAAGGAATCGAACCACATCAGCGTCCCTTCCTTCGGCAGCGCGTAATCGACCTCGACCGGTTTTCGCTTGGTGTTCTCCGCCGCCTCGAGCGCGCGTTTCTTCGCCTGAAAGACGTCGCCCGACCAGCCGACGGTGAGGCAGATTTCGCCGGCGGCAAGCGCGTTGATGTATTCGGAAGAGTTGAACTTCTTGATGAAGGGGCGGATTTTCTCGAGTAACGCGCTCGTCTTCTCGATGTCCGCGGGGTTTTTCGAATCCGGGTCGAGGCCGAGATAATTCAACGCCGAGGGAATGAGCTCCTCCGGCGCGTCGAGCATGTTGATGCCGCAATCCTTGAATTTCGAGATCAGCTCCGGCCTGAAGATGATGTTCCAGCTGTCGATGGGCTCGCCGCCGAGAAGCTCTTTCGCCGCCTTGACGTTGTATCCGATGCCGGTCGTGCCCCACATGTAGTTGACGGCATGTTCGTTGCCTGGATCGTAGCTCGCAAGCCGCGCGGTAACGAGGGCCCAAGCATATTTCAGGTTCGACAGTTTCGACTTGTCGAGCTTGCGGAAGACGCCGGCCTGGATTTGCCGTTGCAGGAAGCTCGCGGACGGCACCACGACGTCGTAGCCGCTCTTGCCCGCGAGCAACTTCGTCTCCAGCACCTCATTCGAATCGAAGGTGTCGTAGACGACCTTGATGCCGGTTTCCTTGCTGAAATCCTCCAGCGTCGTCGGATCGATGTAGTCGGACCAGTTATAGACGTTGACGACGCGCTCTTCGGCGGCGGCCGGCAAAACGGCAAGCAGGAGCACGATCGGCAAAAGCAGGCGGCGCATCGGGCGATCTCCGGCGTCAACGATCCCCGCGAAGGCTAACGGCCGCGATCCCCGCGCTCAACGCGCGCAAGCGAGACTCCTGTGGATCATCCGCGCTCGGTCTCGAAGCCCGCCGCCTTCCAGGCCTTGAGGCCGCCCGCCATGTGCGCGTCATAGGGCAGGCCCGCTTGCTGCGCGAGCAGCGAGGCGGTGACGGAGCGATTGCCGGAGCGGCAAGAGAACACAAGCCGCTTGTCGCCGGGATCCGGCAAGGCGGCGGGATCGAAGCGCTTCAGCGGCATCTCGACGGCGCCGGGAATGCGTTCGACCGCGAGTTCGTCGGGCTCACGCACGTCGACAAGCAGGATTTTACCCGCGTCGATTCCGGCTTTTACGTCCTCGACGCTGAGATCTTCGACCGCGGGATGCGCCATCGTTTCTCCCCTATTATCGGAGAACATGTAGGCGGCGCGCGCGGGCGGTCAAGCGGGAGTCAGGGCTTGATGCCGAACGGCGCCGGCGGCGCTTCTTTCATCAGCGTGATCGAAACGCGCCGATTGGCGGGCAGATACGGGTCTTCGGGGAATAAGGGCTCGGTGTCGGCGCGCCCCGCCACCGCATAGAGCTGCGTTGCCGTCACGCCTTCCTCTTGCAGAACTTGGCGCACGGCGTTGGCACGGTCGGCCGAAAGGTCGAAGGCGCCGTAGCCCGGCCGCGGCGGCTGCTTCATCGCCGCCGTGTGCCCGGTGACGGAAACGCGGTAGGGCATTTTGCGAATCTGCTCGGCGAGCTTGGCGACGATCCGGCGGGTGCGGTCATAGGGCTCGCGCGCGCCTTCCGGAAACATCGAGCGGCCCTCCTGGTCGACGATGTCGATATTGATCCCCTGCATCGTTTCGGTGACGACGATGTGCTTGGAGATTTCCGCGATCTCCGGCAGTTCCTGCAAGGCTTGGCGCAGCGAGGCTGCGGCCAGCGCGAATTGGCGGTCGCGCGTCGCGGTCAATCCTTCCTGCAGCTTGGTGTCTTGTTGCTCGGGGGTCGGCTGGTCGGCGGCGATTTCCGGCGGAATCATGTCGGTGTTCTTGAGACGCGGCCGGGTCGGCAGACCGTCGACCTCGATCAGCGCGGCGAGACTGGGATCGCGCTTGACCCCGAAGGCGTCGCGCATCGAGCCCGCGACGATGTGCATCTTTTCCAGGTCCTGCGTGGAGAAGGCGACCAGCATCACGAAGAAGCTGACCAGGAGGCCCATCAAGTCGGCGAAGGTCACGAACCAGCCGTGGCCTCCTTTGTGACCTGCATCCTTGCGAGCCATGATCGGTGCTCTTTACGCTTTACGCGCCGGACCCCGCCTCAGGCCGGCGCCGGCTCCGGCTCGGGACGATGCTGCTCGGGGATGTAGGCAAGGAGCATCTCGCGCACGATCTGCGGGCTCTTCGACTCGCGCAGCATCATCACGCCGTCGATGATGAGGGTGCGGTTGACTTCCTCGTCGTTCAGCTTGCCGTGCAGCTTGTCGGCGATCGGCAAGCACAGGATATTGGCGACGAGCGCGCCGTAGAGCGTGGCAAGCAGCGCAATCGCCATGAAGGGGCCAAGCTTCGACGGATCGGTCATGTTGGCGAACATCTGCACCATGCCGATCAGTGTGCCGACCATGCCGAAGGCAGGCGCACAGTCGCCCACCGCACGATAGATCTTCTGTCCCTCGTCGAGATGGGTGAGGAACGTCTCACGCTCGCGCTCAAGCGCTTCGCGGATGAAGTTCGCATCATATCCGTCGGCGACGTAGCGCACGCCGGTGGCGAGAAATTCGTCCGCGACCGTTTCCTTCTCGAGGCCGAGCGGACCCAGCTTGCGCGAAATTTCCGCGAGCCGTGCGATCTCGTCGACGAGATCGCGCTGGGTCATCCGGCGCATAGTGAAGGCGTATTTGATGCCGAGCGGCACGCCGTGCAGGATCGAGGCGAGCGGAAAGCGGATCAAAGTGGCGGCGAACGAGCCGCCGAAGATCACGATCGCCGCATGCATGTCGTAGAAGGTGCGCAGATCGCCGCCCAAGAGAATGAGCGTGAGAACCACCGCTGCCCCGGCGGCGAGTCCAAGCGCCGTGGTGAGATCCATCGGGTTCTCCCTTATCCGCGGCGCCATTCTGGCGCGCGCTCACCCATTCATCAGACTTAAGCGAGTGCGGCTAAAAGAGCGTTAAGTGAGCGCAAACTCTTTCGATCGCTCCGAGCAGGCCGCAACGCGCGGGGCGGATGCTGATAAAAAGCAAACAATATCAATGCCTTGCGCGATGGCGCGGGCGCCGTGGCGGGGGACGTCTTCGCCCGTCGCCCGAAGTCTTTCGCCCGGTGCTACGCTGGGCTAGGAGATTTTCACGGAACGGGACGGCTCGCGGGCCGTTTCTTCGAAAAAAGATCAGGGAGAGCGAGATGCGCGAAATCGGACATTTCATCGGCGGCAAGCATGTGAAAGGCGGCTCCGGCCGCACGGCCGACGTATTTCAGCCGATGACCGGCGAGGTGATCGCCAAGGTCGCTCTCGCCTCGAAGGCCGACGTGCGCGCCGCGGTCGAAAACGCCAAGGCCGCGCAGCCGGCCTGGGCCAACACCAATCCGCAGCGCCGCGCGCGCGTCATGTTCAAGTTTCTCGAACTCGCGCAGCGCGAAAATAATCAACTCGCCGAGCTGTTGGCGCGCGAGCACGGCAAGACCATCGCCGACGCCAAGGGCGACATCCAGCGCGGCATCGAAGTGATCGAGTTCGCCTGCGGCATTCCGCATTTGATGAAGGGCGATTTCAGCGAGGGCGCCGGACCCGGCATCGACCTTTATTCCATGCGGCAGCCGCTCGGCGTCGTCGCCGGCATCACGCCGTTCAATTTCCCGGCGATGATTCCGATGTGGAAATTCGGCCCGGCGATCGCCTGCGGCAATGCGTTCATCCTGAAGCCGTCGGAGCGCGATCCCGGCGTGCCGATGAGGCTCGCGGAGCTGATGCTCGAAGCCGGATTGCCGGCCGGCATCCTCAACGTCGTCAACGGCGACAAGGAAGCGGTCGACGCCATCCTCGATGATCCCGACATTCGCGCCATCGGCTTCGTCGGCTCGACGCCGATCGCGGAATATATCTACACGCGGGGCACGGCCACGGGAAAACGCGTGCAATGCTTCGGCGGCGCCAAGAACCACATGATCGTGATGCCGGACGCCGACATGGATCAGGCGGTCGATGCGCTGGTGGGCGCGGGATACGGCTCGGCGGGCGAGCGCTGCATGGCGATCTCGGTCGCGGTCCCGGTCGGCAGGAAGACCGCCGACACGCTGGTCGAAAAACTCATCCCGCGGGTGGAGAGCCTGAAGATCGGCCCTTCGACCTCGACCGACGCCGACCTTGGCCCTATGGTGACGAAGCAGCATCTCGAAAAGGTGAAGAACTACGTCGAGATCGGCATCAAGGAGGGCGCCAAGCTCAAGGTCGACGGCCGCGGCTTCAAGATGCAGGGCTACGAGAACGGCTTCTACATGGGCGGCTGCCTGTTCGACGACGTGACGCCGAATATGCGGATCTACAAGGAGGAGATTTTCGGGCCGGTGCTGTCGGTGGTGCGCGCCAAGGATTACCACGAGGCGCTGGAGCTGCCGAGCAAGCACGAATACGGCAACGGCGTTTCGATCTTCACCCGCGACGGCGACGCCGCGCGCGATTTCGCCTCCAAGGTCGAGGTCGGCATGGTGGGGGTGAATTTCGCCATCCCCGTGCCGCTTGCCTATCACACCTTCGGCGGCTGGAAGCGCTCGGGCTTCGGCGACTTGAACCAGCACGGGCCGGATTCCATTCGCTTCTACACCAAGACGAAAACGGTGACTGCGCGCTGGCCTTCCGGCATCAAGGACGGCGCCGAGTTCGTCATCCCGACGATGAAATAACCGGGATCGGCAATGTCCGAATACAAACTCTACTGCTTCGCTCAGTCGGGCAACGCCTATCGCGCGGCTCTCATGCTCAACCTGATCGGCGCCAAGTGGAAGCCGGTTTGGGTGGATTTCTTCAAGGCCGGCGAGACGCGAACGCCGAAATATCGCGAAACCGTCAACGAGATGGGTGAAGTGCCCGTACTCGTCGACGGCAGCAAGAAGCTTTCGCAATCCGGCGTCATCATCACCTATCTTGCCGAGAAGAGCGGTAAATTCCGGCCGCAAGGCGACGACGAACGGCTGGAAGCGCTGCGCTGGATGATCTTCGACAACCAGAAGGTCAACGGCTTTCTCGGGCCCTACCGCTTTTTGCGTAACTGGGTGAAGGGCGCCGATCCCGCCATCATCGCCTTCTTCAAGGGCCGGCTCGACGGCAATCTTGCGATCGTTAACAAGCGCCTCTCCGGCCACAAGTTTCTCCTCGGCGAGAAGCCGACGATCGCCGATGTTTCCATGTGCGGATACATGTATTACCCGGCCGAGGAATTCGGCTTCGACATCGCCAAGGACCATCCGGGTATCGGCGCATGGTTGGAGCGCCTCAAAGCCCTGCCGGGCTGGAAGCATCCTTACGAGCTGATGCCGGGACACCCGCTGGCACTATGACGGCGGTCCATCAGCGGCCGGCCTGATGCCACTTCAACGCTCCAGTCGCGCGATCAGGCTCGAAGTATCCCACCGCCGGCCGCCCATTTTCTGCACTTCCGAGTAGAACTGATCGACCAGCGCCGTGACCGGCAGGTTCGCGCCGTTGCGGCGCGCCTCGGTCAAACAGATGGCGAGATCCTTGCGCATCCAGTCGACCGCAAAACCAAAATCGAACTTGCCGACCATCATCGTCTTGTAGCGATTCTCCATCTGCCAGGACTGCGCGGCGCCTTTGGAGATCGTCTCGATCACCGCCTCCACGCTGAGGCCGGCCTTTTTGGCGAAATGAATCCCCTCCGCAAGCCCCTGCACGAGGCCGGCGATGCAGATCTGGTTGACCATCTTGGTGAGCTGGCCGGACCCCGCCGGTCCGAGCAGCTTGCACATGCGCGCGTAGGCGGCGATCACCTTCTCGGCGCCCGCGTAGGGGCCCTGGTCCCCGCCGCACATGACGGTCAGCGCGCCGTTCTCGGCGCCGGCTTGGCCGCCGGAAACCGGTGCGTCGATAAAATCGAAACCGCGTTTTTTGGCGTCGGCATAAAGCTCGCCAGCGATTTCCGCAGACGCGGTGGTGTGATCGACGAACACCGCGCCCTTTTTCATGCCGGCGAAGGCCCCATTGGCTCCGATCGCGACCTCGCGCAGGTCATTGTCGTTGCCGACACAGGCCATGACGAAGTCTTGTCCTTCGGCGGCGGCTTGCGGCGTCGGCGCACGCTTGCCGCCATGCTGCGCCACCCATTTCTCGGCCTTGGCGGCAGTCCGGTTATAGACGGTCACGTCGTGGCCGCCCTTGTTCTTGAGATGCGCGGCCATCGGATAACCCATCACTCCGAGACCGAGAAACGCCACCTTCGCCATCATCTCCTCCCTGTGCGCCATCCTGGGATAGCGCCAAACGCAGTCGATAGCCTGTTGTGCGCCGCTCGTCCACGCGCGCGGCGCCGGACGGGGATCGCGAATTCGGCGATTTAAAGCGCGAGATTGGTGGCAGGATCGATCAGGTGCATGTGGTTGAGGTTGGCGCGCAACCGCATCGGCTCACCCGGACCGGCCGCGCTCGTCGGCTCGACGCGGCCGCAGACCTCGGTGCCGTCGACGCGGAAGAACACCAGCGTCTCCATGCCCATCGGCTCGACGACATCGAGCTTGACGGTGAACTCGCTCTTCTCGCCCGGCGTGCCGCCGCGCGGCTCGGTGATGTGCTCGGGGCGGAGACCAAAGATCATCGGCTTGCCGGCCGCGGCGGCGTAGCGGCCGGTGAGGTCACCCGGCACCGGAAACGACAGGCTGTCGGCAAGGTTCAGCACCAAGCCCGCACCGTTGCGATCGAGCCGGCACGGCAAAAAATTCATTGCCGGCGAGCCGATGAAGCCCGCGACAAAATGCGTTCTCGGCGAATGATAAAGCTCGTGCGGCGTGCCGACCTGCTCGATACGGCCGTCGTTCATCACCACCACGCGATCGGCGAGCGTCATCGCCTCGACCTGATCGTGGGTGACGTAGACCGTCGTCGTCCTCACCTTTTGGTGCACGCGCTTGATCTCGGTGCGCATCTGTACGCGGAGCTTGGCGTCAAGATTGGAGAGCGGCTCGTCGAACAGAAACACCTTCGGGTTGCGCACGATGGCCCGGCCCATGGCGACGCGCTGGCGCTGGCCGCCGGACAGTTGCTTCGGCCGCCGCTCTAAAAGTTCGGTAATGCCCAGAATTTGCGCCGCCCGCTCGACGCGCGTCCGGATCTCGGCCTTCGGCGTGCGGCGCAGCTTCAGCCCGAATGACATGTTCTCGAATACCGTCATGTGCGGATAGAGGGCGTAGTTCTGAAACACCATCGCGATGTCTCGATCGCGCGGCGGCACGTCGTTGACGACGTCGCCGCCGATCAAGATGTCGCCCGCCGAGATTTCCTCAAGGCCCGCAATCATGCGCAACGTCGTGCTCTTGCCGCAGCCGGAGGGGCCGACCAACACCACGAATTCCTTGTCCGGAATATTGAGGCTGACGCCGCGCACCGCCTCGACATCGTCGTATCGTTTCACCACGTTACGCAACGCCACATCAGCCATGGGTCAGCCCTTGGTCGCGCCGGCGGTCAGCCCCGCGATATAATAATCCATCAGGAAGGCATAAATCACGAGCGGCGGCGCGGCAGCCACGAGCGCCCCGGCCATCAGCATGCCCCACTTATAGACGTCGGCCCTGATCAAACTCGTCACCGTACCCACGGTGAGGACCTGCTGGTCCGCGCTGTAGAGAAATGCGATCGGATAAACGAAGGCGGCCCACGAGACCGTGAAGGCGAAGATGGTCGCCGCGATGATGCCTGGCAGCGCGACCGGGATAAAAATCTTGAACAACATCTGCATATGCCCCGCGCCATCGATCAACGCCGCTTCGTCAAGTTCCTTGGGGATGGATTGGAAATATCCAATCATGATCCAGGTGCAAAACGGCACCGTCAGCGTCGGATAGACCAGCACCATGCTCCAATACGAGTTGAGCAGCCCGAGGCCGCGAACAATCTGGAACAGCGGGATGAACAACAGCGTGTCGGGGACGAGATAGGTCAGAAAAATTCCGGTCGCGAGAATTCCCGATCCCCAAAACTTCATGCGCGACAGCGAAAAAGCGGCGAGTACGCTGACCACCATCGTGATGACGACGACGCATAGCGTCACGACGATGGTGTTCTTGAAATAGATCAGAAAATCAGATTCGGCGAATAGCAGCCGATACTGCTCGAACGTAATGCCGTTGGAGATGATCCATGGGTTTGTCGCCATATGCGCGACTTCGGCATCGCTCTTCAGCGACGTCACAATCATGTAATAAGGGGGAACGAGGAAGAAAATCGCGAACAGAATCAGGAAAAAATAGGATGCGACCAGCGCCCAGCTCCGGTTGCGCTTGAGGCTGGCGCGCGATGCGGAGCGCCGGGGTGCCGGATGCGAGAGCGCGCCCGCCGTCATGCGCCGATCTCCCTGGCCCGCTTGCGCACGCCGCGCAGGATGAAGATGGCGGAGACCGCAAGGATCGGTAACATGAAGAGCGAAACCGCCGATCCGAGCGGAATGTCGCCGGAGCGGATGCCGGTCAAAAACGCATAAGTCGCGAACACGTGGGTCATGTTGCGCGGGCCGCCCGCCGTCATGATCTGAACGATGTCGAAGTTGGCGAACGTCACGATCAGCGAGAACAGCACTGTAATCGCGATGATGTTACGCATCATCGGCAGCGTGATATGGACGAAGCGCTGCCAGGCGTTGGCGCCGTCGATCGCCGCCGCCTCATAGAGCTGCTCGGGAACCGATTTGAGCGCAGCGAGGTACATAATCAAAAAGAACGGCGCGCCATACCAGACATTGACCAGGATCACGGAAAACCGCGCCCAATAAGGATTGCTGAGCCAGGCGATTTCATCGCCGCCGAGCAATTTGATCAACCAATTCAGCGCACTATGCGTGGGATCGAACAGCCACCACCAGCCGAGCGTCGACAGCGCAAGCGGGATGACCCACGGCACCAAGAGCATGCCGCGCCATTTACGCTGCCCCTTGGTCGGCAGATTGTTGATCAGATGCGCCGTAATGAGGCCGATCAATGCTTTGAAGAACACGGCGCTCAACGCAAAGATCGCGGACTGCTCGACGACCATCCAAAATGTGTCGCGGCCGAGCAGATAAGTGAAGTTATCAAGCCCGATAAAGCGGGTCTGCGCTTTGTTCAGCGTCGAAAGGAAAATCGAGTAGAAAGCCGGATAGATGATCAATCCTGCAACGATCAGGATCAGCGGCAGACACATTGCGAAAGCGACGACTGAACGCCGCCGCATCATCCGCCTCAGTCCGCCCCGTGAGGAGCGGGACAGCGGGGCAGCCGCAATCGCCGACTTCCACGATCGCTGTGCGGCTGTATCGACCATCGTGTCCTATTCCGTTCGGATTGAGTCCGCCTACGCCAGACTTAGCCAGCAACGTTTCGCCGAGTAACGCGCGTGCCGGATAGAGCCCCGGCACGCGCATTGTTCACGATGACGCCGACACGCGAGGCATCAGGCACGCAAGGTGCCCTCGAGTTCTCGCTCGGCCCATTTGATGACATCCTCGAGCTTCTCGCCGCCTTGCGTGAACTTCGCCACCATCACGGTGTTGATGGCTTGGTTGTAGATCTGGGCGCCGACCTCCGACCGCGAGGGGGCGCCCGCCATCGAGGTCTGTTCATCACCGCGCGGGGGATAGCTGTAGACGGTGCCGAGCGGCGGCTCGACGGTCTTCCAGGTATCAAAGTCGTACATGCTCTTGAACGAAGGAAGATCGTAGCCGATCGACGCCGCCACAAGCTGCTGCATCGACTCCCGCTGCGAAAGGTGCAGCAGAAGGTCTTTGGCAGCCTGCTTGTTCTTCGAGAAGCTCCACACGCCGTAGAATTGCGGCAGCTGGCCGACGAAACGGCCCTTCGGCCCCTTCGGCATGGGATGCGTCCAGCAATTCTCCGCCACCTTCGGATTGTCGCGTTTGGCGACCGCCCAGGCCGAGGGCGGATTCATGATGCTCGAGCCTTTGCCGGAGATCAGCCAGCGATTGTTGCCGGCGTCGTCCCAAGCGTAGACCTCCGGCGGGTTCACCGCCATCAGCTTCTTCAGATATTCGAGGGCCTGGCGCGTCTCGTTCGAATTGATCTTTACGTTGTCCTTTTCGTCGACCATCACGACGCCGAACGAATTGAACAGCGCGCCGACCCAATCGACCGCATCGCTCGTCTGGCCCATCGGCAATCCCACCGGGTAGCCGGCCTTGAACAGCTTCTCGGCCGTCGAGAGATAGAGGTCCCAATTCCACGTTTCCGTCTTTGCCTTGTCGTATTTCGATTCATCGGCGGGGAACATGTCGCGCAGGTCAATTCCGGCATGCTCCTTGTACAGATCGATGCGCGAGCAGCAGGGCTTCACCTGGCTTCCGACAGAAGTTGGCACTCCGCGCCACGTGCCTTTGATCTTGGCGAGATATTCGGCGACGGGGCTGATCGGACCGTATTGCTTGATCAGCTGATTGATGACGTCGTCGAGCGGCTCGAGCGCGCGCTGGTGCACCTGAATATTCCAGTCCCGATGCGACATGATGTCGTGACCGGTGCCGGCCTGCGCCTCGGCCGCGGCCGTCAACTTATCCTTCTCGCCCTGCGAGGTGATGTAGTCGATATGGACGTCGACCTTGTTCTTCTCGCCCCATTCGTTGCAAAGCTTAGTGAATGTGTTGTTGGCGCCGGGTACCCAATGGTCCCAGCAGCCCAGGGTCAAACTACCGGCCGCATGCGCCCCCCGGATATAGGGAGCGGCGACGACCGAGGCGGTCGCCAGCGCCGTGGTCTTCAGCAGAGTGCGTCGATTGACAGGTGAGCGTAGCATCGAAACCTCCCTTGGCTGATCAACGTGCCGTTCGGCTTTTTTTGAGATAGCGTTGGCGTGAAGCATACACCAACTGCGCCTCGTGTCAGCGGCGTCCTAGCGTCGCAATTTCAAGGTTGGAACATACGGCCCGTATTGCGGCGCGGCAATATCAATGCCGCGTTTTGGTCAGTTCAACCGGTTCGGCCGTTCGGTCTCCTCGGCGTCCGAGCCGTGCAGAAGTCCGCCCGACGCGACGGCCAGGTGTGCGCGCTCGAGCTTCTGGTAATGCATGTAAGCGAGCGGGATGCAGGCGAGATAAGCGACGGTGCCGGCCGTGAGCAGTTCCCAAGGATAGCTGACCAACAACGCCACCAAGAGCACGACCAGGACGAAGATCGGCAGCACATAGTCGCGCGGCACGCGAGCGGAAACGCGCTTTCCCGACCAGGTGGGAAGCGAGGACACCATGAGGAGCGCGATTCCGATCGTGTAGACGAGCGCCAAGGCCGGGCTCACGCCGGTGCGCGGCAGGCCGATCAGTTCGAGATAGACCGGCAACATCACGATCAAGGCGCCGGCCGGTGCGGGAACGCCGACGAAGAAATTTCCGGCATAGGGCGGCTTGTTGGGATCATCGAGCATCACGTTGAAGCGCGCGAGCCGAAGCGAGGTGCAGATCGCGAACACGAGCGCGGCGATCCAGCCGGCCGAGCGAAGTGCGCTCAACCCCCAGAAATAGAGGACGATGGCGGGCGCCACGCCGAAGTTAACGAAATCGGCGAGCGAATCGAGCTCAGCGCCGAAGCGCGAGGCGCTCTGCAGGAAGCGCGCGATACGGCCGTCAAGCCCGTCGAGAATCGCGGCGAGGACGATCGCGGCGATCGCGAGCTCGAATTTGCCCTCGACCGCCACGCGGATGGCGGTGAGGCCGAGACAGAGCGAGAGCAAAGTGACGAGATTGGGCAACAGCACGCGCACCGGAATCGGCTTGAAGCGGCGGCGGCGCGGCTCCTCGCCATCGGAATCTGGATCCGGATCGAACGGGGCGAACAGGTTGGACATGAGACGAGAATACTCCTTACCGACCGCGCCCGGAAGCGGGTTTTCTTCTCTCAATCGGCGCGGAAGGTTAATGCGCGCGATTGCGCCGAAAGATCGGCGATCACGGTTTCTCCCGCGAGCGCCGTCTGTCCCTCGGAAACGAGCGGCTTGACGCCGCCCGGGAGATAGACGTCGACGCGCGAGCCGAAGCGGATCAAGCCGATACGCTCGCCGACGGCGACGTTCGTTCCCTCGCGCACGAAGCACACGATCCGGCGCGCGAGGAGGCCCGCGATCTGCACCACCGCGACCGGGCCGGCGCTGGTGCGCAACAACAGGCTGTTGCGCTCATTATCCTCGCTCGCCTTGTCGAGATCGGCGTTGACGAATTTTCCCGCCCTGTAGACGATGCGGCGCACCTCGCCCGCGATCGGCGCGCGGTTCACGTGCACGTCGAATACGTTCATGAAGATCGAGACGCGCACGCGCTGCTCCGGCCCCATTTCAAGCTCGGGCGGCGGCGCGGCGAGCGCGACCTGCGAGATGCGGCCGTCGGCGGGCGATACCACGAGGCCCTCGCCGACCGGCACGACGCGCTTTGGGTCGCGGAAGAAATAGACGCACCAGAGGGTCGCAATCACGCCGATCCAGCCCAGCGGCTTGGCGAGCCAGAACAAGAGGATCGCGACGAGCGCGAAGCCGCCGATGAAGGGATAGCCATCGGGGTGAATCGGCGCGAGGTTTTTCTTGATCGAGTCGAGAAGGGACATTTGCCTGCTTGCCTTTTCTATTCGGCGGCCTCGGCGGCCGACGATGCGGCGGGCTTCGCCGGCACGACCGCTTCCGCCGCGTCTTCGCCGGCAAGCCGCAGTTTCTCGCGCGCCTCCTCGGCCTCGCGCTGGCGGTTCCACATGCCGGCATAAAGGCCGCCCTGCGCCAATAGTTCCGCATGCCTGCCGCGCTCGACCACCCTGCCCTCGTCGAGCACGATGATCTCGTCGGCGCCGACCACGGTCGAAAGTCGGTGCGCGATCACAAGCGTGGTGCGGCCTTTCGATACGCGATCAAGCGCATCCTGAATCTCTCGCTCGGTGTGGGAATCGAGCGCCGAGGTGGCCTCGTCGAGCACGAGGATCGGCGGGCCCTTCAGGATGGTGCGGGCAATCGCCACGCGCTGCTTCTCGCCGCCCGACAATTTCAGCCCGCGCTCGCCGACTTCGGTCTCATAGCCCTTCGGTGCCGAGCGGATGAATTCGTCGATCTGCGCGAGCGCCGCCGCTTCCTCGATCTCGGCGTCAGTCGCGTCCCAGCGGCCGTAGCGGATGTTGTAGCGGATCGTGTCATTGAACAGCACGGTGTCCTGCGGAACCATGCCGATCGCGGCGCGCAGCGAAAGCTGGGTCACGTCGCGGATGTCCTGGCCATCGATCAAGATGCGGCCCGAGGAGAGTTCGTAAAAACGAAACAGCAGGCGCGAAATCGTCGACTTGCCCGCGCCCGAGGGGCCGACGATCGCCAACGTCTTTCCCGGCGGCACCTCGAACGAAACGCCTTGCAGAATTTCCCTGCCCTGTTCGTAGGTGAAGCGCACGTTGTCGAAGCGCACCGCGCCCTCGCGCACGGCGAGCTGGCCCGCGCCGGGCCTGTCCTCGATCTCGGGATTGCGCGAAAGAATGTTGAACATGATCTCGATGTCGGTGATCGACTGCTTGATCTCGCGGTACAGCATCCCCATGAAATTGAGCGGGATGTAGAGCTGGATCAGCATGGTATTGACCATGACGAAATCGCCGATGGTGCGCTTGCCTGCCTCGACGTCGAGCGCGGCGAGCAGCATCACGGCGGCGAGGCCAAGGGTGAAGATCACTGCCTGCCCCGCATTCAGCACCGCGAGCGAGGTGTAGGTCGAGGTCGCCGCCTTTTCGTAGCGTGCCATGGTGCGGTCGTAACGCTCGGTTTCGCGCGCTTCGGCGCCGAAATATTTCACCGTCTCGTAATTGAGGAGCGAATCGACCGCCTTGGCGTTGGCCTCGGTGTCGGACTCGTTCATGCGCTGGCGGATGGTGATGCGCCACTCGGTCGCGCGATAGGTGTAGGCCATGTAGACGAGGATCGTGGCGAGCACGGCGAGCGCGTAGCGCCAATCGAACACGAATAGAAGCACGCCCATCACGAGACAAAGTTCGACGATGGTAGGGGCCATCTGCAAAATGATGAGCCGCACCAATTCCTCGATGCCGTTCCGCCCGCGCTCCAAGACGCGCGTGAGGCCGCCGGTCTTGCGCTCGAGATGAAAGCGCAGCGACAGCGCATGCATGTGCTCGAAGGTGAGATGCGCGAGCCGGCGTACCGCATGCAAAGCGACCTTGGCGAAGAGGCCGTCGCGCAGCTGCGTGAGCAAGGCCATGGCGACGCGAAGGGCGGCGTAGGCGAGCACCAGCGCCGCGGGCGCCAGCATGATCACGGCGACGGTGCCGGCATTGCCTCGCGCGCGGCCCTCGGAGATCGCGACCAGCGCGTCGGTCGCCCATTTGAAGCTGAAGGGAACGGCGATCGTCACGAGCTTTGCCGCGACGAGCAGGAAGAACGCCATCATCACGCGCAGCTTCAGATCGGCGCGCGCGGCCGGCCACATGTGCGGCCACAGGCCGACGATGGTGGAAACGAGCGTGCCGCCTTTCGCCGAAAACGCGCGCGCGCGCGGCCGCGCCTCGGTTGCGGCCGCCGCGGCGGGCGTGGATTTGCGCGTGCCGGGCGCGGCGGCGTGGTTAAGCTCTTTGTCGTGAATGTTCATTTCGATGCCGGTGGGCGCACCTTATATAGAGCGGGCCCGCGCCGCCCGCCACGCCGAAAAATAGGCCTATTTCAAAGCCATCGATGGTCTCCTATATCAGTGCCCGATTCCCGAAAATGGAGCGCTCATGCCGCGGATCGTCCTCGCCACCCTTTTCCTTCTCGCGACGGCATTGCCCGCCGCGGCGCAAAGCGCGACCGCGACCGCCCGCCTCGGGCCGGGTCAGACGGTGACCGTCACCGCCGTGAGGGCGACCGGCGAGCCCGCGCACCTCGAAATCGCGCTACCGAAGGGCACGCAGCGCTTCGACGGGATCGGCGAGCAATTCCTGACGATGAAATCGGGCGGCAAGGACAGCATCATCGTGGTCGCCGATTTGAACGGCGACGGCGTCGACGAGATCGTGGTGCGCGGCTCAGTCACCGCCGACGCCAGCGCCGTCATCGTCTACCGATGGGACGGGGACCGCGGCGAATATCTCCCCACCGATTTCACCGCCGACGATGAGGGCGAAGGCAAGCCGTTTCTGTTCGTGGATGCCGGAAGCAACGTCACGGTCGATCGTTCGGGCACAATCGAGGTCAGCGCCACGCGCACGGACCAGAGCGGGCGCACGGCTTCCGTTGTCGAGCGCTATCGCTGGGACGGCAACGGCTTCAAATACGCCGCCGACCACTGAACCCGCAAATGGCCAAGCTAAAAAACGTTTGCGTCTATTGCGGCTCCGCCAAAGGCAGCAACCCGGCTTATGCGCAGGCGGCGCGGGCGCTGGGAAGCGCGCTGGCGCGCGAAAAAATCCGCCTCGTCTATGGCGGCGGCGGCATCGGCATGATGGGCGAGATCGCACGCGGGGTCGAGGACGCGGGCGGCAAGGTGCTCGGAATCATTCCCGATTTCCTAGTGGCACGCGAGCACGCGGCGCAAGGCAGGCGCGAGATCGTCAGGGTGCGCGACATGCACGAGCGCAAGCGCACGATGTTCGAGCGCGCCGACGCCTTCGTGGCGCTGCCGGGCGGAATCGGCACGCTCGAGGAACTGGTCGAGCAGCTCGCCTGGGTGCAGCTCGGCCGCCACAAGAAGCCGGTGCTGCTCGCCAACGTGCTCGGCTTCTGGGACCCTCTGCTCGTCCTCTTCAAGCATCTCGGCGCCGAAGGCTATCTCTATAACGGCCCGAACTTCCTCGTCGCCGAGCGGATCGAGGACGTGGTGCCGAAATTGCGCGCGGCGCTCGCCTCCGTTTCGGAAGCCGAGCTGCACGGCAAGGCGGCAAAAGTCGTCGCCGAGGAAATGTAGGCGGATTCGCCGCGGATTGTTGCGAAGCTTGGCAACTGGAACTTTTGGCCGCGGCCAGCATTGGTCATTCAACAGCGCTTCGTGGCGTAGCGTAGGTGCGGCAAAGCCTGAGCCAACGGCTCAGGCTTTGCTTTTTTGTTTATCTTGTTGACGGCGCTCCAGCGCGCGCTTCACGATTTCGGCGCTCTGGTGGTGGCGCTGAGCGTGCTCGTGGCACTCTTGCTGGAGTTTCTCCAGATCCTCGTCCGACAACTGATCGATCAAAGCGATGCGGTTCGGCGCGCCTTTCATGGCGATGATCAATTCGGACAATTTGATCTGAAGCGCCAGCGCATCGCGGTTCTGCGTGTTCTGAATGAGGAACACCATCAAAAACGTCACGATCGTGGTCGAAGTGTTGATGACAAGTTGCCAGGTGTCGCTGTAATTGAAATAGGGGCCGGTGGCCGCCCAAATCAGCACGGCCGCGACGCAAAGCAGGAAGGTAATCGGCTTGCCCGATAGGCGCGCGATTTCGTGAGCGAAGCGGGCGAACCACGGAAGCTCGGCCTGGTGTGTTTGTTTTGCGTCCATCGCTTTTCCTCGCTTGGTTCGATTTGCGTGAGAGAATTACGGGAGAGCGGCAATTCCCATCACGGCCGGGATAAGCCCGGTGATTAGATATAGTTAGGCATTGAGAAACGTCACCGCCTCGATCTTGTTGCCGTCGGGGTCGCGGATGAAGGCGGCGTAATAATTCTCGCTGTATTCTCGCCGCTTACCCGGCGCGCCGTCGGAGGTGCCGCCCGCCTTGAGCGCCGCCGCGTGGAAGGCATCGACCGCTTCGGTGGAGAGCGTACGCAGGCAAATATGGCTGCCGCTATCCGCCGCCACCGGTTTCATGCCCGGCCGCGCGTTGATCCAGAATTCCGCGTGCGTTTTGCCCGAGCGCGCCCATCCCACGGTTTTTTCGCGCTCGTGCAGTTTCATGTAGCCAAGCGGCGCCAGAACCGCGTCGTAGAAGCGGGCGCTCGCGGCGAGATCGCGAACTCCGATCGAGAGATGATCGATCATGACGGTCATTATCCATACGAACGCCGTCAGCGTCACGCCGGATTTTCACTCCTTCATCGGCTGGGAGAACAGGGATGCCGCGCCGGGCGAGACCTCCCTGCGGAAGATTGATGGCCGAGATCAAGCCGGGGCGTTGCTCTTCAGGAGCTTCCAGGTGATGGAGTCGACCAGCGCCTGGAACGAGGCGTCGATGATATTGGGCGAGACGCCGACCGTGGTCCAGTGCTCGCCCGACTCGTCGGCGGATTCGATCAAGACGCGGGTGACCGCCTCGGTGCCACCGTCGAGAATGCGCACGCGATAGTCGGTGAGGCGCAGCCCGGCGATGAAAGGTTGATACTTGCCGAGATCCTTGCGCAGCGCGACGTCGAGCGCGTTGACGGGCCCGTTGCCCTCGCCGGCGGAGATCAGCGTCTCGTTGCCGACCTTCACCTTGACGGTCGCTTCCGCCACCGTGACGAGCTCGCCCTTGGCGTTGTAGCGGCGCTCGACATTGACGCTGAAGCGCTCGACGTCGAAGAAGTCCGGCACCTTGCCGAGGATGCGGCGGGCGAGAAGCGCGAAGGAGGCGTCGGCCGCCTCGTAGGCATAGCCCTTGGCCTCGCGCGCCTTCACCTCTTCGAGCAGGCGGGCGATGCGCGGATCGTTCTTGTCGATCGCAACGCCGAGGCGTTCGAGCTCGGCGAGCACGTTCGAGCGGCCGGCCTGGTCGGAGACGAGGAGCTTGCGGCGATTGCCGATGGCCTCGGGGGCGACGTGCTCGTAGGTCGTCGGATCCTTCATGATCGCCGAAGCGTGGATGCCGGCCTTGGTGGCGAAGGCGCTCTCGCCGACATAGGGGGCGTGGCGATCGGGCGCGCGGTTCAGCATCTCGTCGAGCAGGTGCGAGACGCGGGTGAGAGCGGCAAGCGCGTCGGGCTTCACCTTGATGTCGAAGCGCGCGGCGTAATCGGATTTGAGCAACAGCGTCGGGATGAGCGAGCACAGGTTGGCGTTGCCGCAGCGCTCGCCGACGCCGTTGAGCGTGCCCTGGATTTGGCGGGCGCCAGCGCGCACCGCGGCGAGCGAATTGGCGACCGCCTGCTCGGTGTCGTTGTGGGCGTGGATGCCGACGTGGTCGCCGGGAATAACCTTGCTCACGGCGCCGACGATCGCTTCGACCTCGTGCGGCAGCGTGCCGCCGTTGGTATCGCAGAGCACGATCCAGCGCGCGCCGGCATCGTAGGCGGCCTGGGCGCAGGCGAGCGCGTAATCCGGGTCGTCCTTGTAGCCGTCGAAGAAATGCTCGCAATCGATCAGCACCTCGCGGCCGGTGGCCTTGGCGGCCACGATCGATTCCTTGATGGCGGCGAGATTTTCCTCCGGCTTCACCGCGAGCGCGACGCGCACCTGGAAGGCGGAGCTCTTGCCGACGAGGCAGATGGCGTCGGCCTTGGCCGCAAGCGTGGCCGCGAGCCCCGGATCGTTGGAGGCCGAGCGGCCGACGCGCTTGGTCATGCCGAAGGCGGTGAACTTCGCGCGCAGGCCGCGCGGCTCGGAAAACAGCGCCGTGTCGGTCGGGTTGGCGCCGGGATAGCCGCCCTCGACGTAATCGACGCCGAGATCGTCGAGGAGCCGCATGACGCGCAGCTTGTCGGCGAGCGTGAAGTCGACGCCATTCATCTGCGCGCCGTCGCGGAGCGTGGTGTCGAACAGGTAGAGGCGCTCTTTCATCACGCCACCTTTTTCACCTTCCAGGTTGTCGAGCCGTCTTTGTGGTCTTCAAGCTCCACGCCCATGGCCGCAAGCTCGTCGCGGATACGGTCGGATTCCTTGAAATTCTTCGCCTGGCGCGCGGCATTGCGGGCGGCGATGAGATGGTTGATTCCGGGTTCGTCGATCGCGAGCGACGCCGGCCGCCACGCCGCCCATTCGGCGGCGGTGGTGTGTAGAAGGCCCATCAGCTGGGCGCTCGCCTTGAGGCTGGTCATCGCGCCCTTAGCGCCCTTGGCGGCTTCGCTGCGGAGCTCGTGCAAGACGGCGAAGGCCTTCGGCGTATTCAGATCGTCGGCAAGCGCGGCGACCATGTCCGCGCACAGCATCCCCGGCTTGGCGTCGGCCGTGAGCGACTGCCAGTGATCGAGCGTGCGCTTGGCCTCGCGCAGGGCCGCCTCGGTCCAATTGACCGGCTGGCGATAGTGCGATTGCAACATCGCGAAGCGGATCGCCTCGCCCGGCCAATCGGCGAGCAACTCGCGGATGGTGACGAAATTGCCGAGCGACTTCGACATCTTCTCGCCCTCGACCTGCAGGAAGCCGTTGTGCAGCCAGAAGCGCGCCATGACCGGCGTATGAAAGGCGCAGCGCGTTTGGGCGATTTCGTTCTCGTGGTGCGGAAAGACGAGGTCGATGCCGCCGCCGTGGATGTCGAAGGTCTCGCCGAGATGCTTCCAGCTCATTGCCGAGCATTCGATGTGCCAACCCGGGCGTCCGGGCGTCTTGATGCCGCACGGCGATGGCCAGGCGGGCTCGCCCGGCTTCGAAGGCTTCCACAACACGAAATCCATCGGATCGCGCTTGTAGGGGGCGACCTCGACGCGGGCGCCCGCCAGCATCTCGTCGAGCGAACGGCGCGCGAGCTTGCCGTAGTCGGGCATCGAGGCGACATCAAAGAGCACGTGGTCATCGGCGACATAGGCGTTGCCCGCGGCGACGAGCCGCTCGATCAGCGTCTTCATCTCCTCGATGTGCTCGGTCGCGCGCGGCTCGACGGTCGGCGTCAGGCAGCCGAGCGCCACCGCGTCCTTCTTGAAGTCGTTGTAGGTCTCTTCGGTGAGTTCGCGAATCGCAACGTCGCGCTCGGCGGCGCGCGCGTTGATCTTGTCGTCGACGTCGGTGACGTTGCGGACGTATTTAACGCGGTCCGGCCCGTAGAGGTGGCGCAGCAGCCGGTAGAGCACGTCGAACACGATCAGCGGTCGCGCATTGCCGATATGGGCAAAGTCGTAGACCGTCGGTCCGCACACATACATGCGCACGCGCGTTTGATCGAGAGGCTGAAAGACCTCCTTCGTCCGCGTCAGCGTGTTGTAGAGCTTGAGTTCCATCAAACGTCCCTCGCCCGGCGGGCCAGGACGTTCGTCTCTGAATGTCGAGAGAAAACGATCCCCGCCCGCGCCCTTCAGGCGCAGATAATCTCGCGGCAAATGCCGAAGAAACGGTTGCGGGCAACGGTCATGGCCGCACCATGCGAGCGAGGCCCGCCGCCGTCAAGGGCCGCGCGCGGACCCAAAGGCGGCGCCAAGTTGCGGCGCGGAAGCCACAGGCCGCAGAAAAACGACGCCGCGGCGATGAGCATCCTTGAAAGCGCGCGGCGCCGCCGCTATAAAATTCGCAAGCTTATTCATCGTCTTATCGCGTCCGGCGGGCGCGTTAACGCCGGATCAACCCTATGGGCGCACCTTTCGATCCGTGGGGCCGTTTGGCTGGGGGAATTCGATCGTGAAGCTCGGTATCGCTCTTGTCGCGCTTGCGGGCCTTTTGGCCGCGCCATCGGCGCGCGCCGAGACGCATATCTTCCTCGTCGATTCCTCCGACGGCTATGGCATCGATCGCTGCCTCGCCTCCGGCGAGCCGTGCGGCGCGGCGGCGGCTTCCGCGCTCTGCCAGGCGCGCGAATACGCCAAGGCCGTCGACTTCGGGCGTATCGATCCCGCCGAGATCACCGGCGGCGTGCCGGCGGGCACGCAACTGACGACGTGCAAAGGCCGCTCCTGCCCCGACATCGTCGCGATCACCTGCAGCCGCTAGACGCGAAGCGCGCGCAACCTTCTTCCAATACGTCGGCCCAAAAGCAAAACGGCCGCCCGATGAGCGGCCGTTCGCCTTTTCGGTTTCGAGTCGTCGCTTACTTCAGCTGCGAAGCGAGGACGTCGAAGGAGAGCTTCGCGGCGAAGGCAGCTTTGCACCAACCGTTAAGACTGGTCGAAATCGCCGGGTCGGCATTCCAGAACTCGACGCAACCCGTCCTGGAAAGGCTCGTGTCGCTGTACCGCAGGTCAAGTGTGAAGACCTTGTAGGTAAAGGCGATGCCCGCGTTCCAAGTGTTGTAGCTCGGGATCGAGAAGCCGGTAAAGGGCGGCGTTGCAGTCGCGCTGAATGTCGTCGCTCCCTTTTCGACATTGAAGCGACCATAGGCGCCCGAGATGTAAGCACCCCAGTCCTTCGGGAAATAGCTGCTCGGGATCGTGTATTTGGCGTTCGCCTCGAAATATTCGCTGCTCTTGTGGTAGTTCAGCAGGTTGGGCGAATAATAGATTGCGCCGCCGATCGAGAGAGCGTCAGTAACGGCATAGGTCGCCTTCGCGTAGGCTTCGTCGAAGTCGCTCGTGAAGCCGAAGTTCGGCGGTCCGGCCGGCGTAGAATGCGGATATAGGTAATAGATGTTCCCGATGTCGAAACTCCACTTGCCGACGGTCGGCCGCCAGCCGCCGTAGAAATCGACTTCCGCGCTCGGGCTATTCAAGCAGAAAGTTCCGCAGCTCGAAGGCCAATCGATGCCCGAGCCGGCGATCCCGATGTAGAATTCCTTGTAGTGCGGCTCGAAGTACGCCGTCGGTGACGCGCCGTGGTTCGACTGCGTGATGCCGCGGAAAATATAATCGCTGGCGATGCCGCCGCCGAAGGCGATATCCCAGTCGGGTGCGGCCGGCGCAGGTGCAGCTTTCACGGGCATGTCCGCCGCGAGCGCCTGTCCAGAAAGCGCCAGCGCGAACGCCCCGGCCCCCAACATTGCCGTCAAACCAATCTTGCGCATATCGACCCCCAATTTATTGCCTCGGTACGAGCCGGCCGGATCGGTAACGCAAAACCAAACGGCCGATTGACCCCGTCTCTTGGTGCTAAAATTCGGATAATGCCGCGAAATCGGCAATCAGAGATTTTAATCAACCTGCCCATTCCATGAGCAAAAGGCCCGTTTGGCCGATGGTTTTTGAAATGCGTGATAAAAATGACACAGAAACACGCCTAAAGCCTTGGACTTACCGCCAAACCAGGCGGCGGCGGCCGGGCTATCCACAGGCTCAGCGGTAGGGAAAAATTCGGCCCGTCGAATCGTACGGTAATCGCTCACCGTCATGCTGATCGGCGCATCGCAATCATCTTGCGCTTCCTGGTCGCCCGGACCCGGCGATAAACGAAGAGGAAAAGCCGGCCATGACGGGAGAATCGGCGCCGCTTCCCGCTTTCTTGCCTTCATACTTCGGTCAATGTTTGCTGCGCTCCATCGACCGACCAACGCGGAATCCAACCGGCGCATGAACCCGATCCGCCTCCCCAATCTTGTGGCCGCGTGCATGATCGCCCTCCTCGGCGAGGCCGCCGCACAACCGATTCCGCCCGCCAACATTCCGAGCGGTGCGCCGCCGGGCGTCTACGTGCCGCCGCCGCCCGGCCAACCGAGCACGACCAATTCCGCCTGCGTCCGGCTCGAAAGCGAACTTGCGCGGATCGACACCGGAAGCGCTGGTCCCGACAGCGCGCGGCGCTACGAGGACGCAATCGCCCGCCAGCGCTTCGAACTCGATCAGACCACCGCGCAGGGGCGGCGCTTGGGATGCGACTCGGGCGGCGGCTTCTTCCTGTTCTCGAGCCCGAAGCCGCCGCAATGCGATCAGATCAACGCGCAGATCACGCGCATGCGCAGCAATCTCGACCGCATGATCTCGGAAATGAATCAGTCGCGCGGCGGCGGCATGGACTTGAACCGCGACCTGCAGCGCCGGCAGATCATCGCCGCCCTTCAGCAGAACAATTGCGGCTCGCAATACCGCAACGCGCCGCCGCAACAGGCCGCGCGCCAGCGCGGTTTCCTCGAAACCTTGTTCGGCGGCTGGCGCGAGGAGAGTGACATCAACGCCTCGCCGCTCGATCTGCCCTCCTCCTTGAACTCCTCGACCTTCAAGACCCTGTGCGTGCGGACCTGCGACGGCTATTATTTTCCGATCAGCTACGCCACCGTCGCCGCGCGCTTCGGGGAGGATGAGCAGGCCTGCAGGCGCCTCTGCCCGGCGGCAGAGGTCATGCTCTACACGCACCGCAATCCGGGCGAGGAAGTCGAGCAGGCGGTGTCGGTCAGCGGCAGGCCCTATACGGAATTGCCGACCGCGTTCAAATACCGGCAGGAATACAATTCGGCCTGTTCCTGCCGCGCCGCGGGGCAGAGTTGGGCGGAGGCGCTCGGCATCGGCCGCGACGCCACGGTGCAACAGGGCGACATTATCGTCACCGAGGAGCGCGCGAAGCAATTGGCGCAGCCGCGTGCCGCGAACCAGCCGGCGGTGCGCGGCGGCGCGAACACGCCCGGCAAGCCGGCCGGTTCCGGCCAGCCTTCGACCGGTGACGCGGCTCAGCAGCAGGCTCAACCGGATCAAGCGGCGCCCGCCGGCGAGCGCAAGGTGCGCACGGTCGGCCCACAATTCTATCCGGTGCGTTGATCGTCTAGGCTTGTACCTTCGAGCCTCGCCGCGGCGCGCGCGCGGCCGATGAAGGGGAGTAACGCCCGCAGTTCCGGTCCGCGCTCCTCGCCGGTGAGCGCGATGCGGAGCGGATGAAACAACGCCCGCCCGCTTTTTCCCGTCACTCGTTTCATCGTTTCGACGAAGGCCTCCCAATTCGCTTTTTCCCAGGTGGCCTCGCTCCACGGCTCCGGCGGCAGCGCGCGCGCGGCACTTTTGCAAATCTCCAGATCCGCCGCCGAGAGCGCGGGCGAGATCGCTTCGCTCACCACCCGCCACCAAACGGCGGCTTCCTCGAAGCGGGAAAGATTGCCGCGCACCGCCTCCCAAAAGCTGCTTCCGCCGCCGACGCCAAGCTTTTCGAGCCGGGGCGCGGCGCTCTCGAAGGGCATGGCGTGCAGCGTGCGGGCGGTGAGTGAAACGAGATCGGCGGGATCGAAGCGCGCGGGGCCGTGAGAAATGCGGGCGAAATCGATCCTCGCAGCGAGCGCGCCCAGGCTCTCCACCGGCTCGACGGCGTCGGCCGTGCCGACCAGGATCGCCGCGCTTGCCACCGCGAGCGGCTCCAAGTCCGCCGCGCGCAGCGCCTGCAGCGAAAGATGGCCGAGGCGTTTCGACATCCCTTCCCCGCCCGGCAGCGTGAGCAGATTGTGGTGCGCGAAGCGCGGGGGCTTGGCGCCGAGCGATTCGAACATCTCGATCTGCGCCGCGCTGTTAGTGAGATGGTCCTCGCCGCGGATGATGTGGCTGACATTCATCTCGATGTCGTCGACGACCGAGGTGAGCGTGTAGAGCCAGGTGCCGTCGGCGCGGCGGACGACCGGATCGGAGAGCGAGGCGGTATCGATCTCGGCACGGCCGCGCACGAGATCGTCCCAGGCGACTTTCTTCCGCTCGAGCTTGAAGCGGAAATAGGGCTTCTTGCCCTCGGCCTCCAGCTTCGCGCGCTCGGCATCGGTGAGCTTCAGCGCTGCGCGGTCGTAGACCGGCGGCTGGTGGGCGGCGAGCTGGCGGCGACGGCGGAATTCCAGCTCCTCCTCGGTTTCGTAGCAGGCGTAGATGCGGCCGGCCGTACGCAAGCGCGCCAGCGCCTCTTCATAGCGCGCGGTGCGCGCCGACTGGCGCTCAACGCGATCGGGCGGAATGCCGAGCCAGACGAGATCCTCGCCGATCGCCTGGACGTAGCGCTCCTCCGAGCGCGCGCGGTCGGTGTCGTCGAAGCGAAGGATGAACGTTCCGCCCTCGCGGCGGGCGAAGAGCGCGTTCAGAAGTGCGGTGCGCGCATTGCCCACATGCAAAAGCCCGGTCGGCGACGGAGCGAAGCGGACGATGGGCGGCATGTTCGGCCTTTCGCGCAGGCGAAGCGCGCAATCGCACTCGGATTCGCGCCGGAATAACAGCCGGGATAACGGCGTTCCACCCTTCTTTTTCGGCGGGGGCACGCCACCGGCGCTTGCGGATGCAACCCGCGCGTTGTTTTACCCCCTTGACGTTTCGACAGCGGCAATGAACTTTGCGGCGCCCGTCGAGTTGCAGCCGCAGGATCGTTCGTTGCGCGCGAAACCGCAATACCGAGAGCTCAAAGTCCTTGCGGCAGCCGCAATTCTCGCATTGTTGGCGAAGCCCGCTTGTGCCCAGGACACCATCGGCAATATGACGCCCGAGCCGTCTCCGAAACAGAAGGCGCTCGACAAGGCCTATAAGGACACGATGGACAAATTGCCCAATCCAAAGGTTACCCACGACCCGTGGGGGAACGTGCGCGCCGCAACCCCATCGAATGACCAGAAAAAAAAGCAGCCGACGCGGTCAAACTAGGCGCTTTCTTCGGCCATATCTTCTTCGGTCATGCCTTCTTCGGTCATGTCCCGACGCCTTCCCGGATTTGATCGGTATGGGCAGCGCATGCGTAATTTTGCCCCATTGCGCCATTTCAAGGATGTCTGTGTTTCTAACAATCTCGAAATAGCGTTGCAGGGTGCTGCCATGGGCGCTTGGCCGAAAAACCGCAAAGCCGGAATTTTCACAGCGGCGGCTGTTCTCACGCTGCTGACCGCGCCCGCCTATCCTCAGCAGAGCGATTCAAAGGTCGTCGTCGATCCCGACACGCTGCCGCAGAATAAGGCGCTCGACCGCCGCTATCACGAAATCATCGACCGCCTGCCCGACGGAAAAGACCCGCATGACCCGTGGGGAAGCGTGCGCGCTTCGGAAGCTAAGCCGAAAGAGCAGAAAAAGAATTCGCCGCCAGGCATTAAGTAAAAACTTCCCGGAGAAACCGCAGACGGGCGGCAGTGCTGGATTTTCGTCAATACGATCCGGTGCCGCGATCGCCCGGCGTGCCGCTGCTCTGCGAATCGCCGCCGCCAGATTTTTTTGGCGCGGAATTCGTCGTCATTTTCTTCTTGGCGGTGTTCGTTTCGTCTTGATTTTGGGCCCAAGCGGGGGCGGAGGGCGCGGCACTCAAGAGAAAAAGCGCTATGCACAGCGATGAGATGACGGCGCGGAACGGCATGGTCGGTCTCCCGGTTTCGGCGCCTTTCCCGGCACCGTTCATTGTGAAGCTAGCACCGCGGCCCGCTCGATCGAAGTAAAAAGCGGAACTCCCGCGTCCTCGGACCGGCCATCGCGCGTCAATTCACTAAAAATCCACCACCTCGTTTCGCGTCGGCACGGCGCCGGCGACGAGGGAATTGTCGGGCTTGGCCGGCGCCGTTCCCGGATCACGAAACTTGTTGACGATCGGATAGCGGCGGTCGCGGCCGAAACTCTTCAGCGTCACCTTCACGCCCGGCGCCGCCTGGCGGCGCTTGTATTCGGCGGCATAAAGCATGCGCTCGATGCGCTTGACGGTTTCCACGTCGAAGCCCGCGGCCGCGATCTCGGCGACCGACTCTTCGTGCTCAATCAGCCGCCGCAAAATGCCGTCGAGCACCTCGTAGGACGGAAGCGAATCCTGATCTTTTTGGTTCTCGCGCAATTCCGCGGTCGGCGGCCGGGTGAAAATGTTTTCCGGAATCACCGCGCCCGCGGGCCCGAGCGCGTCTTCCGGCCGCCAACGATTGCGCAGCGCCGCCAGACGATAGACCTCGGTCTTGTACAGATCCTTGATCGGGTTGAAGCCGCCGTTCATATCGCCGTAGAGCGTGGCGTAGCCGACCGACATCTCCGACTTGTTGCCGGTGGTCACCACCATCGGACCGAACTTGTTCGAGATCGACATCAGGATGGTGCCGCGCGCACGCGCCTGCAAATTCTCCTCGGTGGTGTCGCGCTGCTGGCCCTTGAACTGCGCGGCGAGCGCGGCCTCCAGCCCCTCCACCGCCGGCGCGATCGGGATGGTGTCGTAGCGCACGCCGAGCGCCTTAGCGCATTTTTCGGCGTCATCGAGCGAGGCGCGCGCGGTGAACTTGTAGGGCAGCATCACGCAGTGCACGCGCTTGGCGCCGAGCGCGTCGGCGGCAAGCGCCGCGCAAAGCGCGGAGTCGATGCCGCCGGAAAGGCCGAGCACGACGCCGGGAAAACCGTTCTTCTCGACGTAGTCGCGCAATCCCATCATGCAGGCGGAGTAATCCGCCTCGTTCGCTTCCAGCAGCGAGGCCTGCGGGCCGGTCGTGCATTGCCACGAGACGCCCTCGCGCCGCCATTCGGTGAGCGCGACCTCCTCCTTAAAGCCGCGAAGCTGGAAGGCCAGCGAACGGTCGGCATTGAGTGCGAACGAGGCGCCCTCGAAGACGAGCTCGTCCTGGCCGCCGAGCTGGTTGACGTAGATAAGCGGCAGGCCCGACTCGACGACACGCGGCACCGCGATGTTGAGCCGCTCGTCGACGGCGCCGCGGCGGTAGGGCGAGGCGTTCGTCACGATCAGGATTTCGCCGCCGGTCTCGGCGATGCACTCGACCGGTTCCGGCTTCCAGATGTCTTCGCAGATCGGAACGCCGATGCGCACGCCGCGGAAATTTACCGGTCCCGGCAGCGGCCCGGGCACAAACACACGCTTTTCGTCGAACACGCCGTAATTCGGCAGATCGACCTTGAAGCGCAGCCCGGTGATGCGGCCGCCGTCCAAAAGCGCCACGGCGTTGTAGAGTTTGCCGTCCTCCACCCACGGCGTGCCGAGGAGCATCGCCGGGCCGCCGTCCTTGGTTTCACGCGCGAGCGCCTCGATCGCGCCGCGGCAGGCGGCCTGAAAGGCGGGCTTCAGCACAAGATCCTCCGGCGGGTAGCCGGCGATGAACAGCTCGGGAAAAATCACCAGATCCGCGCCCGCCGCCCGCGCGCGCGCGCGGCGCGCCTTGTCGGCGTTGCCGGCGACATCGCCGACGACGGGATTGAGCTGCGCGATCGCGAGCTTGAGCGTGGCGGGCGGGTTCATGGCCTGGGTTTAAACCCGCCTCTAGCCTGCAGCAATGGCGGCTATTTTCGCGCTGTTACGCGCCGCCGCGACCGGCTTTGCTTCCTTCTCCCCGCCCGAACTCGGGCTTACCCGAGTTCGGCGCTTTGGACTGGTCGAAGTCGGATAAATCCGACTTCGACAGGGGAGAGGGTACCGAGCATCGAAGTTGTGAGGCAACAAGGGCACGCAACGATCGACAACACCCCTCACCCGGCCGCCGTGCGATTGCTTCGGCAGCCGTGCTAGCTTCTAGCAAAATCGGGAGGCGGGGGATGCTCAAGAACCTTTCGGCGCAACGGGCGGCGTTCTTTCTCGCCGCGCTCGGGGTTGTTTCCGCGCTGGTGTCGAACTTTTTCCCTTACGTGCCGAACACCGACAATTTCCCCACGCTTGGCGGCGCGCCGCTCCTGCCCGGCGTTTATTTCGGCCTCGTGCTCTGCTTCGGCGTTTTTCTGTGGGAGAAAAAAGGGCCGATCAACCTCGCCATCGTTCTCATCGGCGTCGTGATTGCCTGGATTCTCGCCTGGCGAACGGCGCTTTCGGTCAGCGACTTTCTCAACCAGTTCCACGCCGGCGACATCACGACGGCGGACAGCCGCAAGTTCCCCTACATCTACGCGATCGCCGGGATGATGTCGGGGCTGGTGGGAAGTCTCGGCACCGTGGTCGCCGTCTCGCTCGTCAGCCCCGACTTTCGCGAGCACAGCGATTGGCTGCGCACGATCGCGATCGGCACCGTCGCCGGCGCGCTCTTGCACTTCGGCGACGCGCCAAACGGAACGTTTCTGCCGCTGTTCATCGTCTGGCAAGGCGCGATCGCGGCCTCGGTCGGCTACGGCCTGTTCATTCCGCCGAAGTCGCGACGCTGAGGCGATAACGGGTTGTGGCCCGGCATAAAGCCGGGCACGACAGAGAAAACTTTAGAGCCCGCCCGCCGCCGTGAGCGGCCGCGCGTGCGCGACACGTTCCTTCTTGAGAAGAGCGGCGACGAGGAAGGCAAGCTCGATCGCCTGCTCGGCGTTGAGCCGCGGATCGCAGAAGGTGTGATAGCGGTCGGAGAGATCGGTCTCGCCGATCGCGCGCGCGCCGCCCATGCATTCGGTGACGTTCTGGCCGGTCATCTCCAGGTGGATGCCGCCGGCGTGCGTGCCCTCGGCGGCGTGAACGGCGAAGAACTCCTTCACCTCCTGCAGAATCTGCTCGAAGCGCCGCGTCTTGAAGCCGTTGGCGGTCACCGTGTTGCCGTGCATGGGATCGCACGACCACACCACCGTGCGCTTTTCCTTCTTCACCGCGCGGATGAGCGCCGGGAGGTGCGCCTCGACCTTGCCCGCGCCGAAGCGGCAGATCAGGGTCATGCGCCCCGGCTCGCGCTCGGGATCGAGAATGTCGAGGAGCTTGTGCAAGCCGTCGGCGGAAAGCGACGGCCCGCATTTGAGCGCGATCGGATTCTTGATGCCGCGAGCGAATTCCACATGGGCGTGGTCGGGCTGGCGCGTGCGATCGCCGACCCAGACCAAGTGACCGGAGGTGTCGTACCAATCGCCGCTGGTGGAATCGACGCGCGTCATCGCCTGCTCGTAGCCGAGCAAGAGCGCCTCGTGGCTGGTGTAGAAATCGGTGGTGCGCATTTCCGGATGCGTCTCCGGATCGATGCCGCAGGCGCGCATGAAGTCGAGCGCTTCGGTGATGCGCGCCGACAATTCCTCGTAGCGGTGCGACTGCGGGCTGTCCTTGACGAAGCCGAGCATCCATTGGTGCGCGTTAGAAAGATTCGCGTAGCCGCCGGTCGAGAATGCGCGCAGCAAGTTGAGCGTCGCCGCCGACTGACGATAAGCGTCGAGCTGCCGGTGCGGATCGGGTGTGCGTGCTGCTTTGGTGAAGGCGGTGTCGTTGACGATGTCGCCGCGATAGGCGGGCAACTCGACGCCGTTTCTCTTTTCGGTCGGCGAGGAGCGGGGCTTGGCGAACTGGCCGGCGACGCGGCCGAGCTTCACCACGGGTACCGCGCCGGAGAACGTCATCACCACCGCCATCTGCAAGAAGACGCGGAAGAAATCGCGGATGTTGTTGGCGCTGTGCTCGGCGAAGCTTTCGGCGCAATCGCCGCCCTGCAACAGGAACGCTTCGCCTTTGCCGACGCGGGCGAGCGCGCGCTTGAGCGCCCGCGCCTCGCCGGCAAAAACCAGCGGCGGGAAGGTCGAAAGCTGCCTCTCGACCTCGGAAAGCGCTTTCTGATCCGGATAGTCCGGCACCTGCTCGATCGGCTTCGATCGCCAGCTATCGGGGGTCCAACGCGCGGCCATGCTTTCTCGCCCAGTCTGCAAAGAGGCCGGGGTTATACACTTAACAAGTTACCGGATGCCAGTTGCCATCAGACCGCGGGAAACGGCGATTTTTAAAGCCCGCTGAACCAGTTGTAGCCCTGATTTTCCCAATAGCCGCCGGGATAGTCGTTGGTGACGACCATCTCGACGACGTGCTTGGGGTTCTTGAAGCCGAGCTTGGTGGGGATGCGGATCTTCATCGGGAAGCCGTAGGAGCGCGGCAGCGTCTCGTCCGCAAATTTGAAGGTCATCTGCGTCTGTGGATGCAGCGCCGTCGGCATGTCGATCGAGGTCCAGTAGCCCTCGGCGCAGATGAAGTTGATGTATTGCGCGCCGGTATCGGCGCCGATGCGCTTGAGAAAATGCGAAAGCCGCACCCCGGTCCAGCTGCCGACCAGGCTCCAGCCCTCAACGCAAACGTGGCGCGTGATCTGCTTTTCCTGCGGCAGCGCATAGAGCTCTTCGAGCCGCCAGTCGCGTTTTTCCTGTACGAGCCCGCCGACTTTTAGCCGGTAGCTCCCGCCGTCGACCACCGGCGCCTCGTCTTCGCGATAGAAGGCGTTGAAGCGGAATGGTCGGGCAATCGCGCTTTCGGGGAAGGTGGGCGCGAGCCGGTTCGGGTTGAACAGCAGCGCCTGCGCGCGGTCGTTGAAACGAGAAATCGCGCGCAGCGCGTGCTCGGCCGAAGCGCCGTCGATCACGTCGCAGCCGGCGAGAAACGCCACAGCGCCCAGGCTCGCGCCGCCGCGCAGGAAGGCGCGACGCGCGGGATCGGGCAGCAGTTGCGCCGCCTCCTTGACGAGATGTTTCGGATCGACGCCGGGAACTCGTTGGCGCTGGCGCATGGTTTGCTCCTAACGGCCGGTAATCATCGCGCGCAGGCTTTTCGGCACCAGCAGCGCGAGCACGACGTGCACCACCAGAAACGCGACAATCGCGCTCATGGCGAGGAAATGCACGACGCGCGCATTTTCATAACCGCCGAACAGGAACGTCAGTTCCTGCAGCTGCACCGGCTTCCAGATCGAAAGCCCGGAGAGCACCGCGACGACGCCCGCGAGAATGACGCCGAGATAGAGAATCCGCTGCAGCGCGTTGTAAGAAGACAAATCCTGGTGCGCGAGCCGGAACCTGAGCGCGGCCGCAAGATCGGCGACCACCTCGCGCGGGCGGATCGGCAGCAGCTTCGCTTTGAAACGGCCGGTCGAAAAGCCCAGCACGAGATAGACGAGGCCGTTCGCGACCAGAAGCCACATCGCCGCGAAGTGCCACAGGATGCCGCCGGCGAGCCAACCGCCGATAGTGATCTTTTCGGGGAACTCGAAATCGAAGATCGGCGAGGCGTTATAGATCTGCCAGCCCGAGCCGATCATGACGATCATGGCGAGCGCGTTCATCCAGTGGCTGATTCGCACCCACAGCGGATGAATGGCCCGGCCCTTCAGGCGCTTTGTTTGCGAGCTTGACGTTACGGCCGCACTGGTCGCCATGCGATTCCTCTATCAGAGAACGCGCGAGCGGCGGATCAGTTTCGCGTGACGGAAGCGTGATCGCCGGAAGTCCCGTTGCGAGCCGTGGAATTTTGCGGCTATGGATGCCGCCGAGATCGACGGAACACACATGAACGATCGCAGCGCGGAAACGGATTTTCGCTTTGCCGCCGCCGACGGCTATTCGCTCGCCGCGACGCTCCGCCGTCCCGCCGCCGGGCAAGACAAGGGATTCGTCCTCCTCGCCTCGGCCACCGCCGTGCCGCGGCAGTATTACGGCCGGTTCGCGGGCTACCTCGCCGCGCGCGGCTTTTGCACGATGACCTTCGATTATCGCGGCATCGGCGGATCAAAGCTGCGATCGCTCCGCAGCTTCGAGTGCCGCATGCGCGACTGGGCGGCGCTCGACATTTCCGCCGCTGTCGATTTCGCCGCGCGCGAGGCGGGCGGGCCGCTTGGCTATGTCGGCCATTCCTACGGCGGGCAGGCGCTCGGCCTGTTGCCGAATAATCAAAAGGTTTCGCGTGCGCTGTTTGTCGCGGCGCAGATCGGCTATTGGCGATTGTTTCCGCCGCCGGAGAACTGGCGCGTTTATTTCATGCTGAATGTCGCCGGGCCTTTGGTCGCGCACACGCTCGGCTACGTGCCGGGCCGGCTCGGCGTCGGCGAGGATCTGCCGAAGGGCGTCTTTCTCGAATGGGCGGGCTGGTGCATGAAGCCGAATTATCTCTTCGACGACGAGACGCTGGATGCGCGCAAGAATTTTCCGAACTATCACGGTGCCTTGCGCGGCATCGGGATGGCGGACGACGCCTGGGCGCCACCGGTCTCGGTCCAAAAATTATTGGCGGGCTACACCGGGACTGCGCCCGAGCACGTCACCATCGCGCCGGCCGACATCGGCGAGCAGAAAATCGGCCATTTCGGATATTTTCGCCAACAGGCGGGCGAGAAGCTGTGGCCCGCCGCCGCCGATTGGCTGGGCGGAAAAAGCTGACACCGCCATCAGGACTTGTTGTGCATGGTGACGAGTTCTTCGGCCGCGGTCGGATGCAACGCGACGGTGAGGTCAAAGTCGGACTTCTTGGCGCCCATCTTCACCGCAATCGCCGCGAGTTGCACCATCTCGGCCGCCCCCTCGCCGACGATGTGCACGCCGAGCACGCGCTCGCTCGCGCGCTCGACGACGAGCTTCATTAAGACCGAGGTCGCGCGGCCGGAGAGCGTCGCCTTCATCGGGCGGAATTGCTCGCGATAGATGTCGAGCGCGAAGCCCGCTTCCCTCGCCTGCGCCTCGGAAAGACCGACGAAGCCGATTTCGGGGTCGCAAAAAACCGCGCTTGGAACATTGATGTGGTCGGGCTTGGTCGGCTTGTTGCCGAACACCGTGTCGGCGAAGGCGTGACCCTCGCGGATCGCGACCGGCGTCAGCGCCAGCCGGTGCGTGACGTCGCCGATCGCGTAAATCGACGGCACGCTCGAGCGCGAATATTCGTCGACCACGACGGCGCCGGCCGCGTTCGCTTGCACGCCGACCGCGTCGAGACCGATGTTCTTGATGTTCGGCGCGCGGCCGATGGCGAACATCACCTGATCGGCGGGGTGATGCTCGCCGCTCGCGAGCACCGCCTGCAATGCATGCGCTTGCTTTTCGATCGAGGCGATGGTCTGGCCGAGAATGACCTTGATCCCCCGCCCCACCATCTCCGAGCGCACGTGCTGGCGGACGTCGTCGTCGAAGCCGCGCAGGATCTCTTCGCCGCGGTGAACGAGCGTCACGTCGACGCCGAGGCCGTGAAACAGGCAGGCGAATTCCGCCGCGATGTAGCCGCCGCCCTGGATCACGATCCGTCGCGGCAGCTCGGCAAGCTGAAACGCCTCGTTCGAGGTGATCGCATGCTCGACACCGGGAATGAGCGGCAGCACGGGATGGGCGCCGTTCGCGAGCAGGATCGTCTCGGCATGCACGCGCGCGCCGGTTTTCAGGAGCCGGAGCGTGCGCGCGTCCTCGACGACCGCGCGCGACTCCGCGATCTCGACCGAGGCGCGCGCGAGATTGGCGTGGTAGGCCGCCTCCAGCCGGGCGATCTCCTTGTCCTTGTTCGCGATCAGCGTCGGCCAGTCGAACTTGGCGCCTGATACCGTCCAGCCGAAGCCGGCGGCGTCCTCGAACTCGTGCGAAAAACGGCTGGCGTAGACCAGGAGCTTCTTCGGAACGCAGCCGCGGATCACGCAGGTGCCGCCGACGCGATACTCCTCGGCGATCATGACGCGCGCGCCGTGCCCGGCTGCGACGCGCGCCGCGCGCACGCCGCCCGAGCCGGCACCGATCACGAACAGATCGACATCGTATTCGGCCATTCTCTATCGCCATCGCCGGCCGGGCCGGACGCCAGCCGGCCATAGCCGACTTGCGCAATCAATCGTGCTGGTCTCGGTTTTAGCCGAGATCAGTTAATCCTGCTGCCGCGGCTTGCGGCCGCGGTCAGATGGTGTGGCCGCGCTTCTTCATTTCCACGCGCAGCGCGGCGATGAACTCTTCCGAAACTTTCGCGCCCCATTCGCGTGCGCGCGCGAAGCTCTCCTCGAGCACGCCCGGCAACTCGGTGACGAGCTTCTTGCCCGTCGGCGAGCGGTAAAACACGATCAGCTCCTTGAGCTCGGCCTCGGTGAAATGGCCGGCATAGGCCTGCGCCATCAGCGCGACGATCTCGGGCTGGCGTTTTTCGAAATCGCCGCGGATTGCGGTGATCGCCTCGACCAGCGGCTTCTGCAGATCGGGGTTCTGCTGCAGGAACGAGCCGTAAGCCTGCTGCATGATGGTGGGCAGGATCCCATCGAAGGCGCGCGCGGCTCCCGAGGCGTCGATGATCTCGCGCGCGAGTTGCACCTGCGCGGCGGACGGCGGCGGGCCTTTCGGAGCAGCCGGCTGCTGGGCAAGGGCCCCGCTCGCCAGCATTCCCACGGCAATGGTCAGCGCGCCGACGCGGAACGCGCGGGCAATGGTCGGACGGTTCATCTCGATCTCCTTTGCAAGTCTGATTTTAGGACCGCTCGATGACTCGAACCCCCTCGCTGCCAGCGAGGACCGCCCGACGAGCCAGCCCAATGAATAAGCCGTGTTCGACGACACCGGGAATCCTGGACAGGCCCTGCGCGAGCTTGCGCGCATCGGGGATCGATCCAAGCCCGGCGTCGAGAATGAGGTGTCCTTGATCCGTGACGAAAACATGGCCGTCCGGCTTATGCCTCAGTCGGATGGGCCCCGGGCACCCCGCCTCCAATACCACCGCTGCGATCGCCTTTTTAGTGGCACCGAGGCCGAAATCAACAACTTCGATGGGAAGCGGAAAACGGCCGAGCCGGCCGACCCACTTGCTGTCGTCGGCGATCACGACCATGTCGCGCGAGGCGGCGGCGACGATCTTCTCGCGCAACAGCGCCCCGCCGCCGCCCTTGATCAGATTAATGTGATGATCGATCTCGTCGGCGCCGTCGACGGTAAGATCGAGCTCGGGCTCGTCGTCGAGCGTTGTGAGCGGCACGCCGAGGCGTTCGGCCTGGGCGCGCGTCGCTTCCGAGGTCGGCACGCCGACGACGTCGAGGCCCTGTTTCACCCGCTCGGCGAGGAGTTCGACGAAGTGGGCGGCCGTCGAGCCGGTGCCGAGGCCGAGACGCATGCCGGGGCGCACGAAATCGAGCGCGCGGCGCGCGGCTTCGCGTTTCATGGCCTCCAGGCTGTGGGTCGCGGCGGCTTGCGGCACTGTTTCCGTCCGTGAATCCGGCGGCATAAAATGCGGCGCGGTCCTAGCACGCGGCCCCGGGCTCTGCCAGCAGCGCAGGCAAGTTTACGCCGCCTGCGCAAGCTTGACTGCGCAAGTTTACGCAGCCTGCGCACGCTTGACTGCGCAAGTTTACGCCGCCTGCGCAGCGCAATTTTTTTCGGGCACTCCCTCCCCTTCAGGAATTCGGCCGTCAGCGTCGTCAAAAATAGGTGTAGCGCTTAGCATCGATCTTCAGGGGCGTCTGGCCGTTGGCGTCCGGGTTGAGCGTGCCGCGGAGCGATTTAAACACCCCCGCAGCGGCGTTCAATCCCGTCGTCAACGCGCCTTCGACCCAGCCCGAGGTCCAGGAGACGCAATCGCCCGCGATGTAAACGCCGGTATCATGGGTGGTGCCGCACTTCTGGTAGTCGAAGAACATCTGCTGGACATATTTGTCCTGGCCCGGCTGGCTCAGCTTGAAGGCGCCGGCGAAGTAGGGGCTCGACTGCCATTCTTCGAACACCACGTTGTTGGCGTAGTCGCCGTCCAGCGGCTGCAGGTTGGTCTTGGCCCAGCTGGCGACCGGCTCGCCGATGGTCGCGAGCCTATCGAGCAGGTAGTCGTAAAGCAGCTTATTGTCGGCTGGCCCGGTGGGCTGGCCGCTGGTTATCGCCTGCTGCTTCACCGCGTCGTCGTCCCACACGTAGCTGATGAAGCAGACGCCGGTCGGGTCAAAGATTGGCGCGCCGAGGGGCGTGTAGTCGAGCGTATAGACCTGGTGAACGAGGTCGTCGGTCTGCAGGCAGCGGATTGCTTTGCGGTCGTGGGACCAGAAGTTCTTGATGCGCGCCGCGACCTTGTTCGACGACACGACATGGGTCCGCATGATCGCCTGCGCCACGGCAGGCGATACGAGCCGCGGGCTGTAGGCTGTCAGGCCGAGGCTGACTTCCATGGCCCGCGTGGTTGTTGCCACGATGACCCTGTCGAAGGGGCCGTATTGATGGCCGTCTTTTCTGATCAGCTTGAAACTGAGGCCTGTATTTGACGGCACGATCCGCTTGATCACCGCGCCGGTCTGGACGTAATTTGGGCCGATCTTGTCAGCAAACGTCAGCGGCAGCGTGCGGATGCCGTTTTTCAGGGTATTGCTCGGCTGCAGGAATTTCTGCGTGGTCTCGAGCTCGTTCACGAGCAGGCGGAAGATATCCATGAAGCTGATCGGGTAGAGCGGCCCGAAACCACCCGACCCGAGCCCGAGCGCGCCAAAGCGGTCGAAATCCTCGAACGTCCATTTTTTGCCGCCGGGCGGGCTAGCGCTGGTGAAGATCTCATTGAGCGCGCCATAGAACGTTTGCTGCCCGAACCTTTTGAGGTAGTTCCGCCAATATGTCGTCGCGTCGTCGATCCCCTTCTTCGTACCTGCGGCAAGTGCTTTCGTAATCGTCGGAGCCCCTGGAAGGCCATCGAACCCGTCGTCGTAGAACGCGCCCCATCCCTCCGCGACGGTTTTGAAACCGGCGGGATATGGCGTGTTTTTCGTCTTCAGCCAAGGCGGCGGAATAGGCCCGGCGCCATAGCAGACATAGGTCAACGCCACGCCCGGGTCGGGAAAATCCGGCTGGCTGCAAAGCCCGCCGGGAAGGATGCCGAATTTCTTCATATAGTAGTCCAGGATGAACTCGGTCGGGGGGAAGCGCATCGAGCCCATTTCCGCGACGTCGGGCGAAAGCGTCGAGAAACGGTGCGAGGCGCAGCGGCCGCCGACCTCGCTCTCCTGCTCGTACACGTAGACGGAACAGCCGGCGCGCTGGAGCTCGTAGGCCGCGCACAGGCCCGACGCGCCGCCGCCGATGACGGCAACCGACGGACTGCCGGGCAGATTGCCGCCGATCGGGTTTTCACCAAGGTAAGAGAGCCACTGATCGTAAGCGAAATCCGGCGTGTCGATATAGGGATGCAGTCCGCTCGGTGGGCAGGCGGTCGCGGTTCGCAACGTCGTCAGAACAGCCATGAGAGTCTCCCTCGGTTCATTTCATCACACGACTTTCGGCATTCGCCCCGACTTGCAGGTCAGCGGCGTCAACTCTTGAGTTCAGCAAGCAGCGTCGCGGCCTCGCGCAGATCGGCGGTGTCGAAGCCTTCGGTAAACCAGCCATGGATATCGCCGAGCAGCCGCCGGGCCTCGTCGGTCTTTCCTTGACCGTGCCAGAGGCGCGACAGGCTCATCGCCGCGCGCAGCTCCCATGACTTCGCCTGCTGAGCGCGCGCAATCGCGATGGCTTCTTGAAAGGCCGCTTCCGCCGCGGCGGCATGATCGCCCGGCAGGCCGAGGGTCAGTTCGCCGCTGAGACGATGAAGTTCGGCGTGCCACCAGCGATCCTGACTTTGCTCGACCAGTCGCAGTGCTTCCGCGACCGTTTGCAGTGCCTCCTCGATGTGCCCGGTCCGGGCAAGTCCCACGCCCAGCAAGCCATGAAGCTCGGGGCCGTAGAGCGCCCCGCCGATCCCCTGGTACGAGGCGAGTGCCTCGCGTATCGTCGTGACGCCGTCTTCCGCCGCGCCTCGTTCGACCAGCGTACTGCCGCGGAGTGCGGCGCTGGCGAGGCCCCAGAACGGGAAACTGTGCTCGTCGCAGATTTTGATCGCCCGCTCACTCGCCTCCTCCGCGGCCGGCTCGTCACGGCAAAGCTTGCAAAACCAGGCATGGAAATAATGCCCGAACGCGACAGTAAACGGGTGACGAGCAAGGGCTTTTGCGGTTTCGAGCGCGCCTTGCATTCGCTGGCGTGCCTGATCCGGATAGCCGAGCGTCCATAGGGCCAACGCCTCGTGCGTCCGGATCGCGACGCCCGTGTCGGCACCTCCGTGCTCGTAGATCAGCGCATGGTGCCGCTCCGGGTCGTACATGACGCTGCCCCGGGCAAGGTACGAACGGGCCTGCGGAAACTCCCCCAAGTAGAAGAGCGCAATTCCCATTACCTGGCACGTTTCCAGGAGATGGCCGCTGTCCTGGGTTTGCTCGGCGATGGCACGATACTGGTCGGCCATTTCGAGCGCCGCGCCGATCGGTCCGCCGGTGAGATACCGGACCCACAATCCCCAGAGGATGTTGGCGAGCTGCGGCGACCCACCGAGTCCCTCGCTGAGCTCGCGCGCGCGTGCGTAGGTCTTTTCGACTTCCGGCGCCGCGTAGCCTCGGCTCGCGATCAGGGGTACGCCGAGAGCGACGCGAAGATCGAGCTCCAACTGGTCTCGCGCCAGGCCTTCAGGGAGAAGTTGGACCAGCTCCAATCCATTGGAAAAATGCGCGATCGCTTCTATATTTGCGGATCGTTCTACCGCTTGCTGGCCTGCTCGTTGCCAGTAACCGATCGCCTCTTCAGTGACGCCCGCCTGGGTTAGATGATAGGCGAGCAATTCCGGCTGCGCCTCGGCGATTTCCTTGAACTCCTCGCGCAAGGTGCGCGCTACAACGCGATGCAACTCTCGCCGCCGGCTTTTCAGCATGGCCTCATAGGCGGCCTCCTGCATCAACGCATGCTTGAAGCGATAGCTGGACTCCGGCGGCATGCCCTGGACGTGAATAAGGTCCGCTTCGGCCAACTGTTCCAGGGCTTCCGTCAATATCGCATCGCTCTGCGCCGCAACTGCCCGGATGAGCGGGTAGGTGAATTCGCTCCCGAGCACCGCCGCGATCTGCGCCACCTCTTTGGCCGATCCCAAACGATCGAGCCGCGCGGTCAGCAAAGCCTGCAAGGTCGAAGGTATGGCTTGCGTCGCGGCAAGTCCGTCGCCCTCAACCAGCAGTCGGGTCACTTCCTCGATGAAGAGCGGTACGCCGCCGGTGCGCGTTACCAACGCTTCCATCGTCTGGCGGCTCAGGGCATGGCGTGCCGCTACCTCGTTCACCATCTGCTGCACCTCGCGCCGATCGAGCGGCGCCAGCGCGATCACGGTGTGATGGGAGCGGTGCGGCCAGGGTGCTCTAAATTCGGGCCGGCTGGTAATGAGCAACATGAGCGGCACGGCGGCACTCTGCTCGGCCAGCACGCGCAGCAGATCGAGCGTCGAGGGATCAGCCCAATGTACGTCTTCCACATGCAGGAGGACGGCTTGTGTGCGTGCTCCACCCATCACCCAGTTGGCCAAGGTCGCCATAAGCCTCCGTCGACGCTCGTCGGGCACTGCGGTCGGCGGCGGATATTCCGCCGGTACCGGCAGCTCCAAGAGCGGCGCCACCAGCGGCACCGATTGCGCGGGATCGAGCCCCACCGCGCGATGCCAAGCGACGAGTGCGGCAAGACGACCCTCTGGCGTTGGCTCCTGCTCTTCCAATCGCCGCTTGACGGACTCGACGACAGGATGGAACGGCGTGTTTTGCAAAAGCTGTGAACAGACGAATTCCCCCCAGGTATGCGGCACTCCCGCGAGCCGGCTCTGAAACTCCTCCGTCAGCCGCGATTTGCCGAGGCCGGCCTCGCCTACCAGCAAGACGAGCTGACCCTGGCCCGCGCGCGCCCGCGCCCAGCGGCTCTCGACTTGCAGCAATTCCTCCTCGCGCCCGACGAGCGGCGTGATAAAGCGCGCCATCGCGCGCCGCCGTCTGGGGGCGGCGCTGGCCCGCATGACGTGAAACAACCCGACGGGCTCGGACACACCCTTGAGGGTCTGCAATCCGCGGTCGCTGACCACGAATAGTCCGGACACCAGCAGGTGAACATCGCCGGTCATCAGGACCATGCCCGGCTCGGCCGCCGCCTGAACGCGCGCGGCGACGTTCGGGACCTCGCCATAGACCTCGCCGTCCTCGTTGATCACCACGGGGCCGGCATGGATGCCCACGCGCACCGCGAGCTTAGGCGCGTTGCGCGCCGTCAAGGCGCGGCTCTGCGCCGCGATCGCCTCGAGGATGGCCAAGCCGGCGCGCGCGGCACGCTCGGCATCGTTCTCCTGCGCCTGCGGATAGCCGAAATAAACCAGCGCCCCGTCGCCAAGATTCTTGGCGACATGGCCGCCGAAGCGAGTGACCGCTTCGGTGACGGCGCGATGATAGTCGGCGACGATATCGCGCCATTCCTCGGCGTCGAGGCGTGCGGCGATCTCCGTCGAGCCGGCAAGATCGCAGAACATCACGGTAAGATGGCGTCGCTCGCCAGCCGACAGAGCACGGCCGGTCTCGGCCGCGCGCGGCTGGTCGAGCGATTCCGCGGTCGGCTCGGACGGGGCCCTCGTCTTTTTCCGCAGCGCGGCAATTGCCTCGAGCAACCTGCGGCGATCGCCGATCAAGGCCACACCGAGATCCTTCAGGTCCTCGGCTGTAAGCCTCGGCAGTATTTCGCTGTCGATTTCATGCTCACGGAACGCCGGTTCATAACGTTCGAGACCCAGCTTCCGCAGCCAGCCGCCGACATCCATGCGGCCCTCCCCATCTTGATTTACGATCGTCGATAACGCGGAGGTTGTCTAGCCAAAGGATTTCTAGCCAGTGTAGTTGGGGCTCCCACGTCCGAAGGCGAGCTTGCGCCGCCTGCGCACACTTGGCTGCATAAGTTTACGCAGCCTGCGCAAGTTTGGCTGCGGTGGACTTTCGCCCGGTTCGATTGTAGGCGGGCGGCGCATGAGCGCTCGTCCGACCATCGCCTTCGACCTCGATGGCACCCTCGTCGATACTGCGCCCGATCTCGTCGATACGTTGAACTTCGTCCTCGAAGAAGCGGGGCTCGATCCCATTCCCTACGATGAGGCGCGCAATCTGGTGGGCGGCGGCGCGCGCGCGCTGATCGAACGGGGGCTTGCCTTCGAGCGCGAAAAGCTCCCAGCGCGCGAAGTGGACCGGCTGCTGGCGCGCTTCCTCGTTCACTATGAAGCGCACCTTGCCGATCGCTCGCGCGCCTTTCCCGAGGTTGCGGCGACGCTCGGCGCGCTGGCGGCGAAGGGCGCGCTCCTCGTCGTGTGCACGAACAAGCTCGAGCGTTTTTCGATGAAGCTCCTGCAGGCGCTCGGGCTCGCCGAGCGCTTCGCGGTGATCGCCGGCGCCGATACGTTCGAGGTGCGCAAGCCCGATCCCGGCCACCTGCTCGGCGCCGTCGCGCGCGCGGGTGGCCGCTCAGCCGCCGCGGTGATGGTCGGCGATTCCGAAACCGACGTGCTCACGGCGCGGCGGGCCAAGGTGCCGGTGGTGGCGGTGAGTTGGGGATATTCGCGAATCCCGGCGGGCGAACTCGGCGCCGACCGGCTGATCGAGCGGATGAACGACCTGCCGGGCGCCGTCGAGGAGCTGCTCGGCGCCGCGGCCAACCCCAGGAAATAAGTTCGCGCGCCGCGCGGCCCGGGGGTCGAAACGGCGCTTTGCTTGACACTCTGACGCCGCGATCCTTACAACCACGGTTCCGGGCGGCGGGCGCTTAGCTCAGCGGGAGAGCGTTCCCTTCACACGGGAAAGGTCACAGGTTCAATCCCTGTAGCGCCCACCATTCTTTTCCTTTGAATTCCGCGGCAAAATCATTCTTTGAAGCAAAGCGCGAACGGCGCTTCGCGGTATTTTACGACTGCAATGAACGGATACGACCACGTTCGCGGAGAATCCGCGGACTTTGCAAGCCTCCGCTTTCCTTCCGACTGCGAACATTGATCAAGAACTCGTGCATGTCTGGATGTTTCTTGCCGGCGCCATGGATTGCCGAGGCGATCTCAAATGGCCTACGCTGGCCCAAAACCAGGGAACGTCGGCTGATTGGGGAGGAAAGCATGGCTCAAGGTACATTTTTATCTCGCATCGCACTCGCGGCGGGCGGAGCGTTGATCATCGGCGCCGCCGCATTGGCGCAAACGCCGCCTCCCGCGCAACCGCCTGCGCCGGCTCCCACCCCTCCGGCCGCGTCGCAATACCCGCCTACCGCGACGATCACCACGCCCGGCTACCCCGAGCTCGGGCCCGCCGATCCAAAGCTGCGCGTCGTGGCTTTGCCGAACGGCAAAAAAATACACGTGCTGCCGGCGACCCTCGAAACGACCCAATGGGGTTGGTTCGACAATGCGCAGGCGCCGGTGCTGCGCGTGCATTCCGGCGACACCGTCGTGATGGAAACGATGATGCACAGCCACAATCAGGTGGTTCCGGGCACGACCATCGAGCAAATCAAGAAGTTGCGCACCGATTTTCCCGGCCGCGGACCGCACACTTTGACGGGGCCCATTTATATCGAGGAAGCGCAACCGGGCGACGTGCTCAAGGTCACGTTGAACAAGATCGTCCCGCGCGCGTACGCGACGAACTTCAACGTGCCGGGATTGTTCGGCCAGTTCCCAACGATCTATCACGACGGCCAAGTCAAATATCTGTATCTCGATCTGGAAGCGATGACGACCGAATTCCTGCCCGGCATCGTTTTGCCGGTGCGTCCGTTCCCGGGCACGCTCGGTGTCGCGCGCAAGGAACCCGGCCGCTATTCAAGCGTGCCGCCCGGCGAGTTCGCCGGCAATATGGATATTCGCGACTTCGTCGCCGGCACGACGCTTTATGTGCCCGTCCATGTGCCGGGTGCGTTGTTGTGGAGCGGCGATTCTCACGCCGGCCAGGGCAACGGCGAGGTCAACCTTACGGCCATCGAGACCGCCTACAAAGAACTCAACATCACGGTGGAAGTCGTCAAGGGCAAGCCGCTCGATTTCCCGCGCATCGAGACGTCGAAATCATGGATCACGATGGGATTTGACCAAGATCTGAACAAGGCTTGGGCGCAGGCCAAGGCGCAAACCGTCAAGTTCCTCTCCGAACAGCGCGGCATCTCCGCCGAGCAAGCCGAAAAACTAATGACGAGCGTTTCCGACTGCCGTGTCTCCCAAGTCGTCAACATCAAGAAAGGCATCCACTGCCTCAATCCCAAAAATACGAGCGACAAGGAGGACATGGAGCGACCGACCAAGGAGACTTCGAAATATTACGTCTCGCACGTAAAGGATGCCGACCTGAACAAGGCGATGAACGAGGCATCGATGGGCATGATCAAGTGGCTCGAGTCGGAGAAAAAGATCGCCCGGCTCGACGCCTACGGGCTCGCCAGCGTAGCGATGGATTGCCGCGTCGGCGCCGTCTCTGACACCGAGAAGAACGTCCATTGCCTGATGCCGAAGAGCATCTGGGTCGCGAGCGCCGGCAAGCGTTAACGAAGAACATGGAAGGGCCGCTCCGCGCGGCCCTTCCTCGTTTCAAAACCCATGGCGTTGCGTTTCGCTCTCATCGCCGCCTGCTGCGCCTTGGCTTCGCCCGGGTTTGCGCAGGACCGCATCCAAGTTGTGACCACCACGACCGACCTGCGCAGTCTTACCGAGGCCGTGGGCGGCGAGCGGGTCGCGGCGGTGAGCCTCGTTCCGGCGAACATGGACGCCGAGGAATATCAGCCCAGGCCGCAGGACATCCTGCGCCTCAAGAATGCGCGCATGCTCGTGCGCGTGGGGCTCGACTACGATCTGTGGGTCGATCGCCTGCTTGCACAGGCCGGCGAGCCCGAGATTGGGCGCGGCGGCCCCGGCTATGTCGATGCCTCGTTCGCCATTTCCGTGCTGGAGCTTCGCGGCATGAGCGTCGGCCCCACCGACGGCCACGCCCATGGCAGCGGCAACCCGCATTATTGGCTTGATCCCAAGAACGCCGAAATCATCACCGGCACGATCCTCGAAGCGTTGGCGCGGATCGACCCGGCCGGTGCTGCAAGTTACGAGGCCAATCGGTCGGCTTTCCTCGCTCGCTTGCAGGCGAAGCTCGCGGAATGGGAGGCGAAACTGGCGCCGCTCAAAGCGATGCCCATCGTCGCCTACCACAATAGCTGGCCTTATTTTGCGCGCCGCTTCCGGTTGGATTTTGTCGGCTTTATCGAGATCAAGCCCGGCGTGCCGCCGAGCCCCTTGCACGTTGTCGGGATCATCCAGATTATGCGCGTACGCGGCGTCCGGATCGTTGTGCGCGAACCGCACGAGCCGGAACGCGACGTTGCCTTCGTAGCGAACAAGGCCGGGGCATCGATTGTGACGCTGGCCGCGTCGGTCGGCGCGCTGCCGCACACCGAGGATTACATTTCGCTGTTCGACGCCAACGTCGAAGCCCTGACATCAGCGGCTGCCGTACGATGATCGAGCCAATCGTATTTCTCTGGCCGGCTTTCTTGGTGGCGGTATGTCTTGTCGGCATCCACGCCTATTTCGGCATTCAGGTCCTCGCTCGCAAAGTAATCTTTGTCGATTTGGCGCTCGCGCAAATCGCTGCGCTCGGCGCGACGGTCGCCTTCATGCTCGGTCATCCCGCTCAGAGTCCGGCGACCTACGGCTATTCGCTCGCGTTCACTTTGCTTGCGGCCGTGCTGCTGGCCTTCACGCGAGCCTGGGCTACGCGCGTGCCGCAGGAAGCGCTGATCGGGGTTATCTACGTCGTTGCCGCGGCGGCCGCCATCCTTCTCATCGACCGGGCGCCGCAAGGCGCTGAACATCTCAAGCAAATACTGACCGGAAACATATTGACCAGCGGGCTTCACGACGTTGCCGTCATCGTTCCGCTCTACGCCGCTATCGGGATGTTGCATTGGTTGTTGCGTCGCAAGTTGACCGGGACGGGGCCGCTCGTTTGGGAATTCGTCTTCTATGCGACATTTGGCGTGGTCGTAACCAGCTCCGTTGCGATTGCCGGCGTACTGCTGGTCTTTTCATTTCTCATTATTCCCGCCGCGATCGGCATCATGTTCGCGTCGTCATTGGCAAGGCAGCTCGCGATCGGTTGGATGATCGGCACGCTCACCAGTGCCGCGGGCCTTGCCGCCTCTTTTATCTTCGATTTACCGACCGGTGCCGCTATGGTTTGCGCCTTTGGCGCCGCGATGGCCGTGGCGGGTTTGCTCTATCCGCTTCTGCGGGGCAATCGCCGAAGCGCGCTACGCGTTGCGGTCGCATCCGCCCGCTGGGGTGCCGCGGCAGTTCTGGCAGGCACGGCGTTGCAACTCGCGGTCGCGCCACGCGCGGACCAGCCGCTGATCGACATCATCGAATACGCGCTTCCTTCGCTCCGAGCGCTGTATTTTACGCGCACCGAAGAGACCACCTTCGTCGATGCAAGCGAGTACGCGGAACGCTACCGCATAGACGCGGAGCGGCTAAACGATTTGGAAAAACGCCGTCGTACCGAAGGCGAGACACTCGACGACTTTAGTGTCGGGCGAATTTCCTCATTCCTGAAATCCTATGGAGAAATGCGTAAGGGCGAACAATTCGTCATGGGCGAAGTGCGCGCGCGAGCGCGCGAGCGCATGCGATGGGGCACGAGCGTGGGCTTGTTGACGCTCGCGCTGTTGATTGCGCCCGTTCCTTGGCGGCGCCTGTGGTGGGCGGGAGCGTCGCGCTAGCCGTGCGCAAGCCCGGCGCGCCCGCGAGTAGCCCATAAATAACGTTTCTCATTTGTACATATGTTCTATTGACGAAAGTTCTCTGTTGACTAGGTTGAATTGCTCGCGCCGAGGCGGCTTTAGCTATGCCACCGAGCAAGCGCCGTTTGGTCACGCTGGAATGGCTGCATGAGCTGCTGCGACGAACATCTCGCCTGCGTGCCCGATACCGATGTATCGCGCCGTTCGGTGCTGAAGGGAGCGGCGCTGATCACGAGCCTGTTGCCGGTCGCGCATCCGAAACGAGTCGAAGCTCAGGGCAAGCAGGTCAAGCTCGCTTTTTGTAGCCAATTGCTTTGCGTCGTGCCCTACGAAGTCGCGCGCAGCGCGGGCCACTTCAAGAATCACGGACTCGAGGTCGAGCTGGTTTACACGCGAGGCGGAAGTGCCGCGATGCAGGCGCTGGTCGGCGGCGCCGTCGATTATGCCGCGACCGCCCTCGATGTGGCGCTCCAGGCCTACGCCAAGGGCGCGCAGATCAGGCGTTTCGCGGTCACGGGCCGTCTACCGCTGTTCGCGCTGGTCACCGCGCCCAAGACGGCCGATCAAATTCGCACCATCAAGGATCTTGAAGGCAAGACCGTCGGTGTTTCGGCGCTTGGCAACGCCGATCACGCGCTGCTGCTTTATCTCCTGAAGCAGGCCAATGCCGACGCCGGGAGAGTTCAGTTCGCCACCCTCGGCGTCAATTTGCTCGAAGCCTTGCGCCAGGGCCAGGTCGATGCCGGGCTCGTACAGGAACCGGCGCTGACGCTGCTCATGCGCTCGAGGGCGCGCGTTCTTGTCAACGCAATGGACAGCAAAGACGCGCAGAAATATCTCGGCGGCTCGTACGAATTCATGGGTGTCGCCGTGCGCGCGAAGGAAATCGAACAACGTAAACCCGAGATGATCGCGCTCGCCAAGAGCCTCGGCGACGCCCTTAAGGCGTTGCAGACGATGAAGGCCGACGAACTCGTGTCGTCGCTGCCAAAGGAGCTGACGACCGGCCTTGATGCGAAAGAACTGGGCGAAATTCTCGTCCGCTACCGCAGCTCACTCTATCCGCAGGACGTGACCATTGACCTCGATGCATCGAAGCGTGTCGCGCAGAGCTTGATTGTCGGCGGCCTGCTCAAACCCGACGCGAACATTAGTGGTTTGCACGATACCTCGATCGTCGGGAGCTGACGCTTGCATGTCCGTGACCTCACGATCTCCTATGGCGACGCGCCGGTTCTTGAAGGCGCGAGCCTCGACGTCGACAAGGGCCGCTTTGTAAGCCTGGTCGGGCCTTCGGGCTCGGGCAAGTCGAGTCTGCTGCGCGCGATCATCGGGCTGCAAAAGCCGCTCAGCGGAAACGTGGAGACAGGCCTCGCACGTTCGCAAGTCGGCATTCTTTTTCAGGACGACGCGTTGTTGCCCTGGCGCACGGCCCGCGACAATGTCGCGCTCGGCCTCGGCTTTCACGGCATGCATCGCCGCGAGGCTTTGCAAGAAGCGGAGTCCTGGCTCGATCGACTGGGGCTTGCGGGCTTCGGCGACCGTTTTCCGCGCCACCTGAGCGGCGGCCAGCGCAAGCGCGTGGCGCTTGCACAAGTACTGGCGCTGCGGCCGAAACTTCTGTTGATGGACGAGCCTTTTGCCTCGCTCGATGCCATCGTGCGTGCGCGCGTCGTGCAGGATTTGGTGGATCTGGTCGAGCGCGAAGGCATCACCGTTTTGCTGGTCACACACGATCTCAACGAGGCGCTGACGCTTTCCGACGTTGTCTATCTGCTTTCGCACGGCCCCCGCGCGCGCATCATGCAGCAGTATTCGGTTCCGATTCCCCGACCGCGTGACCTCGTTCGCGCTCGCACGCATCCCGCCTTCGGCCCGCTGTACGAGCGGCTGTGGAGCGATCTGTCGCGCGAAGTCGGGCGCGAGAACCCGGCGGAAGCGGCGTGATGGCGCTCGACCCCAAACGTGCCTGGATTCGGCAGTGGCTGACCTTCGTGGTCGTGCTCCTGCTGTGGGAGGCGGCAGGTCGCGCGAATCTGCTCAATCCGCTCTTCGCACCGAGCCCGAGCGAGATCGCCTTGGCCTTGTTCGGTCTGTTCTCGAGCGGCAACATCTGGACGCATCTTGAAGCGACCTTCACCGCCGCCCTCGGCGGTCTCGTCCTCGGCATCGCCGCGGGAATCGCGCTCGGCGTCGTTGCCGCGCTCGTTCCATTAATCGCCGAGCTGCTTCAGCCGGTGATGACGCTGCTCAACGCAATCCCGCGCGTGATCCTGGCGCCGCTGTTCGCCATCTGGCTCGGTATCGGGATCGCCTCAAAGGTTGCGCTCGCATTCATCCTGGTGGCGGTGCTGATGTTTTTCACCGTGTTCACCGGCATTCGTCAGGTCGACCGCAAGCTGGTCGAACGCGTCGTCACGCTGGGCGGCGACCGGTGGGCGCTGGTGCGCCACGTCTATCTCCCCTCGGTCGCGGCCTCGATCATGGGCCACCTGAAGGTCGCCGTGGGCTTCGCCTTCACCGGCGCGATCGTCGGCGAATTCGTCGCCGCGAGCCGCGGCCTCGGCTATCTTATTTCGTTCGCGCAAAGTACCTACAACGCGGCGCTGATGCTAGCGCTTGTCATGTTAATCATGGCGGTTGTTCTCCTGATCTTCGCGGTGAGCGGACGGCTCGAAAAATATCTGATGCGCTGGAATTGAGCCGACGCCTGAATCTGACCAAGCCTGCGACGGTTGAGCGCTTGCGGCTCCAACTCCGGAAAGAGCGAAACCAGCGTGCTTGCAATATCCGCTCCGGTTCGGAAGCGGACCAGGAGAGCGCGCCTGGGTAACGTCCGCCGTTGCCCAAAAACAGACCTTTTGCTGCATCCAAACCGGGCCGGGGTGGAAAATCCGTGGACTTTTGAAAAAACGAAACGTATTCAATGCCGTGTATTCCCTTCACGCGGGAAAAGGTCGCGGGTCCAATCTTTGCCGCGCTCGCATCGATTCTGGGAGACGGAATTGAAACGACGCACCTTCATGACCGGCTCGGCGGCTTTCCTCGCCGGCGCGATCTTTCCGCGCGCCGCGCGCGCCGACGTGCCGGCGCCCTATAGCTGGCAGCAGTCGCCCCCGACCACGAGCCGCGAAGCCTTCATCGGCTGGATGGCGGCGAACCGCGGCGAGGATCCGAAGATCCTCGCGCTGCGTTGGGAGCGCTATCTGTTCCTCAAGGCGAACCACGATTTCGTGAACGATCGCAACGGCCGCGCCTTCCTGCTCACGCCGCGCGATGAATTCGTCATGAAGCGCGACATCCTGCGTGCCTACGACCGCGACTTTCACGACATCGGCTTCGGTGTCACGATCTCGGGGCCGCTGGTGGTGAGCCGCATGACCTCCACCATCGACGTGCAGTTCGGCGAGAAGGTGCTCGAGATCGGCACCGGCTCGGGCAACCAGTCGGCGTATCTCGCTAATCTTACCGACAAGGTATGGACGATCGAGATCATCAAGCCGCTCGCCGAGCGCACGCGCGGCGTCTACGACAGTCTGATCTCGCGCGGATATACCGAATTCAAGGCGATCAATACCAAGCAGGCCGACGGCTATTACGGCTGGGAGGAAGCGGGCCCCTTCGACAAGGTCATCGTCACCTGCGGCATCGATCACATCCCGCCGCCGCTGTTGGGCCAGCTCAGGCCGAACGGCGTCATGGTGATTCCGGTCGGGCCGCCCGGCGCCCACGTCATTCTGAAGATCGTGAAACAGCAGAACCCCGACGGCTCGATCCGGGTCGCGCGCTCGAACGTCTACAACAAGGTTGTGCCCTTCGTTCCCTTCACCAAGCTGCAAGGCGAGGTCGTCAAGGGCACCCATGACGGCGCCCGATAGCGCTTGGCGCTTTTCACGAACGCTTCAGCGGCTCACGCGAAAGCCCCTTGGCGGCGAGATCGTCGAGATATTTTTGAAAGCGCGTCTCCTGCTCGCGGCCGAGTTCGCGCAGATAATCCCAGGCGTAGATTCCGGTCGAATGCATGTCGTCGAACACGAGCCGCACGGCGTAATGGCCGACGGGAAGCACCTCAATGATCTCCACGTTGCGCTTGCCGGGCACGGTCTTGCGCTCGTCAGGGCCGTGGCCCTGCACTTCGGCGCTCGGGCTCTCCACCCGCAGATATTCGGCGGGCAAAGTGAAACTGGTGCCGCCCTCGAAGGCGACCTTGAGGCTGCGGCGATCTTTACTGAGCCGGACTTCCGTGGGCCAGGGACGAGTTTCGGCGGCCATCAACATCTCCAGAAAGGACGAACCTAGCGCCAGCGCGGGCGCACGCAAGCGCTGGACGGAACCGGTTGTCTCCGTCAAAGTCCTACCCCAGATATAGGCGAGCAATGGCAAATACGCATATCTTGGATGTGGACCGTTCGGCGAAGCCCGCGCTTTCGCCGCTCGTCGACAAGTTCGGCCGCGCCATCAGCTATCTGCGCGTCTCGGTCACCGACCGCTGCGATTTCCGCTGCGTCTATTGCATGTCGGAAAACATGACGTTTCTGCCCAAGCGCGATCTTCTATCGCTCGAAGAACTCGATCGCCTGTGTTCCGCCTTCATCGCGCGCGGGGTCACGAAACTGCGCCTTACCGGGGGCGAGCCGTTGGTGCGGCGCGACATCATGCTCTTGTTCCGCTCGCTGGCGCGGCATCTGGCGAGCGGCGCGCTCGAGGAATTGACGCTGACCACCAACGGCTCGCAACTGCCGCATTTCGCCGCAGAACTGGCCCGTTGCGGGGTGCGGCGAATTAACATTTCGCTCGACACGCTGGACGCCGAAAAATTCCGCGCCGTCACCCGCTGGGGGGATCTCGCCAAGGTGCTGGCGGGTATCGACGCCGCGCGAGCCGCGGGCCTCGAGGTCAAGATCAACGCCGTCGCGCTGAAAGGCGTGAATGAGGAAGAAATTCCTAAACTCGTCGAATGGGCGCACGGGCACGGCATGGATCTGTCGCTGATCGAGGTGATGCCGCTCGGCGACATCGGGCCCGAGCGCGTCGACCAGTATTTGCCGCTTTCGCTCGTGCGCGCGCGGCTTTCGCAACGCTACACGCTCGAGGACATCGACTACCGCACCGGCGGCCCGGCGCGTTACGTAAGAGTGGTTGAGACCGGCGGCCGGCTCGGCTTCATCACCCCGCTCACGCATAATTTTTGCGAAGGCTGCAACCGCGTGCGCGTCACCTGCACCGGCACGCTGTTCATGTGCCTGGGCCAGGAGGATTCCGCCGATCTGCGCACGCCGCTGCGCGCTTCCGAAGCCGACGGCCTGCTGCAGGCCGCGATCGACGAGGCGATTTCGCGCAAGCCCAAGGGGCACGACTTCATCATCGACCGGCGCACCCGGCAGCCGGCGCTCGCCCGCCACATGAGCACGACCGGCGGTTGATCCGGACGATTTTTCCGCTTCCCTTGACTTGATCGCGCGTCCGCTCGAAATTGCGCGGGGGATTCAGCGCAACCAGCCATATTGACCGAGAGCCGCGAGGCTTTTCCGACAGGGGCCGTCCATGCCGGGCCATTCGTTCGTGCCGAATATTTTTTTCGGACTGGATCCGATGGCGGTCTCGACGGTGATCTTGCTCGTCACCTACGGCCTGATCATCTGGGACAAGCTCAACCGCGCCATCGTCGCGCTGTTGGGCGCGGCGATGATGGTGCTGATCGGCGCACTCGATCAGGCCGAGGCGCTGAAGGGCGTCGACTGGAACACCATCGGGCTCTTGACCGGCATGATGATCCTGGTCTCGATCTCGCGCCGCTCGGGCATGTTCGAATATCTCGCGATCTGGTCGGCGCAGGCGGCGAAGGCAAGCCCGGCCGGAATCCTGCTTTTGTTGCAGCTCACCACCGCGGTCGTCTCGGCCCTCCTCGACAATGTGACGACGGTCTTGTTGATCGTGCCGGTGACGCTCGCGATCACCCGCGAACTGCGGGTGCCGCCCTATCCGTTCCTGTTCGCGGAGATTTTCGCCTCCAACATCGGCGGCACCGCCACCCTGATCGGCGATCCGCCCAACATTTTGATCGGCTCGCAGGCGGGGCTCAGCTTCAACGAATTCGTCATCCACCTGACGCCGGTCATCCTGCTGGTGATGGCGGCGCAAGCGGTGATGATTCATCTCTTGTGGGGCAAGGACCTGCGCTCGACGCCCGCGCATAAGAAGCGGGTGATGGCGATGCGGGCGAAAGACGCGATTTTGGACCGGGTGCTCCTGAAACAGGCGCTCGTCGTGCTCGCGGCGGTGATCGTCGCCTTCGTCATCGCCCGCCAGCTCAACGCCGAGCCCGCCACCATCGCCATGAGCGGGGCGGCGGTCCTGATGTTCCTCGACAACTGGCAGCACCACAACGAGAAGCAGTCGGAAAACGTGCACAAGACCTTCGGCGACGTCGAATGGATCACGATCTTCTTTTTCATCGGCCTGTTCATCGTGGTGCACGGCGTCGAGGTCGGCGGGCTGCTGGCCTTGCTCGCGAACAAGCTCGTCGCCGCCACCGGCGGCAACATGGCGCAGGCGGGCTATTCGATCCTGTGGGTCTCGGCCTTTCTTTCGGCGATCGTCGACAACATTCCGTTCGTCGCCACTATGATTCCGCTGATCAAGAGCATGGCGCCGGCCTATGGCGGCGCCGACAAGATCGAGCCGCTATGGTGGTGCCTGTCGCTCGGCGCGTGTCTCGGCGGCAACGGCACCCTGATCGGGGCCTCGGCGAACCTGACCGTGGCGGGCATCGCCGAGCGCAACAAGATTCCGTTCCGCTTCATGACCTATACGTTTTATGCCTTCCCGATGATGGTGGTGTCGGTGGCGATTTGCCATGTTTATGTGTGGTGGCGTTATTTCTGATCCTTCCCGGTCGCGCTTTCCCACGTTTTTTGGCGATCTCAGCCTAAGTTTCCATTGACGCAGACGGCGGATTAAGTTTGGCTGGCGGAAACCGGCCGCCTCTAAAAGCTATATAAAAGCGCCGGAACAAGGGGATGCGCGGGCGGCATCGTGCCCGCGGCGTGAGGGGGGTCTGATTTGCAGGCGTTACTTGCATTCAGTCGCGTCATCGACGCGATCAATTCTCAAATTGGCAAGTGGCTCTCTTGGGCGCTTTTGGCGGCGGTGCTGATTTCCGCCGGCAACGCGATCGTTCGAAAGCTGCTCGACACGAGCTCGAACTCCTGGCTCGAGGCGCAATGGATCCTGTTCGCCGTCGTTTTTCTTCTGTGCTCGCCTTGGACTTTGCTCCGCAACGAGCACATCCGCATCGACATCGTGAACAATATGTTTCCGAAGCAGGTACGCAATTCGATCGAGCTCATGGGGCATTTGTTTTTCCTGCTGCCCTTCACGGTCATCATGGTCATCACCGGCTGGCCGTTCTTCATCGCTTCCATTCGCCTCAACGAACAATCCTCGAATGCCGGGGGCCTGGCGCAATGGCCGGCTAAATTTCTCGTTCCGGCCTGCTTTTTCCTGCTGTTCTTCCAGGGAATTTCCGAGCTGATCAAGCGCGTCGCCGTCATGCGCGGAATGATCCCCGACCCGTACGCGAGCGTGCACCATCCGGAGGAGACCGAGGTGGAAGAGCTGATCCAAGCGATCAAGGGCGCCGACGAGAAAACGGTGGGCAAGCCATGACCGCCTTCCTCATCCACAACATGGCCCCGCTCATGTTCGCCTCGCTGATCGTGGTCTTGTTGATCGGCTATCCGGCGGCATTTTCGCTGGCCGCGGTCGGCCTCATTTACGGCCTGCTCGGTATCGAGCTCGGCCTGTTCCATCCGGATTTCCTGCAAGCGCTGCCCGAGCGCGTCTACGGCGTCATGAGCAACGACACGCTGTTGGCGATCCCGTTCTTCACCTTCATGGGCCTGATCCTGGAGCGGTCGGGCATGGCCGAGGACCTGCTCGACACCATCGGGCAGTTGTTCGGAACCGTCCGCGGCGGCCTCGCCTATGCGGTGATTTTCGTGGGCGCGCTGCTCGCGGCGACGACGGGGGTGGTGGCGGCATCGGTGATCTCGATGGGGCTGATTTCGCTGCCGATCATGATGCGCTACGGCTACGACCGCAGGGTCGCTTCCGGCGTCATCGCCGCCTCCGGCACGCTCGCCCAGATCATTCCGCCTTCGCTGGTGCTGATCGTGATGGCCGACCAGCTCGGCCGTTCGGTCGGCGACATGTACGAGGGCGCCTTCGTTCCCGGCATCACGCTTGCCGGACTCTATGCCGTCTACATATTCCTGATGACCATTATGTATCCGCACACGGCACCCGGCTTGCCGGCCGAGGCGGTGGGCTTTCGCGAGGATAGCGGCCAGCGCGGCCTGCCTTCGCTTGCGATCCTGGCCGTCGCGAGCGGCGTATTCGGCTGGTTCGTGATGCGCGATTCCAATACCCACGGCGCCGATTTCGTCGTGCTGACGATGTTCAACGGGATCGTGTTCGCCTTCGCCGTCGCGGTGGTGAACTGGCTTTGCGACCGCATGTTCGGGTTCCGCTTCCTGTCGCGGATGGGACAACAAGTTACCTTCGCGATGGTGCCGCCGTTGTTTCTGATCTTCCTCGTGCTCGGCACGATCTTTATCGGCCTGGCGACGCCGACCGAGGGCGGCGCCATGGGCGCGACCGGCGCGCTGATCCTCGCGATCATAAAGCGGCGGCTCTCCTGGGACCTCGTGCGCCAGGCGACGGAATCGACGGCGAAGCTTTCCGCCTTCGTCTTGTTCATTCTGCTCGGCGCGCGCACGTTCTCGCTCACCTTCTACGGCGTCGACGGGCATCGCTGGGTCGAGGACATGTTGGTGTCGCTGCCGGGCGGGCAGATCGGATTCCTCGCCTTCGTGAATATTTTCGTGTTCTTCCTCGCCTTCTTCCTCGATTTCTTCGAGATCGCCTTCATCGTCATTCCGCTCCTGGCCTCGCCCGCCGAGCGTCTCGGCATCGACCTGATCTGGTTCGGCGTGATCCTCGGCGTCAACATGCAGACGTCCTTCATGCATCCGCCGTTCGGCTTCGCGCTGTTCTATCTGCGCTCGGTGGCGCCGAAGGAAAGCTATATCGACCGGGTCTCCGGCAAGCGCACGGACGGCATCACCACCGGGCAAATCTACTGGGGGGCGATTCCGTTCGTCATCATCCAGTGCATCATGGTGGCGCTGGTGGTCGCCTTCCCGGCGATGGTCATGCACTACAAGGGCATCGGCACCGGCGTCGACCCCAACAAGGTCAACATTCAGATCGATCTGCCGACATTCGATGCGCCGCTGAACATGCAATAGCGGAAAAAAGGGAACCGGAGCCGAAGCTCCGGATTTCTCGTTCTTGCGATGGGCCGCCGTGCGCGCCCCGGATCAGCTCCAGCCCTTGCCGCGCGAGCGGATCATGAAGCTGTCATAGGTGAACTCGGCGACCTGCCACCACAGATACTGGTCGCCGCGATACTGCGCGATCGAGTCCCACACCGTCTTGAAGTCGGCGTTCGCCGCCGAGGTCTCGGCATAAACCTCATTCGCCGCCTTCAGGCTCGCTTCCATGATCGGCTGCGAGAAGGGCTGCAGCTTCGCGCCCGCGGTGACCAAGCGCCGGAGCGCCGCCGGATTGCCCCAGTCGTATTTTCCCATCATCCAGATGTTGGTGTATTCGCACGCCGCCGTCACGATCGCCTGGTAGCTCTTCGGCAGGCCGTTCCACTTGTCGAGATTGAACATGTGGTGCGCGACGGTGCCACCTTCCCACCAGCCGGGATAGTAGTAATTCTGCGCAACCTTGTAGAAGCCGAGCTTTTCGTCGTCATAGGGGCCGACCCATTCGGCGGCGTCGATGGTGCCCTTCTCGAGCGCGGAATAAATGTCGCCGCCCGCGATCTGTTGCGGTACCACGCCGAGCTTGGACAGCACCTTGCCGGCGAACCCGCCGATGCGGAATTTCAGGCCGTTAAGGTCGGCGACCGTCTTGATTTCCTTGCGAAACCAGCCGCCCATCTGACAGTTGGTGTTGCCGGCGGGAAGGCCGTACATGTTGAACTTCTTGAAGAACGCGTTCAGCAAGTCGTTGCCGCCGCCGTGGACCAGCCACGAATTCTGCATGCGCGAATTGAGTCCGAACGGCACGGCGCAAGCGAGCGCGAAGGTCGGATCCTTGCCGAAAAAGTAATAGTTCGCGGTCTGGCACATTTCGACCGTGCCGTTGCTGACCGCATCGTTCGCCAGCAGGCCGGGAACGATCTCGCCGGCGGCGAAGGGCTGGATCTGGAACTTGTTGTCGGTCGCTTCCGCAACGTTCTTGCAGAAAATTTCGGCCGAACCCCATAGCGTGTCGAGCGATTTCGGAAAGCTCGACGCCAGCCGCCATTTGATCTCCGGCATCGATTGGGCGATGGCGGGCGCGGCAACCGCCGAAGCGGCAAGGCCCACTCCCGCCGTTTTCAGAAAATCGCGGCGTTTCATTGTGCGCTCCTGTTCTATTCGGTGGGCGGCACGCTAGCCGATCCAAAAAGGTGCGCCAACCAGCCGGCGATGGAGCGGCGCACTTCATGCGACTTGCGTTGGCGTCCTGATTTTCAAAACAGAAAAAATAAAACCCCCGAAGCCTTGCGGCTTCGGAGGTCGGCATTCGTATGCAGGAGCGATGAGGTTTTCGGGCGGCTGATCAGCCCTTGGTGCGGGAGCGGATCATGAATGACTCATAGCTATATTCCGCCACCTGCCACCAGAGGTTTTCGTCATTGCGAAATGCCTGCTGCGATTCCCAAATCTTCTTGAAATCCGCATTGGCGGCGGAGGTCTCGGCGTTGACTTCGTTCGAGGCCTTCAAGGCGGCTTCCATGATCTCCTGGCTGAACGGCCGCAGCTGCGTGCCGCCGGCAACCAGGCGCTTGAGCGCCTGCGGGTTGCGGGCGTCGTATTTCGCCTGGACGTCCATGTTGGAGTAGCCGGCCCCCACCGTGAGCAACGACTTATAGGCCTTCGGCAGAGCGTCCCATTTTTCCGTGTTGATGTAGAAGTGCAGCGCCGTGCCGCCTTCCCACCAGCCCGGATAATAATAGAACTTCGCGACTTTGTAGAAGCCGAGCTTCTCGTCGTCGTAGGGGCCGACCCATTCGGCGGCGTCGATGGTGCCCTTCTCCAGCGCCGGATAGATGTCGCCGCCGGGGATTTGCTGCGGAACGCCGCCGAGCTTCTGGATCGTCTTTCCGGCCCAACCGCCGATACGGTATTTGAGGCCGTTGAAGTCGGCAACCGTCTTGATCTCCTTGCGGAACCAGCCGCCCATTTGCGTGCCGGTGTTGCCGCCGGAGATGCCGTACAGTTTGAATTTCTTGCCGAACTCGTTGAGCATGTCCTGGCCGCCGTGGTCCTGGAACCAGGCGTTCTGCTGGCGCGAGTTCAGCCCAAACGGCACCGAGCAGTAGAGCGCGAAGGTCGGATCCTTGCCGATGAAATAATAGGCGGCGGTGTGGCACATCTCGACGGTTTGATTGGTGACCGCGTCGACGGCCTGGAACGGCGGCACGATTTCGCCGGCGGCAAAAACCTGGATCTGGAACTTGTTGTCGGTCGCCTCGGCGACAAATTTGGCCAGCGTTTCGGCGGAGCCATAGGGAACGTCGAGCGATTTCGGAAAGCTCGACGTCAGGCGCCACTTGACCTCCGGCATCGACTGGGCGATGGCGGGCGCGGCAATCGCCGAAGTGGCAAGGCCGGCTCCCGCCGTTTTCAGAAAATCACGGCGTTTCATGGTTTTTCCTCCCATCTTACTTTTCGTGGCAGGCACGCTAGCCCATCCCGAATATTGCGCCAACTAGCCTTGCGATTAACAAAGTCCGGTTTCGGCGGTCCCGCCGCGCCTACGGATGTTAGGTGCGGTGCAAAATAAAAGCCCCGGAGCGGCGGCGCCCCGGGGCTAACTCCGGCAATCCGGCGCTTGCTTAGGTCTTGGTGCGCGAGCGGATCATGAAGGAGTCATAGGAATATTCCGCGACCTGCCACCACAGATAGCCGTCGTTGCGGAATGCGGTCATCGAATCCAACACTTTTTTGAAGTCGGCGTTCTCGGCGGCGACTTCCTTGTGCAGCTCATTGGCCGCCTTCAGGCAAGCTTCCATGATCGACGGCGAGAACGGGTGCAGCTTTGCCCCGGCGGCAACCAGGCGCTTCAACGCCGGTGGATTGGCAATATCGTACTTCGCCATCATCCAGGTGTTGGCGTAGTGCCCGGCCTGCTCGAGAACCGCCTTGTAGGTTTTCGGCAGCTCGTTCCACTTCGCCAGATTGACGAAGGCGAAGAGCATGGAGCCGCCTTCCCACCAACCGGGATAGTAATAGTGCGGCGCGACCTTGTAGAATCCGAGCTTCTCGTCGTCGTAGGGACCGACCCATTCGGCCGCGTCGATCGAGCCTTTTTCCAGCGCCGGATAGATGTCGCCGCCGGCGATCTGTTGCGGGACGACGCCAAGCTTTGCCACGACGCGGCCGGGGAACCCGCCGATGCGCATCTTCACACCCTTCAAATCGTCGACCGTGTTGATCTCCTTGCGGAACCAGCCGCCCATCTGGCAGCCGGTGTTACCGGCCAGCAAGGCGATGACGTTGTGCTTCTTATAGAACTCGTTCAGCAGATCCATGCCGCCGGCTTGCATCCAGCCCTGGTTTAACCGCTGGTTGGGACCGAAGGCGACCGAAGTGCCGAAGGCGAACGTCGGATCCTTGCCAAAATAATAGTAGGACGCGGTGTGGCCCATTTCGACGGTGCCGTTCGACGTCGCATCCAATGCCTGCAAACCCGGAACGATTTCGCCGGCGGCGAAAGGCTGGATCTGGAATTTGTTGTCGGTCGCCTCGGCGACCGCTTTGGCCATCAATTCGGCTCCGCCCCACAGGGTATCGAGCGACTTCGGCCAGCTCGCGGTCATACGCCACTTGATCTCGGGCATCGATTCGGCGATGGCAGGCTTCGCGATCGCGGATGCGGCGAGACCGGCGCCGGCGACTTGCAGAAATTTACGACGCTTCATGAGAATTCCTCCCCCTTGAATGAAGCGCGGAAACGCATTGGCTGCGTTTTCCGCCAGAGGAAAGCGATTATCACGAAATGAGCGGTTTCGCCATGCGGCAGGACGCAAAAATCAAGCTTTGCCAATCCCTGGTATTTCACGACTCGATGACGATGCGCGGCGCCGCGCGCGCCTTGCCGCCGCCCGCCATTTGATCGCGCACGCTCGCGGCGATCGCGCGGTAAATCTTGGCGTGCGTGCTGTCCGGCTTGGTGGCGACGATCGGAAGGCCGGCGTCCGATGTCTCGCGAATTTCGATTTCGAGCGGGACCTCGCCGAGGAACGGAACGCCCAGGCGTTCCGCCTCGGCTTTGGCGCCGCCATGACCGAATGGGTCCGAGCGCTCGCCGCAATGCGGGCAGAGAAAATAGCTCATGTTTTCGACGATCCCGAGCACCGGCACGTCGACGCGGCGGAACATGGCGATGCCGCGGCGGGCATCGATCAGCGCCAAATCCTGCGGGGTGGAGACGATGACGGCGCCGGCCAGCGGCACTTGCTGGGCGAGCGTCAATTGCGCGTCGCCGGTGCCGGGCGGCATGTCGACGACCATGATGTCGAGCGTCCCCCATTCGACTTCGCGCAGCATCTGAGTGATCGCCGTCATCACCATCGGCCCGCGCCAGATCATCGGCGTTTCCTCGTCGACGAGAAATCCGATCGACATGACCTTCAGGCCGAAGCTTTCCATCGGCCGCAGCATGCGGCCGCCGATGGTCTCGGGCTTTCCCTTGATCGCCAAGAGGCGCGGCATGGACGGGCCGTAAATGTCGGCGTCGAGCAGGCCGACCCGCATGCCGAGATCGCGCAGACCCAGCGCGAGATTGACGGCGGTGGTCGATTTGCCGACGCCGCCCTTGCCCGAGGCGACCGCAATCACCGCCTCGACGCCCGGCACGCCGGCGATGGATCGCGACGCCGCGCCCGCGCGCGGCGGCGGCGCTTTCACCGGCGAACCGCCTGGCGGCGGCGCGCCGCCGGCGCGTTCGGCCGTGAGCGCGATCAAGACGGAGGCGACGCCGGGAATCGAACGAACCGCATTCTCCGCCGCCTTGCGAACGGCTTCCCAGGCCGGAGCCGCGCCGGCATCGACCGTGAGCGAAAAGAAAACCTTCGCATCGGAAATCACGATGTCGGAAAGCTTGCCCGACGCGAGCAGGTCGCGCCCGTCGGGGCCCTTGATCGCCTTCAGGCGTTCGCGAACCTGATCGGCCGTTATCGTCATGGCATGCTCCACATCTGTATCACGCCGCCGCGCTCGGCCGCGCCGAAATCTCCGCATGCCAGCGGCGCACGTGCTGGTATGGCTCGGACAGCTCCAGTTTCGCGGGCTTCATGAAATCGATCGCCACGAGCCCGGTGATGTCGGCGACGCTGAACTTGTCTCCGGCCACGAACTTCCGTCCGGCGAGCGCATCGTTCAAGATCTCCAGAAACTCCGTCACCCGCGGCTTGTTGATTTCCGCCCATTGCCGCACCTGCGGCACTTGCATCTTGGCCATCGCCGGATGCCCATGACGAAAGATCGCCTGCACCGCACTATAAAGTCCCAATTCGATGCGGCGGTTCCACATCTCCACCTTTGCGATCTCGATCGCGCCGCGGCCGAACAGGTTGGGCTCCGGATGGAGCGCCTCGAAATAGCGGCAGATCGCCATCGTCTCAGTGATCACGGTGCCGTCGTCGAGCACGAGCACCGGTACGCGCTGCAGCGGGTTGAGCGCGCGGAAGGATTCGCTTTTCTGCTCGAGCTTGGCGAGATCGACCGGCACCTTCGGAACGTCGATGCCTTTCTCGGCGAGAAAAATGCGCACCCGGCGCGGTGACGGCGCGCGGCCGCCATCGTAGAGCTTCATAACGTTCCTCCCTCGCCGGCACTCGATCATGCGCCTCGGACACCGGCAAGGTGCGCCGCCCGAACGCGCGCAAATACCCGCGTTTCAACGAATTAAACTTTCGTTAACCATATCGGTGAGGCCGCCATTAACCACTTTCTTGTGATCGTGGCGACCAGCGTATGAGTACGGGTGGATCGGTCATGGCTGGGCAAGAAGCCCGGGGGGACGAGCTTGCGGCCGATGCCGCGCGTGTAGCGCATGAGCGGCGGCTTCGGCTCAGCCGCAGCGTACGTGAGACGCGCGACCGCCTGACTTCGACCAGCGGAATCAAGCCGGCGTACGACCACGAGCTGCTGCGGCTCTATGCCGAGCATCGGCTCGGCGGATCGCTCGCGCTGTTCCTGCTTGTGTCCCTTGTCGGCCTGGCGTCGAGCCTGTGGACGGGCGGATATTCCGCGCTGATCTGGACCTTTCTGGCGCTGACCATTCACGCGATGAACGTCGCCGCCTGCCGGCGGTTTCTCGCCGCGCCGGTAAACCCCGATACGCAGCGGCGCTTTCGCATCCTGTTCACGCTGCTCGATTTTCTGTTCGGCGTGTCGTGGGTGCTCAATATCAACGTGCTCGTCGACGTCGGCGCGCAAGGGGCCGGCGATTTCTCGCTGTTCGCCATGCTCCTGGTCGTCGCGGTGTTCTCGATGCTGGCGGCGAGCATCCCCGCCGCCGTCTACGCCTCGACCATGCCGGTCGCCGGCATCGTCGTGATTCAATATCTGATCCGCGGCGAAGCGCAGGACCTCGTGCTCGCCGGGCTAACCGCCGGCGCCGAGGCCTATTTCGTGATGGTCGCGAACCGGCTGCACATCTCCGCCGTCGCCGCGCTCGAAGCGCGCGGCCAGCTCGATTCGCTGATCGGCGAACTCGAACAGGCCAAGGCCAAATCCGACGAAGCGGCGCGCCGCGCGGAGGCGGCGAACCTCGCCAAGTCCCGCTTCCTCGCCCAGATGAGCCACGAATTGCGCACGCCGCTCAACGCCATTCTCGGCTTTTCCGAGGTGATGAAAAATCAGCTGCTGGGGCAGCACGCCGTTTCCGCCTACGGCGAATACGCCGGCGACATTCACGACTCGGGCCAGCATCTTCTCAATCTCATCAATGAAATTCTCGATCTTTCGCGCATCGAGGCCGGCCGCTACGAGCTGAACGAAGAGGCGATCAACGTCGTGCACGTCGCCGAGGAATGCCATCATCTGCTGAAAATCCGCGCGACCGGCCGCGGCATCACCATCCACGATCTCTACGAGCCGGATTTGCCCAAGATCTGGGCCGACGAGCGGGCGGTCCGCCAGATCTGCCTCAATCTTCTTTCCAACGCGATCAAGTTCACGCCGCAGGCCGGCGAGATCTGGATCAAGATCGGCTGGACCGCCTCGGGCGGCCAGTACATCAGCGTGCGCGACACCGGGCCCGGCATTCCGGAGGAAGAAATCCCCGTCGTGCTGTCGTCGTTCGGCCAGGGAAGCAACGCGATCAAAAGCGCCGAGCAGGGCGCGGGCCTCGGGCTCCCCATCGTCAAGGGGCTGATCGACCTGCATGGCGGCAGTTTCACCTTGCGCTCGAAGCTCCGCGAGGGAACGGAAGTGATCGTCACGTTCCCGGCCGAGCGCGTCATGGCGGCGCTGCCGCCGGTCGGCGACAAGGTTTCGCTGCAGCCCGCAATAACGGCCGCGCAACAGGCGAGCCGGAACCATGCGCGCTGACCGGCCGCTGTGGATCGTCATCGCCGCGCTCGGCATCGCCGTGCTCGCGCTCGCCATGCGCCACGAACAGGACACCATCGCCGGCATCCACCCCGGCTCGATCGCGGCCCTGATCACCGGCGCCGTGCTCGTCGTGATGATGTTCGGCGCGGTCTACGCGTTGTTCTACAAGCGGATCGGCGAATTGTTGCGCGCGGCCGTGTTCTGGTGCGCCGTCGCCGGGCTCTTGTTCGCGGGCTACAGCTTCCGTGTTCAGCTGCAGGGGATCGGCGAGCAGGCGCTTGCCGAGCTCGTTCCCGGCATTGCGATGATCGCGCAGGCTTCCTCCGGACGCTCCGTCGAAATCGTCCGCGCGCGCGAGGCCGACTTCACCATCAGGGCCGAGGTGAACGGCGCGCGCGTCGCGATGCTGGTCGACACCGGCGCCTCCAGCGTCGTTCTGTCGGCCGAGGCCGCGAAAGCGGCGGGCCTGCCCGTCGAGATGCTCAAATACGAGGTGCCGATCGAAACGGCGAACGGGCGCAGCCACGCCGCTTCCGTCGTGCTCGATCGCGTGGCGATCGGCGGCATTCTTGAGCGCAAGGTGCCGGCGCTGGTATCGTCGCCGGGCGATTTGAAAACGAGCCTCTTGGGCATGAGCTTCCTGAAGCGGCTCGAATCGTTCGAGGTGCACGGCGAGCGGCTGGTGCTGCGCGCGAAATCGGGCGCGCGCTAAAAAACCAGGCTGATCAGGAAGCGCGTCGCCACCGCGAACAGAAACAGGCCGAAGGCGAATTCGAGCTTCTGCTTGGAAAGATCGTGGGCGAGCCGCGCGCCGTACGGTGTCGCAAGCACGCTCGCGGGTGCGAACAACGCCACTCCCAGGAACGAGACGTAGCCGACCGAAAACGGCGGCAGCAGCGCCTCGCGCGGCCAGCCCGCGATCATGTAACCGATCGCGCCCGGCACCGAGATCAGCACGCCGAGGCCGGAGGAGGTGGCGATGGCGACGTGGATCGTCTCGCCGAACAAGGTGAGGAACAGCGTCGACATGGCGCCGCCGGCAACGCCGATGAGTGATGAAATCAGCCCGATGAAATAGCCCGCCGCCACCAATGTTCCGGTGCCGGGCAGTCGATGGCCGAGCCGCCACGTGTCCTTGCCGGTCAAATACTTGCCGCCGATGGAATAGCCGAAGATGACGAACGCCCATTTGAACAGCGCGCCCGGCGCGTAATAGGCGATGACGCCGCCGGTGACGACGCCGAGCACGACCGGAGCCGCCCAAACGCGCAGAACTTGCGTGCGCACGATGCTCTTCGCCCGGTGCGCGAAAAACGAGCGCAGCGAAATCGGCACGATCACCGCGAGCGAGGTGCCGACGCAAAGCTGCATGCGCACTTCGTCGGGCACGCCGAGAAAGCGGAACAGCTCATAGAGCACCGGAACGGTGATGGCGGCGCCGCCGATGCCGAGAAGGCCGGCAAGCAGCCCGGCGAGAATGCCGGCGGCAATGATGGCGGCGGCGAGAAAGGCGAGCTCGCCGATGGGCACACCGGACAGCATGGCGATCTCCGGGAAAGAGAGAAATCAGGCGGCGGCGATTTGAGCCAATTCGAGGTTGGTGTCCAGCACCATCGCCAATGCTTCGCGCAACACCTGCGTCGTCGCGCCCGGCTCGACGGCTTTGGTCGCCAGATGGCGGCGGAATGCGCGCGCGCCGGGCTGGCCGCGGAAGAGGCCGAGCAGATGCCGCGTGACGTCGTGCAGGCGGGCGCCGTGCGCCATCGCCTGTTCGATATGGGGAATGAGCCTCTCGACGGCTTCGCCGGCGGCGGCAACGGGCGCCGCGGTTCCGAACAGCTTGCGATCGACCGCAAGCAGCATTTCCGGATTCTGATAGGCCGCGCGGCCGAGCATGACGCCGTCGAGGTGGCGAAGATGCCGCTCGGCCTCGTCGAGGTCACGAATGCCGCCATTGACGATGATCGGGAAATCATTGAGCCGCCGCTTCAGGCGATGCACGCGCACGTGGTCGAGCGGGGGAACGTCGCGGTTCTCGCGCGGGCTGAGGCCGTCGAGCCAAGCCTTGCGGGCGTGAACGATCAAGGCGTCGGCGCCGGCGGCGATGACGGTGTCGGCGAAGCGGTCGAGCGATTCCTCGATGTCCTGATCGTCGACGCCGAGCCGGCACTTGAGCGTGACCGGCCGCGCCACCGCCGCCTTCATCGCCGCCACGCATTCGCCGACCAGGTTCGGCTCGCGCATCAGGCAGGCGCCGAAGCGGCCGTTCTGCACGCGGTCGGAGGGACAGCCGACGTTGAGATTGATTTCGTCATAGCCGAAATCGGCGCCGATCGTTGCTGCTTGCGCCAGATTCTTCGGATCGCTGCCGCCGAGCTGCAGCGCCACCGGATGCTCGGCGGCATCGAAACCGAGCAAGCGCGCGCGCGGGCCGTGGATGATGGCATCGGCCGTGATCATCTCGGTGTAGAGAAGCGCATGGCGCGTGAGCAGCCGGTGGAAGAAGCGGCAGTGCCGGTCCGTCCACTCCATCATCGGGGCGACGGAGAAACGATGTGCTGTTGGCCGCAACGACTGGCTGTCCTTGCTCTGTCCGGAATGGCGTAAGTGCCGATAGGCAAAGCGGTGGGCCCGTATTTCGAAGCCGAGGCCGCGTCTGTCAATTGAATGCGTGGATGGCCGAGCTTCCCGGCGTCCTGCCCCTTGCTGATGTTCTTGTTTTGTTCTATATTGCCAATCCCCCGATCGCCTAACCGTTTCAGTGTTTTATGCCCCTCCAGGCCGCAACCCTCCCCCATCTCGACCGCGATCAAAGCCGCGCCGGGATCGTGGATGAATTACGCCGGCAGCTGCCCAGCCTCGCCGGCATTTCGCCCGCCGCCCGCGCCCTCCCCTTTGGCCTTCCCGCGCTCGATGCGCATCTGCCGCAAGGCGGTCTTATTCACGGCGCGCTGCACGAGGTCGCGCCCGAATCCGACGAAGACATGCCCGCCGCCTTCGGTTTCGCCGCCGCCATCCTCGGCCGCATGCCGCCCGGGCCTATCTTGCTTGTTCTTTCGTCGCGAACATTCGCCCGTTGCGGCCGGCCGCATGGACACGGGCTTGCCGGTTTCGGCCTCGACCCGGCGCGCCTGATCCTGGTCGAAGCGGGCGAGGAGAAAGAGGCGCTGTGGGCGATGGAAGAAGCCTTGCGCTCCGCCGTGCCCGCGGCCGTCGCCGGGACGATCGAAAAACTCGATCTCAGAACGAGCCAGCGGCTGCATCTCGCGGCCAGAGATTCGAGACGCCCTCTCTTCTTGCTGCGCCCCGCAAGGGCGCTGGGATCCAGCGTGGCGCTCACCCGCTGGCGCATCGGTGCGGGCGCGGCGGCGCGCGATCGTTTCGGTCTCATCACACGCTCGCGATGGCGGGTGAGGCTCGAGCGCTGCCGGAACGGGCCGCCGGGTCAATGGTCAGTGGAGTTCGATCATGCGTATCGTTTCAGTCTGGCTGCCGCGTTGGCCGATCCTGCGCTTCCTCGCGGCACAGGCACGCAATCCTTCCCGCGAGCCGCTTGATCCCGAGCGGCCATTCGTTCTTGCCGTCGATGCCGCCGGCGGAGCGCGCATTGCCGCCTTGAACGAGGCCGCCGAAAGCGAAGGGCTTGAGGCCGGCGATCTCTTGGCCGATGCCCGCGCCAAAGCCGAGACGCTGCAGGTGCACGCCGCGGATCGCCCGGCCGACGATGCCGCGCTCCGGCGCCTTGCGCTGTGGGCCACCCGCTACACGCCCGTCGTCGCGCCCTTTGGCGAGGAAGGAGGTGCGGACGGTTTTTTCCTGGATGTCACCGGCGCCGCGCATCTCTTCGGCGGAGAAGAAGCACTGCTTGCCGACCTTGCAGAGCGCCTGGGCCGTTTCGGTCTGCTGGCAAGGCTTGCCATCGCCGGGACCGCGGGTTCGGCCTGGGCTTTGTCCCGCTTTCATTCCGCGCGCGCCGTCATCCTGGCTTGCGGACAAGAACGGGAGGCGCTCGCTCGCTTGCCGATCGAAGCGCTGCGGCTTGCGCCCGACACGCGGAGGACGTTGCGGCGGCTCGGCTTCAAGCGCGTCGGCGCGCTCATCGATCAACCGCGCGCGCCTTTCGCCGCGCGCTTCGAGGCGGAACTCTTGCAGCGCCTCGACCAGGCATTGGGCCGGGTGCGCGAGCCGCTTCTGCTCATCGCCCCGCCGCCGATTTATCACCGCCGGCGTCATCTGCTCGAACCCATCGTCACGCAGGAGGCGATCGTCGCGGTCGCGAGCCGTCTCATGCAAGATCTCGTCGACGCGCTCGTGCGCGACGGCGTCGGCGCGCGATCCTTGCGACTCAGGCTCTATCGGCTCGACGGCGAGGTGACGGCGATCGATGTCGGCCTCGCGCTGCCGACGCGGAACCCGGCGCATGTGTCGCGCCTGATCGGGCTCAAGCTCGAACGCATCGTGCAAAGTTTTGACGCCGATTTTGCCTACGGCTTCGGCTTCGAAGCGCTGGATCTCGCGGTGACGGTGGCCGAGCGCATCGAGCCACGGCAGCTGGAAATGGATGCCGCGGCCGGTGCAATCGAAGAAGAGCGGTGTGCGGCGCTCCTCGACAGCCTTGGGCAGCGGCTCGGCGCTCGCCGCGTGCGGCGGTTGCAGCCCGTCGCCAGCCATCTTCCCGAAAGAGCCGAGATCGGAAGCGCCGCGGCCGGCCGCGCTCCCGCCTGGCCTGCGGCAGACGAGACGCGGCCGCGTCCGCTGTTTCTCTTCCCTCGCGCGGAGCCGGCGGAGGTGACCGCGCTTGTCCCCGAAGGTCCGCCCCGGCGCTTCCGCTGGCGCGGCGCAATGCACGATGTCGCCCACGCACAAGGACCGGAGCGGATCGCCTGTGAGTGGTGGCGGCACGACCAACCCACGCGCGACTACTACCTGGTGGAGGATGGAGAAGGCCGCCGCTTCTGGCTTTGCCGCGAAGGACTTTATGGGCGCGAAACGGCAGAGCCGCGCTGGTTCGTACACGGATTGTTTGCGTGAGGAGAAAAACCCGTGCCTTGCTATGCCGAGCTTGCCGTCACCACTAACTTCTCCTTTCTGCGCGGCGGATCGCACCCGCAGGAAATGGTGGCGGCCGCCGCTGAACTCGGCCTGGCCGCGATCGGCATTGCGGACCGCAATAGTTTTGCCGGCGTGGTGCGCGCCTATGGCGAAGCGCGCAAGAGAAAAATCAAGCTTCTCGCCGGAACCCGCCTGGTGACCGCCGACGGTTTCGAGGTGCTCGCCTATCCGACCGACCGCGCGGCCTATGGACGCCTCTGCCGCCTGCTCACGGCGGGCAATCTCAAGGCGAAGAAAGGCGAGTGTTGTCTCGGCTTCGATGACGTGCTCGCGGCGAGCGAAGGCCAGATGCTCATTGCGCTGCCGCCGGATCGGCTTTCGCGAGACTTCACCGAACGGCTCGAAGCCTTGGCCCGCGCGGCTCCCGGGCGCAGTTTTCTCGCCGGCGCGCATCGCTATCGCGGCGACGAGCCGCGCCGTCTCGGCCTGCTGGCAGAACTCGGCGATCGCGCGGGTGCCCCGCTCGTTGCCGTCAATGACGTGCTTTACCACGCGCCGGAGCGCCGGCCGCTTGCGGACGTCCTCGCCTGCATCCGCGAGAAATGCACCGTCGCCGAAGCGGGCTTGCGGCTCGCGATCCATGCGGAGCGTCATCTCAAGCCGCCCGGTGAAATGGCGCGGCTGTTTGCGGATTTTCCCCAAGCGATCGCGCGCGGCTTGCAGATCGCCGACGCCTGCCGTTTTTCTCTCGGCACCCTCAGATACGAGTATCCCGACGAGCCGGTGCCGCCGGACAAGACGCCGCAGCAGCATCTGCAAGATCTGACCTGGGAAGGCGCGCACAAACGCTACCCCAAGGACAAATATCCGGAAGGAATTCCCGCCGACGTCGAAAGGAGACTCAAGGAGGAATTGGCGCTCATCGCCAAGCTCGACTACGCGCGTTATTTTCTGACCGTTCACGACATCGTCGCCTTCGCTCGCCGGCAGGAAAAGGAAATCCTCTGCCAGGGACGCGGCTCGGCGGCGAACAGCGCCGTCTGCTATTGCCTCGGCATCACCTCGGTCAATCCGGACAAGAGCAATCTTCTGTTCGCCCGCTTCATTTCGGAAAAGCGCGACGAGCCGCCCGACATCGACGTCGATTTCGAGCACGAGCGGCGCGAAGAGGTCATCCAATACATCTACGAGCGATACGGACGAGCGCGCGCGGCCATCTGCGCGACGGTCATTCACTATCGCGCGCGCCGCGCCATCGGCGAGGTGGGGAAGGCCTTGGGATTGACGCCGGATGTCACGGCGGCGCTCGCCAAGACGGTGTGGGGCCATGGCGAGGATTTGCCCGATAGCCATATCCGCCAGGCGGGACTCGACCCCGATAATCCCGTCATCCGCCAGGCGGTCACGCTCGCCAACGAGGTGGTCGGCTTTCCGCGCCATCTCTCCCAGCATGTCGGCGGCTTTGTGCTCACCCGCGAGCGGCTCGATGAGACCGTGCCGATCGGCAACGCCGCCATGGAAAAGCGCACCTTTATCGAATGGGACAAGGACGACATCGATACGCTCGGGCTGATGAAGGTCGATGTGCTTGCGCTCGGCATGCTGAGTTGCTTGCGGCGCGGCCTCGACCTTCTGAAGATTCATTACGGCGAGGATCGCTCGCTCGCCACGCTGCCGCAGGATGACAAGACGGTCTACGCGATGCTCTCGCGCGCCGACTCGGTCGGGGTGTTCCAAGTCGAGAGCCGGGCGCAGATGTCGATGCTGCCGCGCCTCAAGCCCGCGTGTTTCTACGACCTCGTCATCGAAGTCGCGATCGTGCGTCCGGGCCCGATTCAAGGCGACATGGTGCATCCCTATCTGAAGCGGCGAGAAGGAAGCGAGAAGGTTCATTATCCCTCCCCCGATCCGGCCCATGGTCCCGCCGACGAGCTGAAGGAAGTTCTCAAAAGAACGCTGGGTGTTCCGCTGTTCCAGGAACAAGCCATGCAGATCGCCATTACCGCCGCCCAGTTCACGCCCGACGAAGCGGATGGGCTGCGGCGCGCGATGGCAACCTTCCGTCACAACGGAAGCATCCATCTCTTCCGCGATCAATTCATCGGCGGCATGACCCGGCGCGGATACGAGCGCAAGTTTGCCGAGAGCTGCTTCGGTCAGATCGAAGGCTTCGGCGAATACGGCTTTCCGGAAAGCCACGCGGCGAGCTTTGCGCTGCTCGTTTACGCCTCCGCCTGGATGAAATGCCACTACCCCGATGTCTTCTGCGCCGCCATTCTCAACAGCCAGCCGATGGGTTTTTATCAGCCGGCGCAGCTCGTGCGCGACGCACGTCAGCACGGCGTCGAGGTGCGCGAGGCCGACGTCAACTTCAGCGAATGGGACTGCACGCTGGAGCCTGTCGCGGACGGAGCGCATGCGGTGCGCCTCGGCTTCCGGCAAATTCAGGGCTTGAGCGAGGATGAGCTGAAGAAGCTCGTCGCCGGGCGCGGCAATGGCTATGCCAGCATCGAGCGGCTGGCTGCGACGGCGGGCGTTTCGCGATTCACCATCGAGCGTCTCGCCGAAGCGGACGCTTTCCGCTCGCTCAAGCTCGACCGGCGCGCCGCCTTATGGGCCGCGCGCAGGCTCGACGCGATCGGAATCCGGAAAGGAGGACAACGAAAAGGATCGAGCGCGACCGACCATTCGCTTCCGCTCCTCGCTCACCACATGAGCGATGAACTTTTCTCCGAGCCTGAAGTCGCGCTACCGGTCATGCAGCTCGGCGAACAGGTGGCGGAAGATTACGCGGCCACCGGCTTGTCGTTGAAAGAACATCCCGTGAGCTTTTTCCGGAATCATCTCGAACGACTGGGTGCCATATCGAACAAGGAGCATTGCCGGGAGGATTTGCCGCAAGACAGTCTCATCACCGTCGCCGGCCTGGTGCTGATACGGCAAAGGCCCGGCACCGCCAAGGGCGTCGTGTTCATGACGATCGAGGACGAAACCGGCATCGCCAATATCATCGTCTGGCCGAAAATTTTCGCCCGCAACCGCCGCATCGTCATGACATCGCGCTTTCTCGCCGTGCGCGGGCGCCTGCAGCGCGCCGATCTCGTCATTCACGTGGTGGCGGAAAATTTCATCGATCTCACCGCCGAGCTACGGCGCCTGCGCGACGGCGATCTTCTCGTGCCGGGAGACACCGGCACACAAGCCTGCGGGCCCGACCTGCCCCTTCTCAAAAGCCGCGACTTCCATTGAACAAGCGCGCCCAGCGGCTCCAAACATGGCCACCCCTTTCCGCCCTTTCCGGCGCGGAAGTCAGCGCCCTTGACGCAGCGCCGCGGGCCGGAAAATGTCCGCCCCCGGCGGAAACTCCCGTCCCCATTTTCCCACCGCAAGGAGCCGTCATTGCCGATTCCCGCCGCGTTTGAAGGCCGCCTGAGCATTCCGGCGGTCGCCGCGCCGATGTTCATCACGTCGGGCCCCGATCTCGTCGTCGAGGCTTGCCGCGCCGGCATCGTCGGCACGTTTCCGGCGCTCAACCAGCGCACCAGCGAAGGCTACGAAGCGTGGCTCGTGGAAATCCGCGAGCGGCTCGACAAGATCGAGCGCGACAGCGGGCGGCCCTGCGCGCCGTTCGGCGTCAATCTCATCGTGCACAAGAGCAATCCGCGCGTGCAGGCGGACCTCGCGCTGTCGGTCAAGCACAAGGTTCCGCTGATCATCACCTCGCTCGGCGCAGTGAAGGAACTCGTCGGCGAAGTGCAAGGCTATGGCGGGCTCGTCTTTCACGACGTGATCAACATTCGCCATGCGCGCAAGGCGGCGGAGGCGGGCGTCGATGGATTGATCGCCGTCTGCGCCGGCGCCGGCGGACACGCGGGCCTGTTGAGCCCTTTTGCGCTCATCCCGGAAATTCGCGCCTTTTTCAACAAGACGATTCTGCTGGCGGGCGTGCTGTCGACCGGCCGCCACGTCGCCGCCGCGCGCATGATCGGCGCCGACCTCGCCTATCTCGGCACGCGCTTCATCGCCACCCGCGAGAGCATCGTGCCGCAGGAGTTCAAGGACATGATTCTGGCGAGCCGCGCCGAGGACGTCGTCTACACCGCCGCGATCAGCGGCGTGCACGGCAACTTCCTGCGGCCGAGCATCGAGGCCGCCGGCGTCGAAATCGACCTGAGCGCGTCGAACAAGCAGCTTTCGGTCGGCCAGCACGAAAAACGCGCGTGGAAAAACATCTGGTCGGCGGGGCAAGGCGTCGGCAGCATCGACGACGTGCCGACGGCCGCGGATTTGTGCGCGCGGCTGGTGCGCGAATATCGCGACGCCTTGCAGGAAGCCTGCGCCGATCTGAGGTAAAGTAAAGGACCGCCGGCAGGCGCGGAGCGGCCATGCAAGGGAATAAAGAGAAAGTCGCACTCGGATCCGTATTGGCGTCCGGCGCCCTCACCGTGGCCAAGGCCGTGATCGGGTTGCTCTCCGGCTCGCTCGGCATCCTTTCCGAAGCTGGCCATTCCGCGATCGATTTTGGCGCGGCGCTGATCACCTACTTCGCCGTCCGCGCTTCCGGCAAGCCCGCCGACGAAGATCATCCTTACGGCCACGAAAAATTCGAAAGCATCGCCGCGCTCGTGGAAACGGCGCTCCTGTTCCTGCTCTCCGGCATCGTGATCTGGGAAGCGGGCCAGCGCTTGCTCGCGGGCCACGGTCACGGGGTCGAGGCGAGCGTCTGGGCGTTCGGCGTCATCGTGGGATCGATCGTCATCGACTTCTTTCGCTCGCGCGCGCTTTCCACCGTCGCCGAACAAACTTCGAGCGAGGCGCTGGAGGCGGACGCGCTGCATTTTTCCTCCGACATGTGGTCCTCGCTCGCCGTGCTCATCGGCCTCGGCGGGGTCGCGTTCGGATTTCCGGCCGCGGATTCGCTCGCCGCCGTCGTCGTCGCCGTTATCGTTCTTGTGGTCGGCTGGCGTCTGGGCCGGCGAACGATCGATACATTGACGGATGTCGCGCCCGCCGGCGTCGCCGAGCGGATCACGGGTATCGCCCACCGCATCAAGGGCGTGGTCGCGGTCGAACGCGTGCGCGCGCGCCAAGTCGGCGCCAAGCTATTCGCCGAGATCACCGTCGGCGTGAGCCGCGCGCTTCCGCTCGACCGCGTCGCGGCGATCAAGGTGGACGTGCAAAAGGCCATCCGCGGCGAATTATCGGGCGCGGAGGTGAACGTAACGACGGAGCCGCGCGCGCTCGACAACGAGACCATCATGGAACGGATCATGGTGGTTGCGCGAAACCAGGGCCTCGCCGTTCACCATGTCACCGTCCATCATCTGCGCGACAAGCTCGCCATCAGCCTCGACCTCGAAGTCGACCGCGCGCTGTCGCTGGGCGAGGCGCATGAAGTCGCGAGCAAGCTAGAGGCGGCCATTCGCGGCGATTTCGGCCACAAAATCGAGGTGGAGACCCACATCGAGCCGATGGAGACCGGCGGGATTTCCGGCCGCGACGCGCCGATCGAGCTGCAGACCGCGATCGCCGCCACCATGCGCAAGCTCGTGCAGGCGGGAGGCCCGATCCGCGACGTGCATTCGGTGCGCGTGCGCGAGACCCCGCAGGGCCTGGTGGTGAATTTTCACTGCCGCGCCGATCCAAACCTGAGCGTGGAGGCGGTGCATCACGCCGTCGACGATTTGGAGCGGCGGCTGCGCAACGAACGCGACGACATTCACCGCGTCATCGGCCACGCGGAGCCCTCGCGCACGCCCGATGCCGCCAAGGAATCGGCGCAGTCGCCGCGCTAAGTCGATACTTGGCTTTTCTTGCTTTTAGGCGAGCTGCCGTGCTTTCAAGGAAAGCGCGGAATCACTCCATGCCGTTTCTACCGGTGCCTGCATGCGCGACCCCGAACCACGCGTCATTCGCCTTTCGGAATACCGGCCGCCGGATTGGCTGATCGAGACCGTCGACCTCGACGTGCGGCTCGACCCGAGCGCGACCCGGGTCGCTGCCACGTTGAAGGTCCGTCCCAATCCGAACGGCGGCGGCAACGTTCCGCTGATCCTCGATGGCGACGAGCTCACGCTCGTCGGTCTCGCCGTGGACGGAGAAAAGCTCGGGGCGAACGCTTATGCGGCGACGCCCTCCTCGCTCACCATCCACGAACCTCCGCAACGGCCGTTCGCCTTGACGATCGAGACGGCGCTGGATCCTGCGGCGAACACCAAGCTGATGGGGCTTTACCGCTCGAGCGGCACGTACTGCACGCAATGCGAGGCGGAGGGGTTTCGCCGCATCACCTATTTCATCGACCGCCCCGACGTGCTCGCCGTCTACCGCACGCGCATCGAGGCCGAGCGCGACGACGCGCCGGTGCTGTTGTCGAACGGCAACCCGGTCGAGGCGGGTCCGATCCGGGGAACTAACCGGCACTACGCGATTTGGCACGACCCGTTCCCCAAGCCGTCCTATCTTTTCGCGCTGGTCGGGGGAAAGCTCGCGGCGGTCGAGGACCGCTTCGTCACCGCCTCGGGGCGCGAGATCAAGCTTGCGATCTACGTCGAGCGCGGCCGCGAGGATCGCTGCGCCTACGCGCTCGACGCGCTCAAGCGCGCGATGCGCTGGGATGAGCGCGCCTATGGACGCGAGTACGATCTCGACGTGTTCAGCATCGTCGCCGTTTCGGACTTCAACATGGGCGCGATGGAGAACAAGGGCCTCAACGTCTTCAACGACAAGTACATCCTGGCCTCGCCCGAAACCGCGACCGACGGCGACTATGCCGGCATCGAAGCCGTCATCGCGCACGAATATTTCCACAACTGGACCGGCGACCGCATTACCTGCCGCGACTGGTTTCAGCTTTGCCTGAAGGAAGGCCTGACCGTCTTTCGCGACCAGGAATTCACCGCCGACGAGCGCTCGCGGCCGGTCAAGCGCATTGCCGACGTGCGCGCGCTGAAGAGCGCGCAATTCACCGAGGACGCCGGGCCGCTCGCCCATCCGGTGCGGCCCGAGACCTATCACGAGATCAACAACTTCTACACCGCGACCGTCTATCAAAAGGGCGCCGAGGTCGTGCGCATGCTGAAGACCCTGCTCGGCGCGCGCGGCTTCCGCGCCGGCATGGACCTTTACTTCACGCGCTGCGACGGCAAGGCGGCGACGGTGGAGGATTTCCTCGGCTGTTTCGCCGACGCGAACGGCATCGATCTCTCCCAGTTCAAGCTATGGTATTCGCAGGCGGGAACGCCGGAACTCGCGCTGCGCGGCAGCTTCGACGCCGCGCACGCGCGCTATCGCCTGGAAGTGCGGCAGATGGTGCCGCCGACGCCGGGACAAAGCGCGAAGCGGCCGATGCTCATTCCGCTCGCTTTCGGCTTGCTCGGCAAGGACGGACGCGACCTGGCGCTGGTGTCGGCGAGCGGAAACAAAATCAGCGACGGCCTATTGCGGATTTCGGCGGCGGAAGAAACGTTCGTCTTCGACGGAATCCGCGAGCAGCCGATCCCCTCGTTCAATCGCGGATTTTCGGCGCCGATCAAGCTCGTGTCGAATCTCGGCGAGGACGACCTGGTTTTCATCGCCGGCCACGACAGCGACCCGTTCAACCGCTTCGACGCCGCATCCACGCTCGCCATGCGCCATCTCGTCGCGGCTGCCGCGGCCTTGCGCGCGCGGCGAAAACCGCCCTCCCCCGACGCGCTGATTTCGGCGCTGGCGCGGAGCCTCGACGACAACCGGCTCGATCCCGCTTTCGTCGCGCAAGTGATCGCGGTGCCGAGCGAGAGCGATATCGCCCACGAGATCGGAAACGACGTCGATCCCGACGCCGTGCTCGCCGCCCGCAAGGCCTTGAAGCGCACGCTCGGCGCGGCGCTCGCCGCGCATAGCGAGAAAATCTACCGGCGGCTTTCTCCGCGCGCGCCTTATTCGCCGGACGCCGCCGGCGCCGGACGCCGCGCGCTCAAGAACGCTTGCCTCGATTTGATCGCGGCCACCGGCTCCGCGCCGGGCATCGAGCAGGCCTTTCGCCAGTTTCGCGACGCCGACAACATGACCGATCGCTTCGCCGCACTCGCCACGCTTGCGACCCACGACGTCGCGGAACGAGAGCAAGCCTTCGACGAGTTTCAGCAGCGGTTCGGCGAAGACGCGCTGGTGATGGATAAATGGCTCGCGTTACAGGCGCAGATCGCGGAGCCCGGAGCGCTCGATCGCGTGCGGATGCTGATGCGTCATCCCGGCTTTTCGCTCGCCAATCCCAACCGCGTGCGGGCGCTGATCGGCTCGTTCGCGGCCGGGAACCCTTCGCAATTCAACCGGCGGGACGGCGAAGGCTACGCCTTCCTCGCCGAGATTGCGCTGAAACTCGACGCGAAAAACCCGCAGGTCGCGGCGCGGCTGTTGTCTTGCTTCAAGAGCTGGCGCGCGCTCGAGCCGGTTCGCCGCGCCGCCGCCGAGGCCGAGCTCAAGCGGCTGGCGGCGGCCGCGCTGTCCGCGGATTCGCGCGACATTGTCGGGCGGGCGCTGGCCTGAGACCGGCGGAACCGCCGCGAGAGGCCATTTTTTGTTCTCAAGACTCTAGTGTCCCGATTCCGAAGTTCGTAAGCGTTCGCGGCATACTCTCAATACGAACTTCGGAATCAAAGGGACACTAGCCACTCTATGACTCTAGTGCCCCTTTGAACCCGAAGTTCGCAACCGCCCTTGCTGCAAGGTGTGTGCGACCTTCGGGTTCGGGGCACTAGACAAATCACCACGACTTCGATTCTTATCAAGGTGATTCGGAGAGATGCGGCAGTCCCTCCGGACAAGGTGACGGGGACTTATCCGAGGAGGCCAGCGATGGCGCGCGCCCACGCTGCCAACGCATCTTTGCATGCGCAGGCCGTGCGCGGTCTTGCCCGCTCTCTCACTCGTCCCGCCTATCAGCGTCTGCTCGAAGCCGAGCCGCTTTTGCGCCGCGCGGTGCCGCTCCTCATCATCGCGTTTCTCGGCGCGGTCGCGGTCGGCGCGGCCGTGCAGATTGCCGAACACCGGCGCGAGACCCTGGCCGAGGCGCATGAGAACCTCACGCTCATCACCGCGGCGATCGGCGAGGATTTGACCCATCGCGTCGGCAAGGACGCCGCCAAGGCGAAGGTCGGCGAGCTGTTGCGAAATGCGCTGCCTTCGCAGACGGTCGCAGGCGGGCGCCGCTTCTACGTCACCGACAGCGCGGGGCAGATCCTCGGCGCGATGCCCGAGGCGGGCGCCAACGCTCCCGCCACGCTCGCCGACGTTCTCGGCAAGGCGCAGCCGCTGGCGGTTTCGGCGGAGAAAGCCGGCGTCCTCGATTTGACGCTTGCCGACGGAACCAGGGTGCTCGCCGCCGTGCGCAACCTGCGCCCGCCGCTGGGGCAGATCGCCGTCATCCAGCCGAAGGAGCGCGCGCTCGATCGCTGGCGCTCGGACTCGGCGCTCACCGTCACGCTGGTGACCACCACCGGCTTCGTGCTTCTCATCCTCGGCTTCGCCTTCCACTGGCAATCGACGCGGGCGCGGGAGGCCGACACGATCTACGAAATGGTGCGGGCCCGCATCGACACGGCGCTCAACCGCGGGCGCTGCGGACTTTGGGATTGGGATCTCGCTCGCGGCCGCATCTATTGGTCGGATTCGATGTTCGAGATTCTCGGCTTCGAGCCGCGCGAGGAGCTGTTGTCGTTCGGCGAAGTCGATAGCCTGGTTCATGTCGACGACGGCAGCCTGTACGAGATCGCGGCCAACCTTGCGGAAGCCAAGGACGCGACGATCGATCGCGCCTTTCGCATGCGCCACGCCCGCGGAGATTGGGTGTGGCTGCGCGCGCGCTGCGAAATCGTGCGCCAGAGCGCCGATACGGGCCCGCATTTGATCGGGATTGCCGTCGACGTGACCGAGGAACAGCGCCTCGCCGAGCGTTCGGCGACGGCCGATATTCGCCTGCGCGACGCCGTCGAAACGATCTCGGAGGCGTTCGTCCTGTGGGACGCGGAGGACCGCTTGGTGCTCTGCAACTCGAAATTCCAGCAGCTGCACAACCTCCCCGAGCCCGTCACCCAACCGGGAACCGCCTACGAGGACGTCATTACCGCCGGCCGCCAGCCGGTCGTCCGCACGCCGCTGAAATCCGAGGATCGGGCCGAAGTCGGCGCGCGCTCCTTCGAGGCGCAGCTCGGCGACGGCCGCTGGCTGAAGATCAGCGAACGGCGCACCAAGGACGGCGGCTTCGTCTCCGTCGGCACCGACATCACGGCGATCAAGCGTCACGAAGAACGCCTGATGGAGAGCGAAAAACGGCTGATGGCCACGATCGCCGATCAGCGCCAATCGCAGCAGACGCTCGAATATCAGGCGCAGCAGCTGGCGGAGCTGGCGCAAAAATACGCCGACGAGAAGAACCGCGCGGAGCAGGCGAACAAGGCCAAGTCCGATTTTCTCGCCAATATGAGCCACGAATTGCGCACGCCGCTCAACGCGATCATCGGATTTTCCGAGATCATGGAATCGGGCATGTTCGGCGCGCTCGGCTCGGAAAAATATCAGGAATATTGCCAGGACATTCGCCAGAGCGGGCGATATCTGCTCGAGGTCATCAACGATATCCTCGATATGTCGAAAATCGAGGCCGGCCGCATGCCGCTCGCGATGGAAGACTTGCGGCTCGATCAGATCATCGCGGAAGCGATGCGCGTGATGGCGGTCAAGGCCGGCGAGAAGCGGCTCACCGTCGCGCAGGAAGTGCCGCCCGGCCTGATCATCGCCGGCGACCGCCGGGCGCTGAAGCAGATTCTGCTGAACCTCTTGTCCAATGCCGTCAAATTCACCCCCGAAGGCGGCAGGGTCGCGGTGCGCGTTCGCATATCGCGCAACGCCGTCCTGCTCCTGATCGAGGACTCCGGCATCGGCATCTCAAAAGATCATTTGAAAAGGCTCGGCCGCCCGTTCGAACAGGTCGAGAGCCAATTCACCAAGACCTTCCAGGGCTCCGGCCTCGGGCTCGCGATCGCAAAGTCGCTGATCGAGTTGCACGGGGGCGCGATGAAAATCCGCTCGATCGAAGGAATGGGCACCACCGTCATCTTGCGCCTTCGCGCCAACCCCGGCCGGCTTGCGGTCGAGGCCGCGGAATAGCTAAGCGACGGCACGCCTCACGCCTTGGCGCCGACGATGGCATCGAAACGGCGCCGCACGCGCGCCTGCGTGTCCGCGAGATGCGCTTCCAGCGTCGGAAAATCTGGAAGTCCGCCGGCGCGCGCGAGCAGCGCGAGCAAAGCCGGGCCGCAAGCCGCCGGATCGAAGCGTCCCGGCAAACAAAGGCGCAAGAGCTGCGTGAGATCGTGGTAAAGGCGCGCCGCCGCGCGCAGCAATTCGCCGTCGGCCGCGCTCAAGATTTCGAGGGCTTGCGCGCGTTCGAGCACGCGAACGGTATGGGTGTCGAGAATCTCCGGATGCGCGGAGGCATGCACGAGCGAGAGATATTGCGCGATGAACTCGATATCGATGAGGCCGCCCTTGGCGTATTTCAGGTCCCAGCGCTCATCCTCGCCCTTTTCGGCCGCGATCAGACGCCGCATTTCGCGCACGTCATCGGCGATCTTCCGCGCATCGCGGCGCAAACATAGAATTTCGCGGATCAGCGCCTCGATGCGAGCGCGGAAAGCGGGCGCGGCCGAAACCACGCGGGCGCGGGTAAGCGCCATGTGCTCCCAGGTCCAGGCTTTCTCGCGCTGATAAAGCGCGAAGCTCTCGAGCCCCGTCGCCACCGGTCCCGAGCGCCCGGACGGGCGAAGGCGCAAGTCGACGTCGTAGAGTTTTCCTTCGTTGGTCAGCGTCGTCAGCGCGCTGATCAGCCGCTTGGTGAGGCGGGCGAAATATTGCGTGCCGTCGAGCGGCCGGTTGCCCTCCGAGCGCGGGAAGCGCGGGTCGAAATCGTAAAGCAGAATCAGATCGAGGTCGGAACCCGCGGTCATCTCGCGGCCGCCCAGTTTTCCGAGCGCGAGCACCGCCGTTTCCGCCCCGCGCATGCGGCCGTAGGCCTCGCTAAATCTTCGCTCGACCTCGCGATGGAGCGCGCGGATCACGACGTCGGCGAGCGTCGCGTAGGCATACCCCGCCTGGCTCGCTGAAAGCACGCCCGAGAGAATTCGAACGCCGATGAGCACCATCTGCTCGCGCCCGAAGCGGCGCGCGCGGTCGAACACCTGCTCTTCGTTCTCGGCCTCGGAAAGAAAGGCATCGAGGCGTTCGGTGAGGATTTGCCTGCTCGGCGAGGCGCCGAAGAAGCCGGGATCGAGCAGGCCGTCGAGCAAGGAGGGCGAACGCGCCACGATGTCTCCGAGGCGCGGCGCCGTGCCCAGGATCACGGCAAGAAGACGAACGAGATCGGGGTGCGTGCGCAGCGCCGCCAGCAACCGCTCGCTGCCGGGCAGCTCCGAAAAGAACCGGTCACAGGCAAGGAGTGCCGCGTCAGGATCTCCGGAGCGCGCAAAGTCAACGAGAAGCGCGGGCGCAATGACGACAAGATCGGCGCGCGCGGCCTCGGGCCGCAGCGAGCGGTATCGGCCCGCGAGCCAGCCGCGCACAATCGCGCTTGCCGCCACGGGATCGCGGAAGCCCATGGTTGAGAGCGTATCGAGCGTCTCCCGATCGTCCTGATCCGGGGGGAAGGTGAGCCGGCTTGCTTCCGGAGCAAGGCGCGGCGCGTCCTCGAAAAGATGCGAATAATGCGATTGCACGCGGCCGAGATGGCGCTCGAGGAGGGCGGCGAAATCGTCGCGACCGCGGCCGCCGAAAAATCGCGCGAAGCGGACAAAAGCATCGGCGTCTTGCGGCAACAAATGAGTTTGCTCATCGGCCACCATCTGCAGCCGGTGTTCGACCTCGCGCAGGAATATGTAAGCCGCCGAAAGATCGTCGCGCGCGCTTGCGTCGATCCAGCCGCCGGCTGCGAGCGCCTCGAGGGCCGCGAGCGTATTGCGGCCGCGCAGCTCCGGCGCCCGGCCGCCCGCAATCAGCTGTTGTGTTTGCACGAAAAATTCGATCTCGCGGATGCCGCCGCGCCCCAGCTTGATGTTGTGGCCCTCGACCGCGATCTCGCCATGGCCGCGAAAGGCGTGGATCTGGCGCTTCATCGCCTGCACGTCGGCGATGGCGGCATGGTCGAGGTAACGCCGCCAAACGAAAGGGGAAAGCTCGCGAAGAAAACTTTCGCCGGCGGCGATGTCACCGGCGATGGGACGCGCCTTGATGAACACCGCCCGCTCCCAGGTTTGGCCCGATCGTTCGTAATAGGAGAGCGCCGCGTCGGTCGCGATCGCGGCTTGCGTCGATCCGGGGTCGGGGCGGAGACGAAGGTCGACGCGGAATACATATCCCTCGGGCGTGCGTTCCTGCAGGAGCCGCACGAGGTCGCGCGTGAGCTTGACGAAAAATGGGCCGGTCTCGACGCCGGCCGCGAGCGGCGCTTTCGGATCGAACAGAATAATGAGATCGATATCGCTGGAATAATTCAGCTCGCCGCCGCCGAGTTTTCCCATGCCGAGCACGATGAAACCCGCGCCCGCGCCGGGAGCGTCCGGCTTGGACAATCGAATCTGACCCGCCGCCCGCGATTTTGACAACAGAAAATCAGTCGCCGCCGTCACGGCCGCCTCGGCGACCGACGTCAAGGATCGCGCGACGTCGTCGAACGGCCAGACGCCGCCTATGTCGGCGAGCGCGATGAGCAGCGCCGCCTCGCGTTTCATCAGCCGCAGCTCGCGGGCGATCGTTTCTGGATCGCCGGCGGCGCGCGCCGTCTGCGTTCGCCGCGCGATCAGACCGGCGAGATGCGATTTGGGATCGGCATCGAGCAGTTCAACAAGGCGCGGCGGGTCTTCACGAATAAGCCCCCATAGGAAGGGCGAGGCGTCGGCGATGCCTTCGACCAGCCGGCGAACCGGCTTTCGTTCGAACAGACGCTTGAGAGAATGCGCGCTCGCGCTTGCGGAATCGGTCAACAGTTCCGCGACGGCTCGTTTCGCCACCCTCGGCGCCGACAGGCGCGGCGCTTTTCGAATGCATTCCGCGAGCGAGAGAGATTTGTCGATCGCGGGTTTGTTCCGGCGCCAAAACATCCCCGCCAAACTGCGCGCCGGGCGCCCCGCGTCAAGCCCCCTCGCCGCTTTGCGCCGGCAGCGCCAGCGTCACGCGCAGACCCGGCGAATTATCCTCCAGCCGCAATTCGCCGCCATGCAGGCGGGCGACGGCGGAGGCAAGCGAAAGGCCGAGGCCGACGCCCGGCCGCGTGCGGCTGGGCTCGAGGCGCACGAAACGCTCGACCGCGCGGCCGCGATCCTCGGCGGCGATCCCGCGGCCGTGATCCGCCACGGTCAACAACGCGCTGCCGTTCTCGCGATGCGTGGCGACGCGGATCACGCTCTTGTCCCCCGGCCGGCCGGCCGCGCCATACTTGATGGCGTTATCGATGAGATTGGCGAGCGCCTGACCGACCAGCTCGCGGCTGCCATGGACGGGCAGCGGCCCGTCGATGTCGGCCGCGAGCCGCAAGCCCTTTTCCTCGGCGAGCGGCTCGTAAAGCTCGACCACGCTTTTCGCCACGTCATTGGCGTCGAAATCGGTCATGCCGTGACGCGCTTCGCCGGCTTCGGCGCGCGCGATCATCAACAGCGCGTCGAAGGTGCGGATCAGCCCGTCCGACTCCTCGATGGTCGCTTCGAGCGCGGCGCGATAATCGCTCTCGCCCTTCGCGCTGCGCAGCGCTTCCTCGGTGCGATTGCGAAGGCGGGTGAGCGGCGTCTTGAGATCGTGGGCGATATTGTCGGAGACCTGCTTCAGCCCGGACATCAAGGCTTCGATGCGCTCCAGCATCGCGTTGAGGCTGTTGGCCAGGCGATCGAATTCGTCGCCCGATCCGGTCACCGCGAGCCGGCCGCTCAGGTCGCCGGCCATGATGCGCTCGTTGGTCGCGGTCATCGAATCGATCCGTTTCAATACGCGGCGCGCGACGAAGATGCCGCCGGCGATGCCCATGACCACGATGAGCACGACCGCCCAGCGCGCGGGTTGCGCCAGGATTTGACGCAGGCGGTCGCGCTCCTCGAAATCGCGGCCGACGAGCAGACGAAAGCCGCCCGGCAGCGAGCCGACGCGCACCAGCGCGCGGCTTTCCTTGGCGGCGTTGCCGGCTTCCGAATGCCGGTAGGTGATCTCCGACCATCCCTCGTTTTGCAAGACGCTCACGGGCATATCGACGATGTTGCCGCCCAACGCGTCGCCGGAATAGGTCGTCACCAAGTACAGATTCGAGCCGGGCTGCGCCGCGCGCTGCTCGATGACATTCACCAATCTCCTGATGCCGCCGATGCCGTACTGTTCGGAGAGGTTGCGTATTTCGAGATCGACGGTTTCGGTGATCTGCGAGACGACGAGCCGCTGGGTATGACGGGCGAGATAGAAGACCACCCCGACGGCGAACAACGCGAACACCAGAAGATACGCCGCGACGATCTTGAACGCGGTCGTGCGGAAAAGCTTAGCGAGCGCCGTCACGGATCATGTATCCGGCGCCGCGCACGGTATGGAGCAGCGGACGATCGAAACCCTTGTCGATCTTCGAGCGCAGCCGCGACACGTGCACGTCGATGACGTTGGTTTGCGGATCGAAATGATAATCCCAAACGTTTTCCAAGAGCATGGTGCGGGTCACCACCTGCCCGGCGTGGCGCATCAAATACTCGAGCAGGCGGAATTCGCGCGGTTGCAGGGGAATTTCCTGACCCAAGCGGGTGACGCGGTGGGCAAGCCGGTCGAGCTCGAGATCGCCGATCTTATAGACCGTGTCCGCGGCTTGCGGCGCCACTCGACGGGCGAGCGCCTCGATGCGGGCGAGCAATTCGGAGAAAGCGTAGGGCTTCGACAAATAGTCGTCGCCGCCCGCGCGCAATCCGGTCACGCGATCGTCGACCTGGCCGAGGGCGGAAAGGATGAGGACGGGCGTTCGGATGCCGCGTTTGCGCACCTCCGATACCAGCGAAAGCCCGTCGCGCTTGGGCAGCATGCGGTCGATGACAAAGACGTCGAACTCGCCGTCGAGCGCGAGCGCGAAGCCCTCCTCGCCGTCGTACGCAATTTCGCAGATGTGCCCGGCCTCGCGCAGCGCTTTACGCAAATAGGCGGCGGCTTCGCGGTCATCCTCGACGACCAGGAGACGCATGGCGTGGGTGCTCTCCGCGTTCGAATCGGTCTTCTTCGTTTTGAGCAAGATTAGACTTCCATCGTTGTACTAAAAAACCGGGCGGGAGGCCCTAAGACCTCCCGCCCCTGGGAACTCCGGCGGTGGTGGGGGCGACGGGGAAGCCGCCGCCGGCTCCCGAGCTCTAGCCTTGCTTGACCGGCAAGGTCACGAAACGATTGCCGTCCTCGCCCTTGACGCGAAGCAAAATGACGCTTTTGCCGTCCTTTCGAGCCGCGGTGAGCGCGTCACGCACGTCGGTGGCGTTGGCGACCGGCTTGCCGCCGGCTTCCAAAATGACATCGCCCGACTTCAGGCCGCGCTCCGCGGCCGGCCCCGAGGGGTCGACCTCGGTGACGACGACGCCTTCACGGCCGGCGCCCATCGAAGGCGCGGGCGCCAGCGAAAGGCCGAGACCGGAAAGATCGGTGCCGCCCGACTTGCCGCCGCCGCGCTCGGCGGGGCGATCCGCCCGCTGATCCGGCAGCTTGGCGAGGCTCACTTCAACGGTGCGTTCCTTGCCGTCGCGGATCACCGTGAGCTTCACGCTCACGCCCGGCTGCAGCGAGGAAATGCGCCGCGACAGCTCGCGGGCGTCCTTGACGGGCTCGTTATTGACCGCGAGCACCGCGTCTCCGGCGCGGAGGCCGGCCTTGGCCGCGGGCGTGTCGGACTGCACGTCGGAGACCAGCGCGCCGCGCGGCTCCTTCAGGCCGAGACCGTCGGCGATTTCCGGCGTGATCGGCTGAATGTTCACGCCGAGATAGCCGCGGGTGACGGTGCCCGTCTCTTTCAGCGAGGCGACGACGCGCGTCACGGTCTCGGAGGGGATCGCGAAGGCGATGCCGACGCTGCCGCCCGAGGGCGAGACGATCGCCGTGTTCACGCCGATGACCTCGCCGGCCAGGTTGAAGGTCGGCCCGCCGGAATTGCCGCGGTTCACCGCCGCGTCGATCTGCAGGAAGTCGTCGGTGCCGCCGGCGCCGATGTCGCGGCCGCGCGCCGAAACGATGCCGGCCGTCACCGTGCCGCCGAGACCGAACGGGTTTCCGACCGCCAGCACCCAATCGCCCACGCGCGGCAGGTCGCCGGCGAGCTTCACCCAAGGAAAGTCCTTGCGGCCTTCAATCTTGAGTAGGGCGAGATCGGTGCGCGGATCGGTTCCGATCACCTTGGCGGTGTAGCTCTTGCCGTCGTCGGCCACGACATCGACTTCGGACGCTTTTTCAACGACGTGATTGTTGGTGACGAGATATCCGTCGGCGGAAATGAAGAAGCCGGAGCCCTGGCCCATGACGCGCCGGTTGTGGGGCATGCCGCCCGGCCGATCGCCGAAGAAGCGGCGCATGAAACGCTCGATATTCGGCGGAAGATCTTCCTGATTGCCGGAGCCCTCGCCGCCGAACAGCGTGGTCTGCGGCTCATCGACCTTGACCTTGACGCTCACGACGGCGGGGCGCACGCGGTCGACGACGTCGGCGAAGGAATACTGACTGGCGGGGCGATCGGTGCTGATCTGGGCAAGGGCGGGGGTGGAAAAGCCGGGGTGCAGGATCTGACCCGCGGCGAACCCCGAAAGCGCGAGGCCAAAAACGCTGGCGAGCAGGAGGGAGCGGCGGCGCTTGAAAAGCCCGTGCGCGGTCGGCGGGGTCACATTGATTGGGGACATCACGGTCTCCGTGTCTGTGTCTCTTTGTTCACGGAGATAGTTATGAGGCGCCACCTTAAAGCGCAGTGGCGGATAAATTACATTTTTTTAATATCGGAGCGGAAAGG